>Ga0210391_10000831_pt1 | contig 30202 bp, 31 predicted proteins | sample IncBWC12OmetaG_FD_160573 | JGI IMG/M metagenome (GOLD analysis project Ga0210391, IMG submission 160573) | Forest soil microbial communities from Barre Woods Harvard Forest LTER site, Petersham, Massachusetts, United States - Inc-BW-C-12-O ... | reverse complement strand
CGCCGAACGGCGCGCGAAGCTTGCGAAACTGCGCGCCGCCGGGGTGGCCTTTCCGAATGATTTCCGGCGCGACGCGCTGGCCGGGGACCTGCACGCCGCCTTCGGCGGCCGTGACGATGAGTGGCTGGTGGCAAACCCGACGCCGGTGAAGGTCGGCGGTCGCATGATGTTCAAGCGCGTCATGGGCAAGGCGAGCTTCGCCAAGCTCGCCGATCGCACCGGCCAGATCCAGCTGTTCCTGCAGGCCGAAAGCCTCGGCGGCGGCTACGAGGAATTCAAGGCCGCCGACGTCGGCGACATCCTGGGCGCCGAAGGGGTGCTGTTCCGGACCAAGACCGGCGAGCTCTCGGTGCGCGTCAGCGCGCTGCGCACCCTGGTGAAGTCGCTGCGGCCGCTGCCGGACAAGTGGCATGGCATCGCCGATGTGGACATGCGCTACCGCCAGCGCTACGTCGATCTGATCATGACCGAGGCCAGTCGCGAGATCTTCCGCACCCGCGCGCGAATCGTGCGCTACCTGCGCGACTTCCTGGATGCGCTCGACTTCCTGGAAGTCGAGACGCCGATGATGCAGCCCATACCGGGGGGCGCGGCGGCCCGGCCCTTCGTCACGCATTACAATGCGCTCGACCAGGATGTGTACCTGCGCATCGCCCCGGAGCTGTACCTGAAGCGCCTGGTGGTGGGCGGCTTCGAGCGGGTGTACGAGCTGAACCGTGTGTTTCGCAACGAGGGCCTCTCCACGCGGCACAACCCGGAATTCACCATGCTGGAGCTGTATCTGGCCTACGGGGATTACCGCGACCTGATGGACTGGGCGGAAAAGGCGCTGCGCGGCATGGCGCAGGCCATCAAGGGCCGTGACAGCATCGAGTACCAGGGCCACACCTACCAGCTCGGCAAACCGTTCCGCCGCGTGACGGTGGAGCAGGCCATCCGGGAGCGCAATCCGGAACTGGATCCGGCCATGTTGCGTGACCTGCCCGCGCTGCGTCGGGCCTGTGACCGGTTGGCGATTCCCTTCAGCGACCGCGACGGCGCCGGCAAGCTGCAGATCGAGATTTTCGAAAAGACGGTCGAGCAGACCCTCATCGAGCCGACCTTCGTGTACGCCTATCCGGTGGAAGTCTCGCCGCTGTCGCGCGCCAACGACCAGGATCCCTTCATCACCGACCGCTTCGAGTTCTTCATCGCCGGCCGCGAGCTCGCCAACGGCTTCTCCGAACTGAATGATCCGGAGGATCAGGCCGCGCGCTTCCTGGCGCAGGTGGCCCGCAAGGACAAGGGCGATGAGGAGGCGATGTTCTACGACGCTGACTACGTGCGCGCCCTGGAATACGGCATGCCGCCCACGGCCGGTCTTGGCGTTGGCATCGATCGGCTGGTCATGTTGTTCACCGATTCGCCCTCGATCCGCGATGTGATCGCCTTCCCGCAGCTGCGGCCGGAAGGCTGAGTGGAGGCGCCAGTCGGCGTATTCGACTCGGGTATCGGCGGGCTGACGGTGCTGGCCGCGCTGCTGCAGGCGCTGCCGCACGAGCGCTTCGTGTACCTGGGCGATACGGCGCGATTGCCCTATGGCACCAAGAGCGCCCACACCGTGGAGCGCTACGCGGTGCAGGCCGCGCAGGCGCTGATGGGGCGCGGCGTCAAATCCCTGGTGGTGGCCTGCAACACCGCCGCCTCCGTCGGACTGGACGCGGTACGGGCGCACAGCGGCGCTGTGCCCGTCATCGGCGTGATCGAACCGGGCGCCGAGGCGGCCTGTGCCGCCACCGGCAGCGGCCACATCATGGTGATCGCCACCGAAGCCACGGTGCGCGGGGGCGCCTACGAACGGGCGATACTGCAACGTCGGGCCGATGCCCGGGTGGTGCAGCTGCCCGCGCAGCTGCTGGTGGCCTTGGCCGAAGAAGGGCTGGTGGCAGGGCCGGTGGCCGCGGGCATTGTCAGTCACTACCTGGGGCCCGTGTTTGCTGAGGATCCACCCGATACGCTGGTGCTGGGGTGCACGCATTTTCCGACACTGGCGCCCACCATCCGCGATGTGGTGGGTCCGCAGGTGCGCATTGTCGACTCCGCGCTGACCACGGCGGCGGCGGTGCGCGAGCAGCTGCTGGGCGCGGGTCTTGCGCGCCGCGCCGGCGCGCCTTCGGTGCAGTTCATCGCCACCGATGGGGCCGAGCGCTTCGCGCGCGTGGGCAGCCGTTTCCTGGGTCGCGCCATCGATGCGCGACGGATCGAACTGATCGATCTCTAGGGCTGCGCGAACGGCAGCGCGTAGGGCAGGGGCAGCTGTTGTGCCGCAATCCGGGTCTGGGCGGAAGCGGCGGCGGCTTCAGGCTCCTCGCTGCCCGGTGCGGCGGGCGCCACCGCCAGGAATTCGCAGCGCCCCTCCGCCACCGGCACCGAGGCGACGACCTTGAAGCTGCGCCCATCCCCCAAAGTGCCGCTGTCTGCGGGGCCCAGCGCGCAGGGCCGCTCGGAGACAAAGCGTTGCATGCGGCGCTTGACCTGCCCGCGGTAGTGGGCGCGCGCGATGATCTCCTGTCCGGTGTAGCAGCCCTTGTCCAGCGCGATGCCGCCGAGCAGATCCAGGTTCAGCATCTGCGCCACAAAGGCTTCGCTGCTCGGGAGGTACACCTGGGGCAGGCCCTCGGCAATGTCGCTGGCCACCCAGTCCTCCCGGGTGCCGGTGTCGGCCCGCTGCAGGGCGGCCGGTTCGAGCTGCGGCACCAGCAGCAGGTGGCGGCTGCTGCCATAGGGCAACGACAGCGCCGTGCCCGGCAGCGGCGGGGGTTCGCCGCGCAACCCCAGGATCTGCCACTGCGCCGAGTCGTCCGTGATCCGCACCTTGGCGCGCAGCACGAAGCGGCTGAGCCTGGCCACCACCACCGGCACCAGCTCCAGCGGCAGGATGGCGAGCAGGTCATCGGCCAGGCGCGTCAGGCGCAGCAAGGCAATGGCCCGCCCCTGCGGGGTGTGGTAGCCGGACAGCTGCAGTTGCCCGTGGCGCACTGTCGCGGTGTCGTTGGACAGCTGGCCCTGCAGAAAACGGCCCGCGTCCGCACCGTGGGCCCGCAGCACTCCCAGCCCGAGCTCGGTTATGAGCCGCCAACCACTGTGCATGATCCTGTTTTCCTTAGGGCTTTCATGGGCGCTTTCATGGCCTGTTGAGCCGAATTCTGGCAGACTTCCGCACGTCCATGCAGGTACCCTCAGAATTCCCCGCCGCGACCGTTGCAGCCCCGGCCCCCGAACCGGTTGCCGGCGCCGTGCCCGTCGCCGTGCCGTCACCACCGCGTGAAATCGGTGGCCCGGCAGGACCTGAACCCACGCGCTACGGCGACTGGGAGCGCAAGGGTCGCTGCATCGATTTCTGATTGACCGCGATTGTCGCGGCCCGTTCCGCACGGGTCGCAGGAGCACTCATGCGCGCCCGACCCCTGTCCCCCCACATGACGATCTACCGGATGAGCCGGTACAGCATGCTCAGCTCCTTCGCCAATCGCGTCACGGGTGCGGCGCTCAGTGCCGGCCTGGTGCTCTTCATCTACTGGCTCACGGCACTGGCGCGCGGTGCCCGCGCCTATGCCCGCGCCCAGGAGGTGCTCGGATCCGGCGTGGCCAAGGTTCTGTACGTCGCGCTCATTGCGGCCTTCTGCTACCACCTGGTGGCCGGAGTCCGCCATCTCATCTGGGACACCGGCCACGGCCTTGAGAAGGCGCAGTCGCAGCGCAGCGCCTGGCTGGTCATCGGTGCCGCGGTGCTGCTCACAATGCTGTGCGCACGCTGGGCCTTTCGCGCCCGGGAGGGCTTGTAGATGAGTCTGCAGACGCCGCTGGGCCGGGTACGCGGGCTGGGCTCCGCCGGCAACGGTGTGCACCACTGGTGGGTGCAGCGTCTGACCTCGCTGGCACTGGTGCCGCTGGCGGTGTGGCTGCTGGTGTCGCTGCTGACACTGCCGGGGCTGGATTTCGTGACCCTGGTGTCCTGGATGGCGGGCACCTGGACCGCAAGCCTGCTCACGCTGTTCGTGCTCATCGCCTGCTGGCATTCCAGCCTCGGCATCCAGGTGATCCTCGAGGACTATGTGCATGAGCAAGGCCTGAAGACCCTGAGCCTGGTGATGTCGGGCTTCATCCACGCCGTCCTGGCCGCCGTCGGCGTGTTCGCCGTGCTGCGCATCGCCTTCGGGAGCCCGCTGTGAGTGCCTATGAATTCATCGACCACACCTATGATGTGGTGGTCGTGGGCGCCGGGGGTGCCGGACTGCGTGCCACGCTCGGCCTGGCCGAGGCCGGCCTGTCCACGGCCTGCATCAGCAAGCTCTTCCCCACGCGCAGCCATACCGTGGCGGCGCAGGGCGGCATCAGCGCGGCCCTGGGCAATATGGGTCCGGATGACTGGCGCTGGCACATGTACGACACGGTCAAGGGCTCTGACTGGCTCGGGGACCAGGACGCGATCGAACTGATGTGCAAGGAGGCACCGGCCGCCGTCATCGAACTGGAGCACTACGGCATGCCGTTCTCGCGCACCGATCAGGGCCGCATCTATCAGCGTCCCTTCGGCGGCATGACCACCCATTACGGCAAAGGCACCGCCCAGCGCACCTGCGCGGCAGCGGATCGCACCGGGCATGCGATGCTGCATACCCTGTATCAGCAGTCGATCCGGCATGAGGCGACCTTCTTCGTCGAGTACTTCGCCATTGATCTGATGATGGAGAACGGCGAATGTCGCGGCGTCGTGGCGCTGGACATGAACGAGGGCAAGCTGCACCGCTTCCGGGCCCACCGCACCATCCTCGCCACCGGCGGCTATGGCCGCGCCTACTTCTCCTGCACCTCGGCGCATTCCTGCACCGGTGATGGCAATGCCATGGTGCTGCGCGCCGGGCTGCCGCTCTCGGACATGGAGTTCGTGCAGTTCCATCCCACCGGCATCTACACCGCGGGCTGTCTGATCACCGAAGGGGCGCGCGGCGAGGGCGGTTATCTCACCAATGCCGCGGGTGATCGCTTCATGGAGCGCTATGCGCCCAATGCCAAGGACCTGGCCTCGCGCGATGTGGTCAGCCGTGCCATGACCATCGAGATCCGCGAGGGCCGCGGGGTCGGCGAACACAAGGATCACATCCATCTGCACCTGGAACACCTCGGACCCGAGGTCATCCACGAGCGCCTGCCCGGGATTGCCGAAACCGCGCGTATTTTCGCCGACGTGGATGTGACGCAGCAGCCGATTCCGGTGTTGCCGACGGTTCACTACAACATGGGCGGCATTCCCTGTAACTATCACGGTGAGGCGCTGTGTCCGCGCGCCGGCAACGTCGAGGCGGTGGTGCCGGGGCTGATGGCGGTGGGCGAGGCGGCCTGCGTGTCGGTCCATGGCGCCAATCGTCTGGGGTCGAACTCGCTGCTGGACCTGGTGGTGTTCGGCCGCGAGGCGGCGCGACGCTGCGCCGAGGTGCTCAAGCCCAACGCCCGTCACCGCCCGCTGGGCGCCGAGGCCGCCGAGCCTGCCGTCACGCGCCTGGAGCGCTTGCGCCAGGCAAACGGTTCGCGGCCCACGGCCGAGATCCGCCTGGAAATGCAGCGCATCATGCAAACCGACGCGGCGGTGTTTCGCACCGGACAGTCGCTGTCCGAGGGCGTGGCGAAGCTGCAAGGAACCTTTGCCTCGCTGGCGCAGGTGAAGATCTCCGACCGCAGCCTGGTATGGAACACGGACCTTTTGGAAACCCTGGAACTGGACAACCTGCTGCTGCAGGCGACCGCCACCATCAACTCCGCCGTGAATCGCACCGAGAGCCGTGGCGCGCATGCCCGCGAGGATTTCCCGAACCGTGACGATGCCAACTGGATGAAGCACACCCTGGTCTGGGTGGACAGCGGCGGCAAGGTGAGTTTCGACTACCGCCCGGTGCACATGCGGACCATGACCGATGAGGTCGAGGTGATTCCACCCAAGGCGCGCACGTATTAAGAGAGGTTATCAAGGTCAATGGTTGAACTGACGTTACCGGCCGGCTCGAAGATCAATCCGCATGGGCGAGTCCACAAGGCCGCCAGCGGCGCCGCCGCCGTGCGCACCTTTCGTATCTACCGCTACGATCCGGATTCAGGGGACAACCCGCGCATCGACAGCTTCGAGGTGGACACCAAGGCCTGCGGGCCCATGGTTCTGGATGCCCTGATCCACATCAAGGCGAAGATCGACTCCTCGGTCACTTTCCGCCGCTCCTGCCGCGAGGGCATCTGCGGCTCCTGTGCCATGAACATCAATGGCCTGAACTGCCTGGCCTGTACCACGGCCATCGGTGATCTGGGCGGGGAGGTGAGGATCTACCCCTTGCCGCACATGCCGGTGGTGAAGGACCTGGTGCCGGACCTGACGAACTTCTATGCGCAGTACGCCTCGGTGGAGCCGTGGCTGAAGACCCGTACGCCCGCGCCGCCCGACCGGGAGCGGCTGCAGTCCAAGGAGGATCAGGTCCTCATTGATCGCCCCGCCGCCTGCATCCTGTGCGCCTGCTGTTCGACCGGTTGCCCCAGCTACTGGTGGAACAGCGATCGCTACCTGGGGCCGGCGGCGCTGCTGGCCGCCTACCGCTGGATCGTCGACAGCCGCGATGAGTCCTCGGGCGAGCGGCTGGATCAGCTGAACGACCCCTTCAAGCTCTATCGCTGCCACACCATCATGAACTGCACCGACGTGTGCCCGAAGGACCTCAATCCGGCCCGCGCCATAGCCGAGATCAAGAAGAAAATGCTGGAGCGGCAGCACTGAGCGCCCCGGAGGCGGATGCTGCGGTGCCGGATGTCCGCCAGCGCCGCCTGCTGTGGCACTGCCGCCGTGGCATGAAGGAGTTGGACGAACTCCTGACGCGCTTTGTGCGGGACCGCTACCCCATGGCGCCGGCCGGCCAGCAGGCCGCCTTCGAAGCCCTCCTGGCCCTGTCGGACCCGCAGATTGCCGATTATCTGCTGGGCTATGCCATCCCCCCCGATCCGGAGGTGGCGGCGGTGGTCCGGTCGGTCCTGGGACAGTGAACTTTCCGGACCCTTGCCAGTCTATCCAGGCGCGGCGAGGCAATCTGTCCCGTAAGCGGCACGAGAGTAAAGTGTAGGGAATGACTGCCGACGCAAGCGACTTGAGCCTGGTCCAACGTGTGCAACGCGGGGACAAGGGGGCTTTTGATGTGCTGGTTCTCAAGTACCAGCACAAAGTGGTCAAGCTGGTCATGCGTTATGTCCGCAACCCCGCCGAAGCCGAGGACATCGCCCAGGATGCCTTCATCAAGGCCTACCGGGCGCTGCCCCAGTTCCGTGGCGACAGCGCCTTCTATACCTGGCTGTACCGCATTGCCATCAACACCGCCAAGAACGCCGTCGTTGCGCGTGACCGCAACCCGGTTGACTTTGACCTGGACATGACCAACAACGACGAGTCCTACGAAATGCAAGGCAGACTGAAGGATTCCGAGACCCCCGAGGCCCTGGTGCTGACGGATGAGATCCGCACCACGGTGAATGCCGCCATCGCCAACCTGCCGGATGACCTGCGCACGGCGATCGTGCTGCGTGAGCTCGAAGGCCTCTCCTATGAAGAGATTGCAGCCACCATGGATTGCCCTGTGGGGACGGTCCGGTCGCGAATTTTCCGCGCGCGTGAGGCGATCGACAGCCGCCTGCGCGAGGTCTTCGAGGGTGGATTGGGTCGGGCGGAGGAAATCGGATGAGCAAGGAAGAGCTGGAAAGCCAACTTTCGGCGATGTTCGACGACGAGCTACCCGGCGAGGAGTGCGAGCTCCTGGCGCGGCGTCTGGCGCGCGACGAACAGCTGCGGGAACGGTGGGGCCGCTACGCGGCCATCGGCGCCTGTATCCGTGGCGAACCCGGGGTGCGGTTGCAGACCACCCTGGCCGGCAAGGTCAGCGCCGCCCTGAAGCAGGAGAGCGCCCAGAACGGGGTGCCCGCGACCGACCGCCACCGACACGGCTGGGTGAGGCCCTGGGTGACCTCGCTGGCCGGCTTGGCGTCCGCCGCGGCGGTGGCCGCGGTGGCCATCCTGTGGATGCGCAGCGAAGCACCCGCGCTGGTGGCTCACAATGCCCCGGTGCAGAACCCGCCGGCGGCGCCGTCGCTGCAGAGTCTGCCGGCGACCGCACCGCAGCTGGCTGCGGTGAGCCCGGCGGTGCGGGTGCATCAATCGCATGAGCCGGACAGCTATGTGACCCCGGCGGCGGTGGCGCAGGCCCCGAGCCTGGTGCCCCCGACCGAGCTTGCCAACTACATCGTCGCCCACAGCGCGTATTCCGGACCGCTGATGCGACGCAACGCACTGTCGGCGCTGGTGGCGGGGGATTCCGCGGCGCCGCAGGTCAACGCTCAACCCATACCCGCGGTCGTGACAGGCAAATGACTCGGGTGCGTGCGGCGTGCGAGCCCTTGTTGTGGCTCGCCATGTCGGTGGCGAGCGCCGCGGCGCTGGGCGCGGACACGCCGCAATCCTGGCTGGATCGCATGAACGCCGCCCTGACCAGCCGCAACTACGAGGGTGTGTTTTCCCACTGGCAAAGCGGCAAGGTCGAGACCCTGCGGATCGTGCACCGGGTGCTCGACGGCGCGGTGACCGAGCGGTTGGAGTCCCTGGATGGCTCGGGGCGGCAGATCTTTCGCAATGGCGCCGAACTCACCTGCTACCTGCCCGACCAGCGCACGGTGCTGGTGGAGAAGGCGCCACCGAGCCTGCTGCCGGCCGGGTTACCCAAATTCGATGCCTCGATGGCGGATTTCTACCAGCTGGACAATCAGGGCACCATGCGCCAGATGGGCCAGAAGGCCGAACTGATCACCGTCACCCCGCGCGATGGCTATCGCTATGGCTACCGGCTGTGGATCCAGCGCTCCTCCGGCATGCCCCTGAAAACCGAGCTGATCGACACCAACGGCAACATCATCGAGGAAGTGGTGTTCTCCAGCCTGTCGCTGCCGCATCACATCGCCGATGAGGAATTCAAGCCGCAACTGGTGACCACGGGCTTTGCCTGGCTGCGCGAAGATCCGGCGCCGGCCGTCACCGCCGAGGGTCCCGGGGTGTGGAACAACGCGCCCCTGCCGCCCGGCTTTCACCTGGCGGCCCAGACCGCCCAGATGATGCCCGGGGTCACGGTGCCGGTGACGCACCTGGTGTTCAGCGATGGGGTGGCGACGGTCTCGGTGTTCATCCAGACCGAGGTCTTTCACGATGCGCCGAATCAGGTCGGAGCCGCCATGGCGCAGGTCGGATCCTCCTCCGCCTTCACCTCGGTGCGCTCCGGGCACAAATACGTGGCGCTGGGTGAGGTGCCCCCGGCCACCGTGCGCTTCATCATCGAGGGACTGATGCACCAGTCCCTGGGCCAGGCGCTGGGCGTGCCGCCCCAGCCAACGTCGGCGCAGCTGCAACCCACTCAGGGCGGCAAATAAGGTCGAGCCGGTGCGCCTCACAATAGTGCATCGCCAGGACTGCGAGCTGTGCGATCAGATGGTGGCGGAGCTGTCGGCCCTGGGCCGGCGCGAGGCGCTGCCGCCCCTGGAGGTGGTGGACGTGGACGCGGACCCGGAACTGCAGCGCCGCCACGGATTGACGGTGCCGGTGCTGCTGCTGGATGGCACCGTGGTATGCCGTCAGCACCTCCAGCCCGATGAATTGCTGAGGATTCTGCGCCCCCGCTAGGCTGCCCGGCACGCCGGCCTGTCCCTCTATATAATGCGCCCCGGCCGCAAGACCCCTTCCGCGCGCCGGACATTCATCCTTTCATGCGGCTTATACGTAACTTCTCCATCATCGCGCACGTTGACCACGGCAAATCCACCTTGGCGGACCGGCTCATACAGCTGTGTGGGGGCCTGGATGCCCGTGAGATGCAGGAGCAGGTTCTGGACTCCATGGACCTGGAGCGCGAACGCGGCATCACCATCAAGGCGCAGAGCGTCACGCTTTTGTATGACGCCCGGGATGGGCAGCGCTACGAGCTGAACCTCATCGACACCCCGGGCCATGTCGACTTCTCCTATGAGGTGTCCCGCTCGCTCGCGGCCTGCGATGGCGCGCTGCTGGTCGTGGATGCCTCCCAGGGCGTCGAAGCGCAGAGTGTCGCCAACTGCTACACCGCCATCGAGCAGGGATTGGAAGTCCTGCCGGTCATCAACAAAATCGACCTGCCCTCGGCCGATCCGGACCGGGTGGTGAAGGAGATCGAGGAGATCATCGGCATCACGGCCGATGATGCCGTACGGGTCAGCGCCAAGACCGGCGAGGGCGTGCCGGAGCTGCTTGAGGCGCTGATCCGGCGCATCCCGCAACCGAAGGGCGATCCGCAGGCGCCGCTGCAGGCGCTGATCGTGGACTCCTGGTTCGACAACTATGTCGGGGTGGTGTCGCTGGTGCGCGTGGTCAACGGCACGCTGAAGATCGGGGACAAATTCCGCGTGATGTCCACCGGCCGCAGCCACAGCGCCGACAAGGTCGGCCGATTCATGCCCAAGTCGGTGATGTTGCCGGAACTGTCCGCAGGCCAGGTGGGCTTCGTCATCGCCGGTATCAAGGAGATCGATGGGGCCCCGGTGGGCGATACCATCACCCTGGAGCACCGCCAGGCATCCGGCCCGCTGCCGGGTTTCCGCCAGATCAAGCCGCGGGTGTTCGCCGGCGTATTCCCGGTCAACTCCGAGGACTACGAGTCCTTCCGCGACGCGCTGGCGAAGCTGAAATTGAACGACTCGGCGCTGCATTACGAACCGGAGGTCTCCGGCGCGCTGGGTTTTGGCTTTCGCATCGGCTTCCTCGGGCTGCTGCACATGGATATCGTGCAGGAGCGCCTGGAACGCGAATACGAGCTCGAACTCATCACCAGCGCCCCGACCGTGGTCTACGAAGTGGCGCGCACCGATGGCACGCTGGTGTACGTGGACAATCCGGCGAAACTCCCGGTGCCCAACGAGATCGAGGACCTGCGCGAACCCATCATTCTGGCCAATATCCTGGTGCCGCCGGATTATCTCGGGGCGGTGCTGAAGCTGTGCAACGACAAGCGCGGCGCGCAGAAGAAGATGCTGTACGTGGCCACCCAGGTGTCGCTGCAGTACGCGCTGCCCATGGCCGAGGTGGTCCTGGATTTCTTCGACCGGCTGAAGTCGGTCAGTCGGGGCTACGCTTCCTTTGACTATGAATTCAGCCATTTCGAGAGTGCGCCGCTGGTGAAGCTGGACATCCTCATCAATGCTGAAAAAGTCGATGCGCTGTCGATCATCGTCCATCGTGACCACGCCTATCAGCGGGGTCGTGAACTGGTGGACAAGATGCAGGAGCTCATTCCCCGGCAGATGTTCGAGGTCGCGGTCCAGGCCGCCATCGGCAGCGCCATCATCGCCCGGGCCACCGTCAAGGCGCTGCGCAAGAATGTGCTCGCCAAATGCTATGGCGGGGACCTCAGTCGCAAGCGCAAACTCCTGGAAAAGCAGAAGGCGGGCAAGAAGCGCATGAAGCAGGTGGGGTCGGTGGAGATCCCGCAGGAGGCCTTCCTCGCGGTATTGCAGATCGGACGCAAAGAATAGGAACCTTCATTCGATGTTGATGCAAATAATCACTGTTCTGGCCTGGATCGCCATTCCCGCCACCCTCATCGCCGTGGTGGATGATTGGTTTCTGCGGCCCCGGCGGCAGCTGGCGCTGGCGCCGCAGGTCGCACGCGACCCGCCGTTCATCACCGCCGTCTACTATGCGCTGCCGGTGCTGATCATCGCCGCGGTGATAAGCCTGCTGACCGCCGAGGAGCTGGACTTCAGCGCCGTACTGCTGCTCATCGCCGCGGTCACCGGCGTCATCTGGCTGGTGGATGTGGCGCTGTTCCAGCGGTTGCGCGCCCGGGCCGCGCAGGCGCAGGGCAAGAGCCTGGCGGATATTCCCGAGCCCGGCACGGTGGACTATGCGCGCAGCTTCTTCCCGGTGGCGCTGGCGGTGCTGCTGCTGCGCGCCTTCGTGTTCGAGCCGTTCCGCATTCCCTCCGATTCGATGATGCCGACGCTGCTGGACGGCGACTTCATCATCGTCAACAAGTTTGCCTACGGTCTGCGTCTGCCGGTGATCAACCGCAAGGTGGTATCGATCGGTGAACCGCAGCGCGGGGACGTGGTGGTGTTCCGCTACCCGCGCGATCCGCGCATCAACTACATCAAGCGTCTGGTGGGCCTGCCCGGTGATCGCGTCCAGGTGAAGGATGACAAGCTCATCGTCAATGGCCAGCCGGTGCCGGCGGCGGACCTGGGGCTGTATGAGGACGGTTGTTATGAGGGCATGCACCGCGCCTCCGAGCACCTGGGCCAGCATACGCACGAAATCATGTTCTGCCCGACCCCCGGAGACATCGGCTCTGATCCCTTGCCGACCTGCACCCGTAACCCGCCGCGCAGCTACGTCTGTGTGGCGCAGCAGGTCCCGGGCGAGCCGGATCGCGGTGACACGCAGTCGGACCTGGTGGTGCCGCCCGGCAGCTACCTCATGATCGGTGACAACCGCGACAACAGCGAGGACGGACGGTACTGGGGTTATGTGCCGGAGGCGAATCTGGTCGGCAAAGCGACCCGGATCTGGTTCAATTGGGATTGGGGCCGCAAGGGCGGACCGGTCTGGAGCCGAATAGGCACTCGCATCGAATAGGAGGGTCTCATGATCAGGCGACAACGCGGCGTGACGTTTATCGGTTGGCTGTTCCTGCTGATTCCGGTGGCCACTTTGGGCTACATGGGCATCCGCCTGGTACCGATCTATCTGAACTACATGCGCGTGGCGCACTCGCTGGATCTGACGGCGTCCGAAATGAAGGCCGACGATGTGGCCACGCTCACCCCGGCGCTGATCCGCTCAACGCTGTACAAGCACTTTGACATCGAAAGCATCAGCTTTCCGGACGTCAAGGATCTGGCGGTGACCCGGGATGGCGCCGGCTGGACCATCGAGGCCAAGTTCGAGGACTCCGCGCCGTTGTTTGGCAACATTTCCATGGTGGTCGACTTCGACAAGGTCAGCAAGATAGGTTGATGCCGCCGCGCATGGACTGGCCAGTACAGTGGGTGCGGGACCGGTTGGGCTACGAAGTGCGCGATGTGGCGCTGTTCAGCGCCGCGCTGACTCACCGCAGTGCGGCCCGCCCGCACAATGAAAGGCTGGAGTTCCTCGGTGATGCGGTGCTCAACCTCAGCATCGCCGAGCATCTGTACCGGGGTAATCCGCAGGCGGATGAAGGGGACTTAAGCCGCCTGCGGGCGTGGCTGGTGAGCAGTCCGCCGCTGGCGCAGACCGCCGCGCAAATCGGCCTGGGCGAGGTGCTGCGGCTGGGGTCCGGCGAACTGAAGACGGGTGGCTTCCGGCGCGAGTCCATCCTGGCCGATGCGCTGGAGGCGCTGCTCGGCGCCATCTACCTGGACGGCGGCCTGAGCGCGGCGCAGCGTGTGATATTCGAGCTCTTCGGGGAGCGCCTGGCGCATCTGCCGGACACCGATGATCTCAAGGATTCCAAGACCCGGCTGCAGGAACATCTGCAGTCCCGGGGGCTGCCGCTGCCCGCCTACGAGGTGGTGCGCACCGAAGGGGAAATCCATGCCCAGACCTTCTGGGTGCGTTGCGAAGTGAACACGCTGGGTCGGGAAGCCACCGGCCAGGGCCTGAGCCGCAGGCGCGCCGAGCAGGAGGCCGCGGCGCTGGTGCTGCGGGAGATTTTGGACAGTGAACCATGATTGAGGATTTTCGCTGCGGCTTTGCCGCCCTGGTCGGACGACCCAACGTCGGCAAGTCGACCCTGCTCAATACGCTCATCGGCCAGAAGCTGAGCATCGTCACGCCCCGACCCCAGACCACCCGGCATCGGGTGCTGGGCCTGCACGAGGATGCATCGGCGCAGATTGCCTTTGTCGATACCCCGGGCATCCACCAGGGCGCCAAGCGGGCGCTGAACCGCGCCATGAACCGCACCGCCGCCACGGTGCTGGCCGATGCGGATGTCTGCGTCTTCGTGCTCGAGGCGCTGCACTGGACCCGCGAGGAGGATCTGGTGCTCGAGCACCTGGTGCGCGGCGGCCGCCCGGTGATTGCCGCGGTCAACAAGGTCGACAAGGTGCATCCGCGTGAGCGCCTGCTGCCGTTTCTGGCCGAGCTCGCGCACCGCCACGAGTTCGCCGAGATCATCCCGATCAGCGCCACGAAGCGGGTGAACCTGCAGCCGCTGCTCAGTGCCATCACCAGGCTCCTGCCGGTGTCCCCGCCGCTGTTCCCCAGCGGTCAGGTCACCGACCGCGACCTGGCCTTCCGCATCAGCGAGATGATCCGCGAAAAGCTCACCCTGGAGCTGGATCAGGAGCTGCCCTACGGCATCGCCGTGGAAATCGAAGCCATGGGCGAGGATCAAGGGCAGCTGAATGTCTCGGCGGCCATCTGGGTGGACAGGGCCGGGCAGAAGCCCATCGTCATCGGCGCCGGCGGCGAGCGCCTCAAGCGCGTGGGCCGCAAGGCCCGCCTGGAACTGAACCATGTGCTGGGTGAGCGGCTGCATCTGACACTGTGGGTCAAGGTCCGTGAGAGCTGGGCGGACAGCGCCCGGGCGCTGACGGAGCTTGGTCTGGAATGACCCGCTCATGAAATCGCGCCGGACGCTGTTGGCGCAGGGCTATATCCTGCATGCCCTGGCTTACCGCGACACCAGCCGCATCCTCGAGGTCTTCACCCGCGAGCAGGGCCGGTTGTCGGTGTTTGCGCGCGGCGTACGCGGGCCCAAGGCGCGACTGGCCTCGCTCCTGCAGCCCTTCCAACCCTTGCTGATTTCCTTCAGTTCACAGGGGGATGCGGCGCAGCTGATCAGCGCCGAGAGCGGCGCGCAGGGTGCGCACGGTGCCCCCAGCCTGCGGTGCGGTCTGCCGCCCGCGGCGCTGCTGTCGGGGTTCTATCTCAATGAACTGCTGCTCAAGCTCACCACCCGCCATGATCCGCATGCGGAGCTGTTCGACAGCTATCAGCGCACCCTGCAGGCGCTGGCATCCGGGGCCGCCTTGGAGCCGGCGCTGCGCAGCTTCGAACTGCACCTGTTGCAGGAAGTGGGCTATGGGCTTGACCTCACCCAGACGGTGGCCGGTGGCGCGGTGAGCGCGCAGGGGTACTATCATTTCCGCCCGGCCGATGGCCTGCTCGCGACCACGGGTGAGCATTCCGGGGCACTGCGGGGCAGCTCGCTGCTGAATCTGGCCGCCGGCGCGCTGGTTGAACCCGGGGAACTGGCGGAAGCCCGCCGGGTGCTGTCCGCGGCCCTGGAGCACTGCCTGGAAGGTCGGCCGATTGTCACGCGCGCGGTCGCGCGCGCCTGTGTGGGAAGTGCGCTGGTGCCCAAACCATGAACCACTCGAACATCCGCTTAGGCGTCAATATCGATCACATCGCCACCGTGCGGCAGGCGCGCCGCGCCGCCTACCCCGACCCGGTGCACGCGGCGCTGCTGGCCGAGCAGTCCGGGGCCGACAGCATCACCGTGCATCTGCGCGAGGACCGGCGCCATATCCAGGACCATGACGTGCGCAGCCTGCGAGCGCTGCTGCAGACCCGGATGAATCTGGAGCTGGCGCTGGTGGAGGAGATGCTGGCCATCGCCTGCGAACTGCAGCCCTCGGATTGTTGCCTGGTTCCCGAGAAGCGCGCTGAAGTCACCACCGAAGGGGGCCTGGATGCGGCCGCGCAGATTGCGCCGCTGCAGGAGGCGACGCGGCGCCTGGCGGCCGCGGGGGTGCGCGTCGCGCTGTTCATCGATCCGGATCCGCGCCAGGTCGAGGCCGCGGCGCGCATCGGGGCACCGGCCATCGAGCTGCATACCGGCGCCTATGCGGACAGTTCCGGCGCGGCACAGGCCGCGCAGCTGTCGCGGCTGCAGGCGAGCGCGCAACTGGGCGCGCGGCTGGGTCTGTCGGTGCACGCCGGCCACGGTCTGCACTATCACAACGTGCAACCGGTGGCGGCCATCCGCGAGATCATTGAACTGAACATCGGCCATGCGATCGTGGCCCGCGCGCTGTTCAGCGGCTTGCCCAGTGCCGTGCGCGACATGAAAGCCCTGATGCTGGCGGCGCGCGTGTGAACCTGCTGGTCTTTGACATCGAAACCGTGCCCGACACCGAGCTCGGGCGGCGCCTGCATGGGCTTGCGGGGCTGTCGGATGCAGATGTCGCCAAGGCGATGTTCACCTTGCGCCGCCAGGACACCGGCAGTGAGTTTCTCGGCGCTCCCCAGCAGCGCATCGTGGCGATCTCCTGCGTGCTGCGCAGCCGTGAAGGATTGAAGGTGTGGAGCCTGGGGGATCCTGAGTCTCCGGAAGAGGAGCTGATCGGGCGTTTCTTCGACGGGCTGGAGCGCTATACCCCGGATCTGGTGTCCTGGAACGGCGGCGGCTTCGATCTGCCGGTGCTGCAGTATCGCGCCCTGCGCGCCGGCATCCGCGCCGAGCGCTACTGGGAGACCGGTGAATCCGACACGGCATTCCGCTACAACAATTACCTGTCGCGCTTTCACTGGCGGCACATGGACCTGATGGACATCCTGTCGGGGTTCCAGGTGCGCTCGCGTGCGCCACTGGTGGAGGTGGCGACGCTGCTGGGTCTGCCGGGCAAGCTCGGGTTTTCCGGCGCGCAGGTGTGGGACGCCTGGCAGGCCGGGCAGATCGTGCGCATCCGCCAGTACTGCGAAACCGATGTGCTCAACACCTATCTCATCTACCTGCGCTTTGAGCTGATGCGCGGGCGCTTCACGGCGCAGGTCTATGCCGAGGAGGTCGCCCGGGTGAAGGCGCTGCTGGCGGCGGGCACCGAGCCGCACTTCGCCGAGTTCCTGCGGGCATGGGAGGCGCTGGCCGCGCCGCTCGGCACATGAGCCGCCGGCCCCGGATCGCGGCGCTGCCGGAGCAGGGCACGGTGGCGGCGCTCACTCACGATGGCGAAGGCATCATCCGTGAGGGCAAGACCGTCTTCGTCGGCGGCGCACTGCCCGGTGAGCTCATACGCTTCCGGCGCCTGCGCAGTCACCGCGGGCATGATGAAGGCCAGTTGCTCGAGGTCATCACGGCGTCAGCGGATCGGGTCACACCGCGCTGCCCACACTTCGGAACCTGCGGCGGCTGCGCCCTGCAGCATCTGGCCGGGCAGCGGCAGATCCAGATCAAGGAGCAGGAGCTGCGCGATGCACTGGAGCGCGTCGCCAAGGTTCGCCCGCAGGCATGGCTGGCCCCCCTGGGCGGTCCGCAATGGGGCTATCGGCGCCGCGCTCGGCTGGGGGCTCGCTACGTGCCCAAGAAGGGCCGGGTGGTGGTGGGGTTTCGCGAGCGCCTCGCGCCCTACATCGCAGCCCTCGACGGGTGCGATGTGGTCAGTCCCCCGGTTGGCGCACTGATTACACCCCTCTCGCAGCTGCTCACCGGCCTCAGCGCCCGCGACTCCATTCCCCAGATCGAGGTGGCGGTGGCCGAAAATGTCACGGCGCTGGTATTCAGGGTGTTGTGCGCAGTGCCGCAGAGCGACATTGCTGCGCTGCAAGATTTTGGACGGCGGCATGGGCTGCGCATCTACCTGCAAACCGGCGGGCTGGCCACGGTGGCGCCGCTGGAGGCCGGCGCGGACCTTGAACCCTTGCGCTACTCGCTGCCGGAGTTTGCGGTGACCTACGACTTCGCGCCCACCGACTTCGTGCAGATCAATGCCGCCATCAACGCCGCCATGGTTTCACGGGTGCTCTCGCTGCTGGAGCTGGACGCGCATTCCCGCGTCCTGGATCTGTTCTGTGGATTGGGCAATTTCAGCCTGCCCCTGGCCCGACACGCCGGGACGGTACTGGGGATTGAAGGGGATGCGGCGCTGGTGCAGCGGGCACGACATAATGCGCACATGAATGGCCTCGGCAATGCGCAGTTCCTGGTGGCGGATCTGTCTCAAACATTACCCCTGAATGCGCCGCTGCTGGCCGGGGGCTTCAGCCACGTGGTGCTGGATCCGCCCCGTGCCGGGGCTTTGGACGTTATGCCAACCATCGCACATCTTGCACCCCGCAAAGTCGCTTACATTTCCTGTCATCCGGGAAGCCTGGCACGCGATATTGCGGTGCTGGTTCACGAATTTGGCTTTGAACTGCGTGCGGCCGGGGTGCTGGACATGTTTCCGCATACCGCTCATATGGAGTCGCTGGCGGTATTGACACCGCCACAGTGAGTACGGAGTGATGATGAGATGACGCTCGGCCCGCTGATGATCGATCTGGTGGGACCTTCAGTCCTGCCGGAGGAGCGCGACATGCTCGCGCATCCGCTGGTCGGCGGCGTCATCCTGTTTGCACGCAATTACGAAAGTCCCGCGCAGCTGCTTGAGCTGACCGCCGCGATCCAGGCGACGCGCACGCCGCCGCTGCTCATCGCAGTGGATCACGAGGGCGGCCGGGTGCAGCGCTTCCGCAGCGGATTCTCCCGCCTGCCTCCCGCGCGTCGCATCGGGCAGCTGTTTGACACCGATCATCCCGGTGGCCTTGCCGCCGCGCGCCAGATGGGCTGGCTGATGGCCGCCGAGCTGCGTGCGCATGGGGTGGATCTGTCCTTCGCGCCCACCGTCGATCTGGACTATGGTCTGAACGAAGCCATCGGTGATCGCGCCTTGCATCCCACGGCCGATGCGACCGCGCAGCTGGCGGTGGCGTACATGATGGGCATGCGCGATGCCGGCATGGCGGCGACGGCCAAGCATTTTCCGGGTCACGGCGCGGTGGCGGCGGATTCGCACGTGGCACTGCCCGTGGACCGGCGCGAACTGGCTGACCTCAGCGAGGATCTGACGCCGTACCGGCGCCTGATCGCCAACGGACTGCCCGGCGTCATGGTCGCGCATATCCTGCTGCCGGCCGAGGATGCGGCGCCGGCCAGCCTGTCAGCGCGCTGGATCCGCGGCGTGCTGCGCACGGATCTGAACTTCCAGGGCGCGGTTTTCACCGACGACCTGAGCATGGGCGCGGTCGCCGCCGGCGGTGACATCATCGAGCGCTGTCAGCGTGCGCTTGCGGCCGGCTGCGACATGCTGCTGGTCTGCAATGACCCGGGCTCGCGCTCCCAGGCGCTGGCGGGCCTCAAGGCGAGTCCTGATCCGGCATCACAGCTGCGCCTCATCCGCATGCGCGGACGCGAACGGCTCTCGCCCGAGCAGCTGCACGGCGCGCCGCAGTGGAGCGCGGCCCAGCAGCTGCTGACGCGTCTGGCGGCCGCCCCGGCCCTGTCATTGACCGCGGAAGGGGCATGATCAACCTCACGGAAAACGGCTGGCGGGATATCGTCGATCAGTCCCCGGAGGGCATCGTGATCTGCGATGCGACGACGCCCGACTGTCCGATGATCTATGCCAACGCCGCATTTCTGCAGCTGTCGGGCTATCCGCTGGAGGCGCTGCTGGGGCGCAACCTGCGGCTGCTGCAGGGAACGGACAAGGACCAGGAGGGACGGCAACGGCTGCGCGAAGCGCTGGCCCGCGGCGAAGCGTGTCGGGTGCTGATGCGCAACTACCGACCCGATGGCGCCCAGTTCTGGAACGAAATACTGATCCAGCCGGTGCGTGATGCCGCAGGACAGCTGGTGCAGTGGATCGGCTACCACCGTGACACCCGCGAGCGCTTGCGCACCCCGGAGAAACTGGCGCTGGCGGGCCTGCCGGCCTGGATGCGCGAGGACCGGCTCACCGGACTGCATTCGCGCGCCTATTTCGAAGAGCTGCTGCTGCGTGACTGGTATGTCGCGCAGCGCGACGGTCATGAAATCGGCCTGACCTTCCTCGACATCGATGACCTGGGCACCTACAACGATATTTTCGACAAGGCCAGCGGCGATGCCTGCATCCGCCGGGTCGCGCGCGTCATCACCGCCTCCTATCGGCGCAGCGGGGATCTGGTGGGACGCTGGAACGGGGGCACCTTCGCGGTGCTCACGCAGGCCAATACCTCGGTCTCGGCCCATGACTATGCGCGCGTGGTGCTGCAAAGGGTTCGCGATCTTCTGATTCACCATCCCCGGGCGACGGCCAGCGGCCGCTATGTGACCCTGAGCGCCGGCGCCTGCACGCTGGTGCCGACCCGCGAACTGTCGCTGCAGACCTTCATCGGCGCCTGCATGATGGCGATGCAGCGCGCCAAGGGGAAGGGCAAGAACAGCGCCTGCGCCACCGAGGCCGCGGACTTCGAACAAACCGGTGATGCCGGCGCCCCCAGCCGCACCGCAGGTTCCGTCAGCTGAAGCGCCGCTAGCGTCCGGCGCGGCGCGCGCCCTGCGCCGGCACGACCAGCGCGATCACGCCGAAGGCGGGCGAATCGTAGTAGTTGCGCTCGTAGAACTTCACCCGATGGTTGTCGTTCAGCACGAAGGTCGTCTGCGGCGCGGCGCCCAGCGCCGCCGGCGGATTGGCGATGGTCATGTCCAGCGCAAATCCCAGATGCAGGAACTGGCCGCGCTCCAGAGTCACCGTCCCGGCCAGCAGCGGATTGTCCAGCCCGAGTTGCTGCAGGCTCATGCTCTCGTGGCTGCCCCAGGGACTGGCGGTCTGCGCCCAGCCGATATGCGCCACGGCCGCATAGGCACCGCTGGCCTTGAGGCGTGCCTCGATATCGCCCATCTGGAATTCCGCCGGCGCCAGCACCCGTAGCAGGCGGCCACCGGGGATGGGCGCGGCGGCCTCACTCACCGGGGCGCCGGTCTCCCCTTCGGCGTTGGTCGGGACCGCCGGGGCCTGGCTGGCCTCGGCACCCCAGTTCTCAGCGCTGCCCACGGTGGAATTGGCGCGAAAGATGATGATCTCGACGTTGTAGACCCCGGGGCCCGCCGCTGCCGCGGCCGGCAAGGGATGCGGTTCGGCGGGGGCGGCCACGCCGGGTGCGGATGAGGCCTGTTGCGCCACACTGGGGGTCCACATCTGGCAGGAGAGCAGGCAGGCCACCAGGGCCAGATCTCGCAGTCTCATGGTTGAATCGTATCACGCACTGCGGCCGCTGAAGCGCTGCAGCAGATCGCGCGCATAATCAAAGCGCTTCTGCACCACGGCCAGCTGGGCGCTGACCCTTATCTTCAGCGAGCCCTCCAGGCGCAGTTCGCGCGGCGACTTTTGGATCAGGCGGATGATGAGCGCCGGATCGAGCGCATTTTTCTCCTCGAACAGGACGTAGCCACCGCCCGCGCCGAGGTCCAGGCGGCGCACGCCCAGTTCGCGGGCGCGCAGCTTCAGGCGCGCCACGCTCAGCAGGTTGCCGCCAGCCGCCGGCAGTTCCCCGAAACGATCGACCAGTTCGGCGGTGAGTTCCTCCAGCGCCGCCGCATCCGCCGCGGCAATGCGCTTGTACAGCCCCAGCCTGACATGCACGTCGGCGACGTAGTCCTCCGGGAGGAATGCCGGCACATGCAGTTCCACTTCGGTGGCCGCCGCCAGCGGCTTGTCCAGCGCCGGTTCACGGCCGTCCTTGAGGGCGGCGACCGCGTGCTCGAGCATGTCCAGGAACATCGTGAGCCCGACTTCGCTCAGTTCACCGCTCTGCGACTCCCCGAGCAGTTCGCCGGCGCCGCGGATCTCCAGATCATGGGTGGCCAGCACAAAACCCGCGCCCAGGTTCTCCAGCGACTCGATCGCCTCCAGACGCTTGATGGCATCGGGCGTGAGCTGCTTGCGTGGCGGCACGATCAGGTAGGCGTAGGCGCGGTGGTGGGAGCGACCGACGCGGCCGCGCAGCTGGTGCAGCTGCGCTAAGCCGAAGCGGTCCGCGCGGTTGATCATGATGGTGTTGGCGGTGGGGACATCGATGCCGCTTTCGATGATGGTGGTGCACAGCAGGACGTTGAAGCGCCGGTGGTAGAAATCCACCATCAGCTGTTCCAGTTCGCGCTCGCGCATCTGGCCGTGGCCGATGCGCACGTCGGCCTGCGGCACCAGCTCGCGCAGACCCGCGGCGATCTGCTCGATGTCGCGGATCTCGTTGTGCACGAAATACACCTGCCCGCCGCGCCGCAGTTCGCGCATCACCGCTTCGCGGATGGTGGCATCGTGCCATTCGCTGACGAAAGTCTTGATGGTCAGGCGCGCCGCGGGCGGGGTGGTGATGAGCGACAGGTCGCGCAGGCCGCCTAAGGCCATGTTCAGCGTGCGCGGAATGGGCGTGGCGGTCAGCGTCAGCACATGCACCTCGGCCCGCAGCGCCTTCAGCTTCTCCTTGTCGCGCACCCCGAAGCGGTGCTCCTCATCGATGATGATGAGTCCGAGCTCGCGGAAGCGTACGTTGGCATGCAGCAGCCGATGGGTGGCGATGACGATGTCGACCGTGCCCTGCTCGATGCCCTCGATGACGGCGTCGCTCTCCTTGGTGGTACGGAAACGCGACAGTGCTTCGATGCGCACCGGCCAGTCGGCAAAGCGGTCGCGGAAATTGCCCAGGTGCTGCTGCGCCAGCAAGGTGGTGGGCACCAGCACCACCACCTGCCGTCCGGCCTGAACGGCGGCGAAGGCGGCCCGCATCGCCACCTCGGTCTTGCCGAAGCCCACATCGCCGCAGACGATGCGATCCATGGCCTGGGTGCTGGCCAGGTCCTCCAGCACCTTGCGGATGGCATCGGCCTGGTCGGCGGTTTCCTCGAAGGGGAAGGCATTGGCGAAGGCCTGGTACTCGAGCTCGCGCAACTGCAGGCTGGCGGCCTGCCGCGCCCTGCGCCGCGCGTACAGGTCCAGCAGTTCCGCGGCGATGTCGCGGATCTGCTCGGCGGCGCGTTTCCTGGCTTTGAGCCACTGGTCCGTGCCCAGCTTGTGCAAGGGCGCATGTTCCGGGGCGCTGCCGGTGTAGCGACTGATCAGGTGCAGCGCGTGCACCGGCACGTAGATCCGATCCCCGCCCTGGTATTCAAGGACCAGAAACTCGCCGGGGTTGCCCGCCACTTCCATGGCCATCAGGCCGACATAGCGACCGACGCCGTATTCCTCGTGCACCACCGGCGAGCCGGGATTCAGATCCGTGAGGTCGCGCAAGATGGCCTGCGGATCCGATGCGGTGCGCCGCCGGCGCCGTTCCTGGCTGGCGCGTGCGCCGAACAGCTGCGCTTCGGAGAGCAACGCGATCCGTGGCATCTGCAGCTGCAGGCCACCGATCTCGGGCGCCACGGTGAGGGCGAGCTGCATGCTGCCGCCGGCAAAACTGGTCCAGTCCGGCACTGCCGTGACCGCGGTGGTATGCGGCCGCAGCATCTCCTGCAGTACTTCGCGGCGTCCCGGAGAATCCGCGGCGATCAGCACCCGACCGCCGAAGCTCGCCAGGAAACTGGCCAGGGGTGCCAGGGGTTCGGCGGCGCGCGGATCGATACGCAGCTCCGGTGGGCTCGCGCTCGGGAAGTTGACGGCGCTGCCATCCGGATGCAGTGCCAGGTCCGCCTTGAAGCCATCCAGGGTGATGCTGGTGAGCGGCGCGGCGGCCTTGGCCAGTTCCTGCGGCGTCAGGAACAGCTCCGGGGGCGCGTGGATCGGCCGCTCGATATCGTGACGACGCTCCTCGTAGCGCTGCTCGATGTCCTGCCACAGCTGCTGCAGGGCCGCGGCGGCGCCGCTGTCATGCACGATCACCGCATCACGGGGCAGGTAGTCGAACAGCGAGGCGGTGCTCTCGAAGAACAGGGGCAGGTAGAACTCCACCCCCGGTGGCGCCAGACCCTCGCTGACCCCGCGATAGATGCTCGACAGTGTCGGATCACCTTCGAAGCGGCTGCGGTAGCGGCGTCTGAAGTCCTTGATGCTCTGCGCATCCAGCGGCACCTCGCGTGCCGGCAGCATGCGCACACTGTGCACCGAATCCAAGGAGCGCTGGGTTTCCGGATCGAAGCGGCGGATGGCCTCGATGTCGGTGCCGAACAGGTCGATGCGCAGCGGCGCCTCGGCGCCCATGGGGAAAACGTCCAGCAGCGAGCCGCGCACCGCGAACTCTCCGGGGGCCGTCACCTGGCCCACGCTGGCATAGCCGGCATCGGCCAGGCGCTGCCGGAACGGCTCGACGCTCAGCGCCTGGCCGACCTTGAGGTCGAAGGCCCGGCCGCGCACATAGGCCACCGGGGGCAGGCGCTGCAGCAGCGTGTCGGCGGCCAGGATCAGGCAGCCGCCGCGGGCATCGGGCAACTCGAACAGCGTCTGAAGGCGCCGGGAGGTGATGTCCGGATGGGGGGAAAACAGATCGTAGGGCAGTATTTCCCAATCCGGCAGCGGCAGCAGCGCCTGGGCGCGTTTGCCACCCTGGAAGAAGGCGATTTCGGCGGCCAGGCGCTCCGTTTCGCGGGCCCCGGCCGTGACCATCACATACAGCCGCGAGTCATTGTCCATGCATTCGGCCAGGGCGAGCGCGGTGGCGCTGCCATGCAGCTGGTGCCAGCGCACATGAGGGCGGCTGTTGTTGGGTCTGAGGATCTGAAGCAGGGAGCTCACCGGCGCGTATACGGAAGCGGGCTGCGGCGCGCGGGGCTGCCGCCGCGCCTCAGGCTAGGCAAAGGGGTGGGTACCGACCGTCAGCCGCTGCTGGCGGGCGCCGAATCGCCGGTCACGACCGAATCGATGACCCGGTCACCTTCGAAAAACACCGAAAAACCCGCGTAGTCCCAGCGTGTAATGGGCGGCTTGCCCACGGTGGGGTGCTTGGTGGTCGGCGGGCCGAACTGCTTTTCCACGGTTTTCATCAGCGCGCCACGGGCCGGCTGCGGAGTATTCGCGGGGACCACGGTGACCTTGCCATCGTCGACCGCGAGTTCGGCATGGGCTGTTCCGGTGAGGCACAGCAGGGCAACCAGGGCATGGATTTTCATGGCAGCTCCATATCTGACCGGCCGAACTATAGCACCGCGGGCAATCTGTTAAAGCGGCCGCCGCTCGGCCGGACCGGTTTTGTGACGCAGGTCCAGCCTGCACCGCAGTGGCGCACGCTGTGGTTAAATGCCGCGGGTGTTTCACCCCTTTGCGCCCTTCGTGGGGCTGCGTTATGTGCGCGCGCGGACCCACAAATTTTTCGTGTCCTTCATCACCTGGGTGTCACTGCTCGGTGTAGGCCTGGGCGTGGCCGCCCTCATCGTCATCCTCTCGGTCATGAACGGTTTCGAGGGTGAACTGCGCGACCAGCTGCTGGCCCTGAGCGCCCATGCCCGGGTGGTCCCGGCCGCCGGGGCGGCCGCACCCGACCCCGGCGCCTGGGAGGCCACCGCGGCGCGCTTGCGTACCCAGCCCGGCGTGCTGGGCGTCGCCCCCTATGTGGAGATACAGTCCCTGGTGGTGCACCAATCGGACATGCTGCCGGTGCTGTTGCGTGGCATCGATCCGGCCAGCGAAGGATCCGTCAGTGACATCGCCAAGGTTCTGCGCCAGGGCAGTCTGCAGGATCTGGCACGGGGCACTGATCGGGTGCTGATCGGGGCGGTGATCGCAACGCAGCTGGGGATTTCCGCCGGCGACGCGCTGACCTTGCTCATCCCCACCGTTGCCGCGGATGGCACGCCCGCGCCGACCCTGCGCGAGGTTCGGGTGGCCGGTGATTTCGATGCGGGGGGCCAGGAGCAGGAGGGCTCGCTGCTGCTGGCGAACCTCGCCGATGTGCGCGCGATGGGTGCCGCGGCCAGTGACATGGGCCTGCGGCTGCGTTACGCGAACGCGTTGGACGCACCGGCCATGAGCCGGGCACTGCGCGCCGTGCTGCCCGCGAATCTGCAGATCATCGACTGGACGGTGGACAACGCGAGCTATTTTCGCGCCATCCGCATCGAGAAGACCATGATGTCGCTGATCCTGCTGCTGATCGTGGCGGTGGCGGCCTTCAACATCGTCGCCATGCTGGTGATGACGGTCACCGACAAGCGCAACGACATTGCCATTCTGCGTACCCTGGGGGCCTCGCCGCGCACCGTCATGGGCGTGTTCATCACCCAAGGGCTGGTGATCGGCTGGGCGGGCGTGGCGCTGGGTGTGGCGCTGGGCGTGCTGCTGACGCAGAACATGGATCGGGTCGAGCCCTTCCTGGAGCGCACGCTGGGCTTTCATCTGTTTGATCCTGAAGTCTACGCCGTCACCACCATTCCCACGGATCTGCATCCCGGCAATGTGCTGTGGATCGGCGTGGCCGCGCTGCTGCTGACCCTGCTGGCAACCGTATATCCGGCGTTGCGCGCCGCGCGGGTGTCACCGGCCGAGGCGCTGCGCTATGAATAGCCCGTATGAGTGGCTGATCGGGACCCGCTACCTGAGCGGCGCCCGCCGCCAGGGATTCATCTCCTTTGTCGCCGCGATGTCCGTGCTGGGCCTGATGCTGGGGGTGGCGGTGCTGATCGTGGTGCTGTCGGTGATGAATGGCTTCGAGCGCGAATTGCGCACTCGGATCCTCAGTGTCACCGGACATGCCGAGATCACCGGCCTGGAGGGCAGCTTCCCGAACTGGCAGGCGGCGCGGGCCAAGGCCACCCAGGACCCCGAAGTGCTGGCGGCGGTGCCCTTCATCGATGAACAGGCGATGCTGTCCCATGGACAGCATGTGGTGGGCACCAAGATCCGCGGTGTGGCCCCTGATCTGGAACGCACGGCCACGGGGCTGGCGCAGAAGTTCACGCAGGGAAGCATCGATCAGCTCAGCCCGGGCGCCTACCACATCGTGCTGGGCTCGGCCCTGGCCACCGCGCTGGATGCCAAGGTCGGCGACTCTCTGTTTCTGCTGGCCCCCGCGGCCACTCCGACGCCCGCCGGGCTGCAGCCGCGCATGCGGCGCTTCACCGTCACCGGCATCTTCAGTTCCGGCATGTACGAATACGACCGAGGACTGGCGCTGCTGGAGATGCACGATGCCGCGCGTATCTATCGCATGGGCGACAACGTCAGCGGCCTGCGCCTGGCGGTCCGCGACCCCTGGCGCGCGGGCATGGTGGTGGACCGGGTGGCGCGCAGTCTCGGCGGCGGGTTCTATGTCAGCAACTGGACCCGCAGCCACGAGACCTTCTTCCGCTCCATCACGGTCATGAAATCCATTCTGTTCGTGATCCTGCTGATGATCGTGGGCGTGGCGGCCTTCAACATCATTGCCACCCTGGTCATGATCGTCAAAGAAAAGCGCTCCGATATCGCCATCCTGCGCACCCTGGGCGCCGGGCCCTTGAACATGCTCGGCACCTTCGCCATCCAGGGCGTGCTGATCGGCTTTGCGGGTACCGCGCTGGGCGCGGCGCTGGGCGTGCTGGTGGCCCATAATCTGGAGAACTGGGTCCACGACCTGGAACATCTGCTGGGCACACATTTCCTGGATGCCAGTGTGTACAACATGAGTGATCTGCCCGCCTATGTGGAGCTGCTGGACGTGACCAAGGTGTGCGCCGTGGCCTTTGCCCTGTGCGCGCTCGCCACGCTGTACCCGGCCTGGCGCGCCGCGCGCACCGCGCCGGCGGAGGCGCTGCGCCATGACTGAGGCGGCACTTCAGGCCATCGAGGTGTGCAAGAGTTTCCGGCAGGGGCCGGAGCTGCTGCAGGTGCTGGCCGGCGCCAACCTGCACATTGCATCCGGCGAGCGGCTGGCCATCGTCGGCGCTTCAGGCTCGGGCAAGACCACGCTGCTGCAGATTCTGGGTGGGCTGGACCGGCCCAGTTCCGGGCAGGTTCTGGTGGCGGGGCGCGACATCCATCAGATGGATGAGCGCGAACGCGGTCAGCTGCGCAACCGCTCGTTGGGCTTCGTGTACCAGTTCCATCATCTGCTGCCGGAGTTTTCCGCCTTGGAAAACGTGGCCATGCCGCTGCTGGTGCGGCGCACGGGGGTGGCCGAGGCGCGCCGCCGGGCGCGTGAAATCCTGGAGCGGGTGGGCTTGGGGGAGCGCCTGACGCATCGTCCGCACCAGCTATCCGGGGGTGAGCGCCAGCGCGCCGCCGTGGCGCGCGCGCTGGTGACGCAACCGGCCGTGGTGCTGGCCGATGAGCCCACCGGCAATCTGGATGGCGTGAATGCCGAGCAGGTGTTCGCCCTGATGCTGGAGCTGAATCGGGAACGGCACACCAGTTTGGTGATCGTGACCCATGACCCGCGCCTGGCGGCGCGGATGGACCGGACCTTGACCATCGAGCGCGGGGTGCTGCGCGAGACGCCTCACAGCTCCGGTGAGCGCTGATGGTGGCGGATGCTGCGTCGGAGCAGCACCTGCCGGCGCCAGATGAATTCCAGGACCAGCCAGCCGCAGATGCCACACACGATGGCGCACACCAGGCAGCCGATCAGGAAGGGTTTCCACACCGGACCCAGGCCATGCTGCAGCCAGTCCCAGCTCAGACGGAAGCCGAATCGGTGCACCGGGGCCCCGCTGACCGCCGCCCCGACACGATAGGCACAGTAATAGATGGGCACCATGGTGAGCGGATTGACCAGCAGCGTGGTGGCGATGATGGTCGGTATATTGATGCGCCAGGTGACGCCCACCAGGGTCGCCAGCGGCAGGTGCACCGGGATGGGCATGAAGCAGATCGCCAGCCCCGCCCCGAAGCCGGCGGTGACCCCGCGCCGGTGCAGGGTCCACAGCTTCGGGTCCGACAGGCGCGGTCCGAACACCCGCAGCGGCCAGCGCTGCAGCAGCGCGTGCGGGTGTGGCGCGAACTTCTTGATCCACCGACGGGGCATGGGGCCGCGACTCTAGCAGAGCCGCCTTGAGCCCGGGGGGCGCTCCGGTATGATGTGACGCCGAATTTGTGTGGGCGAGGGATGCAATCGGATGTGGGAAATCGTACGGGCCGGTGGCCCGTTCATGTGGCCGATCATCCTGTGCTCGGTGGGCGCAGCGGCCATCATTCTCGAGCGGCTGTGGACGCTTCAGGAACAGCGGGTACTGCCGCGGGACCTCATCCGTCGTGTCCGTCAGCTGGTGGAGGCCGATCAGATCACTGACAAGGTGATCGCGGCCCTGGAGCAGAACTCGCCCCTGGGGCGGGTGCTGGCCGCGGGGCTCGCCAACCGCCACCGCAGCCGCGAAATCATGATGGAACGGCTGGAGGATGCGGGCCGCCACGTGGTGCATGACCTGGAACGCTTCCTGAACACCCTGGGCACCATCGCCAGCATCTCGCCGCTGCTCGGACTGCTGGGTACGGTGATGGGTATCATCAAATCTTTCAATGCCTTGCAGGCAGGTGCTGCGGGTGATCCGAGGATGCTTTCCGGCGGCATCGGCGAGGCGCTGATCGCCACCGCAGCCGGATTGTGTGTGGCCATTCCGGCCCTCATCGCCTACCGCTACCTGCGCGGACGGGTGGAGAGCTTCGTGGTGGAAATGGAAAAGGACGCCATCAAGCTCGCCGACGTGGTCGAAGTGGCCGGACGGGAGCGGGCACGGCAGGCCCTGGAGCGACCCGCCCAGGAGCGCGCGGCGCCGGAGGCCCCCGGCAGGCCGGTCGCCCTCAGCGGTACCGGTGTGCGGTGAACCTGCGTCCGCGCCGCGTCGAGGACCCGGAGATCAACCTGGTCTCCCTGATCGACATCGTCCTCATGATGGTGGTGTTCTTCATGATGACCAGTTCGATGGTGGACGAGGGCCGCATTCGCGTGCACCTGCCGCAGGCGCGCGACCTGCCCACCGGCAAGCCACCGGCCGAGCCGCTGGTGGTGTCGATCACGCAGCAGGGCGCCTACCTGGTCAATGGCCACGAGCTCATCAACTCCAGCCCGGATACGCTGCGCGCGGCGCTGCTTAAGGAAGCCGGCAGCGATCGCAGTGTGCGGGTGACGCTGCGCGCGGATGCGCGCACCACGCATCAGTCGGTGATCACGGCCATGGATGTGCTGGGCCGGCTGGGGTTTGCCGAGCTCAACATCGCCACGGTGCGCCAGGATGTCGCGCCGGCCGCGGATACCCGATGACCTCCCCACCGGGGCTGCCAGGCGTGGCCCGATGAGCGACGCCAAGGAGCTCAGTCCCGTGGCCGTTTACCTGCGGCTGCTGCGCTACGTCAAACCGTATCGCGGCTACTTCGCGCTGGGCATGCTGGGCGGCATCCTGTATGCCGCCGCCATGGTGGGATTCGCGCCCTATGCACGCCGGTTCACCGCCGAGACCATGATACTCAGCGATCCGCGCAGCATCGTGTGGCTGCC
>Ga0210391_10000829_pt1 | contig 30271 bp, 35 predicted proteins | sample IncBWC12OmetaG_FD_160573 | JGI IMG/M metagenome (GOLD analysis project Ga0210391, IMG submission 160573) | Forest soil microbial communities from Barre Woods Harvard Forest LTER site, Petersham, Massachusetts, United States - Inc-BW-C-12-O ... | reverse complement strand
AGCACCAGGGTGCCAAGGATCAATAAGACCGGAAGCGTTCCCCGATGCAGCGTTCGAGACAGCCCGTACATACCGCTCTCGATTTAGAGTTCTTCTTGACCAGAATCAGATCATGCATATTGGTCTAATGGAATGACGGGAATCGCGCGAAATTCCGCGTAACCCACCCGAGCCCGGTCCTGCCGGTATCGGTGCGACCGGGCAGAATTTGAAGAAACGTCTGTTGTGTTCGACGGCCAGTCTGAGTGTCGACTTCATTATCTACTGGCGCGAGCACGATCATCGTCAGAAGCTGCCTGCCAGAATTGTACGAGCTCAGGTGATGATTTCTGTCGGCACACGCTTATGCGCGACTGCGCTTGCGTATTTCTCTTGATTGCGCACTTTAACTGGATTTGAGCATCTCTTTGAACCGACGATGAGGTCCTTGCTGCGCCGCTATAGTCCGCGCGTCGCAGTGGCGGGCGAGGTTGAGGCAGCCCGTAGTGCCGGCCATACGACTGCCGCCTGACTCAGTACCAGGATGATGAGCGCACCCCAGCCGATATACGCGGCGTTCATGCGCGGCATCTCGAAATGGGAGACGAGCCAAAGGTTTGAGGCGATCCCAAGTCCAAATCCCAGCAGCACTCCAGTGCCTGCGATGATCAGGTTTTCGGTATGGAAATAGCTCAGGATATCCAGGCGCCGCGCACCCAAGGCGCGGCGCATCCCGATGTACCGGCGGCGCTGCCCAACCCAGTACATAGTCAGACCGATGATGCCGAAGACGGTGATGGCAAGCAGCAGTGCGGCCAGGGCGCCCAATAGGACCGCCGTGGCGCGCGCCCTGAAGTAGGCGAAGCTGCGCGTCTCGGCGAAGGTCTTGACGTTGTCCACGATGCGTTGTCGCGACAGCGAATAGAGCCGCTCCTGCACCGTTTTCATGACGCTGGCGCCCTGCCCCGGACGTGTTCGAACCACGTAGTACGTGGCGGTGTTGATGAAATGGTAGGGCAGAAACGATGACATGGAACCCCCGTCGCCGCCGCCGAAACTCGCCCAGGGCGTTTGGGCGCGCTCGACGATGCCGACGATTCTCGAGGAATCGGTAGGCGTCCAATAGACCACCTGACCGAGGCCGTTACCAGCGGGATACAGTCGATGGGCGAGATCCGCGGTAACGACGATTGATGGCGGAAATCTGGTGTCGTGCATGCCGTGATCGGTCACTTCGCTCGCATCCAACCAGCGCCCGGCAACGAGCTTCAGGCCGTATGTGTTCAGTCCGTGTTCGTCGACGAAATAAAGCGTGGTGGACGACACCGGACGTTTGTCGGGCTTGACGGCCAGACCCCAGCCCCACCCTCCTCCACGCAAGGGAAAGCTATTCGTGTTCTGAACATCGACCACGCCGGGCACCTGGCGGATGGCGCTCAGGTCGCCCTGAATGCGAGCCGAGACATCCGCGGAATTTCCGACCCACTGATTGGTGAAGCTGAAGATATTCGCTTCATCGATCCCGGTGGGACGGGTGCTGCTTTCGACATATTGCTGGATGACGGAGAGACAGTTGCAGGCGACAGCCAGGGTGATGGCCATCTGCAGGCCAATGAGAATGGCGCCAACCTTGTTACGACGCAGTGCCTTCAGAATTGGAATGAGGTCCATTACTGGGCTTTCAGTTGCCAGGCCGGTTGTACCCGGCTCGCGCGCCAGGTGGGATAGAGACCCGCGCAAACTGTCGCAGCGACCGCCACCGCGAGGATGATGGCCAGCATGCCGCCGTCTATGTGGGTCAGTCGGTCGAGCTGTACACCGTTCGCTCCCGGAGCCAGCAGTGCCCGATCTACCGCGAGTCCCAGCGAGGTCAATCCCAGGCCTAGGGTCCCACCCAGAAGGCCGATGACGGCGGTCTCCGTCAAACACTGTAGGAAAATATCCACACGAGATCCGCCCAACGCGCGACGCACGCCCAGCTCCGATTGCCGGCTACCGAATTTGGCGAGCATCAGGCCGATGGCGTTGATGAGGCACACGATCAGAAATCCCAAACCGATCAGCGTGTTCGCACGAACCTGAGACGGCACGACTCGCTCGCGAATCAGCCACTCATTGACGTTCTCGAGCGCCACGCGCGGGGGCCACTGCCAACGGCCCGACTGCCGCTGTTGCGCCGCGTAGTTGTAGAGAAAATTGTGAAAATTGCTGGCCGCGACCCGGTTCGGCAGCTCGATCCAGAACTGGAGCCATACGCAGTTCGATGACAGCTGCCCTTCCCAACCCGCCGGTGGCATTGCCGCACAATTCAAGTTGCCTGAGGTATCCAGCTGCCGATCAATTGCATTCGTGAACGGTATGAAGAAATCTTCGGTATTGGCGAAAGCCGTGCCGCTGCTGTTGGTATCGAAGAACTTCGGTACGGGATTCCAATCTTCCAGCACACCGACAATGCGGTACTCACGCCCGTTCAGGCTCAATGTCCTGCCGACGGGATTAATGCGGGGAAAGACTCGATCGGCAAGCTTCGATCCCAATACCACCACATTGGCCCGGCCTTCATCGTCCATGGCGCTCCAAGGGGCACCGTTAGCGAACGGAGCCTCGAACATCGTGAAGAAATCGGCGAAGACGGCGCGCCCCGAGACGTCAAAGGCTCGGCCGACTGGGGGCTCGAGGTCCATCCCGACGGCGTACATCGCCGTCTGATGCACGCCCATCTTCGCTTGCATAAAGGCCATGGCATCGCGGTACGTGAGCTGATCGGGCAGCCAACCGGTGGCATACGATGGACCAATACTGGGTCCCGCCGAGTCTATTTGCGGTGCGAACAGAACTGACGACTTGTCCGGTATCGGGTCGCGCGACATCACACGCAATGTCGTCATCATCGTCATGGATGCGCCAATGCCGACACCCACGGCTGCGATCATCAGCGCCGTCAACACTATGTTGCGGCGCAGGCTTCGGGTCGCGAGTTCCAGGTAATAGCCGAGCATAACCCCCCCCTCTTCAGACTGCCGACCGGTTCGCGGCCGGCCGGGCGTTCAGGCGTGCCAGCCAATCTTGGATAGCCGGGTCATCAGCCGCCAAAGCTGCGTCCCACTCAAAAGGCCCAGACACAGGAATGTCCGCTGCACTGAACCGCTCACCCAGTAAGTACGGGACACGCACGCTTTCTTTCATTCTGTCTTTCTTCTTCATTATCATCTGTTGCGCATAGCAACTACGACCGGCAGCCGCGCTGCTCGTAGCGCCGGCAGTGAGCCGCCAATGAGGCCTATCGCAAGGGCCCATGCAATGCTTACCACCAAGAGGTGTGGGGTCACAGCTAACCTAAAGATGAGACTGCCACTGTTGACGAAGTTACCGTTGAATAGGAACCACGCAATAGCAGCCCCCACGAGCGCGCCCGCCACTGCCAGCAATAAGCTTTCGATGAGTACCGCTGTGACAATCGGGGTGGCGCCGAAACCCAACGCGCGCAGAGTCGCGATCTCGCGCCGGCGAGAATCGACCGAGGCATAAAGACTGTTGAGGGCGCCGAAAATTGCCCCGATCGCGATGACCCCGCCAATGAAATACGATACGTACGTGAGGAAGCGTCTCAGACCTCCGAAACTCTGCTCAAACATCTGCGCGGGCGTCTTCACTTCCACGGAAAGCGCCGGGTTGTGAGCGAGTGAATTGGAGAACCGCGCAAAAGCCGAGGGTGATTCAAGCCGCGCCGTCACTTGCGATAGCGTGTTTCGTCCGAAGGCCGACATGACCGTGTCGGCATCTGCCTGCAGTTGGCTGTCAGCCAGTGTATCGCTCGAGGCGAACACGCCGACGACCACCCATTGTGTGCCGTGTAGCGTGATGTGTTTACCAATATCAAGGCCGCGGAACATTCTGCGGATGGGCTCAGACACGATCAATTCGCGCAAGCCGGGTCGGAATTGGCGGCCGGCGACGATGTTTGCTTCGCCCTGCACCCGCTGCCAGCCCTCGGAGTCGCCGGCCAGAATGACCGTACCGCGTCTCCCGTCTCGACGCAGAACATCCACGGATACAATGCTAGACGCGTAAGCCAACGGGTGACCATCCGCGCTTCTCTTGATGCCCGGGGTGTCTGCGATTATGGCGAGAGCGTCGGGGCTGAGTGCACTTTGTGAAGAGTCGCCTGCGCCGGCGGAGAGGACAATCGCGTCGTCCGCTTGAGCTGATTGGCGCTGAAACATACCTGTTCCCTCCCGGATCGCAAGCAGTGAGACGAGCACGCCGACGACTGAGGCGACGGACACAACCGTGACGGAAACGGCGGCACGGTGCTGACCGAGGCTGCGCAGGCCAGTAGCGATCAGAAGCGCAGTCTGCCTAAGGAGGCTTGCCATCGTGCTACTGCTCCGCAAGGGCGTCTACAACCTGTAATCGTGCGCTCAGGAGGGCTGGCCCTGCACCGGCGACGAGTGCGAGCAAGAGTGCGCACCCGAATCCGGCAGCGAAGACGATTGGCGGCGTTCGTGCCACACCGACATATGCACGTGCCTGTGGCAGCAGCGCCGCTCCCGCTGCAAGGCCAATCGCCGCAGCCATCAGGCAGAACGTCGTCGACTCCGCCAGGCTCAACACGAGGATACGATGATCGGAAAAGCCAATCGTCTTTAGAACGGCAAGCTCCGGGACTCTCTCGCGCAGTGACTGCATCATGAGCGCTGCTGTCGCCAATAGAGAGGCGAAGAACACAGCGGCGATGATGCTGTGAACGATAAAATCCAGGTCGACCGTTCGCTGCAGCTGAGTGGTCATGAAATCACCCTCAGATTGTGTATGGGTTTCGTGGTCGGAATTGGCGAATGCATTGTCGATTGCGAGGCTTGCCGCCCCCGCTTGCCGGGGATCAGCTACGACGGCGATAAACATATCTGTGCGATCAACGTTGGTCACTCTAGCCTCGTTCAGATAGTCGAAGTTAGCGATCACGCCGGTTGGCGGGGGCGTCCCGGGTTTGTTTTCCGGTGCCTGAAATACTCCAACCACATCAAACATCCAATCCCGCGAGCCATCATGCTTGACAACAGAAGAGTTTAGAGTCAAGCGATCGCCTACCTTCAGGCCGTAGAGTTTCATCAATCCGCTTCCGATGATTGCTCCGCTACGAGTGCTTTTGAGCGCATTCACCGCTTCGGCGGGTGAGACTTTCAGCTCATCGTAAATGCCGAAAAACGGCTCGGCGTCCGCACCGATGACCGGCACATGTTGGTCGGGCCGCATGTAGGTGCCTACCACTACGCTGCGGGGCGTCACGGCGCGGACGCCCGGTATCGAACGAACTTGCGGCAGCATTCCGATCGGCATTAGGTCTCCCGTCGAAACGCGGCTCATGATGTACAAACGGTTACCGTGTGTGCTCGCGATGGCTAATTTCTCACCGGAGCTGAGACCCTGAAGGATTCCAAATAGGGTGAAGGCGCTTGCAATTTGCAGCAGCATCAGCACGCTGCGACCACGCTTGCGCCAGATTCCTGAGCAAATGAGGGGCAAATATTTCATCGAAGCCGCGACCGCCACATACGCACTGCGAAAATGGAGATTGGGAAATACCCTGGCGCAAGTGAGTTCGCCGGTTCATTCGGCCCGAGAAGCGGCGATAATGTGCTCGAAACCACAAATCCCCTGTCCTCGCACAACGACAATCTAGGAGGATCGCGGCGGCTGGTAGCCGCCGCGAAGGCGTCAGATCCGACGAAAAGACTCTTAGGCAAAGCTGTCGGTCCGTGCCCAAGATGGCGGGCCCGCTTGCCGCTTATGCAACGGTTCCCTACTCTGCTCCTCGTACCGAGATTGGTCACTTCTCGCCTCGTCACGTACTCATGCATCCGGGCCGAATTGGTGTCGAGGGGGCGATCGAGGCGACATCCGTTTCGAGACGTCATCATGCTGCAGCTAGGGCTTCGTACGCCTACCCGTAAGCTTCGTGTTGCCCTCTGCGAACTCGGCCCCCGTCACCGCGCCGCTTGCGTCGGTCGTGAAGCGCAGCTGCGCATCGACGACCTTCCAGAAGAACGCGAGCGGCGCTTCGGGATAAATCGGCGCCGCTTGCGCACCAGGGATCCCTTCGCGCAGTACCCGAAGCGTTGCGCCATCGTGGGTGACTGTAATCACGAAGCCGTTACCGAAATCGTAGCGGCCGACGAACTTGTCGAGATCGGCCGCGGGTAGAGAGATTTCGGTGTGCTTAGTTGGCCCAGGAGGGACGGGCGGCGTCGGCGCAACTGGTGTGCCAATCATGATATGCAGCGCAATATCGTCTGGCGAAGGCTGTGCCTGAGAGTTGGTGAGCGCCACGACGGCCCTGCCCTTCGCCGGCTCCAGGATCAACATCGTCTGGAAACCCCCTGTCTGCCCATTGTGCAGCAGCAGCTCGCGCTCTGGAGGCAGGTGCATGACCTCCCAGCCGAGTGCCTGCTCGACGGCGGGGGGCGCCTCGCCGGGCACGCGCACGGATAGCGCGGTCTTCACTGCAGCGGCGATCGCCGACTTCGGGTCGAGCACCCCTTTGGCGAAGATCAGCATGTCGGCGGCGCTTGAGCGGATGCCGCCCGCGCCCGTCAGGATCCCTATGTCCCATGGGTGGGCCGGCCGCATGTAGCGATCGAACGGCGGCGCGAGCCGCGCCGCATCGCTGCCCTTCAGGGTGATCATCGTGTCCTTCATGCCAAGCGGACCCGTGATCCGCTTGCGCAGCAGCGTCTCGTAGTCGGTGTGGGCGGCGCGCGCCAGCAGGTACCCGAGCAGGCCGACGCCGAGGTTCGAGTATTCCCATTGCGAGCCGATGTCGCGCGTCAGCTGGTAGCGATCGAGGAAGGCCAGCAACTTCTCTTCGCCATAATCCCAGAACGGGCCGTCGAGACTGTCGACTGGCCCCATATCGTCGGCCATCCGTGGCAAGCCCGAGCGGTGCGTCGAGAGATCGCGCAGCGTGATCTGGCGCCCGTTGCGCTCGGGCATATGGTGTCCCGCAGGCAGATATTTGGCCGCCGGATCGTCGAGCGACACCTCGCCCTTGTTGACCATGTCGGCAAGAATGAGCGCGGTGAACACCTTGCTGATCGAGCCGATCTCGAAGAGAGTGTTGCGGTCGACCTGGGCGCCGGCACCCGTGCCGCCCGCGACAAATCGCTGCCCGTCCGACCCCAGCACGCCAACGACGAAGCCTTGGCCCGCGCGCGGCGCGTTGCGATCTGCGATCAACTTGGCGATTTCCTCGTCCGACGGCAGCTGCCAGTCGGCCGGCGGCGGCTGCGTCGGCGGCGGAACTGCGAACGACAGCGGCCAGCGCATTCCCGCTTGGCTCCATTCGCCCTTCCAGGTCTTGGTCTCGGTATCCCACTGTCCCTTGTAGCTACCCCCGACTGTCGGGGTACTGAAGGTGAGACTGCCGCCCTCGGCAGCGATGTCAGCGAGTGGCAGGGCTGCGCCCTGCGCCGGGCTGAACATGGTTCCGGTCAACGTGCCCCCATCGTCACGTTGGATATGCACGGCTAGCGGCAGGTGAGTCCCGGGTGCAACCTCGAGAACACCGAACCAATTGCCGGCCGCCTCTTGCGCGGCAGCGGGACCGGCCATTACGAGGACTGCAAATGCCCCTAGCAAACCAAGCAACGTTCGTTTCAAGATACCGTCCACCTTTTTGTCGTCCTCAATGTCCGAGAAGACGGCTGAGCGCGGCGCCATAGGTTGCAACCTATTGATAGATGTCATCCGACGCCGACGGTCGGGCCGACTCGTTCAGCCCTGGCATTCGAGCACGAATGACCGTCTGTTTTTGAGGTAGTCACTCGCGAAGAGACGTTCTTACAGCTCAAAGATTGTTTTCACATTCGGACCCACGATCGCCAATCCCATGCTGGAAGACAGCTGTTACTTGCGGTCATCCCGCCCCCTATATAGACTTTCGAGTATGAAAAAATCAAATCCTAATGTTCGGATGTCTCTCCAGACCCTGCGGGTCTTGGAGACGTTTCTCGAGAATCCGAGCGATGCATTGTCCGGTGCCGATGTCCTTAAACGTAGTGGGATGGCTTCCGGGACCCTCTACCCAATCCTGCTTCGTCTGGAGGCGGCCGGATGGTTTGTGAGCCGTTGGGAGACCATTGATCCTGCCAAGGCCGGCCGCCCGCGACGGCGCCTCTACCGTCTCACGCCGGGCGGTCTTCAACTCGCAACCAATGTGCTCACGAGTTTCACGTTTCGCCGAGGGCTGCCCGCATGAGCCCGAGTTGGGTGGACGGTCCGATCTCTTGGATCGCTCAGCGCGCTGCCAGATTGGCACCGGAAGCCATATGTCATCGTCTTGAGGAGGAATGGTTAGCCGACCTCGCGGCTCTCGATGGGCCGATGTTGCAGCTTCGTTTCGCCTTGGGCTGCTGCCTAGCTGCCCTCGCGATGCGAGCCGATAGAGTCGGCGCAACCCTGTCCAAAAATGTGCGGAACACAGTGGACGACCTTCCTGCGGCGAGACCGTGGGACGGGGTCGAGATTCCGTTCGCCAGGAGACGCGCCCGCATACGCAAGGAAGCCTTCACATGGTTGGAAAGAATGCGCCGAGGTCTCAGAGATGAACAGGGCTCCGAGCTACGCGCTTGGCTGAGACGCCGCTCCCACCGCGTATATATCGCGCGCGAAGCGGCGCAGAGGGACCGCCCCGAGGACCTCATCGTGCTAAGCGAGATCTTTCAGATCAATACTGCTTGGGTGGAGCCGCGCAAAGGACGCAGCCCCACGGTAAACGCTGCAGCGGCTCTTATGGCGATCTGCATAGCGGCCGTGCCGCTGTTCTACACCCACTATTCCATGCCCGGTCTCATCCTCGGGCCTGCTCTCGAGGGATCATTCATGGAAGCGAGGGGCACTGTGTATAACAGTGGCCAGCGCGCTCTGCGTCGTGTAGGTCTCCGAGACGGAACTCAGATCGTGATGAATCGTGGGACGCGCATTGCCGTCCTAGACTCCGATCAAAGCTCTTCCGTACCACTGGTGCGGGGCGAAGCCACATTCACGGTGCCCAGACAGGCGCACCGATCCTTTTATCTGACCGTTGGAGTTCGGCATTTCGGGACGATGGCGGCGACCTTCAACGTCCGTCTGGCCAGCAAGGACACAATAGAGCTCACGGTTCTGGATGGAGCGGTGGGCGTACAGGCACTTTCCTCAACCGCTTGCACGGATGCCGCCCGCGGTTGCGACGTGGAACCTCCAGTACCGACGCTACTGAGGGCCCGTCAAATGATCGACACCGAACCAGGTTCGGACTCTGCAAGAACCCTGTCGCTATTCGAGGCGCTGGCGCAAATCGCCTGGCAGCGTGGATAAGTTAGACCTTCCCCGTTCGCATCGAGGGACCTAGACAACTTCGTTAACCAGCAGCGCACCGCTTACCGCACATGAGACGCAAATGAGCTTTTGGCTACTCGTTTGGGCAGAACTGTGGCGCAGACCGGAGCGAACGATCTGCACCGTTGTCTCCGTTGCCGTGGGCTTTCTGCTATTCGGCCTATTGCAGAGTGTCAACACGGCATTCGGGGCGGCGGTGGCCCGAAGCCATGCCGATCGGCTGATGGTCACCGAACGATTTGGCAGTTCAATGCCGCTTGCCTACTTAAGCCAGATCGAGCGCGTGCCGGGAGTAGCGAGCGTGGCGTGGTTCGGTTTAATCATCGCCCATTATCGCGATCCGAAACAGCCAGTTATGGTCCTTGCCACATCGCCGAATTTCTTTTCCGTGCTTGACGAATACAAGGCCTCTCCCGCAGATCTCAATCGCTTAAGCAGCACTCAGACAGGCCTAATCGTCTTCGATGCCGTTGCCAAACGATTTGGCTGGAAGGTGGGTGACCAGATTAGCCTCATCGACGGACAAACCGTCTGGACCTTCAATATTGTCGGCATTGCAACGTGGCCAAGCAATCCTGCGCAGGCAACCTTTGCCGTCACCAACTACGCGTATTTCGACGCGCTCCGGGAGTCCGCACGTGGCACCGTTGTGTACTTCATCGTGCGGGTCGCGGATCCGCGACGCGCTGTCTACGTCGCGCGCTCAATCGACCGGCTATTTGCCAACTCTCCAGCGCCGACGCACTCACAACAAGAGAGCGAGTTCGCCGGCAGCGCCGTCTCGGAGATTGGCGATGCGAGAAAGCTCATCGACAGCGTACTGGTCGCCGTTTTCTTCGCGATGCTCTTTGTCACAGGCAACGTTGTGTTCGAGTCCGTCCGCGAGCGGACTTCCGAGTTGGCTGTGCTAAAAACGTTGGGGTTTTCGGACAGCCGAGTGCTCGTACTGATCGCAGCAGAGGCACTTACGCTGTGCCTGTCCGGCGCGGTTATTGGCCTCGCGCTCTCAGAGGTGGCCTTTCATTTTGTCGGGCGGACAATCGGCAAGGTTAGTGACTGGTTTACGACGACAGATGAGCTCTCAGCCGGAATCATAGCGGCTGGACTGGGTCTCGCCATAACGCTGACACTGGTAGCCGCGGCGATTCCGGCGTGGGCAGCCAAACGGCTCGAAGTCGTGGATGCGCTGAGGGTGCGCGCGTGAGCAGTTTGAGGCAAATCGGCGCAGTCACGACATTGGCGCTAGAAACTGTGCCGAGAAGGCTCGGGACTTCACTGGTGGTCGTGGCCGGAACCGCGACGACTGTCGCAGTTCTTTTCTCGGCACTAGCCGTCGCGACTGGCTTTACGAAAGCCGCGACGAAAACCGGTCGCCCCGACCGCGCTATCGTGGTAGGGGGCCTTAGCGAAGCATCGAGTAGTATCTCACGCGAGAACGTCGCGACGATCATGGATGCTCCGGGTGTGGCGCATACCGCGACCGGCCAGCCAATTGCCTCAGCGGAGACCCTCGAATCCATTCCTTTCACCGATTCTCGGACTGGCCTGGATGCATGGGCCACTGTCCGTGGTGTCGGTTCAGAGGCCCTCCAATTGCGGCGCGAAATTCAACTCGTCGCGGGACGGCTCTTTGTGCCGGGGAAACGGGAGCTGATCGTCGGCCGGGACGTCGAAGAGCGGCTCGGAGGACTGCCGCTCGGTTCCGACGTCGCGTTGCCAGACGGCACCTGGAGGGTCGTTGGGATCTTCTCCAGCGGCGGGGGCTCGCGCGACTCGGAGCTTCTGACCGACGCCTCGTCGCTTCTGAATTTCGGCCACCGCAAGGGGTTCAATAGTGTGAGTGTGCGCCTGGTCGAACCTCAAGCCTTCGCCCGCTTCAGCGTGACGCTCGCTTCAAACCCAACACTTTCCGTCAACGCACAACGCGAGGATGAGTACTACAAGCAGATGTCGCGTCCGATCTCGCAACTGCTTGAGATAACAGCCTATGGGATCGGCGGCATAATGGCGTTCGGGGCGGCATTTGGTGCCTTCAATACGATGTCTTCGGCTGTGAGAGCACGGAGGATTGAAATCGCGACGTTGCGGGCAATCGGATACGGCGAGAGATCCGTCTTCGCGTCAGTGGTCATCGAGGCCCTAGTCCTCGGTCTTGCGGGAGCGCTGCTGGGTGCGTTTACCGCGTGGCTTCTGCTCGACGGTGCGAGGATCAGTACCGTGGTGGCGACGGGTACGCCCTTGCATATTACGTTTGGCCTTGAGGTCGGGCCAAGGACTGTCCTTATCGGAGTGCTTTGTGCACTTGGAATCGCCGCTTCAGCAGGAATCTTTGCTGCAAGGCAAGCTTTGCAGATCTCAATCGCAGCGGGAATGCGGAAAACGTGACCGTTGATCTATGTGGCTCAGCTGCAATTCTTCCAGCGGACGGGCGCGATCTTGCCCTCTCCCTATGCCCAGATGGAATCTGAGTGCATCGGTAGGTCAAGCGTTTAGAGCGGTAGGAAGCATTAGGGTCGCTAGCGCCTTTAGCGATCGCGGTCGCGAAAGTCAAAACGGTCATCGAGCTGTAAGAAGCCCTCCCCGCGGGTGACTATAGTAATTACAGATAGTCACAAGCGCGCTGGAATGCCCGGAATGAACCTGTCCACTCCCTCCTCTGAGGCGGATGAGACGTACAAAGAGGCGGCTGCGACCCATAGTGCCGCGCTCAGTCGTCTTGCCCACGCATATGAGGCGGAGCCCGCGAAGCGAGCTGATCTCCTCCAGGAAATTCATATCGCAATCTGGAAAAGCCTCGGTGGGTTCAATCGTGCGTGCTCGCTGCGGACGTGGGTTTTTCGGGTTGCACATAATGTTGGCGCGTCGCATGTGCTGCGGGAACGACGTATGAACCGCGTGCGCATGGTAGGGCTTGAAGAATTGGACGCCGCCTTAGGCGCGCCGGACAGCCTACAGGCGGTTGCTGAACAGCAGGCCCTCGCGCGGCTCACGAATCTGATCAGGCAGCTGATTCCGATCGATCGCCAGGTGATCCTCGCGTATTTGGAGGGTATGGATGCCGAAGCGATTAGCGGACTTACGGGTCTGTCGGCGTCGAATGTTGCAACCAAAGTCCATCGGATCAAGGAAATCCTACGCAAACGTTTTGAAGCGAGAGACTTCGATGGTCAATGAGCAAAAGCACGCGGACATGAAGCGTCTGTGGCAGGGCCAGGTGGTGGAGAGTGCTTCTTTGTCTTTGGACGATCTCCGCAGCCGGGTTTCCACTATGAACAAACTTATCCTCACGCGCACTTTCGTCGCAGGGCTGGCTTTCGTAATCTTCGCCGGCTTTTTCGGCGCACTATTGATTTTGAGAGCGTCGGTTCCTGTCACCGGCTCGCGTGCAGAGTTGCTTCAGGCAGCATGCGTTTTCCTCATTGGCGCGGGATGCAGTTTCTGGTGGCTCATATCGCTAGTCCGGCGAGTGCGAGGCAAATCACTGGCCCAGGGAGAACCGAATGCCTGCGCCAATTTCTACCGTTCGGAGCTCGAGCGTCAGCGGAAACACTATCGCCGTTCGGCTGTGTGGATTCCGCTGGCTTTCTCCGCGGTGTGGGTATGGGGCCTTTTGGCGGTGCAGCCGTTAAGGGTAATCATGATCATCATTTGGGTGCTGTTCGTCCCGACCTGGGTTTACGTAAGCATCGAAAGAGTGCGGAGCGCTCAACGCGATCTTGACAAAGTCAGCCCGGGTGCAGGGCAGTAATTGGGCGCATGCGCTGCTTGAGAGCAATGACTACCGCCGTGCCACAGGTTCAAACAGAGCCCGCTCAGCCAAGAGGAGTCCAAAATGTCACAACGCCTATCCGTCGTCTTGTTGTCCGCGCTGCCGATGACAGTCGCTTTTGCTCAAGACAACGCGACAGATACCTCGCCGCACGAGGTACGGATGGTCGCGGTCGATAAGGGTGTGACGCTCGAGGTCCTGGATTGGGGTGGCAAAGGCCGCGCAGTCATATTCTTGGCGGGTATGGGAGATACCGCACACGTATTTGATGACCTTGCGCCGAAACTCACTGGCGCGGGGCACATCTATGGAATCACACGGCGGGGGTTCGGAGTCTCAAGTGCTCCCGTCCCGCCGAGTTTTGACCAGAGTCCCCGCGCGGACGGGATCTATGAAGCGCGCAGACGCGATCCAACTGCGGCTAATCCGTATGACTCGGACCGACTGGGCGATGACGTCCTAGCCGTAATCACGAGATTGAACTTGGACCGGCCCGTACTCGTAGGCCACTCAATTGCGGGGTCGGAGCTCAGCTCCGTGGGATCACGCCACCCTGAGAAAGTCCGCGGCCTGGTCTACCTCGATGCGCTTTCCTTTTACGCATTCTTTGAGGGACCTGAGAGCGAGATCCCATTCAAGGGCCCACCTCCCTGGCCTGTCGGATCCATTCCAATGCCGGAAATACCGCTAGCGGTGTTAACGGGCGTTCACAAATATACACGCCTCCCACTTCCGGTTCTTGGAATCGTGCCGTTTCCTCGTAACCCGCCTCCTGGGGCAGAAAATGATCCGGCCATCGCCGCACGCCACGCGTCCGCCACGGAAAAGGAAAGGGTACAGCTTGCCCGTCTTGAACACGACATTCCGACTGCAACCATTGCGCGGATACCACTCGGCGATCACTACGTGTGGCGCACCAACGAAACTGATGTTCTGCGAGAAATAAGGGTCTTCCTTTCCAGATTGCCCTAGCCGACGGTACCAAGGCCCAGCTTCTTCGCAAATTGCCCAATCCTCTCCAAAGAAGCGGATCGGCATTTTCCACTGAAGCTGAATGGGGCAAGTGGATGGGTTTCGCGGCTTTTTGCGCGAAACCACATCGATAGTAACGAGGTACGAGATTATGTGTCCGCAAGTCACGGAAGATTCCATCTTGTGCGACCGTCGTTCAGAGTTAGCACGACGGTTGATATCGCATGGAGTTCGCACTGACATCATCAGCAAACTGACCGGATTAACGCGCAACCGCCAAGCGACGGTGCGCCGGCGACTTATGGTGCCGGATAAGGCCCGCCATCGCGGCCCTGCGAGGAGTCCACTTAGCGTCTTTCTAGTGAATTCACGGGCGCGTGCGGAGGATGCTGCATTGGCCGTCCTATGCTCTAGCTTTGAGATCCCCATTGAGTCAAAAGCCCCCTCAATGCCCAAGAGCATCTCCCTTGAATTTGGAGAACGAAACGTACCGGAGTTCATAGCCATCGCGGAAGCCATGGCGGTCGATCCGGTCGAGCTGTTCCGGCAGGTGCTGCGCGAACGAAAGCGAGCTATGGGCGATAGCAGGCGCAGTTGCGCTGAATTTTCCGCGAAATTGTCATGGCCTTTGCGTGCCGGCGTGTGCATCATTAGCGCATACGTGACAACTTGACCCTAAACGACCGGAACCACACATGAGGGTCGTTTATGAGTTCGGATCAGTTCTCGCCTCTTGAGCGTCCGCGTTCGATACCCGCTTCCCGACCCGTGGTCCTCTCGCCTTGGGTGAACGAACGATTCCCGGCCTGGCCACAACTCCTAAGTGCCCACGATGTCGCTCGTCTTACACGCCGGCCGTCGTGGCTTCTACTTTCTATGGTGATGCTGGGCCGCTTCCCCCGACGGGCGCGGTTTCACGGCCGCGCGATCGGTTGGCTGCGATCCGATGTCCAGCGCTGGTTGGTGGCGAAGTCTTGTCCGGCCACACACCTAAAGACCGCGCGTGCTCGGCGCCCTAGTATCGCCGGGCAAATCACGCTCCCGCTCGGACGTGCTTGTGCGGGACGGCGAGTCAAACCTCAGGTCGATTGCTCATTGTGTCGGAGCAGGCGGTCATGAATTCAAGTGCCATTGTCCCTTCGGTACCCGGAATCCGCATGCTCCGCCTGCCGGAAGTTTGCCGGATCACAGGTCTTGGGCGGGCGATGATCTATCGTCTTCAGGCCGGTAATCGGTTCCCAAGGAGCGTGAAGATCACAGACTTTGCAGTGGGTTGGGTTGATGCGGAGGTACAGGTGTGGCTTTCCAAGCGTCTCGCAAGCCGACGGGGTGAGCTGTCCGAGGAGAAAGCCAAGCATCCCGGAAGGTCGGCCGCGCCTTCGAACTGCGGCGCCTGACTGTGCAGGACTGTGCCTTAGGACTGGCCGGTTCCGATGGCAGAAGCGGCTAACATCCGGGCTACCTGTGCCACCGTAAGACGTTTCCCATGGAACCGCGCGCGACGGACCCGGCGGCGTCGTTGAGCACGGCATTCATAGGATCGTGGATAGGCGTCACTGGAATTCCGTTTGAACGTAGGCAGATAATCGTCTGCATATTCGCGATGTGCGCCACGGAGGTCTCCAGTTATGGACTTGATCGAGTGTAAGTACAATGTTGATGGCATCCGGCTCACCGGCTTTTTAGCAGACGGCGCAAGGGGCAGCTCGGTTCCAGGAGTTCTCGTTGCGCACGAGGCTCCAGGGCTTACCGCTCACGTAAAGGAGCGAGCCCGAATGCTGGCCGAACGTGGATACGTCGCCTTCGCGCTGGATTTGTACGGGCAGGTCGATTTGCGAATTGAGGAAGCTCAGGAGCACTCGCGTCAGTTGATGACGGATGCCACCCTCATGCGCCGCCGCGCCCGCGCGGCTCTCGATCTTCTGGCATTACATACTCATTGTGATGCCGGCAGGCTCGCCGCGATTGGGTTTTGTCTCGGCGGCATCGTGGCCCTTGAACTCGCGCGCGATCGAGCACCCATCCGTTGTGCCGTTGGCTTTCATCCTGGCTTTATGCGGCCGGTTGGGAGTCCAACAGGACCGATCGCGGCAAAAGTGCTGATGATGATCGGCGACGATGACCCCATTGTCCCGGTTGAGGATCGCGTCTCTTTCATCCAAGAAATGAAAGAGGCAGGCGCGGACTGGCAGCTTCACGTCTTCGGAGGCGTGGGGCACAGTTACACCAATCGAGAGATCGATGCGCGCCACATGCCCGGATTTGCCTACAACGAGAAAGCTGACCATCGCGCCTGGTCGCTCATGCTTGCACTGTTCGAAGAAGTCTTCTGAGAAAGTGATCGAACCGCCTGAGATGATGTGGTCGCGGTAGGGACGGCTCTTCGCCCGTAGGACTCAAGCCGCCCCCCGCACAGATCCCGGCGTGCGGCATTACCGCACCGTGCTCTTGTCGCGGTTTCGGGCGTCGAAGCGGTGTCCGGGCCAGGGATGAACGATGCGGACCGGAGGGAGCCAGCGGGTAGCCAAGCAGTCCATGCGCGTCCAGTTCAGCCGCGTCCGCTGACTCTGGCGCCGGAGCGAGCGGTACCACCGATGGGTGACAGCCGTTCGGAACGTATCGAGCGCTTTGATGTTGTTCGGCACGCCGTAGTAAGCGACGTGACCTCGCAACACCGAGGCCAACCATCGACCTTGTAATGGGATTGGGTCCTGACGGCGACGGCGCAGTTCGGCGCCGACCTCGCGGAGCTTGGCCGTCAGACATTTGCGCATTGTGCCGGAGCAAGGCGAACTTCCCCTCCCGCGTGAGGCCGCAAATGTGCGTCAACCCGAGGAAGTTGAAGGTTTCCGGGGCGCCAGCTTGCCGAACGATCTGCCGCCTCGAGTGGGCGAAGCGCCCAAAGCGGGCGAGCGGTGAAATGGACCCGCGATGATGAATTTGCAGCGTAAGCCTCCATTGTCGGGCTAGAGGGGCTAGAGGGGATCATCGAGCCCTATGAGCTGCCGAAACCGCTCCTCTAGAACCCGGCGAGAGCCAGGGCATCGTTCAGGGCATCTGCAGGGTCTCGAGCAAGGGATTCCCGCAAGGCTGCCTTGAGCTAATACGAAGCCGCAGGATCCGACAGAACTTTTTCGACGCTTGGCTCCGCGATAGAGGTGCTCATTGAACCGGATTCTCGCGCTTCGGGCCACCAGTTTTGGACGGAACAGCACGCGCCGGCGTTTACAACAAAATGCAGCGAAACTGCTCCACAGAGTAAGCGTCACCGACCAGAATCCAGATCCGGACGCATCGTAGCCAGACTCGGATCCGACCGTGATCCAGTAACCACGCTCAGCGGCAGCGGCGAAAAGGGCGAGAGAGCGCCAACGTCTGACGCTCCCTCGCCCTTCGGAATCAAGCCACCAGCAGATCGGCGGCCAGACCCCACAGCTGACTGTTCAGCCTGACATCGGCCTTGATCGAAGTGATCCGCCGCGTCCGGGTCAGTCGGCCATCGACAGTCCTACCGCTCAACCCGCCCCGTAGCAGCTGCTCCTGGACGCGGTTCAGGGTTCTCCACACGTCGTCGCCCAGATCCTCCATCCGCCGACAGGTCAGCAGTTGCGACGGATGGATCCCAGCCCGGACCGCCTCCGGATACCGCAGCGCCAGGGCCTGTTCGGCAAATCGCATCTGTTCGTTCTTGAGCAATCGCCGATGCTCCATACGTTCGACCTCGGCGGCGAGGCGCTCGAAGTCCTCCGAGAGTCTCAGGGCGCCGGTGACTACCTCTTCAACTACGTTGCCCCGGTGCGACACGCAGTAGGCCGGGAAGGCCCCATGAGAGACGATGAGCCCGTTAGTGCACACGACACGGAAGATTCCCATCCGCAGCTGGTTAGCGCTGGTCCCGTCATGGCTGTTCAGGAACACTACCTCCGGCACCGACCCCCTTAGCTGCACAGTCTCGAACCGGCGCCGCAGGCGAACGATGTGCCGCGCATGCAAGGGACTGGCAGATCGCGCCTGAGTCTGACGAGCCTCGACCGGTACGAATCCGGCGCTGATCAGTCCTGCCAGGACCCTCTCTGTGGGAATAAAGCAGTACTTCAAGCTCATCCATTCATGTGCCGACGACGCAAACACTGCCGGGGCCAGTTCACGGATGGCCTCTAGGGAAAGACCGCGATCGAATGCACTGGCACGTGGTGAAAAGGACAAGCTATCGTCGGTATTCATGATCGAAACTCCGAGATGATCTTGGGCGGGATTGCCCGACCCGGTTCCATCACGGCGCGCGCAGCTGTCAAGGATCGAAGACCGCCGCAGGCGGCGAGGGTGGTTCACCGCCCTCGTCCTTGACGGCGAGCACGGCGTGATAGGATTGGTCTGCAAGCAAACCCGCCCCCCCACTCTTTCCCTCCTGAGATCCCCCTTCCTGGCGGAGTCTGTCAGAGGCCAGTAGCCGGGAGAGGTCCGGGGAGGGATATAGGCCGTCCAGAGTAGTGGGCGTGCGCAGCAGACTTGACCGAGCGACGCTCGCGCGCTTGCGCGCGATACGAGGTGCTACTCCGTGAAGTGGCGATCCCCATTCAAACGCTCAAGATCGCGAGCGAGCAGGACCGAAGTTCGATAGACGTCGCAAGGCAGAGCACGTCATGACGCCACCATCGATCCCTCCCGAGAGCCTCACTCTGGCTGCCTCAAGCCCAGCCATAGCGCATCTGCACCGCGAGAACCGAGAGCTTCCAGAACAGCTCGCCGAGATCGCCGCGCGAGTGGATCGCTACCATTGCTTATTCCCTGGCTGACCAGGCGTGCTGAAACTGGGGAATGCGATCTCTCCGAGTTGCGCAGACTTTTGGACTCGAAGCCGACCGGTGTACGAGGCGAGCGCCGCCGATACGTGAGCAATCAACTGAAATGGCACAAATGCCCTCCACGTGGCACTCGGCATGTAAGTTTCGGTCGATCTCGTGGACTAATACTTAGAATGAACCGCCAAACGAGCAAGGTGCCTCTGGACTTCGAGCAGTTGGTCCGTGACCACAGCGGACGTATTCGTCGTATCGCGCGTCGATTCGCAGAGAATGGTGCGGTCGATGACCTTGTTCAGGACATTCTGACGCGATTATGGCGTAGCTTCGCTGGATTTAGGGGTGATTCGAGAATCGAGAGTTGGATTTATCGGGTAGCGCTCAATGCCGCCATGACTCACGTGACAGAAACGGTCAAGGTGCGTGACTTGCACGCGGCGGTGTCTGCGCAGTCACCGGCAACCGTGGGCGTGCCAGGGGGCGCGAGCGCAACAAACATCCTCTCGGATTTCCTTAGTAGGCTGGGCGATGTCGACGCGTCGATTTTGATGATGTACATGGATGGACTCACGGCCGATGAAATGAGCGGAGTGCTCGGCATTACCGGCAATGCGATAAACGTGCGCATCAACCGAATGAGGCAGAAATTCACTGATGCCTATGTGGAATGAAAGTGCGAGGTTATCCCGATGAAGCTGGAAGACTTAAAGGCGACCTGGAAGGAAGAGGTTGCTCAATCAGTCCGAGCGGAGCCACTGCCGCTGGCTGGAATTATAATGGATGTGAAGAAAATCAATCGTGGCGTTCGGTTCCGGGACTTCTGCATGATTTTGGCCATGGTGCTGAGCGCCTCGCTATATTTGATATTTGGGTGGTTAACGCAAGAGAAAGTCGATTGGCTGTCGCGGTTCAGCGTCATTGCGTCCATTGTCGCGACGGCTGTTATGAGCATTGCCCTGCTTCGAGCGCGCCGCACAACCCGCTCCGACGACTGGACATTACGCTCGCGCCTCGAAATTGAAATAGAGAGATTAGAAAAACAGCGTCGACTGATGAACCGCATAGGCTACTGGTTCTTGCTGCCTATGTTGATTGATAACGGTCTATCGTCGCTCGGCGGCTACGACGTGCGGACCGGAAGCCATGTTCCGAATGTCACGGGGTGGGCCCTCTTTGCTGGCTGCGGCGTGCTGTATGGGTTTATCTATTGGCTGGTTCGTCGCGAGGTGACGAAGAAGTGGGACCCTGTCCTCGCGCAACTGCGCGCGCTTTTAGCCGATCTGTTAGGTGCTACGGAAGCGCCTGTAGATGCGAAATAGTAGTAGTGACAATCGGCGGTACTCTGCAGCTACCCAACGGCCCCTTATGTTTTGGTCAACATATCCTTCCGGGAGTGTTCATGAAGAAGTTTGAATACAAGACTCTTGTGCTGCCGTTCCGAGTCGGAATCTTCAAGCAGGGTGTGCCAGATATCAAAGCCGCACTGAACGCCGAAGGTGGTGAGGGCTGGCAGTTCAAGCAAATGATTCTTCCGTCCAGTCAGTGGGGAAGCTCCGACAGCATGGTGGCGATCTTCGAACGCACAGTAGACTAGCGCGGTAGAACCCTGCCGGGCCAATAAAGCGAGCTGCCGAGGATCCACACGCGTCGTCGCTAACGGGCAAGGTTAAAAGTCAGCGGGGATCGGCCAGCGAGCCACGCTTTGTCGGAGGAAACGGCTTCGCCCCCTACATAGTCAGTTTTGCAAATAATACTTGTCATCTGCGAGTAAACATGACAAGCTTACTGTGCTTTATGGGAAGTACGCATTGCACGAGTGCGTCCTCACGGATTCGTTCTTCTCTGGGCGCCTCCTCCTGTATTGCCTTGATGGGGTCGCAATCTCGCTGTCTTTCTTCGGAATCGTCGTTCGCGGTCCTTTTTACAAAGGTAAAACCTCATGACAACGAAGCCTCTCGGAACGTTTGGCCGGATCGCGCTCCGATTTTTTTTGCCGATCGGCATCGTGTCCGGAAGTCTCCTCGTCGCGATTCAACTGCTTCGTCCGCGGCCTGCGGTCGTCGAAGGACTGGTCGCAGTCACGTCAATCTTCGTATTCGGCTACAGCCTTTTCATGGGGCAGCAGGAGGCGCGCAGATCGGACGAGGTGGAAAGGGCCGGGGCAGGGTTCGCCAACTCAAACGGCTGGGTCTGGGGAGGGTTTGCAACCTTGGCGCTTTTAATGGTGCCTCCGGTCATGAACGAGGTGGTCGACGTGGTGTTGAAGTTACCGCCCGCCGGGTTGACAGACATGCACCTCGCGGTGCGACTGGGGCTCATCGGTGGGGCGACCCTGGTCATGCTGATCCAAGGGCTGGCCATAGTCGTCGCCTCCGTTATCTGGCGGCAGCGCATGCGAGGATCGTGAGAACAGTCATGACGTGCAGACGAATGTCAAAATGAAGAACCGGATCCGCGTGCTGCGTGCGGAGAAGGCCTGGAGCCAGGCCGAGCTGGCGGAACGCGTGCGCGTCTCCCGCAATTCGATTAACGCGATCGAGAATGGCAGGTTCGATCCTTCGCTGCCGCTCGCCTTCCGAATTGCCGACAGCTTCGGTCTCAGTGTCGAAGAAGTATTCGACAAAACGGATGTTTGAAGGCGCACCTGGACCCACGAGGTCCGAATGCGAATCCGGCGCATTACGGACCAGTCTGGAATGTCTTCGATGGAAGCGCTAGCGCCTGGATTTAGCGCGAACGTTCGTGATTTCGAACACGAGAAGGTTGAAATGACCAATCAATCATTGGGAAAGGAAGTGGCCATCACTACGTCTTACGTTGGCTTCCTCTACCAGGTAGCCCTGTTGCAACGGTGGCGGCCAACTATTGCGATGTTGGTGATGACTCACGTTGCATTTCGGGCAGTGGCTTCCGGCCTCCGCTGCAGCTTGATGAAGACTACAGAATAATCCCGAACATTGAGGATGACTAAAATGGCAGTTGGTATCCTGAATCGAGCGTTGCTTGCTCTGATAACGGCATTTGCAGTCCTAGGAATGACCGATGCCGCAACTGCGCAGGAAGCAGCCGGCGACTGGACGGGCTTTATCGAAGTCACACCCGGGAATCGCCTGCCGCTACTCGTGCATATCAAGCGCGACGATGCGGGCGTACTCAGCGGAACGATGGACGTTCCCACCCAAGGCGCGCAGCGGTTGCCGCTCGCCGAGATTGCGGGCCAGGATGCGCGCCTCGCCTTCTCAGTGCCAATCATCGGCGGCACCTTTACCGGCGAGTGGGTAACCAGCCCCACAGTCAACGGGTGGCGGGGCGAATGGAAGCAGGCCGGCATGAGCTGGCCACTGGCGCTGATCGTGGCGCCGCCCCCGCAACCGCTGCCGGTCGATTGGCAACTGCCACCGGATGACGAGATCGGCAAGCTGATCGCAGATCGCAATGCGCCGCGCCCGGGGCAGGGAATCGTGATTGGCATCCTAGGGCCGGAGGGCCAGCGTTTCGTGGCCGGCGGCTCGGGAAGCGCCGCCAAGGTCGATCGCAGCACGCTGTTCGAGATCGGCTCGATCAGCAAGGTCTTCACCGCGCTGCTCCTGGCCGACATGGTCAACAAGGGCGAAGTCTCGCTCGACGATCCGGCGGCGAAATATCTGCCGGCGGGACACCATATGCCTGAGCGCGGCGGCCGCCAGATCACCCTGCGCGATCTGTCGACGCACCATTCTGGATTGCCGCGCATGGCCGACGATATGGGGCCGGTCGACAGTCTCGACGGTCCTTTCTGGGACTACGGCGAAGCGAAGCTGCTGGCGTTCCTCGATCGCTATCAGCTCACCCGCGACATCGGCTCGAAATGGGAATACTCGAACCTCGGCGCCGGCCTGCTCGGCTACCTGCTCGCTCGGGCGGCCCACACGGATTACGAAACTCTGCTGCGCAAGCGCATCACGGGACCGCTCGGCATGAGGGACACGCTGATCACCCTGCCGCCTCGCGAGGCGGCGCGACTGGCTGCGCCGTTCGATCGTTATATGCGGCCGGCCAAGCCCTGGAATTTGGGCCTATTTGCAGGGGCGGGCGGCATCCGCTCGACCGCCGCTGACATGCTGGTCTTCGCGACAGCCGTGCTCGATCCCAAATCCCCAATCGCCGCGGCAATGAAAACCGCGCTGTCGGTGCGTGTTTCGGGCGAAGCGTCCGTTGTCGAGCAGACTCTTGGCTGGGAGGTCCTGCACCCCGCTCCGGGACGCGAGCTGCTGCTGCACGATGGGCAGACCGGGGGTTTCCAAACGATCCTTATACTTGAGCCCGCGAAAGGCCGGGCCGTCGTGGCGCTCAGCAACTCGCAGGCTCAGCCTCCGCCGGACGATATTGCGCTGCATATCCTGATCGGTACACCCGTTGCGCCGACACCGCCCGTTTCACCTGCGCCTTCACCGTCAACGCAGCACATCGAAATCTCGCTGCCGGGGGCGCAACTCGACAGGTTCGTTGGCCGCTACGATTTCGGCTCGGGCTTCGTGATTACCGTCACCCACGAGGGTGAAACGCTTCGGGTATTGCGCGAAGGTATACCCGGTGCGCAGGTGCTGCCAATTTTTCCCGAAGCCCCGTTCGCGTTCTTCTGGAAGGTCGTCGATGCGCAGCTTCGCTTCACAACCGACGACAGCGGTGCGGTGACCGGGGCCGAGTTCGTACAGGGCAATACGAAGCTTCCGGGCAAGCGCCTAAAACCCTAGAGCTGCAGCAGGATGGGGCGGTCTCGAAACGGATGTCGCCCCGATCGCCCCCGCCCATCGCGGCATGGATACGCGAGCGCGCGACGAGATGGATGAGATGAGATGAGATGAGATGAAGACAGTCTCCGCACGAGGAGAGCCTAAGAGAAAGATTGTCACAATGTTCGGCGCTCTTCGTGATTAGACATGGGCCGCACTCACGAATCGGTCGTTGGGTTGGCCAGATATGGGGCTACGTCATTGTGGGGTAATTAACATTTGACTTGCTCGTTTATGCGTGTAAACCTATAGTGGTTTATGGACGTAAACGGTAGCCTGAATTGGCGCCCTCCAGATTGGAGTCGACCGATGAACCAGTATGGCTCCGCCAAGTATGTTTCGAAGCGCTCATGGATTCCTTCACTAGCGACGATATGTGTGTTCTCAACGCTGTTCGTCTCAGGGGTACTCCCGGCTGCTCCCGCGACTGGATCGGCGAGGGACATCCGGGGGGTTTGGCAGGGAGCGCTTGTCGTCAATACGCAGGTAATCCACATCGTCTTCCGCCTCCGAACCGACCGGGCTGGACAGCGTCAAGAGTTGAACATCATCGAACAAGGCCCGGCTTCGATACCCGTCAGTGGGGTCACCCAAGACGGCGACAAAGTGGAATTATCCGTCGTGGCGATTCATGGTTCCTATAAAGGGAAGTTAAGCCGCGACGGTGCGACTCTCGAGGGCAACTGGACGGTCGGGCCCACGGTACCGCTGGTACTTCACCGCGCGACACCGAGCACAGCCTGGAAGTTGGATCCCAGCCCGCACACCGTACACTTTGTCACCGTGGATCACGATGTGAAGTTGGAAGTGCTCGACTGGGGCGGAACCGGCCGACCGCTGGTGCTGCTTACCGGTCTCGGGGAGAACGCTCATACCTATGACCAGTTCGCGCCCAAACTCGCCGCCTCTTATCACGTTGTTGGTATCACGCGGAGGGGTTTCGGCGCCTCGAGCGTCCCGGCAACGGGATATTCGCCCGACCGGTTGGGCGATGATGTGCTTGAGGTGGTGGCGGCGCTGAAACTCTCCAGACCAGTAATGGTAGGTCACTCGATTGCTGGCGAGGAGCTGAGCGATATTGGCGTTAGGCATCCCGAGAAGGTGGCTGGGCTAATCTACCTCGATGCGGGCTATTGGTACGCCTTCTACAACCCTGCGACCCCTAATCTGGTGATTGATCAGAATGACGTTCGGACAAAGTTGGATGCACTTTCTGGTAACCACAGTGAAGTGGTAGATGTAAAGGAGTTGGCGAATACAGATCTACCCAGATTAACAAAGGAATTGCAGGAAGTCGCAAAGGAGCACCCGACAGCCCGTCCGGGGGATGCTGTGCTTTTCTATAACGGCGCACCTGCCCCAATAGCCTTGTCGGAAATTGCGCGTCAATGGCGCCGGTTTACAGCAATCGAATCCGTACCCATACTTGCTGTGTTTGCCGATCCTCATGCCCCAGACTTAGGAATGTCTGAGAATATGGATTCTGCGGCACGGGCGGCCCTTGAGGCGCAGGACTATGCTAGGACCGAGACGCAGGTTGCGGCATTCGAGCATGCGATGCCCGCGGCCCGCGTGGTTCGACTGGCGCATGCAGATCACGTCGTCTACCGTTCCAACGAAGCGGATGTGTTGCGTGAAATAAATGCTTTCATCGCGAAGCTTCCTCCAGTAGAAGTGTCAAAATAGTGCACGGCAGCCGCAATGAGCATGCCTCGCTGCTTCATTGCTCTAGCTCGATCCCGGAGGTCTAGTAAAACCCATGCGTCAAGACTCGGCCGCTCCTTCAATCACGCAGGCCGAATCCGTGATTATGGAAGTGCTCTGGCACCGAAGCCCTTTGCCCACCGAAGCTGTGGTGGCTGCCCTCCAGATTCACCAGCGCTGGCAGGAGGGCACGATCAAAGCGCTCCTGAACCGCCTACTACGCAAGAGCGCCATCCATGCTGAAAAGGACGGCCGGCGCTTTCTGTACTCGCCTCTGGTCAGTCGCGACGAGTGGCTGCTTACTGAGAGCAAGGGACTGCTGGATCGCCTTTTCGCAGGCCGCGTTGCACCACTCGCCGCGCACTTCAGCCGTCACGGAAAGCTAACCAAGCGCGATATCGCGGATCTCAAGCGCTTGATTGCGGAGATTGATGATGGCAAATGATTTGCTGAGATACCTCGTAGTCTCCACATTCGCCTCCAGCCTTGCGATTGTCGCTGTCATGACGATCCGCCTTGCTCTGAGGCGAATATTTGGTGCGCTCGCGGCTTATTCCGCATGGCTGCTATTGCCGATCGCTCTCGTGGCTATATGCCTGCCGCACGTACAATACGCTGGCGCCGCACTGTCGATCACTCTTGACTTCAACTCGCAAGCCGTGCTGGGTCATGCACTTGGCGCATCCTTCGGCTCCTCGCTCGGCGCGAGGTCCTCGCTCCCGTGGCCAGCGTGGGCGCTCGGCGTCTGGATTGTGGGCGCCGCCCTGTGTGCCAGTTACCTCGCCGGGGTGCAACGCGCTTTCGTAATGAGTCTGGGTGTGCTATCTGGGCCGCGGAGCGTGCTTCGCGCGCAACATACAGCGGGCTGTCCGGCACTCCTCGGAGTGATTCGACCAAAGATCGTGTTGCCGGCGGATTTCGACTGCCGGTATACCCGACTTGAGCGCTTGCTCATATTCTCGCACGAGCGAACCCATCTGCGTCGTGGCGATGCCGCCTGGAATGCGCTCGCTGCGTTTCTGCGTTGCCTCTTCTGGTTCAATCCGCTCACACATCTGGCTTCGACGTACTTTCGCGTCGACCAGGAGTTGGCCTGCGACGCCGCTGTCATGCGTGAGCATCCCCACTCGGGCCGCACTTACGCGAGCGCAATGCTGAAAACCGAGCTCACTGATGCAGCATTACCCTTAGGCTGCCATTGGAACTCCGCGCATCAATTCAAGGCGCGTCTTAGAATGCTCAAGCGCCCCATTCCCGGCAGCTGGCGGCGCTTAGCTGGTTACGTGTGTGTGACACTCACCTCGGTGATCGTCGCGTATTCAGCCTGGGCTACGGAGCCCGTATCCCAGCCACCCAAGCAGACCGCCTCCGATGCTGCGGCCGTCCACGTTGTTGGGCATGTCTACGTTGTGACGGTCGATGATAGGCGGTTTCTCATAGGCGTCTCCGGCAATGTGGGTGGCCAGATAGACCACCTGTTTCTATACACGTCGCAAGGTTCTACGGGTATGAAACTAACGTTGCAGGAAGCCCCATCTACGATCGATTACCAGCCTAGGAGTGGCCTGCGATTCACAATTCCGGACCGGGGTGAGAAGGCAGAGCATGGCCTCGCGTTCTACTTTAGTGCTGGCGGTGGAGTCAGCATGCAGGCCGATAACAGTCGCGCGGTCCCGCTACAAAACCAACTGGGCGTGTCGCTCGGTCTTTCACACTACTGGATACGTCCAGCACTCAGCGTGAGCGCGTTTTCGAAATTGCATAAGATCGAAAAATGCAATCGCGTGGAGTCGCCGTGCATTCAGGCGGCTGGCCAGTTACTGGAATTCCCCGGTTAGCAAAAGTCCGAGTCGGCAATCTCAAGTACATAATAGTTCTCGTGAGAACGGAACTTGGCTAGCCGTCTCTCGGCAGTATCATGAGGAAAAACGCAATGCCAGAGATCTAGCAATCCAGGTATCAGCTGCGCAGCAAGTTGGAGATGGTCCTTAGGTAACTGATACGCATGGCGACAATGATTGCGATGGGCGTGAGCCACGCCAGGATGTTGGTCTGCAATGCAGTGGCACCCGTCAAAAACGGGGCGTCTGTGCCAAATCGATTTCCGGGAGCACCAATGTGCCGACGATCAGTAAGCCTGGAAGCGTTGCCCGATGGAGTATTCGAGGTAGTCTGCCCATCCTGCTCTCGATTTAGAGTTCTTCTTGAGCAGCATCAGAGCACGCCTCTCGGGCCCGGAGAACATGCAGATTCGCGCGAAATACCGCGTAACTCCCCCGGGTCCCAAAGATAACAGCACCAGGACGCGCTTGGTCGGATCGCTGTAGGTGCGATAGCAATAAAGATGCGGCACAAGCCCTTAGGTCCTCGGCCGTAAATCGTCAATCAATCCCGCTCGGACCCTTAAAGGGCACGCTCCGACTGCGGAAGTCCAACCGCAGCGGCCAGATCTCTATCGTCAAACGCCTTGGCCGCGCGCGATTCCATCGCCAAGGGGGATCTGGAGTTCGGGCTGTGGTCTAGATCAGAACGACCGAAACGCAGCGTAGAAGTTGACGACTTGCGGTAGTCACTTCGCTTCGCTTCCGGCAAGCGCCTAGACATCCGTCTGCGTAGCGCTCAGAAACACGACCTTTGGAGCTAAACGTCGCTTCAGATTGGAGCCGTCGAGGAAGTTGCGAAAGGTTCCCCCTATCCCTTCCTTCCCCATGCAGTCGGTAGATCTGTGCCGAAGTGTGTGATGGTTCTCATCTCAAGGGTTGACGGATGTGCATCTGTGCATTACTGTCGTAATACACAGAGTCTGTCAGACACCGTCTGTCGGATCGTTTTAGGAGCGGGAGAAGGCGGATGGCATCAGGACAGATCCTCGAGGCAAACGGTCTCACAAAGACCATCGGTGGACATCGGATCCTGAAGGGGCTGGATTTCAACGTGTATCGGGGGCAAGTAATAGGACTGCTCGGCAAGAACGGCGCCGGGAAGTCCACTTTGATGGATGTGCTGCTGGGCTTTGCCATTCCAACCGGTGGCAGTTGCCGGGTTTTCGGAGAAGACAGCGCACGAATGCGTGCTTCCACGAAGGCGCGCATCGGATTCGTTCCGCAATCCGATGAGTTGATGGGCCTGATGACTGGGGCACAGCACTTAGCATTGGCGGCCTCCTTTTACGACAACTGGAACAAGGAACTGGTCCAGCGACTTGCTTCGGACTGGCAAGTGCCGCTGGATCGGCGAGCCGGCGCCATGTCGGGTGGCGAGCGTCAGAAGCTGGCAACACTGATGGCATTGGGCCATCGCCCTGAATTGCTGGTCATGGACGAACCGGCATCCGGCCTCGATCCAGTCGCGCGGCGGCAGTTCATGCGCACCATCCTGGATATCGCCAGCGACACCTCCCGGGCCATTCTGTATTCCTCTCACATCGTCGGCGATATTGAAAGGACGGCGAGCCATATATGGATGATGCGCGAGGGAGAGCTGGTCTGGCGTGGCGAGTTGGACCAGCTCAAAGAATCGGTGGTGCGCCTGCAGATACGGGCGGCACAGACGATTGATCCTGCACTGAAGCTGCCTGGTCTTTTGGATCTGTCGGTTTTCGGCTGCACCGCCACAGCGACGCTGCGTGACTGGCAGCCCTCGCGTCTTGCTGAACTGGAACGATTGACAGGAGCCGACATAGAAGTCGAGCCGCTCGGGCTTGAGGACATTTTCCTAGCGGTGCAGGCATGAAGACGGTGGCACAAGTGCTGCGCATGGTGTTCTGGATGCAGCCAATGCAGCGCGCTCTGTTGTTATTTGGTGGCTGCTTGTCGATTGGTTTGTTCTGGTCGGGGAAAGCCCCCCCTGTAGTCGGAGTCCTGATAGCAGTTCTGCTTCCCGTTCTGACGGCTGGAATGTTTCTGCGCAAGCTGGTGGCACCGCGCCACGCAATGCTCTGGCCTCACGGTAGGGGCAGATTACTCGTTGGCACGCTTGGCACAATAGTGGTCGTAACGCTTTTGCTCGTGCTCGGTTATGGGCTGGAATTCATCGGTGCTCCGCCCCGGTACCGCCCGGACACAGAGACGTACGCGATGTGGTACGTGTTGCTGTTCGTACTCTGGAGTCAGTGCACAATAAGCATGTTTATCGCCAGTCGCAGCCCGGCGTGGGCGTTGCTCGTTCTTATCGCATGGCTGTTGCCCGGAATCGTGATGCGTGCAATCGGCGCCGAAGACGTGCCGCGCCTTTTGACAGGCCCAGCAGGAATAGCAGTGGCGGCGGTGATGTGGATCGTATTCATTGGCTGGTTTCTCACGGTCCGACGGATCGGGGACGCGCGATGGCGGATGCGCGAGGGCGCCGTAGCCGTTAATGCGCAACTGGGGCCACTGCCGGCGACTCGCGAGATTGCTATGCAGCGCTGGCTTCTAAATTCCGGCACGCCGCTCAGTATTGGATTGCAATGGGCTATCGCAGCGATTGTGCTGGTGGCCGTGCAACTGGCGATTCCCCGGATGATCGGTGGCGATAGCCCTCCGCGCTGGGTTACGGCCATGATGTTTGGCACACTGTCGCTGGGCGCCGCTGCGGTAGGCGCTCTCTCTTGGACCATCGCTAAACGATCTAGATGGTTATGGCTGACCGCCGGACGATCGCGGCCGGAGTTGTTCGGCTGGTGTGAGCAGCTCATGTTGAAGACGGCTCTGGCTGTGATGTTGCCACTTGCGCTACTGGCACTTTTGATGTGGTACTTTCTGCATTCTCGACCGGTGCTGCCGCCGGCCTATCTCCTCCTGGCCATGGTAGCGCCCGTGCTTGCCGCCGGATGGTTCGGTCTCATGCAGATTTCCCGGCGGATAGCGCTGGACGTGCTGGCGGCTGGAATCCTGGTGGCCGGATGGTACTTCGGC
>Ga0210391_10000828_pt1 | contig 30273 bp, 19 predicted proteins | sample IncBWC12OmetaG_FD_160573 | JGI IMG/M metagenome (GOLD analysis project Ga0210391, IMG submission 160573) | Forest soil microbial communities from Barre Woods Harvard Forest LTER site, Petersham, Massachusetts, United States - Inc-BW-C-12-O ... | reverse complement strand
ATGGCGGAATAGTGAGCGAAAACACAGCGCTTTCGTCATACGCTGCCGCTATCAGCACCGCGATGACAGACAGCACCGGATGCCTCTGGGTCGGCACTCGCGGAAACGGCATCCTGCGCATTGCGGGCATCGACGGTCGCACCAGCGTGGAACATTACACGCGCAGCGAAGGGCTCTCCAGCGATTTCATCCGATCGATTTTCGAGGACAAGGAACAGAATCTTTGGGTCGCAACAGAAAATGGCCTCGACCGTCTGCGGCGCAATAAGGTTCTGTCCCTCACCCGCGGCGACGGGTTGCTGAGTGACACCGTGACATCCATTGCTGCGGGCAGCGACGGTTCGGTATGGCTGGCGACACCGAAGGGCTTGCAAAAGCGCTTGCCCGGCCAAGCCATCGTGGATCGTCCCGGCGTACCCATTCTCTCGCTGTTAATCGGCCGCAACCATCAACTGCGGGCCGGAACCAGTGCTGGGCTTCTGGAGTGGAAGGACGGTCGTGAGACTCCAGCGCACGCGAACCCAGGGTTCACCGCGGTGACCGCACTCGCTGAGGACAATAGCGGCATGCTGTGGTTTCTTGACGCAAAGAAGGGACTCTTTCAGGAAGCAGACGGTGGTGATCCCAGGCCGGTCACCAGTCCCGACCTTCTTCATCAGACTGTCACCGCCATGGTGAGTGATGCGACGGGAGGGATCTGGTTCGGACTTGCCAATGGCAGCATCGTTGAAGAGCGTCAGGGCAAATTCCGCACCTGGTCGTCGAACGACGGATTGTCCGGCGTTGCGATTCACCATCTGTCGACTGGTTCCGATGGGGAACTTTGGGCGGCTACGGGACGTGGTTTATGCTGGCTGGCTGGCCAACGCTTCGCCTGCCGGAATGCGGCCAGCGGCCTGCCCGGCGATCGTGTTCTTTGGGCGCTGCCAGATGCCGGAGGAAATCTCTGGCTCGGCTACAACATCGGGGTCGCGCGCATGAACGCGCAACAACTGCGTGAATCGTCCGGCGGTCACGCTGAACTCGATTTGAAATTCTTCGACGACGCCGACGGCATCGTCAACAATCCCAGGGTCGAGGGCAATTCTCCCGCCGCATTCGCTCAGGATGGGCGGCTGTGGCTCACCACTTCGCAGGGTGTAGCCATTTTGGATCCGGAGCATCTGCAACCGAATCCCATCCCGCCGCCCGTGCAGATTCTCGGGCTCGAGGCGGACGAACAGGCCGTCGACCTCGGAGGGCCAATACGACTGCGTCCGCTGACTCGCGACCTCCAGTTCTCTTTCACCGCAATCTGCCTCACCGTCCCACGGAAGGTGCGCTTTCGCTACCGCCTGGATGGGTTCGATCACGCGTGGCACGACGGCGGATCGGTCCGTGAAGCTTCCTACACCAACCTGCCTCCGGGACACTATACGTTTCGCATCATCGCGGCCAACAGCGACGGCGTTTGGAACACCAGTGGCGCGACCCTGCCCTTCTTTCTTGCTCCAGCGTATTTTCAGACTCTCTGGTTTTGGCTGCTCTGCCTGGCCTGCGTAACTCTCCTCACCGCATGGCTGTTGCGGCTGCGGCTACGGTCTATTCAACGAAATCTGCGCCTCCGTTTAGAGGAGCGGATGGATGAGCGCACGCGGATCGCCCAGGAACTGCACGACCACCTGATTCAGGAGATGGTGGGCATCAGCATGCAGATGGAAATTGCGGATGAGCTCACACCCGCCGGCACGAAAGCAAAGACTGCTCTGGAGCGCGCGCTGGCCCTCTCGCGTTCGGCCATCGGCGGCGGGCGTCTCACGCTGCAGTCGCTCCGACGCCATCCGGTCACGGGATCGGCGCTCGTGGAGTCGCTGCGGCAAACCGCGGACGCGTATTCTGAAAAGACCCTGAGCACCGTCGAGTACCGAATCGATGGGGAGGAGCAGTTGTTGCATCCGCAAGTGGCCGAGGACCTCAGCGAATTGGGACAGGAAGCGCTGCGCAATGCCCTGAAATACGCCGGTCGGGGCATCGTGAAGGTCCGGTTGCGTTTTGGACCGTCCGCCTTTGAGCTGATGGTTCGCGACGAGGGTCCGGGGATGGCCGAAGAGATCCAGCGGGCGGGAATCCCTGGCCACTATGGGCTCACTGGTATGCGCGAGCGAGCCGCCCGGATCGCCGGCGAGTTCTCGATTATCAGCGCGCCGATGCAGGGTACGACCGTCCAGGTGGCGGTTCCCGCGTCCCGCGCCTATCAGGCGCAGGTTCAATCCGGCGGCGGACGCAACGAGCGGCGCTCCGGAAAACCGAGCGAGGAATCGAAATGACCACCAGCACAAAAATTCGCATCCTCTGCGTTGACGATCACCCCATTGTGCGCGAGGGACTGGCAGGAATTCTTGGCCTGCAGTCGGATATGGAGTTGATCGGCGCCGCTGAATCCGGCGCTCAGGCGATGACCCTCTCGCGTCAACTCCGCCCGGATGTCATCCTCGTCGATCTGCGCTTGCCGGATATGAGCGGACACGAGCTTACGCGGCAAATCCTCGCTCAGTCCCCGCAGGCGCGCATCATCATTCTCACCTCGCTCGAAGGCGATGCGGATATCGAACGCGCGCTGGCCGCCGGAGCCCGCGGTTACGTCGCCAAAGGCATCGTTCGCGAGGAATTGCTGCGCGCGATCCGCGCCGTGCACGCCGGAAAGAAATACGTCCCGGGCCAGTTGGCCGAGAAAATCGCGGAACACCTGGGCCTGGAAAAGCTGAGCGAGCGCGAGCTGCAGGTGCTCCACGAAATTGCAACCGGCAAGCGCAACAAGGAAATCGCCGCCGATCTTTCCATCGCAGAAGATACGGTCAAGATGCACGTGAAGAACATTCTGGAGAAGCTTCAGGTGAGCGACCGCACCGAAGCCGTGACGGTGGCGCTGCGCCGCGGCATTCTTCATCTTGACTAAGGGCCGTTCCGTTGTTGCGACGAACCGCATAACATCCCACTCGAAAGCGTACCCCTGCCAGGCCTCACGCTGCGCAGCGGGTTGATCCGGCCATCTCCGGCCGATACACCCGAAAGAGTTACTGCGCCGATGCTCAGTTTCGCGTTTTGAGTTTCTCTCGTCCTTCCTAATCTGTCTTTAGCACCGGGCTTCCACTCCTTAAGGAGTGCGAATCCAGCGAGTGCCGGAGACTTCTATGTTGACTGCCATCCGTCATTCTCTCGTGGCCTCGTTGTTTCGTGCCGGCACTGTGGTCTTTTCGCTTTTTGCCGGTCATGCAGATGTACGACGCTGCACCTTCGCCGTTCCCGAAAGATTCCTGCGCGATGCGTCTCAATCGGATCGCGAATTTCAAGAAAGGATGTTGAATTTATGAAGCCTGACAATCAATCCTCCGCCCCGCTGCAGAACCTGTCTCGAAGGAACTTCCTGGAGTATGGCTCTGCAGCGGTAGCCACAGCTGCACTCACCTCACTCACGGCCCATGCCCAACAACGGGAAAGCACCGCCAGGGCGGAGAGAGACCATTCTTCGAACGATCCCGGGCCGGAGAACCGGTCGCTCCTCGCTGAGAATCCAAACACGAACACTCCGCCACCCACCGATCATGGCGATATTGGCCCCATCTGGTATTCCTTCGATCTTGCGCGCAAGCGCGTCGAAGAGGGCGGCTGGACGCATCAGGTCACGCAGAGAGAGCTGCCCTCGTCGAAAGATCTCTCCGGTGTGAACATGCGCCTGACGGCCGGCAGCTTTCGCGAGCTGCACTGGCACACCGCCGACGAATGGGCCTTCATGGAATATGGCAATGCCCGCGTCACGGTGATGAATCCGGATGGAACGATGTTCATCGACGACGTGGGAGAAGGCGACCTTTGGTTCTTCCCGGCGGGATACCCGCACTCCATTCAGGGACTCGGGCCGGATGGCTGCCAGTTCCTGCTGGTTTTTAACGAGGGCCTCTTCTCCGAGGACAACACATTCCTGATTTCAGAATTTGTTGCTCATGTTCCGCCCGAAATTCTCCAGAAGAACTCGCGCCTTACGCCGAGTGACATTGCGAAACTTCCAAAAGAGCAGCTGTACATATTTCCGTCGACGCTCCCTGGCTCGCTGGCGGCAGATCGCGACGCGACCGGCGGCAGCCGCGTCCAGGCTCCGCAGCAATACACCTTCAAAATGGGCTCGATGAAGCCCACGGTGATCAGCGCTGGAGGAGAAGCCCGCATTGTGGACTCGCGCAATTTTCCGGTGAGCACGAGCGTCGCGGCCGGCCTGGTCCGGCTCAAGCCTGGCGGCATGCGCGAGCTGCACTGGCATCCCAACGCCTCCGAATGGCAATTCTGGCTGGCCGGTACCGGCAGAATGACGATCGTGATGCCGGAGGGCCGCGCGCGCACCATGGACTTCAACGCGAACGATGTCGGCTATGTCCCGGCAGTAGCCGGACATTACATCGAGAACACCGGCAACACCGATGTTGTGTTTCTCGAATTGTTCAAGGCGTCACAGTTCCAGGATGTCTCCCTGAATAACTGGATCCGGCGCATGCCTCCGGAGATGGCGACGGCCCACCTGAATCTGGATGCCGCCGCTCTCAGAAGAATTCCTGCCGAAAAACAGGAAATTATCGGCGGCTGATCCGGTCTTTCCATACCGGCGCGGAAGGCCGCTGACTGCGGTAGTCCGCGCCGGTCCCTTGAACGACGCGAAAAGGAGAAATCTCATGCTGGACAATCTTTTCACTCCTGGCCATCTCGCAGTGCTCTTTGCAGTGGTCCTGTTTCTCTTCGGCGGAAAGAAGCTGCCGGAACTTGGACGGGGCATGGGAGAGGCGCTTAAAGGATTCCGCGACGGAATCAAAGGGCTGGCCGACAAGAGTTAGCGCTGGCCCTGCTAACGAATTTCCAAATGTTGTGTACGCATCACCACAGCGCACCGGAAGCTCCGTTGCGAGCAACCGGCATACCCGAAAGAGTTAGTGCAGGAACGCTAAGTTTCGCGTTTTGAGTTTCTCCGCCATTTCCTACTCTGAATGCAGGCACAGGGAATCGGCGTTTCCCGCCGTTCCAAACTCCCCCAGTTGCCGGAGCCGATTATGTGGATTGTCAAAATAGCTCTCTCCCGGCCGTATACCTTCATCGTGCTGGCGCTCGTCCTCTTTCTGTTTGCGCCGGTCATGCTGATGCGCACGCCCGTGGACATCTTCCCGGAAATCAATGTGCCGGTCGTCAGCATCATCTGGACCTACAGCGGACTCGCGCCTTCGGAAATGGGCGATCGCATCACTTCCGTCTACGAGCGCGCCCTCACCACGACGGTCGATAACATCGAGCACATCGAATCGCAGTCGCTCTACGGCGTTTCGGTGGTGAAGGTGTATCTGCGGCCCGGGGCCAACGTGGATGGCGCGATCGCAGAGGTGATCGCCGAAGCTCAGGCAACCATGAAGCAGCTACCTCCGGGGATTCAGCCGCCGCTGGTCATTCGCTACAGCGCGTCGACGGTGCCGATTCTTCAAATCGGTCTGAGCGGCAAGAACCTCAGCGAGCAGCAACTGAACGATTACGCGACGAACTTCATCCGGCCGCAACTGGCCACGATCCCTGGCGCCGCGCTGCCTTTGCCCTATGGAGGCAAGGTGCGGCAGATCATGGTCGACATCGATTCGCAGCAACTGCTGGCCAACGGGCTTTCGCCGCAGGACATAGTGAACATGGTCAACGCGCAGAACATTACCCTGCCCACCGGCACGGCGAAGATCGGCGCAAGGGAATACAACGTAGGCCTCAATGGAACTCCGCTCACCATCCAGCAGCTGAACGAAATCCCGGTGAAGACGGTAGGCAGCGCGACCATTCACCTCGGGGACGTGGCGCACGTGCACGACGGATTCGCCGTCCAGACCAACATCGTCGACCAGGACGGGCACCGGGGCGTGCTGCTCACCGTGCTGAAATCCGGCAACGCCTCCACGCTTTCGGTGGTGTCGGCCATTCGCGCGGCGCTGCCGAAAATTGCAGGAACGCTTCCGCCATCCCTCGAAATGCGGCCGCTGTTCGATCAGTCGATCTTTGTCCGTGCATCGCTCGACGGCGTTGTGCGCGAGGCGACGATTGCTGCCGGGCTCACCTCGTTGCTGATCCTCGCCTTTCTCGGCAGCTGGCGCGCCACGCTCATCATCTGCGTGTCGATTCCCCTGTCGATCCTCACGTCGCTGCTCATCCTGAGCCTCATCGGCCAAACCATCAACATCATGACCCTTGGCGGACTGGCGCTCGCCGTCGGCATTCTCGTGGACGACGCGACGGTGGAGATTGAAAACGCGGAGCGGCAGCTGGCCAGCGGAAAGCCTCTGGAGCAGGCCATCCTCGACAGTGCCCAGGAGATTGCTCTGCCCGCCTTCGTCTCCACGCTGTGCATCTGCATCGTCTTCGTGCCCATGTTTCTGCTGCGCGGCGTTCCCGGCTACCTGTTCATTCCTCTGGCCGAAGCTGTGATTTTCGCGCTGCTCGCGTCCTACTTCTTCTCCCGCACGATTGTTCCTACGCTGGTGAAATACCTGATGCGCGGAGAAATCGCGCAAAGGCACAGCGCCGCCGCTCCCGGATGGTTTGCGCGCGCGCATCAACACTTCAATCGCGCCTTTGCGAAACTGCAGGCTTTCTACGAGAGCATTCTGCAGGCCTGCCTCGGGCACCGGGCGCTCTTTGCGTCAGGCTTTCTCGGTTTCTGCCTGACCAGCCTTTTGCTGGCGCCGTCTCTTGGCCGGGACTTCTTCCCTTCGGTGGACTCCGGTCAGTTCCGCCTGCACGTCCGCGCGCAGACCGGAACGCGCATTGAGGAAACCGCGCGGCTCGTGGATCAGGTCGAGCGCACGATTCGTACCGTCATTCCGCCATCGGAACTCGGTGGATTGCTCGACAACATCGGCCTTCCGGTCAGCGGCATCAACCTCTCCTACAGCAACAGCGGGACCATCGGCAATGCAGACGCGGAAATCCTTGGCTCATTGCAACCGAAGCATCGCCCGACCGCCGAGTATGTCTCCCGGCTGCGCACCACGCTGGAGAAACAATTTCCTGGAACCACCTTCTTCTTTGAGCCGGCCGATATCGTCAGCCAGACCCTGAATGTCGGCGTGCCTGCGCCCATCGATATCCAGATTGTGGGCCAGAATCTCGAGGGTAACTTTGCTGTCGCCAAACAAATAGCTTCGCGGATTCGCGCGGTTCCGGGCGCAACCGATGTGTACATCGGTCAGCAGATGGATGAGCCACGCCTTCAATTTGACGTCGATCGCGTCCGCGCCCAGCAGATGGGGCTGAGCGAAGAAGATGTGGCCAACAGCGTTCTGGTATCGCTCAGTTCGAGCCTGCAGACCAATCCGAACCTATGGCTGAACAAGAAGAACGGCGTTTCCTATTACCTGGTCGTGCAGACGCCGCAGTATCGAATCAACTCGCTCGATGCTGTGCGCACCATCCCTGTTTCCGCGCCAGGCGGGTCTCAGCCGCAGTTGCTTGAAAACCTGAGCACGATGCATCCGACGGAAGAACCAGCCGACGTCAGCCACTATAACGTCGCTCCGGTCATCGACGTCTTCGCCAGCGTGCAGGGGCGCGACCTCGGTTCGGTCGCGAGCGCCATTGCCAAAATCACCGGTCAGGAGGCAAAACAACTGCCGCGTGGAAGTCACCTTGTCACTCGTGGGCAGGTGGCAACGATGAAGTCGTCGTTTACCGGACTGCTTGGCGGGCTCGCGTTTGCCATCGCCCTGGCGTACCTGCTGCTGGTCGTGAACTTCCAGTCCTGGAGCGAAGCCTTCATCATCATCACGGCGTTGCCCGGGGCTCTCTGCGGAATCTGCTGGATGCTGTTTCTTACCCGCACTCCGCTCAGCGTTCCCGCGCTGATGGGCGCCATCATGTGCGTCGGCGTCGCCACCGCCAACAGCATCCTCGTGATCAGCTTTGCCAACCAAAGGTTTGCTGAAACCAAAGATGCAATGCGCGCGGCGCTGGAAGCAGGAGCTACGCGTCTGCGCCCGGTGCTGATGACGGCGAGCGCGATGATCATCGGCATGGTCCCCATGGCGCTGGGGCTTGGCGAAGGTGGCGAGCAGAATGCACCGCTGGGCCGCGCCGTAATCGGCGGCCTGCTGATTGCCACCACCGCCACGCTGTTCTTCGTGCCGACCGTGTTCACCATGGTTCGCAACCGCAAACAATCCAGCGCGGCAGATAACGCGCAACTCTCGTGAGGTAACAATGGCTCTCTTATCCAATACGAACTTCAGTCACGCCGTGCAGTCCGGACGGAAAAAACTAGCGCTCTTTCTGGTCGTGCCGGCCGTACTGTGCATCGGCGGATCGCTAACCCTCGTTGCCCGCATGCATACCACCAGGGCGCTGGCGGCGGAAACCAAAGCCGCAAGCGCCGAACCGGTTGCCATCTTTCACGCCACCCAGGGCGATGCCACCGAAGACCTGGTCCTGCCCGCCCAGCTGCAGGCCTACGACGAGTCGCCGGTTTACGCGCGCGTGAACGGATATGTGGCGAAGTGGTTCACCGACATTGGGACGCATGTGCGGGCGGGCCAGCTTCTGGCGGTCATCGACTCTCCCCAGGTCGATCAGCAGCTGGTGCAGGCTCGCGCCTCCGTGAACCAGGCGAAAGCGAATCTGAGTCTCGCCAATGTGACCACGAAGCGGTACCAGGATCTGATCGGGAGCAACTCGGTTTCGCAGCAGGAACTGGACAACAATCTGCAGAATCAGGCTGTGCAGAATGCCAGTCTGCAGTCGGCAACGGCGCAGGTGGCGTGGCTCGAGCAGGAGCAGAGCTACGAGAAGATCGTGGCGCCGTTCGACGGCGTCATCACCGAACGCCGTACCGACATCGGAGACCTGGTGAACGCCGGCAATGGCGGCGCGGGCACGGAGATGTTCAGCGTTTCGCGCATCTCGACGATGCGCATCTTCGTCGCCGTTCCTGAAGCCTACAGCGAGCAGATCCGCGACCGGATGAGCGTGAAGATCGAGTTGACCGCCCTGCCCGGCCAGTTCTTCTCCGGGACCGTGACGCGCACCGATAACGCGATCAATCCCCAGTCGCGCACGCTGCTGGTGGAAGTCGACGTGCCGAATCCTTCCGGCAAGCTCATGCCCGGAGCCTACGCGCAGGTGCATTTCGCGCTGCCGTCACCGGTGCGTCCGCTGACGGTTCCGTCGGGAACAATCCTCTTTCAGGCAGCCGGTCCGCAGGTGGCCGTGGTGAACAGCCGCAATCAGATTGAGCTGCGCAAAGTCGGCCTTGGCAGAGACCTGGGCGGAACGATGGAGATCACCAGCGGTATCAGCGCGCAGGACGAAATCGTAGCGAATCCGCCGGACTTTCTGGTCGATGGAATGCCGGCGTCCATCCAGCATGCGAATTAATTGGGAGTTGAATATGAAACCCACAAAGGCTGTCTCTTTGCTTCTGGCTTCCGCTTGCGCCGGGCTCATCGCCGGCTGCACGGTTGGACCGAACTACCGGCGGCCTGCCGTCCCCGCCGCTCCCGCTTATCAGGAGCCGCATGTCCAGGCCGCAGGCGCCACTCCGCCGGCGATCGCGTGGTCCAACTGGTGGACCGTTTTCAACGATCCGATCCTCGACAACCTCGAGGGACAGGCTGCCGATGCGAACCAGGACATCCGCATTGCGCTGGCGCATGTCGACCAGGCCAGCGCGGTGGCGCGCTCCGTGCACTCGTATCAGTTGCCCACCATCGGCGCCGCGCCCGGCATTGCGCGCACGCGCGAAGCCCTGGATAGCCCGGGCAACGTCACGAAACCTGGCCCTGCCGCCACTTACAACGATCTGCTGCTGCCGCTCACGCTCAATTACGAAATCGACGCGTGGGGAAAGATCCGTCGCATGGTGCAATCGGCCAATGCCTCGGCTCAGGCCTCGGCGGCGGATTTGCGCTTCGTTCAGCTCTCAGTAAGTGCTTCTGTGGCCGAGGACTATTACAGCCTGCGCGAAGCAGACGCGGAACTGAATATTCTTAACGCGACAGTCAACGCGCTGCAGCATGGATATCAGATTGTCGATAACCAGTTTCAGCATGGCCTGGTCAGCCAGCTGGACGTGAAGCAGGCAGAGACGCTGCTCGACCAGGTGCGCAGCCAGCGCGATGCAACGGAAATTCAGCGAGCCCAGATGGAGCACGCGATCGCTGAGCTTCTTGGGCGTACGCCTGAGGGATTCCACATTGCTGTCGACACCAGGCTGACAACACCGCCAGCCATTCCCGCAGGCGTTCCTTCTCAACTGCTGGAGCGCCGGCCGGACATTGTGTCTGCCGAACGCGCAATGGCCGCAGATAGCGCACAGATCGGAGTTGCCAAGGCCGCGTTTTTCCCGCAGCTCTCCATTTCCGGGCTCATGGGCTACGAGAGTACGAACCCAGCGGCCATTATGAACTGGGAAAACTCCATCGCGTCACTGGGCGCGTCGGTCACGGCGCCCATCTTCACTGGGGGCCGTCTGCGGGCCAATCTCGACCAGGCGCGCGCCACGTATACCGCCTCCGTATCGCAGTACGAAAAGACCGTGCTCACTGCTTACCAGCAGGTCGAGGACCAGCTGGCCGCGCTGCACTATCTTGCCCTGCAGCAACAGGACTCGACCAGCGCCGTCGCCAGCGCTCGCGATGAAGAGCGGATCGCAGAAAACCGCTACCAGGCCGGCCTGGTGAACTATCTCAATGTCGTTTACGCAGAGCAGACACTTCTTCAGAACGAGCAATCCGAGACTGAGGTCAGCGGCCAGCAGCTGCTGGCAACTGTGGTTCTCGTCAAAGCGCTCGGTGGAGGCTGGGAAGGCCGGCCTCATCCGTAAGTGAATTCGCGTTGCACTCGATATCGGCCAGATGAACGCACGCCGCTGCGGCGCGTGTGCTTCCCTGTCGGACCGCGTCGTCATCGTGCCCGCAAAGACTCGCACACACCCGAAAGAGCTACCGGATTCCCGCTCAGTTTCGCGTTTTGTCTTTCCGTTGCTCTTTCTAGTCTGAACACAACGCTGTTCGCAGCGGCACGACCGATAAAACGCTCATTCCGTCACCAATCCGATGGGACAGCGATCACAAATACGAAGGAGATTGAGAAATGAAAATTCGAACTCTATTGGCGCTGCCCATGCTGTGCGCGGCCATGATCGTCCCGGCCTACGCCGATCACGTGACCGTCGACTACAACCACTCCACGAACTTCACCGGGATCAAGACTTATTCGTGGGCCGAAGTTCATACCACGAACTCGATTTGGGACTCGCGCGTAAAGGCAGCCATCGATCAGCAGCTGTCTGCCAAAGGGTGGACTCAGGTGCCCACCGGTGGCGATGTTGCGATCGTGGCGGTGGAGAAGGTCGCCATCCATCAGCAGTACGACACGACCTATGACGGCTTCGGTGGCCGCCGCTGGGGTGGGTTGGGCGATTCGACCCTTTCCGTCGATGACTACAAAGTCGGCACGCTGGTTGTGAGCCTGTTCGATGACCACTCCAGAGATCTGATCTGGAAGGGAACCTCGAGCAGGGACCTTGCAGGCAACCCGAATTCAAACACAAAGAAGCTCGATTCGGACGTGGAGAAAATGTTCAGGAAGTTCCCCCCACAGTCCGCCGCGGAGTAATTGCCATGCCGCGAACAGAAATCCTTGCATTCATCGCCGCTATCTCGATATGTCTCGCCGGGTTGGTGGCGCTGGCAGTGTATGTCCTGCGCTTTCGCTCGAAAGAGCGAGACTTGTTATGGATCGGTCTGTTCGCGGCACTCTACGGCGCCGATCTCGCCCTGCGAAATCCGATATTTCAGCTGAGTTTTGGCATCTCGCACGAGATCTTTCTTTTCGCGCCCCGCATTCTCAATGCCTGCTCCATCGTTCCGGCTCTTCTCCTGTTTGAAGAATTCTACGGGCGAGGGTGGCATTCCCTGCTGCATTGGGTAATCGTCGGCTACGCGGTGGTAGCTGCCGGAGTTTATGGATTCATGTTTGTCCACAGTCGTCCGGAACTCATACCCTCCGCTGCCACCACACTGGTTGTCTGTGTTCCTCTCGTTCTGGTGATCGGTCGCGTTTTCCGGTATCAGCCTCCCAGGCTGGAACACGCGAAAGTCTTATTCGCGGGGCTGCTTTGCTTCTTCCTCGCGTTTTCCATCGACCGCCTGAGGAGTCTCCACGCGGGCCAGTGGAAGCCAGGGCTGGAACCGTATGGGTTCATTGTCCTGCTGGGCTGTCTCTCTGTCGTCGCAACGCAGCGCATCCTCGCGGACGATCGACGCCTGATGACATTGACCGACGAAATGCATGCTGCGGCTGCAATCCAGGCATCGATCCTTCCGCAATCGGTGCCAACATTGGACCGCGCACGCATAGCGGTGCGCTACATTCCGATGTCCGTGGTGGCCGGGGATTTCTACGACTTCCCCATGGCCTCTCCGGACTCCGTCGACATCCTGATTGCGGATGTCATGGGTCATGGAGTGCCGGCAGCGCTCGTGGCATCGATGGTCAAGGTTGCAGTTCACGCGCGCGCCGGCGAGCCTTGGCATCCGGGTCGAGTCATCGAATCTCTGAATTCCATTTTGTGCGACGAGGCGCCGGGCCAATTCGTGACCGCCGCCTATTTTCATCTCGATTTGTCGATACGGTCCGGGAGTTATTCTGCTGCGGCCCACCCGCCGCCGCTGCTGTGGAGCCGCGCCCGGCAACAACTCGTCACCCTCCACGGGGGCGGACTGCTCCTCGGCGTGAGGAAGCATGAACGCTACCGCAGCTTCCAGTTTCCCCTGGAATCGGGCGATCGCATTCTCCTGTATACCGACGGGCTTACGGAAGCGGAGAACGCCAATGAGGAGCCATTTGGAGACCGTGCGCTGCCTGCGTTCTTCGCCCGTCAACAGGATTTGAATGCCGATGAATTCGCGCAGAGCCTTCAGGAAAAGGTTCTTAATTGGTCGCGACAGACGAGGCGTGGACCGGCAGACGACATCACATTCGTCGTCATCGATATTCTGCCGCCCGGATAGGTCTCGCTTCCCCTGTGCAATGGCGAATCCCGCATGCCCCGGCGGCCCGCCAGTAAGACCCGATACACCCGAATGGGTATATGCGTGCGTAATCACTTTCGCGATTTGTGCTTTGTTCGATCGTCATAGCCTGCTTACAGCAAGGAAATGCTCCGGCTTGGCGTACGAGCCGCATTGATCCATCAGCAACAGCATGTTAGGGAGGAGTAAACCGAATATGTCAGGAACAACAGTGAACAAACTCGAAACTCGGATTGGCCTCATCGGCCTGGGGCTGATGGGAAGCCGGCTCGCGCGGCGCTTGCATGCAAACGGCTGGAATCTCCGAGCCTGGAACCGTAGTCCACAGCCTGCAGATCGGTTGCGCGAACAAGGGGTCGACATCGCGTCATCCCTTGCGGATCTCGTGGACAGCTCTGATGTGGTGCTCTCTTCTCTGGCAAACGACGCCGCTGTCCGCGACGTCTATTTAGAAGAAGGCGGAGTTTTTTCTGCCATCGAACCGGGCACCATCGTTCTGGAGATGAGCACCATCTCGCCTAACCTCTCGCTCCTCTTGCATGAGGAAGCCGGAAACAAAGCAGTCAATCTCCTCGATTTAGCCATCTCCGGATCCACTCCAGCGGTCGATGCCGGAACCATCACTCTGCTTGCCGGAGGCGGCAAAGATACATTCGACCAATGCGCGCCTCTCTTTGAATCCCTCGCCAAACAGTGGTTCCTGATTGGCCCCGGCTCTTCCGGCATCCGGATGAAACTGGTCGTCAACCTTCTGCTGGGCATTGCTATGGAGGGGCTCGCTGAAGCCGTATCCCTCGGAGAGCATCTTCAGATCGACCGGCCTGTTCTGCTCGACGTCTTGTCGCGAACGACTGTGATCGCTCCGGCGGTCGTGGGGAAGATCTCGAAAATCAGGGACGGCAACTACGCACCGGAATTCCCCCTCCGTCTGATGAGCAAAGACCTGGATCTGGTGATGAAGGCCGCGAGAGCCGCAGGCGCTGATTTGCCTGCGGCGTCTATCGCTCGAGCGGTATTTGGCTCAGATGTCGCCGCAAACGGTGACCTGGACATGGCCGCCGTAGCCCCCCTGGTCATCGGTCCGGGAACGCAGGCTGACGTCTAACCACGCTTGATGTATTTCAGCTTCTAAATCGGCTTGGAGCGAGAGCGCTGAGAATCCAGTTGGAGCGAGATCCTAAAACGGCGGAATCGTCTGCGGATCGGCACGTCGAAGCGTCGCTGCCGATCCGCAAAGCGGGGCACACCAGGTGATATCCACGGAGGACAAGGTGACGGATCAGGGCTTATGGGCAGGGCCTTTGGCCATCCAGCGGTCCATCATGGTGTGCACGCAGCGGGCGCCGCAGAGGTGGCGGATTTCCGCGGAGTGCCCCAGAAAGCTGTTCCACGGCGTGACTTTGACGACGGGCTGAGCCGCGTCGCCCGAGGCCGGTGTGAGCGTTTCCGTCCAGGCCAGCCACCAGTCCTCGGCTTCTTCACTTTTCTCTTTATTGCAAACGTCGCAGTGGAATGTTTCGGTCCAGGCCATGGCAACCACTCCGTTCCCGGCCTGCGTCAGGGAGGTCCCTTTCCACCGGCTTGCCGGAAACTGTCCTGAGGAAGTTAACATACATCAAAGGGGTTCGGAGAGTCGATTCCGTTCGCCGGAGACTGCCGCTTGATGTTTGCGGGAATTGTCAAAAATCGGAGAAGTCCGGCGAGCCTTTGGCTCTCCGCCGCGACACATGCTGCGGTGATTGGGGCGGTCTATTTCGCGCTGCATGCGGGTAGCACGCACCCGATTTATCTCAAAAGCCGTTGCTGCTCCACGGCGCTTTACTATTCGGCAAATGTGGGCGGTGGCAGCCCGAAGTCTGTGACAACTCCGAAGAAAAAGCGTGCGACGATTGCACCGGCTCCGTCCATCCAGCCGGTGATCGCCTCCGCACCGGTTGCGACGGCTCAAAACGCGCAGGCGCAGACGGGCCTGGTCTCGCAACAGCAACTGCCGACCCAGGGTACAGGCGAAGGCGCGGACGATGCGACGCCGGCACTCCCGTTGTTTCATCCGCACCCGCCCATTGCCGACCGCTCGCTGCTGCCGGTGAAGGAACAGGACGTGGTGGTAGATGTGGCGATCAGCGCGCTGGGAGATGTGACGGACGAGAAGCTGATCCACGGCCTGGGCAACGGCCTCGATCAGGTGGTGCTGGACACGGTGAAGGGCTGGCACTTCCGTCCCGCTACGCTGAATGGGTCGGCGGTCGCTTCGATGGAGGAGATTGTGATTCCTCTCAGCCACGACACCGAAGCGACACCGAGCTAAATGGCGTGTAGGACAATCTCAAGCCACAGCGTGACAAAAAATCTCAGAGGCGTGCCCGGATCGTTCAGTCATACCGCAGCGCTTCCAGTGGATCGACCGTCGTCGCTCGCCGCACGGGCAGCCAGCATGCGAGGAGTCCAACTGCCACGAACAAAGCTCCCACAACGATGAAGGTGGCGGGATCGCTGGGCTGCACCTCGAACAGGAAAGACCTCAGTACGCGCGACAAGACAATCGCCAGGGCTGCGCCGGCAACCACGCCACCGGCGATCAATCGAAATCCTTCGCCGAAGATCAACCTGCGAATGTCACTCTGCTGTGCGCCCACTGCGCTGCGAATCGCCAGCTCGCGGCGTCGCGAGGCCACTGACAAGGTGAGTACGCCGTAGATTCCGACGAGCGTCAACAAGCTTCCCACCACCGAAAACGCGGTCAGCAGGTGCATAGCGAATGTTCGCGATGCGAGAGATTCGTCGCGAATCTGCCCCAGCGTCTTCACGTTTTCGATGGCGGCGGTCGGATCCACGGAGCGCAGCGCGCGTTGCACAGCAACGACAGCCGTGCGCGGATCTGCTGTTGTCCGCACGACAAGATGCTTGGAGAACGCGCTCGCCTGCCACAACGGCAGGTAGATCTCGGGCGACGCTTCCTCGGTCAAATCGTCCGTCCGGCCATTCGCGATCTCTCCAACAATTTCCGTGCCCGGCTTGTCGCGCCCGTTCAGCCAGAATTTTCTGCCAATTGCGCTGCCCTGCGGAAAGTAGCGGTGAACAAATGCCTGGTTCACAATGGCTACGCCGGGCGCCTTATCATCATCCGACGATCGAAAATCCCGCCCATCCGCGAGGGGCATTCCCATCAACTTGAAATAATCGGGCGTTACGGCGCGCAGCGGCAACGCCGTTTTGTCGCTCTCTTTCACCGCGGGGGGCTGGCCCTCAATCTCCAAAGTCGCCGGCCAGTTGTTTCCGGTGAGAGGCACGCCCCAGGCAAATGCCGCATACTGCACACCGGGGATCGCCGCAACGCGCTCCAGCGCCTGGTGGTGAAAGCTGCCCCACGTCGAAAAGCCCTGCACGTCGGTGACGCTCATGGTCAGGATGCGTCCGGTGTTGAAGCCGGATGGGACCTGCGCGATTTTCATCATTGTCCGGATGAGCAATCCGGCGCCTACCAGGAGCGCCAGGGTGAGCGCGGTCTGCAGCATCGTGACTCCACGCAACAACCGCCGTTCGCCGATGCCCGCTGTCCCTTTGGGTCCGGCGCTTTTCAGCACCTCCATGGGATCCAGCTGAAATACGCGGAGCGCCGGCAAAGCTGCTGCGCAAAAGGCTGCGAGCACAGCCGCGCCAAGTCCCCATCCCAAAACGGCCCATCCTGCGGTCACACTTTCCAGCCGGGGAACGGCATGGCCCGCGATAACCTTGAACAGTTTTACGGCGCCAAAGGCGAGCACGACTCCAAATGCCCCGCCGACGACCGCCAGCAGCAAGCTTTCGGTCAGGACTTGCCTGAGAAGGGCAAGGCGGCCCATGCCCATCGCGGTTCGCACGGCGTATTCCTGTTGCCTTTGCAGTCCGCGCACCAACAGCAAAGCGGCGACATTGCCGCAAGCGATCAACAGTACCAACGCCGCTGCGCCCAGCAGTGGCAGCAGAATCCGTTGACCATCCCGGTTCATTTCTTGTGTTACCGGCTCCAACTGCGGCGTGAACCCCTCAAATCGCTTCTCGGTCTGCGCCTCTTCTGACGTCAACACAGCGAGTTCCTGTTGTCCGCGCTGGAGCGACACTCCATCCTGCAGTCGCGCGACTACATTCCAATAGGGCTCCTTCAGATACTTCGGGTCCGGAATGGCGGGCATCCAGAAATCCACCGTCGCGTTGACGTCATAGTTCGGCTCCTTCGCCGCTCCAGGTGAGGGCAGGAATCGCACGCCGGGTTCCATCACCCCGATCACGGTCGGCATGGTCACATCGAAGCGGCTGATGCGCACCGTCTTGCCAATAATCTGAGGATCGCCCCCAAATGCTTTCTGCCAAAACTCATATCCCAACAGAACGGCCTTTACGGGTCCCTGCCCGAAATCAGAGTCCGCGAAACCACGCCCAACTGCTGGTCTGAGGCCCATGACCTGGAAATAGTTTTTGGTGACTTCCATTCCCTGCATGGACTGGCTGCCGTCGTTGCGAATTAAGAAATTAAATGTCCAGTCATAGGCGGCGATTCCGTCGAAGGATTTGGTATTTTTCTGCCAGTCCATCCACTGTTGCGCCGCCCATCCACGCGGGCTGTCCATCTTCTGTCCGTCTGTGCGCGCGGACGGAACCAGCATGAGTTGCTGCGGCTTGCGGTACGGCGGCGGCGTGAGCAGCACGCCCTGAATCAGACTGAAAACCGCAGAGGTAGCCCCAATCCCCAGCGCCAGCGTCGCTGCGGCGACGAGGCTAAAAGCCGGCTGCTTCAGCAGCATCCGAATCGCAAACCGCAATTCGCGCATGATGCGCCTCCTGGCTATTTGGAATCCGCGAACCCTGGCCCACACCGTGTTTAAGGAAAGACGCTGGCTCGACCTCTTTTGTTCCGACATTATCGTCGGGTTTTCGCAGGAACGGCGAAGTTCAGGACAATGGGGAAGGTTAGTCGCTGCAGTGACAGTCTTCCTGTCCACAATACGAACAGCAGCGGTGCTGGCCGCACGGGCGGACGCGCTTCGCGGGAATCGCCGTCCAGTCAGCAGCGTTTCGCGCGTCGCTGAAGGAGCCTCCTGCTATCGAGGGAATCACCAGCACTTCGTCCCCATCCTGGAATGCGTACTTCTCGTTGCCGAGGAAGCGAATGTCTTCCTCGTTGACGTAGAAATTGATGAAGCGGCGCACCTGTCCGGAATCGTCGCGCAGGTGCGAGCGCAGTCCCGGGAAAGTGGCTTCGATCTCGGTAATGAGCTGGGGCAGATTGCCCGCGGTGGACTGGATCTCCCGCGTGCCATTGGTGTGCTTCTGAAAGGCATTCGGCAAAAGGACTCTAACGGACAAGGGAACCTCCCAGTTCCAGCGCGTCTTCTTCGCTGCGTTCTTCAAGATAGTTTTCAAAATCGCCGAGACGCGCGCGAATCGGCGCATGCTGCTCGTACGCTCCGGCGAGGACGTCGGTGGTTTTGAGACCGTTGCCGGTAATGCAGGTGACGGTCAGTTCGTCTGGATGAATGCGGCCGTGCGCGTAGAGGCGTGCGGTGACCGCAGTGGTGACGCCGCCGGCTGTCTCGGTAAAGATGCCTTCGGTCTCGGCCAGTTCCTGAATCGCAGAGACGATTTCGACATCGGAAACATCTTCGGCCCAGCCGCCGCTGTCGCGAATGGCGCGTGCCGCGTAGACGCCGTCAGCGGGATTGCCAATCGCCAGCGACCGCGCGATGGTGGCAGGCCGCTGCGGCTCAATGTGATCCGCGCCGGTTTTCACGGCAACGGAAATCGGCGAGCATCCGGTAGCCTGCGCGCCGAAAAAGCGTACTGGCTTGTCTTCGACCAGGCCGAGCGCGATGAGTTCCTTGAACGCCTTGCGGATTTTCACGATGAGCGAGCCGCCAGCCATGGGAACGACGACGTTATCCGGCAAACGCCAGCCCAACTGCTCAGCGATTTCAAAACCGACCGTCTTGGAGCCCTCAGCGTAGTAGGGCCGCAGGTTCACATTGACGAATCCCCAGTTGTAGCGATCGGCAATTTGCGAGCAGAGGCGGTTGACGTGATCGTAATTGCCGTCGATGCGGACCAGCGTTGCGCCGTAGACCTGAGTGTTGAGAATCTTGGCGGCTTCGAGGTCGGAGGGAACGAGAATGTAGGTTTTGAGGCCGAGGCGCGCGGCCTGTGCGGCTACGGCGTTGGCAAGGTTGCCAGTGGAGGAGCAGCCGACGGTATCGAATCCGAAAGTCTGCGCGTTGGCCAGCGCGACCGCGACCACGCGATCTTTGAAGCTGAGCGTGGGCAGACAGACGGCGTCGTTCTTGATGTAAAGATTGCGGGCGCCGATGTGCTCGGCAAGCCGCGGCGCGCGCATCAGCGGCGTCCAGCCTGCGGGGGTGGTGGGGATGTAAGAATCCGGAACGGGGAGAAGCGCCTGGTAGCGCCACATGCTGGACGGCCCGGCGGCAATCGCCTCACGGGTAAACGTCCGCTTCGCCGCATCCAGATCGCAAACTACTTCCAGTGGGGAAAAGCACTCGTCACAAATCGACAGCGGGGCGTTCGCGTAACGCTTTCCGCATTCCCGGCAACACAGTTCGTAAGCAGCAGCCATATCAGCCCTCGTGTTTTGAGAGCAGCGTCGGCAACAACAAATACGGGCGCGTGACGTCTTCGCAACAACTACTGGTACTACAAATGGATTGCGCGAGATGCGATACAGCCTGCACCCCGAATCTCATGTCCCTCGCCTCACGGCGAGCGAGAGTTGACACCGATGTCCCGAATTGCTCAGGCCGGTTGTCGTGGCGTCACAGGGCCCGTCCCTCAGCCACTCTGCATGAAATCCAGGCTCGCTCTTTAGGAGCAAACTTGAATAATCTTGTGATATCACAGGTGCGGGCTGGGATGCAAATATTTGGCGGCCGATTGGCGATAAAGCCTTTCCCTGCCGCATCCCGCAGAGGCGGCGGCGAAGCCGTCGATTAGCTGGCTTTCCACTGAAAGCACAACCCAAAGCCATCGGGGTCACTGAAGTACATCTGCTTCATTCCGTAGGGAGCGACCTTCGGCTCGCGACGGATCTTCACACCACGCTCTAACAGTTCTGCGTACGCGCCGTCGACATCCGGGCAGCCGAAGAAGAGGCACGCCTCGCGTGGCCCGCGCTGACGCATGTGTTCCTCGTGCGTTGGCCGCTCCTCGTCAAATTCGTACACGTCGTTCAGCATCAGGTCCGCACTGCCGAGCCGCAGCCAGACCCAGTGGTAGCGGTAAGGGTCGCCGCCGAGGTGTGGCGAATGCTCGACAATCGTGAAGCCGAGTTGGTCGATGTAGAAACGCAGCGAGGTCGGCATATCGTAGACCTCGAAATAGGGGCAGACACCTTTGATTTCAAATGCCATCGTGCACCTCGCACGTAGTCCGGGCCGGAACTTCGGATAAAAATTATTGCGGTCCCGCCAGCAATCGCTCGCGCACATTTGCGTTCGCTGCCATATCGATGCACGTCCAGGCCATGGCCAGCGCCCCGTCGATCAGCGCTTTGTCGGCATCCGCGGTGATGCAGTGCGCCGTGAATTCCGGCTGATGATTCACGGCAGGCAAACAGTTGATGCCGATCATGGGATGGATCGACGGCATGGCGCGCGAGATGTTGCCCATGTCGGTTGAGCCGGTGGGGCGATTGCCGAGTTCGCCGAGATCAGGGAAAGGACGGCCCAACGCTTCCGAATTGGCACGATAAAGAGCGGCCATGTCCGCGTCGTGATGCATTTCGGCATAGGGCTTATCGCCGCCGGAGATCTGGACCTTCGCGCCGGTCGCGAGGCCGCCCGCTTCAAAGCAGCGGTAGACTTTGGGGCGCAGCTCGTTGAGCTGATCGAGCGTCTCAGAGCGCACGATGTAACGCGCCGAGGAGTGGGCGGGAATCACATTCGGCGCGGAGCCGCCATGGGTGACGATGCCGTGGATGCGATCGGTGGAGCGAATATGCTGGCGCAGCAGGCCAATCGCGGTCTGCGCGATGGTAAGCGCGTCGGCGGCGTTGACGCCAAGTTCAGGATACGCCGACGCATGGGATTCTTTGCCGGTGCAATGCACGTCGAACATCGACGCGGCGATGATTTTGGCCTGCAGCATATCCATAGGCGCGGGATGGACCATCATGGCGGCGTGGAGCCCGTTGAAACCGCCGCGCTCGAGCATGAGGATTTTTCCGCCGGCATTGCCCACTTCTTCAGCGGGCGTGCCGATGACGGTGATGGTCATGCCCACTTCGTCGGCCACCTTCGCTGCGGCGAGGGCTGCGCCCAGCGCGGAGGCCGCGATAATGTTGTGGCCGCAGGCGTGGCCGATGTCGGGCAGCGCATCGTATTCCGCGCAAATGCCGATGTGGAGCGGGCCGGAACCGGCGCGGGCGCGAAACGCCGTGGGCAGATCGCAGATCCCTTTCTCCACGGTAAAACCGGCGTCGTCGAGAGCGTCGCACAACCATGCCGAGGCCCTTTCCTCTTCGAATCCGAGTTCCGGGTTGGCGTGAATTCGGCGGCTGATTGCAAGTAACTCGTCGCGTGCGCCGTCGAATCGCTCCCGTGCACCGTCTTTTGCCAGCATGGCAGTCTCCTATTCGCAGAAAGATAGCATGGGTCCCTGGATCGATGCTGTCGGGTATGGTATTCAATCGTTGTTCCGGAGGAGTCGCCATGAAAGCCGCCCTTGTTTCTTCCTATTCCACTCCACCTCGCTACGCTGATTTCGACGACCCGACGCCCGGTGAGGGCGAATTGCTGGTGACGGTGACAGCGGCGGGGCTGCATCCCATCGTGAAGGCGCTGGCGGCTGGAAAGCATTACGGCAGCACTGGAGTGTTTCCTTTCATTTCCGGTGTCGACGGAGTGGGCAAGCTCGACAACGGCCAGCGCGTTTTCTTCGGCGCGGCGCGCAGCCCCTTTGGTACGATGGCCGATCTCTCGCTGGCCGGCCGGAATCGCTACCTCGTGATTCCCGATAGCGTTGACGACGTGACCGCTGCCGCCATGATGAATCCCGGCATGTCCTCGTGGGCTGCGCTGGCTGAACGTGCCCACTTTGCCCCCGGCGAAAGCGTCCTCATCCTGGGCGCCACAGGCAGTGCCGGACAAATGGCGGTGCAAATCGCGAAGAGATTTGGCGTACGGCGCATCGTCTCAGCAGGCCGCGATCCCGAGGCACTGGAGCAAACCAAATCCCTGGGCGCCGATGCCACCATCTCGCTCACCCAGGACCTCGACTCCCTGATCGCCGCCTTCCGCGAAGAGATTGCCGGCAACAAGATCGATGTGATCCTCGACTACCTATGGGGCGAACCCGCGGAAGCGGTGCTGGCCGCGATCGCGAAGAAGGGGCTGGATCACTCCTCGGCGCGCATCCGCTACATCCAGATTGGCAACAGCGCAGGACCCAATATCTCGCTCCCCGCTGCGATCCTGCGCAGTTCGGGCCTTGAGATTCTGGGCAGCGGATTTGGCAGCGTCAACATGGAGCGCCTGTTTGCGTCCATGGCCGACATTCTGCAGGAAGCTGCGAAAGAGCCCTTCAAAATTGCCGTCACCGTTGTCCCGCTCCGCGATGTCGAATCGCTGTGGAACTCAAAGAGCGACGCGAGGCTGGTGTTTCAGCCCTGAACGCTGCCCGAGCGAGACGACAGCGTCCATCGCTGAACGCTTTTGTTCATTCTCGGACACTTGCTGCTTCGCCGGAAGCGCTCTCTTAACGCCAACCTAATGAAACATAAGGATCTTGCGCGCCTCGGCCGCGTGGCCGATCATGTGCTGCGTACCTGGTTGGATTTCCCGAGGTCACCCATGGCCAATTTCACGCAGGACCTGCGTTACAGCGTCCGCAGTTTACGCAAATCTCCTGGATTTGCGCTCACCGCCATCCTCACCCTCGCTCTCGGCATTGGTGCGGTCACCGCCATTTTCAGCGTCGTCAATTCGGTGCTGCTGCGGCCCTTTGCTTTCCCCGATCCTGGCCGTCTGGTGATGCTGCGCGAAACGATGCTCCAGTTGAGCCCTGACCCCCTACCCATCAATCCAAGACATTTTCTGAACTGGCAGGCGAATGCCAAGACGCTTTCCGGCATGGCGGCGTTCCAGAATCACGCGGTCAGCTTGTCGTCCGGAACTGATCATCCGGAAATCGTGAACGGGCTCGGTGTAGCGTCGAATTTCTTTTCTGTGCTGGGCGTGCATCCGGTGCTGGGCCGGGATTTTTTGCCGGCCGAGGGGACCAAGGGACGCGATAACGAAGTTATCCTGTCGTGGGACGCGTGGCAGCGTTATTTTCACGGCGATCCTGGCGCAATTGGACAGTCCCTGCGCCTCGGTGGAACGCCGCAGACCGTGGTGGGCGTGCTACCCCGGGACTTCAGCTTGCCGCACCTGAACGAGTTGCCGGGTTCGGCTTCCAATGGGCCGGCAAAGCCGTACGAAGTGTTTGGCCCTCTGGTCTACGGAAATGAATTCACCGACCTGGGCGATTTCAACTACATGGCGATCGGCCGGCTCCGCGTCGGCGCCTCGGTGCAGCAGGCCCAGGCGGAACTTGTCGCTATTCAAACTGGTTTCAACCAGGAAAGGCATCTTCCGGTATCGCCATCGGTGGTGGTGATACCGCTGCTCACTGAAGTTGCGGGACACATCAGCGCGGCCCTTTGGCTGCTGCTGGCCGCCGTGGGCGCGGTGCTGTTGATTGGCTGCGTGAATCTGGCGAACCTGCAGCTGGCGCGTGCCGTCTCGCGGGAGCGGGAATTTGCCATTCGCGCGGCGCTGGGAGCAGGACGCGATCGCCTGCTGTGGTCCGCGCTGTCCGACAGCCTGGTGCTGGCAGTGGCCGGCGGCTCGCTGGGTACTTTGCTTTCCTTTGTCGGGGTTCGCGCGTTTGTCGCTGCGGCTCCGCGCAATTTGCCGCGTCTGGCTGGGATCCACGTGAGCTGGCCGGTGCTGGTCGCCGCGGCTGCGCTGTCTATCGTCACGGCGCTGCTGTTTGGCGTTCTTCCGGCGCTGCGCTCGATGCACGTCGATCCGCAATCGGCCATGCAGACGAGCACCCAGCGCGTTTCCGCTTCGCGCGAGAGCCGCAGCACGCGGCAATTGCTGGTGGCTGCGGAAGTGGCCTGCACTGTGGCGCTGCTGATCGTGACCGGCCTGCTGGCACGCAGCTTTTCGACGCTGCTTTCGCAGAACCGTGACTTTGACGCGAGTCACGTCACGCTCGCATCGGTTTATCTATATGCGCCGCACTACGGCGATCAGGATCCGAAGTCCCAGGCGGTCCGCGCTGCGTTTATGGATCGAGCAATCACCGATCTGGGAAACATTCCTGGCGTGCAATCCGTGGCCTCGACCAGCGAGCAACCGATGGCGGGAGCAACATGGATCGACGAAGTCATTCGGCCCGACCATCCGCTTCCGGATGGGCAAAATCCGGACGCCAACATTCGCTGGATCAGCCCGGGGTATGGATCGACACTGCACATTCCTGTGCTTGCGGGCCGCGATTTCACTGCGGACGAGAAGAATCACGTGACTAACGCGCTGATCTCGCAAAAGGCTGCGCACAGGATCTGGCCTGGGGAAAACCCGATCGGCAAAAAGTTCAAGCTCGGCGACGTTGCGACCTACACCGTGGTCGGAGTGCTCGCAGATGCTCGCATCAACGACCTGAAACACGTTGCCAACATGATTTACCTGCCTTACTGGGAAAGCCCATGGTGGCGTCCGAATTTCCTGATCCGCAGTTCGCAGCCCAGCAGCGCGCTGGCTGGGGCGATCCAGCACACCATTTGGAATATTGATCCGGAAGTTGCCATCCCACTTCTCAGTTCGATGGACAAGCAGGTATCTGCGTCCGTCGCGACGGAGCGGTTCCAGACGCTGATGCTCACCAGCTTTGGCTGCGCGGCGCTGTTGCTGGCTTTGCTGGGGATTTATGGTGTGCTGGCGTATTCCGTTTCGCTGCGGCAGCAGGAATTTGGTATCCGCATCGCTCTGGGGTGCGGGAAATCCGCGCTGATGGGTTTTGTGGCACGCCAGGCGATGGGCCCGGTCATTGCCGGAATCATCGCAGGGCTGGCGCTGGCGTTTGCGGCCAGCCGCTATGTGCACAGCATGCTGTATGAAACCAGTGCCGCGGATCCGTTGGCGATTGCCGGCAGCGTCACGCTGCTGCTGGCTGCTGCGCTGGTCGCGTCGTTGCTGCCAGCGCGACGGGCCGCCCAGGTAGATCCCGCCCAGGTGCTGCGGAACGAGTAGAGCTTAGGGTTCGTTGGTGAAGTCCACGTGAACGCGGCGTCCCTGGGCGCTGCTTTCGCGGGCTAGCTCGATGAGCCGCGTGGTGCGCCAGGCCTGTTCCGGCTTGACCGCCAGCGTCGCCTTGCTGAGCAGCGTGTCGCGGATATTCTCGTAAAACCCGCGATAATCGCCTGGCTTGGTAGGGATGCGGCGCGTGACCGGCCCGGAGTCGCCGCACAGCCGCAATTCGCCCCAGGCACTCTCCGGCTCCTCGCCGAAGCCGGGATCGCCGAAATGCATTCCGGATTTGAGCTGATCTTCCTGGGGGTCGATGCCCCATTTCGTAAAGCTGCCTCTGGTTCCGTGGATGGCGTAGCGCGGCCCCGGTGTGCAGGCGGTTAATGTGGAGCGCAGCAGGACGGTGAACGGGTGTTGTCCCGCATATTCCAGCCGCAGATCCCAGGCATCGTCGACGACAGCGTTGTCGCGCTCGATCCGAATACTGGCGGAAAGACTTGCCGGGGCGCCGAAAAGGGTAAGCGCCTGATCGATGCAATGCGGTCCAAGATCGAAGAGGATGCCGCCGCCTGGGCCGCCGTTTTCGCGCCATACGTTGCGGCGTGGTTGGGCGCGAAAACGGTCGTAGTGCGACTCAAAGGTGACCAGCCGTCCCAGTTCGCCGCTCGCGATCACTTCCTGCACCGTCTTGAAATCGCCGTCCCAGCGCCGGCTTTGGTAGGCCGTGAGCAGGAGCTTGCGTTCGCGCGCCATCCGAATGAGCTCCGCCGCTTCAGCGGAAGTGAGGGTGAAGGGTTTGTCGATGACCACATTGCGTTGCTCGCGCAGGCATTGCTGGGCCAGTTCAAAGTGGGAGTAATTGGGGGTTGCGATAACCACCAGCCTGATGCCGACGTCGCCCAGCATCTCCTCCACCGACCGCACCAGGTGGATTCCTGGGTAGGCCAGGGCAGCGTCGTCTCCGCTGCGCTGGACGATGCAGGCCAGATCTAATCCCGCGGTTGCATGCACCACGGAGGTATGGAATATCTTGCCTGCGAGCCCGAAGCCCACCACGCCGACACGTATCGGTTCACTCATGACCTCCATTATGACGGTCCTGTTTCGATTCAGTCACGGAGTCCGAGGCTCAAGATACACGGGGCGGTTAAATGACAAAAAAGAGATACCTTCCCTTCACTAACCGCGGTTATACTTGCTCGCACCCGCCGGTATAGCAAAGAAATTGAACGGGACGATGACCTACCTCGACGGAAGCTACCGCACCGGACGGTTCCCCAGATGTTCGACCTCTGGGAATGTTGCCCTGGTTGTCAACGACTCTCCTCCGCATGATGTGACTGGATTGCATCTCCGGCCCAGTCGGCAAACTCCTCTCTTCACGCATTTCTCAGGATAATAACGGCCATGAAAATTACTGCCTTCTGCTCACTCGTTGTCGCCGCGGCATCTGTCTGCCTGGCGCTGCCGCTTGCCGCACAGTCGTCCGCGGTGGCAAACCGCATTGTCGCTCCCATTGACGAGACAAATCTGGTCACGCTGAAGGGCAATGTGCATCCGCTGGCGCAGGCGCGAAACGATCGCGGAGCCGCGCCGGCTGCCACGCCGACCGGCCGCGTGATGTTGCTGCTGCAGCGCAGCGCTTCGCAGCAACAGGGGCTGACGCAGTATCTGGCCGACGTGCAGAATGCTTCGTCGCCGAATTACCACAAGTGGCTGACGCCGGCGCAGTATGGCGCACAGTTCGGCATCTCCGACTCCGATCTGCAGACCGTGCAGACATGGCTGCAGTCCCACGGCTTCAAGATTGAGAAGGTCCCGCAGGCGCGAAACATCGTCCTGTTTTCCGGGGATTTTGGGCAGATTCAGAGCGCCTTCCACACTTCGATCCACGCGCTGTCGGTGAACGGCGAGAAGCATTTCGGCAATATGAGCGATCCGCAGATTCCTGCCGCGCTGGCGCCGGTGGTCGCCGGTGTTGGCCCACTCAACGATTTCCATCCCAAGCCGACGCTGGCGCGCGGACCCACGGGGCGCTACAACACCTCGACCCATACGATTCAGCCCACGCTGACTCTCCTCCAGGGGACGACGCCGCTGCTGTTTGTCGACCCCGCAGATGCGGCCACGATTTACGACACGCCCAACACCAAGCTGAACGCGAACTTTAAGAGTGGAACCACATGGGACGGCACCGGGGTCAAGATCGGGATCGCCGGCGACTCCGACGTGAATACTGCGGATGTGGGCAATTACCGCGTCGCGTTTCTGAACCAGGCGACGACCTCATCGAACATTCCCACAGTGGTGGTGGATGGCGACGATCCTGGATTCAACGGCGACGAAATCGAAGCGCTGCTGGATAACGAGGTCTCGGGTGGCCTGGCTCCGGGTGCGTCTCTGTACTTCTACACGTCATCGAATTCGGACTTGGCATCCGGGCTGTTCAACGCGATCTTCCGCGCCCTCGACGACAACACAGTGAGCATTCTGAACATCAGCTTTGGCGCATGTGAAGCTGATGAAGGCCCGGACGGGAATCTCGCGATCCTCGAAACCGCGGAACAGGCAGCGGCGCAGGGGATCAGCATGACTGTCTCCACCGGGGACAGCGGCTCGGCTGGCTGCGATGACGACAACACGGAGAGCGCCGCGGTCAACGGGCTGGCGGTCAACGGACTGGCTTCGACGCCGTACAACATCGCGGTGGGAGGCACAGATTACGATGTGCTGGCGACCGCATTTACCTCGTATGTCAGCGACACGACCAGCGGCGCGGCGCCCTACTGGGGCACGGCCATGAAGTACATCACGGAGGAACCCTGGAACGATTCAACATCGATCAACACAAATATTGCGGCCAATGTGGCATTGAACAACAACGGATCGACGCTGATTGTGGCGGACGGCGGCGGCTCCAGCACTGTCTACAACAAGCCTGCCTTCCAGACCTCGCTGACGCCGAACGACAGTGCGCGCGATCTGCCCGATGTGTCGTTTCTGGCGGCTAATGGACTCTACAACGCGACGTGGGTGGTGTGCGGCGACAACCAGGCCGATGGGGAATCGGCGACGCTGACCGCCTATGACTGCATTGAATCCGGCGGCCAGTTCACCGATACGTCCACGTTCCTGGGAGTAGGTGGCACGTCCGCCGCTGCTCCCGCGTTTGCGGGAATCCTTGCGCTGGTTTCGCAGTCGCAGGGCGGGGCGCGGCTCGGGCAGGCGGATAGCGTCCTCTACCAGCTCGCGCAATCGAAATATTCGTCGGTGTTCCACGACGTCACGACGGGCGACAACTCCGTGGTCTGCCAGGCCAGTTCCCCCAATTGCGGATCCAACGGCTTCCTGACCGGCTACAACGCGAGCACGGGCTACGATCTCGCCTCGGGACTGGGCAGCGTCGATGTCCAAAACCTGATCAGCAACTGGGCCAGTGTGAAACTGGCAGCGACGTCCACGTCTCTGAAGCTGAACAACTCGACGGCTGCGTACACGGGCACGCACGGCGCAAGTGTCACCTTCAGCGTCGGGGTTGACCCGACGTCGGCAACGGGCGTCGTTGGGATCATCGATACGGCCAACGAAACGGCCAACGGTCCCCTGAACAACGGGCAGTTTGCAATTCCGCTTACCAGCGGCGTCGGGACGGCCAGCTCGAACGGGTTGCCTGGTGGATCGTACAAGGTTTCCGCGCGGTACGGCGGCGACACGGCGAACGCATCCAGCACCTCAGCCACGATCAACGTCGACATTTCCGCGGAGCCGAGCACCATCACCCAGGAAGTGAATGCCTACGATCCGCAGACCTTGAACCCCCTGTCCAATACCAGCATCCCTTACGGCTCTGAGGTGATCTTGGATGCGTCTATCACCGGTACCGCGGAAGGACAGAACACCACGGGCGTCGCGACGGGCACGGTGGCGTTCAAGAACGGCTCTACGTCGGTGGGCACGGCGAACGTCAGTTCCGAGAACCTGGCGACGTATCCCCCGCTCAGCAACAGCGGCTTTGTTGCCTTTGCGCCGGGAACCTACAACCTGACCGCCAGCTATTCGGGCGATGCCAGCTATGCGGCGAGCTCCACTTCCACGGGAGGATCGTTCACGATCGCCAAGGCGGCGACGATTACGGCGGCCAGCGCCAGCCCCACGACAGTGGCGAGCGGCGGTTCCACCACCGTCACGGCGACGATCACCTCCTACGCCAACGATGGCAATACGCCGACAGGATCGGTCGCGCTGGTCCTCGGCAGCACCACTCTGGCAACGCTCAATAATCTGTCGACGAGCTTTGCGCAGTCCGGCAATACGGTAGAGGCGGTGACCACAGCATCGGGCAGCATCTCGGCCAGCCAACTGGCTGCAGGGAGCAACTCGATCAAAGCAACCTACAGTGGCGACGCCAACTACGCCACCTCTTCGATAACGTTCACCGTGACGGGACCGTCGGGTACATCGGGAAATCCGACGATTTCGCTCACCAACAGCGGCAATATCTCGGTGACGGCGGGAGCCACGACGGGTAACACATCGACGATCACGGTCACGCCGGGCGGCGGCTTCACCGGAAGCGTGACTCTGACCTGCGCGGTCACCACATCTATCACAAGCCCGAACGATCCACCCACTTGCTCTGTGGCGTCGCCCGTCACCATTAGCGGGACCACCGCAGCCACGGCCGCTCTGACGGTTGCGACCACGGCAACCACCACCAGCGCGCTCAGCTCGCCCCTGAATAAATTCTTCCTGGGCGGCGGAGCGACGCTGGCGCTGGTATTCTTCTTCGGCGTCCCCGGACGGCGTCGCGCCTGGCGCACCGCACTGAGCGTAACGGCGCTCTGCGTGGTCGCGCTGATCGCGATCGCCGGAACCACGGGGTGCGGCGGCAGCAATGGTGGCGGAGGTGGCGGCGGAAA
>Ga0210391_10000827_pt1 | contig 30278 bp, 17 predicted proteins | sample IncBWC12OmetaG_FD_160573 | JGI IMG/M metagenome (GOLD analysis project Ga0210391, IMG submission 160573) | Forest soil microbial communities from Barre Woods Harvard Forest LTER site, Petersham, Massachusetts, United States - Inc-BW-C-12-O ... | reverse complement strand
GAACGTCCTGCGGTTGGAAGCGCGAAGCAGGGTCGGGAACTTGCCGGTTGCCATCTATGCGAAATCTGTAGCGGACGCCAGCTTTGGCGGCATCCGTGATCAACTCGAACCATCCCTGATCGAGGCGCTGCATGGGAATCTGACGTGGGATCTTTCCATCTTCAAGTTCTAATTCGATTCGACTGGCGGCCGGCGCCCACAGACGAAACCGGACGCTGCCATCCTGCCGGCATTCGGCGCCGAAAGGCATGCTATGAAGGCGCTTCATTGGATTCTTCCTTTTTGCCATTGCGCCGCTCTAGCAGAATGACCATGGAGCGCGCCTGCAGCGGATAAGCAGAACCGCCGGGGTGAATACCCACGCTGCGCAGGCCATCTTCCCGTGATGTATCCATCCATGCAACCCACCGGGTTCCCGGAGTAAATACGGGCAACGTGAACCCCACGTCTTCGTGGAACGCATTCAGCAGCAGCAGAAAGCTTTCATCTCCTATCCTTCGGCCCCGGCTATCGGTCTCATCGAGCCCCTGGCCTGAAAGAAACATTCCCAAACAACAGACCGAGGGATCGCGCCATTGTTCCTCAGTCATCTCATTTCCCGCAGGATTTAGCCAGAGGACATCCTTGACGTTCGCGCCTCTGATCGGACGTCCCTGAAAAAACCGCCTCCGCCGAAACACCGGATGCCGCTTGCGCAAGCCGATGATGCGCTGCGCAAAAGCCAGAAGATCGCGGTCAGGCTGCGCCGTCCATCGAATCCAACTAATGTCGTTATCCTGACAGTAGGCGTTGTTGTTGCCCATCTGCGTGTGGCCGATCGCGTCGCCGGCGTAGATCATCGGAACGCCTTGCGAGAGCAGAAGCGTCGCCAGCATGTTGCGCTTCTGCCTGGCGCGCAACGCCCGGATGTTCGGGTCGTCCGTCGGACCCTCGATTCCGCAGTTCCAGCTTCGATTGTTATTGTTGCCATCCCGATTTTCTTCGCCGTTGGCTTCGTTGTGTTTTTCGTTATAGCTGACCAGGTCCTGCAACGTGAAGCCATCGTGCGCGGTAATAAAGTTAACGCTGGCGTAAGGGCGGCGTCCGCTGTGCCCATAGAGATCGCTGGAGCCGGTGAGCCGATAAGCCAAGTCTCCGACTCCTCCATCGCCCTTCCAATAGGAACGCACCGTATCGCGATAACGATCGTTCCACTCCGCCCATCCTACGGGAAAATTTCCCACCTGATAGCCGCCTTCGCCGAGATCCCAAGGTTCGGCGATTAGCTTTACCTGCGAGAGAACGGGATCCTGGTGGATGATGTCGAGGAACGCTCCGAGGCGGTCGACTTCGTGCAGTTCGCGCGCCAGGGTTGCGGCCAGGTCAAAGCGGAAGCCATCAACGTGCATTTCCAGCACCCAGTAGCGAAGGCTGTCCATAATCAGTTGCAGAACCCTGGGATGCTGCATGTTGAGCGTATTTCCGGTACCGGTGTAATCGCGGTAATAACGCAGATTGTCCGGCATCAGCCGGTAATACACGCTGTTATCAATTCCCTTAAGCGACAGAGTCGGGCCAAGCTGATTGCCCTCCGCCGTGTGGTTGTAAACCACGTCGAGGATTACCTCGAGACCGGCGGAATGCAAAGTCTTGACCATGGTTTTGAATTCACGAATCGATCCGCTGGCCAGATACCGCGGCTCAGGAGCGAAAAAGCCGATCGAGTTGTAGCCCCAATAGTTGCGCAGCCCGCGCTCCACCAGGTGGCGATCGTCGACAAAGGTATGGACCGGCATCAGCTCGATTGAGGTCACGCCGAGCCCCGTCAGGTATTCGATTACCGGTGCGCTGGCCAGGCCGGCATAAGTGCCACGCAATCGCTCTGGCACATCGGGATGGCAGTTGGTGAAACCTTTTACGTGCAACTCGTAAATCAATGTGTCGTGCCACGGAATACGCGGAGGAGTGTCCGACCCCCAGGTGAAAGCCGAATCGATCACGCGATTTTTCAAGGTGATGGCCGCATCGTCGCGCCGGTCGAACGACACGTCTTCCTGCTTATTCCCGACCTTGTAACCGAAATGCGCATCGCTCCAGCGAATATTCCCGTGGATCTGTTTCCCGTAAGGATCAAGCAGCAGCTTATGGGGATTGAAGCGATGGCCTTGCTCGGGAGCGTAAGGGCCGAATACGCGATATCCGTACACCTGTCCAGGACGCACCTCCGGCAGGTAACCGTGCCACACCATATCGGTTTGCTCGGGCAGAGGTATGCGAAGCGTCTCTCGCTTTCCGCTGTCATCGAAGAAGCAGAGTTCCACTTTTTCGGCATGTTCCGAATAGAGCGCGAAGTTTACACCCTCCCCATCCCAGGTCGAACCCAGAGGATAAGGTCGGCCAGGCCATACGATCGGCTGAGATGAGTTTGGCATTTGAAAGGGGTTGCGCGCGTCGAGCTACACCACTCCGTACGCACCACTTCGATGCAGGTGAGCACGCTAAGTTTGCCGCTGTATTTTCAATGCCTTCGAGGGCGGGGAAACTCCAGTCCTTGAACTAATCGCTCCTGTCATTTTTCAGCTTATCGGCAAGTTTCTTTATCTCTTTTTCCCGCGCGATATTCACGATGCCGTTTGTATCGTCGAAAAGACTGTCGCGGAGTAGGACGAGTAGGCGGGCTTTCAATTTTGCCTTCTCCAGCAGACGAGAGGGCACGACGAATGTGCGAGCTTGTGTACATGTCAGAGCGCCCCCACTGACCGCATTCGGGAAATCGGGTTGCGGCTTCGATGCTGGGCCCATTTGTGCACTAGCGAGGGCAGAAGAAAGAACGAGAGACCACAAAGCAGAACCACCTTTCGGCACATCCAGCCTCCTCTTGCGCCCGTGGAGGAACATCCTCCGCAGGCATAAACGAGATGGTCTCTTCATGCACGCTGGTTGCACGCTACAGAAATCCATTCTGAACAATACCGCCGCTCCAGTATCGACCTTCGACTGACGGCGAAATAGGCGAGGCGCTTGATCTTCGGGCCTCGATTCCGATTCCAGGCGGTCTCAGGTGCGGGAGTTCGGAAAGGATCTAAGGAAGGTTGCGGGGATGGTAAAAAAAGCGAGATCCGCGACGGATTATTATCCAACGAGAATAATCGACCCTACTGCAAAGTAAGATTCATTTTGCCGCCCTTGTCGAATTCCACACGTAATAATTTCTCTGCTCCGCTCGAAAATTGCCCCTCAATGGACTCAGCTTGCTCAGTGCCGGAATTCGGGGAAACCCGCACGCGCAGAAGATGCTTTCCAGCCGAAACCTGCATGGCGTGGACCTCGTGCCCTTGTACCTTGTGGAAGACTACCAACCGCTTCTTATCCATACCTTCCAGCGCGTGAGTGTAGCTCAATCGGCCATCCACCCAAATCGAAAGCTCTGCCTCGGCAAACTTGTGATCGATTTCGATTTCGAGCAGCGCTGGCGACGCGGAGGGTGAAACTTCCTGCGGTTTCTGGCGCGTGACCTTTGTGGCCGCTGGAGCGGGCATAATATTGGCGCCGGATTTCCTGGGAGTCAAGGTACCTGGAGCGCTTGAAATCGCAGGGGCCATTGACTCCACGGTGGACATGCCTCCGGCCAACGGCGGTGACACCGGCGTTTTCGCCGTCGCCAGGTTCTTGGGAAGCTCCTGAGGCGATTGCATCAGTTGACGTGCTCGCACCGCCAGCACAAGAACTCCCGCCAAAAGCACGCCACCCACGAAATACCTGCTGCGCATCTTTTCGAACAGCTGGGCGAGCGCGCGATTCTCGTGGCGGCGGGAAATAGAAGCGGCGCGGCTGAGCATGACAGTCGGTGACCGCAAGCCCGCAGCGGTTTCATTCGGCCCTGGCAGCACGCCTTGACCATCGTGTTCTTTGGCTTTGCTCCACGGCTCCCGGCCGGCGCGCAACTCCTGAATGTCGAATACGACCTCCATACCGCGCTGGTAGCGTTGCGAACGGTCCTTGGCGATGGCTCGCGAAATGATGTAATCCAAGCCCGGAGGCAATTCGTTATCGAGCACCGTCGCCGGGACCGGGTCGCGATTGACCACCTTGAACGCGACCGTCATCGCGCTATTCCCTTGAAATGGCTTGTAGCCGGTGACGGCCGTGTACAAAATGACGCCCAGAGAAAACAGATCGGACCTGCCATCGATCGGTTCATCGTTTAATTGTTCTGGAGACATGTATGCGGGTGTGCCGAAAATTCTGCCCGAGGCAGTCGCGTTCGCCAGGCTCAATTTGGCGACGCCAAAGTCGGCGATCTTGGCGTGACCTTGCCTAGTGATCAGAATATTCGCCGGCTTTACGTCGCGATGAACGACCCCCTGGCCGTGAGCGCAATCCAGAGCTTCGGCTACTTCAAGCGCGAGCTGAAGCGCTTCCTCCGGCGCCAGTTTGTGATCCTCTTTGGAAAACAGCAATTTTTCCATTGTCTGGCCTTGAACATATTCCATGACGATGTAAGGAGCGTGAGTTTCCGGCTCTTCGCCTACATCGAAAATCGTGACAATTCCAGGATGGGAGAGACGGCCTGCCGCTTCAGCCTCGCGAAAGAATCGCTCCCGGTATTCCTTCTCCTGTTCGGGCTCCTGGCCAGCCAGCGAGATGGTTTTTACCGCGACTACGCGGTTAATCTTTGGGTCGCGCGCTTTGTAAACAATACCCATGGCGCCGCGTCCCAGCTCAGCCAGGATTTCGTAGCGCCCAAAGCGTTGCTTCTTGCGGTTATCCATAGGTCCGGAAGTTCAGCCGGTCCAAACGAAATATCAACCTTCAGCCCACAGGAAAATGAGCAGGGACCGGCGTGTACCGAGCGGAGAACCGGCGCACGCTGTGGTCTGATCGATTGTCCCCCGGAACCGTGAACCCCGAAAAGTTACCGTCGTGTGTTTGCTGCCGAACCATACCCGCCCCGAAAACAAAACGGGCACGCTCGAAAGCGTGCCCGTCTCCTGCTCGACAGTTTTGGCGATTTTAATCGTAGGTAAAGGTCAACTCGTCCAGGTAGACGGAGTACGGGGATTGCACAGAATTTCCATCTTCCTGGTAATTGATGGTTACGCCGTACCAACCCGGCGCTGAGCCCGGGTTGTAATACTGGTTTACCGTGCTGGTTTTCCCGTTCAGCGTGATCGATTGATAGAGCAGTTGATTGTCCGAGGTGCGTTCTACCTGAATCGTCACGTGATTCCAGGAATTGCTGAGGGGATTACAGGCGATGCCAGTGGGAATCCAAGTCGAATTGATATTGTCCCAGATATCCCATTCGTTGCCGCCGGCAACCCGGCATTCGTGCCCCCAGATATATCCCTGATTGTTGAAAAACTGGTTGATGTCAAACTCAACCGCCTGCGACAGGCCGACATCGCTGGCCCAGAAATAGACGTCATAGGTGAAATTGTGCAAGGTGGGAACGAGCGTGTGGTTGGTGTCCGGCAGGCCTTGCGACGAATCGGTACCAATCAGATGGTTATTCCAGAAGCCATCGCCATAACCTTCGGTGCCAGCCAGGTAGAACTGCGTCGCCTCGCCGCTCATGGAGGGAGACTTGATGTTCTGGGTCATCGAGAAAGTAATGTTGTCACAGGGAGAGGGCGAGCAATCTACAAATGTCGGAGCACGCTGCCCGGCACCCGCCCAGCCCCCGCTGTGCTGCAGGTTGGAGAATGAAGTGCCGCTCCCGCCCCCACCGCTGCTGCTGACGGTGATCGTTACCGGAGTCGATGCAGCTCCGCCGCAGCCATCCCACTCTTCGACAGTGGTGTTGTATTTGCCGGCGCTGAGCGAGAGGTTGTAGTTCATGCTCGCTCCGTTTACTACATAGGCCAATACTCCGGGAGCGCTGTAGATTCCCATTGAGGAGACGCCTTTGGAACACGACGTCGTTGCCGTCGCCTTGAAATTCACCGGAGAGCCGACCGTGCTGTTGTTGGCAGGAGAACTAACCGACACGCCCGACGAACCATTGCTGCCTGACTTCACAGTGATGGTGATCGGAGTCGACGAGGCGCCGCCGCAATTGTCCCACTCCTCGACTGTAGTGTTGTAAGTGGCTGGATTGAGATTCAAGGTCGTATTGAGGCTGTCGCCGTTTACCACGTAGGCCAGAACTCCTGGCGCTGTGTAGATTCCCATCGAACCGACGCCTTTTGAGCACGAGCTACTCGACGCCGAAGCGATGTATTGCACGGATCCCGTTATAGTTGCGCCGTTGGCGGGTTGGTTCACGGTGACTCCGGCGAAGGCTGCAGGGGCCAAGAGCGCGAAGGCGCACACGAATAGCGATAAGGATTTCAGCATCAATCCGTCTCCAGTAGGTTTTATTTGTTTCCGAACTGCAGAACTGCAGCTGTGACGGCTGCACCATTCGCGCGAGCGGACGCGCAGGAGGGTTCGGAAAGAAGTGGCGATCTATGGCGCTTGGGTCTAAAACGGCAACTTCAAGTTGTCCTTCAAGTCCAGCAAGGAGCGCCGGGTCAGGATCTGCAAAGTAGCCCCCCAAACAGTGTAGCCAGCATACCAGAAAGCCTGTACGCGGCAAGTCAAAATGGCGGGGCCACAACTCGGAGGTTGTAGTCCCGCGATGGAAAATTGAACCTATATCGGCGTAGCAGACCGACCGTGAAATCAAGCCCAATGACAGCGGATGGTTTCCACGCATCCCTATTCCGGGTTGCGCGGTCAGTTGTACGTGAATGTGAGCTCGTCCAGATACACCGAGTACGGCGCCTGGTCATAGTTACCGTCTTGCTGATAATTGACGGTGACTCCATACCAGCCTGGCGCAGAACCTGGGTTGTAGTACTGGTTTACGTTTTCTGTTTTTCCGTTGAGGGTAATGGATTGATACAGCAGCTGATTGCTGGAGGTCCGCTGCACCTGAATCGTAAGGTGGTTCCAGGAATTGTTGTTCGGGTTGCAGGAAAGGCCGGTAGAAACCCAGTGTGCGCTCGCATTATCCCAAATGTCCCACTCATTGGCCCCCGCCAAGGTGCACTGGTGGCCCCAAATCCATCCTTGATTATTGAAGAACTGGTTGATGTCAAACTCCAAGGCCTGCGAAGAACCCAGTGCGCTCGTGTAAAAGTAAACGTCGTAGGTGAAGTTATGCAGCGTTGGCACGAGCGTATGGTTCGTGTCGGGCAGGCCCTGCGACGAGTCAACGCCGATCAAGTGGTTGTTAAAAAGGGCATCTCCGTACCCCTCGCTGCCCGCGAGATACATCTGAGTGGATTCTCCGCTCATTGAAGGAGATTTGATGTTTTGCGTCATGGAAAACGTGATGTCATCGCAAGGTGAGGGAGAGCAGTCGATGAAGGTTGGGGCGCGCTGCCCGTAGTCTGCCCAGCCGCCGCTGTGTTGCAGTTCGGAGAACGACCCGCCTCCACTGCTTCCGCCGTTGACTGTGATCGTGACTGGCGTGGTCGCAGCTCCCCCGCATTTGTCCCACTCCTCGACGGTCGTATTGTAAGTCCCGTTGTTCAAGGAAAGGTTGTAGTTCAGACTCGCTCCATTCACTACATAGGCGAGTTGGGAGGGGGCTGTATAGATGCCCATGGAAGCGACGCCCTTGGAGCAGGTAGTGGTCGCAGTGGCGATGAAATTTACCGGAGAACCGACCGTGGCGCCGTTGGCTGGAGACGTCACAGAAACGCCGGAGGAGCCCCCTGATTTGACCGTAATCGCGACGGGCGTGGTGCTCGCACCGCCGCAGTTATCCCATTCTTCTACGACGGTATCGTAGGTGGCTGGATTGAGATTAAGGGTCGTATTAAGACTATCTCCGTTTACGACGTACACCAAGACACCGGGGGCCGTATAGATTCCCATGGAACCGACACCCTTCGAGCATGTAGTGGTGGTCGCCGTGGCTGTGAATTTCACGGGGCCTGAATATGTTCCCCCGTTCGAAGGAGCGGTTACGCTTACGGCAGCGAAAGCGGCAGGTGCAGAAAGGACGGATAAACACACGAATAGCGATAGTGACCTCAGCATGTGGAGCTTCTCCAAATATAGTTTTGGCGTGCAGACAGCAGAACTGCGCGCCCCTCACGGGCTGGCGTGTGGAGGGCTGCGACGAAGTGGAGTTAAGTTGTGGCGCGAGTGACAGCGGATCAATTCCAGAACCTGCTGGCGGCCTACCGCAGAACCGCGTTGAAACTGATCGAAATAATTGCAACGAAAGTACCAGAAACCCTGTATTCCGCCAAAGAAAAAACTGTAGGAGTAACAGTCGAAAGTTGTAGTCCGCCCGTAATGGAAGGAGCACGATGCGCGTCGCTGCAACGAGTGAATGCTTTCCACGGCAACCTTGGAGTACTACTTTAGAAACTAAGCTCCGTCTCAGGGACCGAACTCTTTCTGACCGGAGCTGATCCATGCAGGCCACTCGTTGCGGGTTCGTATTTTCTGTCGTTGCGTCTTCTTCGCTCGGTTTATTAATTACAGGCACCGGATGCCAAGGGCTTCCAAGCTCGTCGAGCACTCCGCCCGCAACCAAGACCTTGTCTTCGCTCTCGGTTTCTCCTGCGAGCGCGACGATCCAGACGAGCAAGACGCAGCAGTTCACGGCTACCGCGAAATACAGTGACGGTTCGACGGCGAATGTGAGTTCAAGCGCGACCTGGAGCGTCGCCAGTTCATCGATCGCCTCGATTAGCTCCGGCGGATTGGCCACGGGCAAGGCCTCCGGTTCCACCAGCGTCATGGCATCGATGAGCGGAGTGAACAGCGCGGCCACGCTCGATGTCGAAACGCTCAAGGTGAACAAGACCCTCACTTCCATCACGATTGCTCCGCTCACTGCGAGCATACCGATCGGGGTTCAGCAATTGTTCACTGCCACGGGGACCTACAGTGATGGCTCATCCGCGAACGTCACGGCGCAGGCGACCTGGAGCGTTTCATCTTCTGCCATCGCAACAATCTCTGGCGGGACTGCGACGGGCGTGGCTGCCGGTTCGACGGCGGTTATCGCAACCGACAGTGGAATTACCGGTACGGCCACAATCACCGTGGTTCCGAAGACGGTCACAGCAATCTCGGTCAGCCCAAGTTCGGCTGATATCTCTGTTGGAGGCACTCAGCAGTTCACGGCCACGGCTACTTATGCCGACGGAACGCAAGGCAATGTGAGTTCGTCCGCGGTCTGGTCGGTAGCGGACGCGAGCGATGCGACCGTGAATTCGAGCGGTCTCGTGATAGGCCTTGCCCAGGGAGACACCAACGTTGCGGCCTCCTTCAGCGGATTCAGCAGCAGCGCTGTTCTCGACGTCAGCAACGCCACAATCACGGGCGTCAACATTCCAACGTTTCACGTGGATCGGAACCGCAGCGGGTTGAATGCCGGCGAAACGCTCCTCACCCCGTCGAACGTGACCGCCTCGAGTTTTGGGAAATTGTTTTCCTACCTTGTAGATGGCTACGTTTACGGACAGCCCCTGCTGATTTCGAATCTGACGATGAGCGACGGCGCCACGCACAACGTGCTTTTCGCGGCGACCGAGAATGACAGCGTTTATGCTTTCGATGCTGACAGCTACGGCACCGGCGCTCCGCTCTGGATGACACCTCTGCTGCAAGGCGGCGAAACGCCAATTACCAATGGACCGATTCAACCGGTGGAGGGCATCACTTCCACTCCGGCGATCGACACGACGACGAATACGATGTACGTGGTTTCGGCGCAGACATCATCCGCGGCAGGCGGAACATTTCGCCTGAACGCATTGGATATCACGACAGGAACCCAAAAGCCGGGCAGCCCGATTCAGATTACAGCGCAGGTCGCAGGAACCAACGACACCACCCTGGGAACCGATTGTTTGCAGCGCGCGGCACTTCTGGTACTTCCGGGAACGCAAGCATCAGTGTTCATCGGGTTTGGCAGCTGCCACAGCGGGTGGTTGCTGGCTTACACCTACGACGGAACAACGTTCACGCAGAGCGGAGTCTTTAACTCCAGTCCGAACTTGCAGGGCGAAGGCCTGTACGCCAGCGCCGGCGGCGTCTGGATGGGCGGAGGCGGTCCTGTTTCGGATGGCAACTATGTGTATATAACCACTGGCAACGGGCCGTGGGATGGACAGACAGCCTTCAGCGATTCGGTTCTGAAATTCACCCAAACGCTACAACTGATCGACTACTTCACGCCTTACGACTACGAGTATATGGATTGCGCCGACGCTGACCTGGCAGCCGGTGGTTTGTTGCTGATTCCCGGGAGTACGCAGGCCATTGCAGGCGGGAAGACGGGAAAGCTGTACATGGTAAACACGGATGACCTTGGGCATGAGCAGGCGAACAACGCGGGCGCAACATACACAAATTGGTTTGACGATCTTCTCAGTCCCTACCCGAAGAGCTGCACAGATCCCCAGGGAAATGTCTGGACGACTGACGTCAACGAGTACGAAATTTTCGGGACCTCCGCATATTTCAACGGGTCTTTCTATTTGGGCATAACACCAACTTCGACATCGGTAACAGCGTCTGTTGGGCAGTTCATTTTCTCCGGAACGGCATTTTCATACGGCGGGTACACGCAGCCCAATATCCTCGAAAGCAGCTACGGCACCACGCCATTTATCTCCGCGAATGGCGCTTCGAACGGTATCCTGTGGATGATCGACCACGGACAGCCATTGCAGAGCGGTACCACGCAGACCAACGCCACCCTGCGCGCTTACACCGCGAATAATCTCAGCGCCGCGGAGCTATACGACAGTAACGCAAACTCCGGTGACGCGCCGGGCTATGGAATTAAGTTCAGCGCCCCGATAGCCGCGAATGGCAAAGTTTACATCTCAACCGGACATGATCTGGTTACTGCTCCGAACCCGCAGGGCGAGCTGGATGTTTACGGACTGAAGTGAAATTTGATCGATGCGGCGGCGGGACGCCAAATTAATAAGGAGCAATAGAAATATTATGGCTGGCAACAAAAGCGAAAAATGCGCTCACGAACTTTGCACTTGCGCTGCCACGGAAGGTAGCAAGTATTGCAGCCCGAATTGCGAAGCGGCGAAAGACACCACCGAAATTGCCTGCGAATGCGGTCATCCCGGCTGCAAAGGTGCAGTGGCGGCGGCTTAGGGAATATTTGTCGGGTTTTAAGTTGTTAACTTCTGGTTCTGACCCGGTGTGGCACCACGTCAGGCCTGTTAGAGCACTGGGAGAGTTGTGACAGGTCGAATGGGAGTCAGGATTGGTCCGCACCAGGGAGAATTCCGCGACTTCGAAACCGCTGACGGTGATTGCCTTTGTGCTGGCGATCGCAGCCCTGTATTTTGGCCGCACGGTTTTCATTCCTCTCGCCCTTGCGCTGGTGTTGAGCTTCCTGCTCACTCCATTCGTTAGCCTCCTCGAAAAAATTCGCTTCGGCCGGGTTCCATCGGTCATTGTCGTCGTCATTGTTGCTTTCGCGCTGATTGCCTTCGGAAGCTGGGGAGTCGCCGGGCAACTCGTCGAGATCATGGTTCGCATCCCGGATTACAAGGCGAACCTGGACGAGAAGATAGACTCTCTGCACGGGGCCGGCACTGGCGAACTGGGCAAAGCAAGCGCTTCCATTCAAGAGTTGGGCAAGGAGCTGTCGGCGGTTCCGGGGCAGGTCTCCAGTCACACGGACGAACAGGCCCGGCAGGCACGGTCCGGGCATCCCATTCAAGTGCAGGTCACGCCACCAGCGCCCAATCTGGTGCAGGACATCGGGGCATTGCTCGGTCCGCTCGCGAGTCCGCTCGAGACTGCAGTCATCGTAGTGATTTTCACGGTGTTCATGCTGGTAAAGCGGGAGGACCTGCGAAATCGGGCGATCCGCCTGGCTGGGCGCGGACAGTTAAGCCGCATGACGCAAGCCTTTGACGACGCCAGCCGCAGGCTTAGCCGGTTTCTATTGCTGGAGTGCCTGGTCAACGCCTCCTACGGCTTAGTGTTTGGGGCGGGTTTGCACTTGATTGGCGTGCCTCACGCGTTGCTTTGGGGGATGATTCTTGCCGTTTTTCGCTTCATTCCCTACATCGGAACGTGGGCGGCTGCTGCCCTTCCAATTGCGATGGCGATAGCGGTGTTTCCCGGCTGGCGCCAAGCCGGCTTCGCATTCGGCATCTTCCTGATATTGGAATTGATCGTTGCAAATTTTATCGAGCCACTGCTTTACGGCTCGCACACCGGAATCTCGTCGTTGGCCATTCTGGTCGCGGCTGTCTTTTGGACGACCTTGTGGGGTCCAGTCGGGCTGATTGTCTCCACGCCGCTGACGGTTTGCCTGGTGGTGCTGGGACGATATGTTCCGCAACTGCATTTTCTGGAAGTGGTGCTGGGCGATGAGCCCGCGCTTCCGATCGAGCAGCATTACTACCAGCGCCTGCTGGCGATGGATCAGGATGAGGCGACAACAATTGCAGAGACCTACCTGAAAGAAAATAAGACAGCGCGTTTCTACGAATACCTGATTGTTCCTGCGCTGCGGATGGCAGAGCAGGATGACTACTTCGATGCGATTGATCAAAAGACGAAGAGGTTCATTCTACGAAGCGTCCGCGAGTTGATCGAAGAGACGGGCGACAAGCTCGAAGCGACGGCGCCCAGCGAAGAGGGCCTGCAAGCTGGCGGTATAAGGTCATCTTCTTTGCTCACAAAATCGGACACCAACATTTCATGCGTTCCGCTTCGGCCCGGTTCGGATGAGCTTGTGAACACGATGTTGGGGCAACTTTTGCGAAGCGCCGGTTTTAGCGCGCTTGAAGTGAGGGCCCATGCGATCGAAGAGGCCATGGCTGAAGTCTCGCAGCAGGAATCCAGCTTTGTTTGCCTTTCCTGCCTGCCACCATTTTCTGCCGCGTCGGCACGGTCGCTGTGCAAGCGGTTGAGGTCGTCATTCCCAAGCCGGAGGATCATCATCGGCGTCTGGCATCTGGATGGCGGTGCAGAAGTTGCGCGGGAGCGAATCGGCTCCGGCGCTGCCGATCTGATTGTGACGCAGCTCTCGGAGGCTATCGCAGAAGTTCAGAGACTGACTTCTGAGGGAGCGCTTGCGGAGATGTCGAAGGCCGAGAATGTTTAGAGAATTTTGAATGGATCGCTGTATTGACTGCGTTTCAGACGGATGCTCTGCTCGAAAAGGTGAAGAGCCAGGCAATGCGCACACCCAGGAAAGCCGGCCGGATTTGGATGTGGATCGCTGTCGTCGCACTGATTTTGCTGGTTACCGGGATCGCCGGAATCCGCTTTGTCATCTCGCATGCTGAGCCTATTATCCGCGCTCGCGTGATTCAAACGCTGTCGACCCGCTTTCATAGCAAAGTCGACCTGTCTGGATTGGGAGTTACGGTCGGTCCTGGAATACAAGTTACTGGGGGCGGGCTGAGGATTTTCGGCGTGACCGATCCGAATCCGTATGAGCCGGGATTCCAGCCCTTAATCAACCTGGGTCAATTTCGGTTCGAAACCTCGCTGCGGAGCCTCTTCCGTTCGCCAATGCACATCGACACGGTGTACCTCTCGGGCCTTGAACTTAATCTGCCGCCGAAAGGTGAGCGGCAAGAAGTGAAGAGTTTGCGCTCGAACACGCGCGTCAGCATCTTCGTCGACAAGTTTATATGCCGCGATACGAAGCTTCTGATTAATACGTCAAAGCCCGGCAAACCCCCGCTCGAATTTGAAATCAGCGAGTTGAAGCTGAAGGACTTCGGGCCCGGCCAGGCGTTTCAGTTCGAGGCTACTTTGGTCAATCCGAAGCCGGTGGGGGATATAAATTCGAAGGGCCAGTTTGGTCCCTGGCAGCCGGAATCTCCGCGGGAAACGCCGGTAAAAGGCGATTACTCCTTCACCAATGCGGACTTGAGTACGATTAAAGGCATTGCAGGGATACTTTCATCCACCGGGCAATATTCGGGAACTCTTAGCAATATTGAAGTGCAGGGAATCACGGACACGCCGGACTTTCGCATCGCCAGTAGCGGACATGCGGTGCCGTTGCACACCGAGTTTCACGCAATTGTCGACGGCACCAGCGGAGACACCTACCTGCGCCCCGTGAACGCGACTTTTCTCGGCACTTCGCTGACCGCGCGCGGGTCGGTGGTTCGGATGAAAACTCCGCACGGCCACGATGTTGAGCTTGACGTTACTCTGGAGCATGCGCGCATTGAAGATCTTTTGCAGCTTGGCGTGCGGACTGATCCGCCGATCATGACCGGCCCAGTGGAAATGACAACGCGGCTGAGTCTTCCTCCGGGGGAAAAGAGTGTCGCCGATCGGATTGGATTGTCAGGTACGTTTCACGTTCCGCGGACACACTTCGCCAACGGCAAAGTACAAGAGAAGATCGACAGCTTGAGCCTGATCAGCCAGGGCAAGCCGAAGGAGGCACGCCAGCACATCGACGAAAATGTTCCCGCGGACTTGCGGGGCACATTCGTTCTGAATGATGGAGTGATTTCTTTTTCACTGCTGCATTTCCTGATTCCAGGAACGCATGTCGATTTGACCGGAATCTACAGTCTTGATGGACAAACCTTCGACTTCCGCGGGAAGGCTATGTTGGACGCGAAACTTTCACAAATGACTACGGGATGGAAGTCGATTCTGTTGAAACCGGTTGATCCTTTTTTTCACAAAGACGGCGTCGGTACGGAGGTTCCAATTCGCGTGACGGGAACGCAGTCCGAGCCGCATTTTGGATTGGACTTTGGACATAAAGGCCGGCAGGAGAGCCGGAAGAAAACAGACACCGTGTCGCAGCGTCGCTAAAGCCCAAGGCCGGCGGCGCTCCTAATGAGGGCGGGAGTTGCTAATGCGCTCGGCGGAACGCTATGATGAATAAGCACCGAGCACGCAAATTCCCTGGAAAAGCTTGATCAGGTAGCTACCATGAGTGAAAAACCCAGCACTACTTTGCCGGCGGTCGTCGAAAAAGTCATCAAACCTCAATCCACCGGCGAGCCGGAAAAGGCGCAGATTTCGGTTGAAGGCGCGGATCATCTTTACCGTGAACTCCGCATCGAGAACACTCTGGTAGATCAGAACGGAGAAAAAGTTCGGCTTAAGCCTGGGGCTCAGGTCGATGTGACGATCGAAGCGCCCGCCGATGCGACCGTCGCGAAAGACTAGCGCCAAGTGGTCCCTATTGCCCCGGGATTACTTCGTGCCGCTGAGAATTCGAAGAAGCAGCAACCACCGCCGGACATTGGTCGTCATCAGGAAATTTTCTTTCACGTGCTCTCTTCCATTTTCCCCGAGTTGCTTGGCGAATTCCGGATGAGTCAGCAAATAGCGCATCTGATAGGCGCAGCCATCGACTGAGTGGACCAGCATTCCGGTCAGCTTGTGAATGATCTGATTCGGGATGCCGCCCACGGCCCCGGCAATCGTCGGTTTGCCTTTCCAGAGGGCTTCGGTAACGGTTAATCCAAAACCTTCTTTCACCGATTTCTGCACGATGATCGTCGAGGCTCGCTGCAGGGCATTGATCTGCAATGCGCACCATGGAGGCAGGTCGAGAATAATGATGTCTGGATCGTCGTCCGCGGCCTCGCGCACTTCCCGGAGAACCGCGACGCCTTCTGGGTCATCGGTAGCTCCGCCGCCGGCCATGACCAACTGGAAATCCACATACTTGCGGGCCTGTTTGAAAGCCTGGATGACTCCGACCGGATCTTTCGCGCGATCGAAGCGGGAAACCTGCGTCACGATTGGCCGAGACCGGTCGACTCCGAATTCGTCGCAGATCCGCTGTATATAGTTCTCGTCGACCTCTTTATTTTTTTCCGAAAGCGGATCGATACAGGGATAAAAAAGATATTGCGGGATCGGCAACTGACGGGCAAATGATTGCGAAGAAAAAATGGCTGCATCGTACCGCTCGATCAGCGGCTGAAGAAAGCCCCAAACCTCGGGGTTGGGATTTGACAGGTCGATGTGGCAGCGCCATATCCAGCGCTGCGGCGAATCGGTGCGAGCGCTGATCAGGGCCGCCGGCTGCGGATCGTGGATCACAATGAAGTCTTCGGGAAATTGCAGGCGCTGGCGGTTCAGCTCGTTATTCATCATGAAGATGTCACGAGCGTGCTGCGTCAGGTTGTACTCGCTCCCTTGAAGCGCATTGTGGAAGGCTTTGGTTACCTCGAAGAAATCGTTCCCTCCCGTGATGACGTCCCAGTGAGTATTTACGTCCACTTCGTTAAGCAGTGGAACCATCTGATTCAGCATCTCCGCCACGCCGCCGCCGACAGCGGTGGAGTTGACCATCTTCACACTTTTGCCCCCGAGTTCGCGCGCAAGAAATCGCAACTCATCGATTTCAGCGGTGCCCACGATGTCCCGGTAGTCATCCAGGCGCGTAGGAGGCACGGACGCTGGGGGAGTTTCCCAAGTGCGCGGTTTCTTGCGCCGCTCCGGTCTCGCGGGAGAAGACGGAGCAGGAGCGGCGGCTGCGGCAGTGCCAGAAGAAAATTCGGCCACTGCCGTTTCACTGTGGGTTCGCGATTCGACCGGTTCCATAAGTATCTGCCTGACTAGCTCAGAGCTCGTTCAACAATTCTTATGATTCGTTTCTTAACGTCCTCAAGGGTCACGGTATAAATGTCGATCCGATTCAACTGCCGGGCCGCCTCAGTGAGACCCAGGTCTTCATAAAGCCACTGCGAAAAGTCATTCGACATCAATTTCAGCCGAAGCCTGGCTTCGATAAAATGATGTTGAATGCTGTGGACGCTGACGCCACGCAGTCCCTCGGCGAACTCTTGCAAGGTGCGTGCCACGAAATTTGTGGGAATCACGACGATGTCGGACGAGCAAAAATAAAAAGTCTCACGGGCCGCGCGATTTGCAGCCGCCGGAGTGCGCTCCAGAAATTTCTCCACGGTCTCCACGAAACGATCGCGTAACTGTGAAGCAGAGGTGAATTCGCGAACGTCGATGCTGGCTAAGGCTTCGGCGAGGCTGTTTTCGTTGCAGGCCGACAGAGCCCAGTGCGCGAAGTCGTTCGAGAAACCTTCGCGGATGTAATGATGTTCCTGCAAAGTGCGGAAGGTGTGCTGGAAAATGGAGCCATCGGGGCACTCCCGCAGGGCTTCCAAAAACTCGAGCAGCGTGGCCGCCTTCTGCCGGGTGATCTGCAGCAGATGCGCCGAGGTGTTGAAATAAAAAGGCTTTACCGCCGTATGCAGCGAACCCGATGCTACTGCGGTCGCACTCATAAATTTACCTTTGTCTGCGTTGAATTAATCGGCGCGACTTCCTGGCAAAAAAGCTGCTAGTTTACCCATCGATGGCTCCGATGGCGAAATCACGCAGCCGTTACGCCTGTGCGTGGTTTTGGTTGGGCGCGGTCGGCCGAGTCCAGACGAAGCTCGCACAGCTCGGTGATCAGATTTCCCGCCCAACGATAAATGTTGTGCTCCCTTATCTGCCTGCGCATGTTGCGGACTCTCAGTTGCTTTTCTTCCGGCTCCATTTCCAGAGCGCTACGAATCGCCTCCGCGGTCTGATCTACGTCATAGGGATTCACCAGCAGCGCGTCGCGCAATTCCCGGGCTGCTCCGGTGAACTGGCTAAGAATTAGAACGCCGCGCTCATCTCGCCTTGCGGCGAGAAATTCTTTTGCCACCAGATTCATTCCGTCGTGCAAAGAGGTCACGAGACAAAAATCCGCAGCGCGGTAGAACTGCTCGATTTCGTCGTGGCTATGATGCCGTTTCAGAAAAACGATCGGTTTCCATTTGCCGGACTGAAAACGCCAGTTGATCCGCTCCGCTTCAGCTTCCACTTCTGCCATCAGATCGTGATAGCGTTTGATGTGCGTGCGGCTCGGGGCGCCGATCTGCAGAAAAGTGAACTTGCTTTGATACTTCGGGTATTTTTCCAGAAACCGCTCAATCGCATGAAATCGCTCCGGTATTCCTTTGGTATAGTCCACCCTGTCGACGCCGAGTCCGATGAAAGCCGTGTCGACTCCCAGGCCGTGCATTAGAGACGTGCGTTTGATGTACTCATCTCTCAAGCTCATGTTTCCGACAGGCGCATCTTCGGGAACATCCACGCTGATGGGAAAAGGATGGACGATCGTTCGGTGATTCTGCCTTGCTACGGAGAAATGCTCCCAATCCACGCGCGCCTCTAGAGTGCGGTCGACGGTCTGCAAGAAATTATTGCAATGCGATTGAGTGTGAAATCCGATGAGGTCGGCTCCGAGTAATCCCTCCACCAACTGACGTTGCCATGGGCAGATGCCGAAGGCTTCCGGATTGGGCCAGGGTATATGCCAGAAGATCGCTACGCGAGCGTCCGGCCGTTTTTCTTTGATCATCCGCGGCAATAAAGCGAAATGATAATCCTGAACGAGAACAACCGGCTGCTCGACGTCCCTGATTTCCTCGAGAACGGCAGCTGTAAACTTGCGACTAACTTCCTGATAGTGCTGCCAATCTTGCGCGCGAAATGTGGGGCGCGCGTGCGCAATATGGCAAAGTGGCCACAAACCTTCGTTTGCAAAACCGTAGTAATATCCCTGCTCTTCTTCTTTTGTGAGCCACACCCGGCGCAATGTGTAGCGTGGATCGCGCGGCGGAACTCGCAACCGGTCGTGCGAGTCGACCACTTCGGTGTCGGCGTCTCCGCTGCCATGCGCGATCCAGGTTCCATCACAGGCTGCGAGCACGGGCTCAAGAGCAGTGACCAGGCCGCTCGGCGGCACGACGGCCTCAATCGATTTGCCCTTGCGCTCGTGAATGTAAGGCTCGCGGTTGGAAACCACATACAACCTGCCGTCGCCGAGGCGAGTGCGAATTTGTACAGCGAGGCGATCGGCAGTCCACATCGATTCGCCGGCCTCACGCAGGCGGGCTTCGTTTTCCGCCGCGGTGCGCGCCTGGCTGAGGCTCTCGGTTAAGGTGACTACTTCCCACGCGAGCGGTTTGAAAAGGTCCAGGTCGGGCATTTGCTGGCGAGAGGAAATCCGTCCCATGCGAAGTGCGCGCATCCACTGCGCGGCTCGCGCGATTGGTCCGGCGATACTCCAGCGGACGATCAGAACCGTGATCGAAACGATCAGGAAGACCTGGATGAGAACCGTTACGAAGGCTTCCCGCCAGGTGCGGAGACTTTGTGCGCGAATGTAGCCCGCGTCGTGGACGACGGCGAGCCCACCCACGATCTGGTCATCCCGGTAAAGAGGGAGAGCGAAAATGTTGACGGGTTCGTCGTTGAGCCTTATGAATGAACTCTCACCGTGGCCTTCAGCTATCGCCTGGGTCACTTCGCGCGGGACGCCCGCAAGCACATGCGCCAGTTCCGGCGTAATCGCAACCACTTTACCCTGCCGGTCGCTGATGGCGACTCCCAGCAAGTGCTCACGATTTCCGAATTTCTGCACGATGCGTTGAAGAGCGCGCTCCGAGCCGCCCTCATCCCAGGATTTTTCGACATTGGCGGCGACGCTTTCCCCCAGCACTTCGGCGCGGCGCTCTAGTTCGCGGCGCAGCGCGCGCTTTTCCCGCACGACTTCGTAATAGGAAAAGCCGATCGAGACCAGGGTTATTCCAACAATCAGCGAGATAATCAGCCGGAGACTCAATAAACGCATGCAACCTCCCGTCGCGAATCAGGAAAGCTCCTCCGCACAGCGCCAGAGAATACGAAGGTCTTCGGGGGGCCAGAACAGCGACGAAAAGCGCGTTGGATCGAATCTAGCAAAAAATCAAGTAATGAGTTGGGAAAAATTGAGTTAGAGCAGCCTGATGGGAGAACGCTGAACGGTGTGGCAGCCCATTGTTCGCATTCCCGGCCAGAACCGGAAAAAGAGAAGCCGGCAACTTTACGCGACGAGAGAGTCGCATGATCTCGCCGCCTTTGCACAATCGCCATCGTGCATTTCTTCTCCCTATCGATTGTAAGGAACGATAGGTTGCAACGAATATAAGTGGATCACTGTAGAACTTCAGGTTGCAACTGAGAAGTCTGCCAGAGCCGTTCCGGCGGAATGTTCGGTTATTTCGCGTAAAACTCAGCCGATCCGCTATCTACAGCAAACACCCTAGGGCGGCGAGACGGCGATCCGTGTTACCTATCTGTCTGTAGTCTGTTGATCCCAGCGCAAGTCCGCGGATATTTGATCCTGATATGAGCGGCACCCAGAGCCCATTAGCTGTTCGGCGCGCGAATCGGCATTCCCGCGTTCTGACCAGCGCACCGCCGTCGGGTTTGGGGATGCGTATCGGTTTGATAAATGGATGCCACGAAACTACCGGCTTGACTTCCCACCCCACTGAAAAGCCAGGAACTCAGTCACCGCAGGAGAGAGCATGAAGCGAGCCAGTCAAGACTCCGCGACCGTCGTCGCCAACGGCAAGCCCGACGACGTACAGAAGAGTAAGAACAATGGGCATTCTCCGCATAGCAATGCGCCAGATTCGGTCGAACTCGGCATGATTCTTGCCGGGTTGCAGACTATGCGAAATGGGGACTTTTCAGTACGTCTGCCGGGTTCATGGACGGGACTGGGAGGGAAAATCGCGGATACGTTTAACTCAATCGTCGCCGCGAATCAGCAGATGGCGCAGGAATTGAAGCGGGTGGGGCAAGTGGTCGGCAAAGAAGGAAGAACTCGCGAACGAGCCCGGTTTCAGGAGTCCAGGGGCGCGTGGGGGGACATGGAGGTTTCGGTCAACACCCTGGTCGAAGACCTGCTTCGCCCGACGGCAGGCGTTACTCGCGCCATTGCAGCCGTTGCGCAGGGAAATCTTACCCAGACTGTGCGGCTTGACGTGGATGGACGACCGCTCGAAGGCGAGTTCCTGCGCTCGGCCAACATCGTCAACACGATGATTCAGCAACTCGGAGTCTTCACCGCCGAGGTGACGCGCGTGGCGCGCGAGGTGGGTACTGATGGCAAGCTGGGCGGCCAGGCGCAGGTGCCGGGCGTCGCTGGAACGTGGAAAGATCTCACCGACTCCGTGAACTCGATGGCCAGCAACTTGACGGGCCAGGTTCGTAACATCGCTGAAGTTGCGACCGCCGTCGCCAGCGGCGACTTGTCGCGCAAGATCACGGTCGATGTTCGCGGCGAAATTTTGCAGCTGAAAGAAGCTATCAACACGATGGTGGATCAGCTCCGTTCCTTTGCTTCCGAAGTGACGCGCGTGGCCCGCGAGGTAGGCACGGACGGAAAGCTTGGCGGACAAGCCGTGGTCGTCGGCGTTGCCGGTACGTGGAAGGATCTGACAGACTCCGTGAACGCGATGGCCGGCAACTTGACCGCTCAGGTACGTAACATTGCGGAAGTGACGACTGCTGTGGCTCGCGGCGACTTGTCGCGAAAGATCACCGTCGACGTCAAAGGTGAAATTCTCGAACTCAAGGACACTATCAATACGATGGTAGACCAGCTCAATGCGTTCGCCGGCGAAGTCACTCGCGTGGCCCGGGAAGTGGGTACGGAGGGCAAGCTCGGTGGGCAGGCTCAGGTGCCGGGCGTCGGTGGCACCTGGAAAGATCTCACCGACAACGTGAACTTCATGGCCAGCAACCTCACCGGCCAGGTGCGAAATATCGCCGAAGTCGCAACTGCCATCGCCAACGGCGATCTCTCCCGCAAGATCACGGTAGACGTTCGCGGCGAAATCTTGCAGCTCAAAGAAACGCTGAACACGATGGTCGATCAGCTCAACCGCTTCGCCGGGGAAGTAACCCGCGTGGCCCGCGAAGTCGGTACCGAAGGCCGTCTCGGAGGCCAGGCCAACGTGCCCGGCGTCGCCGGAACGTGGAAAGATCTGACCGACTCCGTAAACTCGATGGGCGGCAACTTGACCGGACAAGTCCGCAACATCGCAGAAGTCACTACGGCAGTCGCCCGCGGCGACTTGTCGCGCAAGATCACAGTTGACGTCAAAGGAGAAATTCTCGAACTGAAGAACACCATCAACACGATGGTCGACCAGCTCAACGCCTTCGCTGGCGAAGTAACTCGCGTAGCCCGGGAAGTCGGCACCGAAGGCAAACTTGGCGGCCAAGCACAGGTCCCCGGCGTCGCCGGAACGTGGAAAGATCTCACCGACAACGTCAACTTCATGGCCAGCAACCTTACCGGCCAGGTGCGAAACATCGCCGAAGTTGCAACCGCTGTAGCCCGAGGCGATTTGTCGCGCAAAATCACCGTTGACGTGAAAGGCGAAATTCTCGAGCTCAAAGACACGCTGAACACGATGGTCGACCAGCTACGCTCGTTCGCATCGGAAGTGACCCGCGTAGCGCGCGAGGTCGGTACCGACGGAAAACTGGGCGGCCAGGCACAGGTTCCCGGCGTCGGCGGCACCTGGAAGGACCTCACCGACTCGGTCAACTCGATGGCCAGCAACTTAACCGGACAGGTTCGTAACATCGCCGAAGTGGCGACGGCGATCGCCAGCGGCGACTTGTCAAAGAAAATCACCGTCAACGTCAGCGGCGAAATTCTGTTGCTGAAGGAAACCATCAACACGATGGTCGATCAGCTCAATGCATTCGCCGGTGAAGTAACACGCGTGGCCCGCGAGGTAGGAACCGAAGGGCGTCTGGGGGGACAGGCCAACGTTCCCGGAGTCGCGGGTACGTGGAAAGACTTAACCGACTCAGTGAACTCGATGGCCGGAAACTTGACCGGCCAGGTCCGAAACATCGCGGAGGTCACGACCGCGGTGGCTCGGGGCGACTTGTCGCGCAAGATTACAGTCGACGTGAAAGGAGAAATTCTCGAACTGAAGAACACCATCAATACGATGGTGGATCAGCTCAACGCCTTCGCCGGCGAGGTGACCCGTGTAGCCCGTGAAGTGGGAACCGACGGAAAACTCGGCGGTCAAGCGCAAGTGCCGGGTGTCGCCGGAACGTGGAAAGATTTAACCGACAACGTCAATTTCATGGCCTCGAACCTCACAGGTCAGGTTCGAAACATCGCTGAGGTCGCAACCGCTATTGCGAACGGCGATTTGTCGAAAAAGATTACCGTCGATGTGCGCGGCGAAATCCTGCAGCTTAAGGAAACGCTGAACACGATGGTCGAGCAGTTGCGCTCATTCGCTGCCGAAGTGACGCGCGTGGCACGCGAAGTCGGCTCCGAAGGTCGGCTGGGCGGTCAGGCGAACGTGTCAGGAGTGGCCGGAACGTGGAAGGACTTGACGGACTCGGTGAACGCAATGGCTGGAAACCTCACGGGCCAGGTCCGGAATATCGCAGAAGTGACCACTGCCGTGGCTCGCGGTGACTTGTCGCGCAAGATCACCGTCGATGTGAAAGGCGAAATTCTCGAACTGAAGAACACAATCAACACGATGGTCGACCAACTCAATGCGTTCGCCGCTGAAGTCACCCGCGTAGCGCGCGAAGTGGGCACTGAAGGAAAACTTGGTGGACAGGCGCAGGTCCCGGGCGTGGCCGGAACCTGGAAGGATCTTACCGACAACGTCAATGTCATGGCCGCCAACCTTACCGAGCAAGTGCGCGGGATTGTGAAGGTCGTTACCGCCGTGGCCAGCGGCGAACTGGCCCAGAAGCTAACAGTGAACGCAAAAGGTGAAGTAGCAGCTCTTGCTGAAACCATTAACAACATGACGGATACGCTGGCCACGTTTGCCGATCAAGTTACGACGGTCGCCCGCGAAGTCGGCGTAGAAGGCCGTTTGGGCGGACAGGCCAATGTGCCCGGCGCGGCCGGAACGTGGAAGGATCTGACCGGCAACGTCAACCTGCTCGCCGACAACCTGACGAACCAGGTGCGCGCGATCGCAGAAGTGGCAACCGCAGTGACCAAGGGCGATTTGACCCGATCGATTCAGGTAGAAGCCAGCGGCGAGGTCGCGGAGTTGAAAGACAACATCAACACGATGATCGACAATCTCCGCCTGACCACCGATCGGAACACCGAGCAGGACTGGCTGAAAACGAATCTCGCCCGCTTTACCGGTATGTTGCAGGGGCAGCGCGATCTGACGACGGTCGGGCGAATGCTGCTCTCGGAGCTTGCGCCACTCGTGAACGCGCAGCAGGGTGTGATTTACCAGATGGGCGGTGAAGAAGCGGCTGAGATGGTATTGCTCTCCGCCTTCGCAGGAGATGGCGAAGATGGTCATCTGCGGCGATTGAAGCTGGGTGAGGGTTTGGTTGGGCAGTGTGCCTCAGAGAAACGCCGCATGCTGATTTCGGATCTGCCCCCAAACACTGTGGCGATTCGTTCCGGTTTGTTTGAAGCCGTTCCGCGAAACGTAATCGTGCTCCCTGTTCTGTTCGAAGATCGGGTGAAGGCGGTCATCGAACTAGCTTCCCTGAGCGCATTCACGACGTCGCAACTGGCATTTCTTGAGCAACTGACGGCCAGCATCGGCATTGTGCTGAACAGTATCGAGGCCACGATGCAGACGGAAGGCCTGTTGAAGCAATCGCAACAGTTGGCCACCGAACTGCAAGTTCAACAAAAAGAGTTGCAGCAAACCAACGAGCAGCTCGCACAAAAAGCTCAGCAGCTTGCCGAGCAGAACGTCGAAGTGGAACGCAAGAACCAGGAAATCGAGCAAGCACGCCGCGCTCTGGAAGAAAAAGCCAAGGAACTTGCGCTCACTTCGAAATACAAGTCAGAGTTTCTCGCAAACATGTCGCACGAGTTGCGCACGCCACTCAACAGCATTCTGGTGCTGGGTCAGCAACTCAGCGACAATCCGGACGGCAATCTCACACCGAAGCAAGTCGAGTTCTCGCGCACAATTCACGGCGCCGGCACTGACCTGCTCAACCTCATCACCGACATTCTCGATCTCTCGAAGATCGAATCCGGTACGGTTTCGGTCGAGGCAGAGGAAGTTTTCTTTGCCAGTCTGCTCGATGCAGTGGGCCGGCCGTTCCGGCACGAGGCGGAGAATCGTCATCTCGGCTTCGAGGTGCAGAGCGATCAGCACTTGCCGCGCAGCGTGGTAACGGACTCGAAACGCTTACAGCAGGTCTTGAAGAATTTACTGTCGAATGCCTTCAAGTTCACCGAAATCGGCGGTGTTCGGCTGGCCGTTCGTCCGGCAAGAGATGGCTGGAGCGAGGACCATCCGGTTCTATCAAAAGCCGCATCGGTGGTGGCATTCGAGGTGTCCGACAGCGGTATCGGCATCCCGATCGAAAAGCAAAGGATCATTTTCGAGGCCTTCCAGCAGGCAGACGCAGGCACCAGCCGCAAGTACGGAGGCACCGGCCTCGGTCTCGCCATCAGCCGCGAACTGGCGAGCTTACTCGGTGGAGAAATTCAGTTGCGCAGCGCCCCGGGACGAGGCAGCACCTTCACGCTGTACTTGCCTCAAACGTATGTGGGGCCATCGGCTTCGAGTGCCACCGTAACGGAACGGAGATCGCCGTCATCGGTTTCGACCGCTCAACTATCGGTGGAACACCCGATCGAAAAGATTCCCGATGACCGCGATAACCTGCAACCGGATGACGCTATCCTGCTGATTGTGGAAGATGATCCGCACTATGCGCGTGTGTTGTGCGATCTTTCGCGCGACAAGGGCTTCAAGGTTCTGGTGGCGAATCGTGGCGCGGAGGCTCTGCAGTTAGCGGAAGAGTATCATCCGACGGCGATCTCGCTCGATGTTTTCCTGCCTGACATGCTGGGCTGGACGGTTCTGAATCATTTGAAACAGGATCCTGCGACCCGGCACATCCCGGTGCAAATGCTGACGCTCGATGAAGATCGTCATCATGGTCTGGCCCGAGGAGCATTTGCGTTCGTTACGAAGCCCACTACTCCGGAGGGCCTGGAAACGGCGCTCGACCGGATCAAGGAGTATTCAACTCCGCGGCGCAAGCGCTTGCTGGTGGTAGAGGACAATCCGGCAGAGCAGTTGAGTATCAAGGAACTCCTGGGCTATGACGATATCGATGTGACTGTCGTCGCGACTGGCGAGGAGGCGGTAGAAGCGGTCAGCAAAGAGTCGTACGATTGTGTAGTGCTCGATCTGCGTTTGCCGGATATTTCCGGATTTGAAGTGCTTGAGAGATTCCGGGATACTCCAACGATTGGCGACCTGCCGGTGATCGTCTTCACGGGTAAGGAACTTTCTCCGGAAGAAGATGCTCGGTTGCATTCACTGGCGCGAAGTGTGGTGGTGAAGGGGGTGGAGTCCCCCGAACGGTTGCTGGACGAGACTGCGCTGTTTTTGCATCGCGTCGTTTCCGATCTGCCGGCCGAGAAGCAGAGGATGCTCGACCGGTTGCACAGCTCCGACGATGCGCTGATTGGGAAAAAAGTGTTGATTGTTGACGACGATGTGCGCAACATTTTCGCTCTCAGCAGTGTTATCGAACGCAGGGGTATGACGGTAATCACCGCTGGAACCGGCCGGGAAGCGATTGCCAAGCTGGAGTCTACCCCAGATGTCGCGATCGTGTTGATGGATATCATGATGCCCGAGATGGACGGTTATGAGACCATGCAAGTGATTCGGCAGAACGCATCTTTCCGGCGCTTGCCGATCATTGCCCTGACCGCGAAAGCGATGAAGGGCGACCGGGAAAAATGCCTGGAGGCGGGAGCATCGGAGTACCTGGCGAAGCCGGTGAACACCGAGCAGTTGTTGTCATCGCTCCGTATGTGGCTGCACCGCTAAAGGAGCGGATTGAATAAGCATATGCGCTTGGCGCTTGCAGTGGAACGCGGAGACGATTGATGGTGACCCATGAGCCTGTCAATATTCTGATGGTGGATGATCAGCCGGGCAAGCTGCTCAGTTATGAAGTCATGCTTGAGCCGCTCGGCGAGAACCTGATCAAGGCCAATTCCGCGAAGCAGGCGCTAGAGATTCTGCTGAAGACCGACGTCGCCGTAGTGTTGATGGATGTGAGCATGCCAGAACTGGATGGTTTTCAACTGGCTGCAATGATCCGGCAACACCCGCGTTTTCAGAGAACCGCGATCATCTTTATCTCGGCCGTTCACCTTACGGATCTCGATCAGCTGAAAGGCTATGAGCATGGAGCGGTGGATTATATTTCCGTCCCCGTGGTGCAGGAGCTTCTTCGCGCGAAGGTCCGCGTATTTGCCGATCTGCATCGCAAAACGCGGCAACTCGAGAGTTTAAATCGCGAATTGGAACGGCGTGTGCTTGATCGGACGGAGGAACTGGCTTCCAAGGCGGAGTTGCTGCAGCAGTTGAATGTTGAACTGGTCGGCAAAAATCGCGAACTGGATGCGATTGTGCATACCGCGCCTGACATTATCTTCAGCCGGCAAGCGGATGGGGCGCGCGATTACATCAGCGATCGATTCTACGATTACACCGGAGCCGTGCCCGGTACGGCGAGTGGCTTCGGCTGGGTCGAATTCGTGCATCCCGAAGATAAAAATGAGGCGATGGAGCTGTGGATGACGTGTGTGCGATCCGGTGCAAACTACGAGGCCGAATACCGCCTGCGGTCGCAGGATGGGGGGTATCGCTGGTTCCGGGCTCGTGCCGTTCCCATTCGGAATGATGACGGCAAGATTATGAAGTGGTACGGCACTTGCTCGGATATCCACGACAGCAAGATGTTGGAGCAATCGATTCGCGACAGCGCGGCTGAGCTTGAAAGAATGGTGGACAATCGAACCGATGAATTGCGCAGGCTTTCTATCCGCCTGATGACCATGCAGGATCAGGAACGGCGCAGGATTGCGCGCGATCTGCACGATGGCCTGGGGCAGGAACTGGCGGTCGCCAAGATGGTGGTGGACAAGATGCTTATGCAAAAGCCTGTGCAGGGGGAGGGATGGGCGCAGGCGAGCACCATCATCGAACGGGCGATTCAGCAGGTTCGCACCATGTCTCACCTCTTGCATCCGCCGCTGCTGGATGAAGTGGGATTACTCTCCGCGCTCAACTGGTTTGTTGAGGGCCTGGCGAAACGCAGTGGCATTGAAGCATCACTCGATGTGCAGCCACGGGATTTTCCCCGGCTTTCAACAGATGTGGAGACGGCAGTATTCCGCATCGTGCAGGAGGCATTGACTAACGTGTTCCGTCACGCCGGAGCGCGTAAAGTCTGGATCGGCCTGAATCAAAAAGTCGGGCAAATTGTGGTAACGGTCCGGGACGACGGCAAAGGTATTGGAGAAAACGTTGTGGAATTACGGCCGGACAGCCTGGGAGTCGGCATCGGCGGCATGCGGCAGCGGGCGAAGGAATTTGGCGGAGAATTGCGCCTCAAAAACGTTAACCCCGGCACCTTGGTTGAACTGAAAATTCCAGCGAGCGGCATCTTGCGTGAGCCTGCTGTTTTGCAGTCGTAAGCGCAAGGCTGCGAACTATCTCCGGCAGCAAGAACCCAAAGCTTTCGCAGCCGATCTGCGCGAGAATCCCCTCGCCACTTTGATTGTTCCGTTCGTTTCAGGGCTAGAGGTTTTCCCCGATTTGCATCCGCTTCTTTCTCGCACATTCTGATGGGTGAGGTTTCGCGCGAATACTTGCGCCTTTTCGCTGACCCGTGCAGGAGGGGAGTATGGCAAAAGATAAAGCTGCGTTTGGAATTTACGCGACGCGGAGTGAAGTGGAATCCGCGGTCCACGCTTTCGCGGACGCCGGATTTGCGAGCGCAGACATCTCCGTGTTGTTTCCGGGTGATCTTCGGCCGCGAGATGAGTCGAATGAAATCGCTTCCGAAGGCGCCACGAAGGCGCCAGAAGGCGCGGTCGTGGGGGCCGGTTCGGGAGCCGTAGTGGGCGGCGCGCTGGGCTGGCTCGTCGGCGCCGGCGCCTTGATTCTTCCTGGAATTGGCCCAGTGATCGCAGCAGGACCGGTCATCGCTGCTCTCACAGGAATAGGGATTGGCGGAGCTCTCGGCGGATTTGCCGGCTCTCTGATTGGTTTAGGAATCTCTGAAGTTGAAGCGAGGCGCTACGAGGCTCGAATGCTCGAAGGCAGAATTCTGGTTGTGCTTCACTGCGCGGACACGGAGGAAGTTCAACGGGCCAGGGAGATTATGGAAATAACTCGCGCTGAGGATATTTCCTGTTCCGGGTCCGCATCACCCCAACGAGCATCGGCAGCGTGAGCCGGAATGATATCTGGGCGGACTAAGCGCTGTTCTTGATTCTTGCTGATCGGCAACATCTCTCTATTCCATTGTCCCTCTTGGTACTACGGGCTGCGAATACCGTGGTCACTGTATGCGTTTGCGGGAGCGCTCACTCTACTTTACAGCCTGATCCCGATAGCAGCCGAACGCAGGCATGGCTAAGTTGGATGGGTAGGAAAAATTTTGAACTGGTTGCTCGCTTCGAGCACAAAAGAAAGGTTCTTATGACAAGAAGTCTAAGTTCCACCCTACCGAGACTCAGTCTAGCGCTCGGAGCAAGTTGCCTGTTGCTGGCCGCGATGGCTTTCGCGCAGGATTCGTCAGATACAAAAAATCAATCGGATATTGAAAAGAGAGTCGACGCTTCGGCCCGTGTTCTCGACGAAATCATGAGTACTCCGGATAAAGGAATTCCGGACCGGGTTATGCGGGACGCGAAGTGCATCGCCGTAGTTCCTTCGATGGTCAAGATTGCCGTCGGATTCGGAGGCAACCACGGGAAGGGTGTTTCGACCTGCCGGTTAGCGAATGGCCACTGGAGCCCGCCTGCCCCAATCACAATTTCCGGCGGCAGTTGGGGCCTGCAGTTGGGCGGCCAGGCCATTGACGTCGTTTTGGTGGTCATGGACCAGGAAGGAATGAATCATCTGCTCTCCAGCAAGTTCAAGATCGGTGGCGACGCTTCAGCCGCGGCCGGACCCGTGGGACGTGATGCGGCCGCCGATACCGACTGGAAGATGAAGAGCGAAATTCTAACGTACTCGCGTGCTCGTGGGCTCTTCGCTGGCGTCGATCTGAACGGTTCCGCCGTAACCCAGGACAAAGACGAGACGCGGATCCTGTACGGGAAGTTTGTGCCGTTCAGCGACATCTTCGCCGGGAAAGTTCACCCAGTTGAATCTGTCGGAGCGTTCGAAGCGGCGGTACGTAAATACTCGGATCAAGCCCGGGAACGCGAGCATGGGGAAGTGAAGACCTCAACTTCCACCGAGTCGGCGAGCCGGTAATCAGAGAGCTGCGAATCAGGGCCGGTTTTTGGAACCCCGGCCCTGGCGGATAAAGGAAGTTGAAAAAAACCCTGGAGGAACTTGCATGTCGACAATTCTATTAATCGTTTTAGTTTTGTTGCTGCTGGGAGCACTGCCTGCGTGGCCATATAGCCGTTCTTGGGGTTACTACCCCAGCGGCGGGCTCGG
>Ga0210391_10000825_pt1 | contig 30326 bp, 23 predicted proteins | sample IncBWC12OmetaG_FD_160573 | JGI IMG/M metagenome (GOLD analysis project Ga0210391, IMG submission 160573) | Forest soil microbial communities from Barre Woods Harvard Forest LTER site, Petersham, Massachusetts, United States - Inc-BW-C-12-O ... | reverse complement strand
CTGGCAGCCCGCCTCCACAGCGAGGGATTTGCAGTAACGAGGGCCGCAGGTGAGATAAGCAATGTCTGATAAGTTGGAGAAGAACCTTCTGACCGCAACGTGCATCCAAACGGCAGAAGAGGACGTATCAACAAAGAGAACGATGACTACGTGGCACAAACGCGATTGGCAGCAATTTTATGAACTGGCGCGCCGGCCCTGGCAGCGTCACCGCCCGCCGCGGCCCGTGTATCCGACTGGTTTGAATCGCGTGCTGCCCGCGCAAGGTTTTAGTTTGTCCGAACTGGATGACGCCGGCGTCGATCTCGATCAAGCCGAGCTGCTCGGCTTGCCCGTGGACGCCGGCCGCATCGGTGCGTATGGCCCGAACGTCACCGTGCTCCGCGACTTCGTCCGCTCTTCTCGCCAACCGCGTTAATCGCATTCAACTAAATTGATCCGCCTCCGCTCCAGGGAAATTTTTTGCGTTCGCAATTTGAGTACAAGCTATCTCATAAATGTTTTTCGATCTCATAAATGTTTTTTAGGAGGGCACGGCTTCAGCCGTGCCGAAGACGCCCGGGAAAGGGGGCTTCAGCCCCTGAAGAATCGTTGTATTTCCGAAGCTCTGATTTATGAGATGGGTTGCAGTTTCTTATGCGCTCGAAAAGTTAATCGCATTTAACTGAATCGATCCGCCTCCGCTCCAAGAAAATTTTTGCTTTCGCAAGTTTTTTAGGAGGGCACGGCTTCAGCCGTGCCGAAAACGCCTCGGAAAGAGGGGCTTTAGCCCCTGAAGAATCTTGGTATTTCCGAAGCTCTGATTTACGAGTTGGGCTGGAGTTTCTTATGCGCTCGATCTCTTTCGCATCGCGCTCGAAAAGTTTTGTCAGCATTCCGTGCGCGATTAAATTTTCTGTGTCCTTATCTCTTCTCGATTCTCCGTTGTGTTCCCAGAGTCTTCCGCCCTGAAATCCTTTTCCTTTTTTTCCACACTCATCCACAATTTTGCACAGACTTTCTCTGCGAATTCCATTGACGCCGCATCAGGCCAGGTTTATCTTGCGCACAGATTGAACCGGAAGCGAAATGACTTTACGGTTCGGTTCAGACTTCGCGATACCTTAACCGTTGTCGCGATTTTGAACGGGACCGGAGAGTTCAAAGACTTCCCGATTCAGCAAGAATGCTGCAAGAGCTTAACGGCGATTGCAGCGCCAAACTGGGTCGAGTAGCTCAGGAACGCGAGGGTTCAGCACGTAGGCCGCAATGGCTTCGCGGCTGTTGCACCGAAAAGCTGAACGCAAGCCTCCTGAGGCTCAGCGGTTAGGTTTGAAGCTCGCGAAGGCTTCACGGCTTTCGCGGCGGCAGGCTTAGTCGAAGAGTTCACGGGTTTTGCGGTCTGGAGCGAAAGTTGCAAAGGCTTAACCGCCAATGTGATTTTCTTCCGAATCGGAAAGCTTGTAGGTGGTACGAATCAGTTTGGAAGACGCGATTAGCCGCAAGGCAGTTGAGTCACCGGATTGACCCGGAAGCCTGAAACTTTACGGCTCGATTTAGAGGGCGCAACATGCTTAACCGCATGTTGCGCCCTCAACTTTTCCACCCCGCCTTTTCCCTTGTAGGGGCACGACACGTTGTGCCCTCTTCTCCGCTCGCCTTTTCCCCTGTTCACTCGCCTCCGACTACCCTTGTCCCTTGTAGGGGCGCGATTCATCGCGTCCTTTTCTGTCCCCCTTTTCCCGTGCTCACTCGCCTCCGACTAGCCTTTTCCTTGTAGGGGAACGATTCATCGTGCCCTCTTCTCCGCGCACCTCTGCAAACTCAGCGCCTCTGCGTTATCTTTTCTCTTTCCCCTCGCCACTAGCCACTCACCCCTCTCCACTTCCCCCACACAAAAATTTTTGTCATCCCGCTTGCCCTGATCCTCAAAGGGAGCGGAGCGAGGGATCTGCTTTTTCCTTTCTACTGACTATTCACTATTCACTACTCACTGCCTTCTCGCGCGGGTGCCCCACCCTCGTTTTTTGAGGGTGGGTCTTTCTTCTCCGTCCGCGGGCTCATCAATTCCTTGTTCCATCCGCAATCCCTCATACATGTAACTCTTCAACGTGCTGACGCCGAACCTTAATCTGGCTTTCATTCTTCCGCGCCGCTGCCAGATCATACGCAAGCTGCATCCGCAACCACGTTTCCGCCGTGCTCCCGAAAGCCTTCGATAGCCGTATCGCCATCTCCGGGCTGATTCCAGACTTGCCGTTGACAACATTATTAAGCGCCTGCCGCGTCACTCCGAGCGCCTTCGCGCCCGCCGTCACAGAAAGTCCCAAAGGCTCCAGGCAATCGTGCCGCACGACGCGGCCAGGATGAACAGGGTTTTTCATAGGCATAAAATTTTCTCGCTCTTCAATGGTAATCAGTCAGTTCAACGTCAAACGCATCCTCGCCCTCAAATCGAAAAACGATGCGCCAATTGGCCCGCACGGTCACGGTCGGCGCCGCACAGCCCAAGATTTCCCCTTGTGAGGTCACGCAAATCGCTAAGCTCATTTCGCTAAGACTGACCAGCCGTGAAGCTATCGGCATGTCAGAATTCAGCTCTCGATGTGCGATCGCGTTATCCGTCGCATTCCTGCCAGAATTACGTTTGCCGCTTGTCCGGCTACCTTGTTTACCAAAACACTGTACAACTATCCTCTCGTCCGGAAGTGGCTTACGCCTTAACCGCGCGGTACCTCAACGTTCGACCAATCTTCAAGGTTTCATCATTTTGTTTTTAAAGAAAAGCAACCTATCTCTCCATTTGTTTCTTTGGGGTAGTTCGGGTCGACATCCAATTTGCGAAGTTTTCCACGAGTCGTGACTTTGGTGGCAGCGGCCAGTAGGTAGTTTGGCGGAAGACTATTTGTTGCGTTTTTTAAACAAGTGCGTTGAACCACGTACTCATTACCAACAGCAAAGATAATATCCAGAGTTTTCTCATGGTCTCTTTGAAGTATTGGAATTGAAGGTGCAGGAACGCTGTCGAACGGGCCCAGGTCTCCCAGCCGAACAGTAACTTCTGCAAGGGTTCCATAATCTCGCTGAAGGTTCCATTCAGGGTGGAATTGCGCCTGCGGAATTTTATCAAACAATTTCTTTCCTTCCGCGGAATCCTTTATCGTGACGGAGATGGCGTGGAGCGGATACTTTCCAGCATTAATCAATCTAGGACCGACAACAAAATGAGTGAAATCGATGTAGCAAAAGCCGCCTCCGCCCGTCAATTGGTTTAAATTTTCAGTTGTAAGTTCCAGGGTTTTCTCCTGATTCTTGCTGATTATATCGAGCTGTGAAATTGCGGCTGACAGCTTTTTTTGTGCATCAGTTAACTTGAATTGTGTGTCTTTGAGTGAGTCTGACACCGCCTTTTGCTCAACGATGTGAGTCCTTTGTTCCCTGAAAATGTTATGTACATCCATCGCCCATAAGGCTGACACGATGACAATCCACAGAAACTTCTCAACAGCTTTCCAATGTCCGTCTCTAATCGTCATTCCGGCTGCGACGACTCCGGCTGCTCCGATGGCGAACCCGACGGGCATTTCTGGCCACCGTCTAAAACTCGCATAGATCGCGACAAGACATGCCAATTGCAAGAGAAACGGTCGCAGCGAACAGTTTTCGCGGAGCCAAAGAGAAGTCAGCTGCCAACGCGAGCGGATAAATCCCTCTACGGCATTCGAGCCCCGCATGATAGCGCGCGTGTTGTTCTCAATGAAGGATACGAGGCGCGACTTCATACTCATGCCGGGATTGTACATTAAGATATACGCTACAAAAGATTGAGCAGCTCCGCGACCGTGGAGTCGGCAAATGTGATCGCTTCATCTGCAACGGTTGCGCAACGGGCGTTTAGGCTCTTTTGATTCAGCGGCGGGTGGCAGAGTATTAACTCCGAGGTGGCCCTCCCTTTGCAGTTCTGTTTTTCGCAAAGAAGAAGCAGCTCTTCACTTTCTCGATCCGCCATGTTCTTGTCCAAAGCGTACGCGGCTTCTATCTCCTCGCAGTTCAACCTCCAACAATCTCCATTCAACCCCCAATTTCGACTATTCCCTGCATTTTACTTTACGTCCTCGCCAATCCCATGCTACCGTTCTTCATGCTTGGCCCGAGCACCGACGGGTTCCCCCTTTACCCTGAGCCCCGAAGGGCACGTCCGACCCTCCCGCACCCAGCTTTTCCCGTGACGTCCGCCGCGGTTCCGTCTTCTCCTAATCTCTGCGTTCTCTGTGTCTCAGCGTTGAGCTCTCCGGATCCTTGTCTTTTCAACTTAAAACTGCCTGCCCTGTTTACCCTGAGGAATGTAGGGAGCGTAGTCAAAGAGTCGACTGCTTGCCCTGTTCACCCTGAGGAACGTAGGAATCAGAGTCGAAGGGTCAACCATGGTCCTAACTCCTTTACCATCCGCACTTCCCCAAAACGCGCCTGTAACCCCTGTGGACTGCGCAGTTTCAAAACACAGGACTTAAAACCCTTTAGAATGTGCAGTTCCGAAAAAAACGGGAGGGGGGAAGGGACCCCGTGGCACAGACTTCAGTCTGTGCTCTCGCTTTGTTTCCCGCACGGATCTGCTCAACACGCAGGAATCCGTACAATCCTTTTCCGTTCAAGGGTTTACTTCATAACTTGCGGACACCCCGGGTGGGGGTGCATCTGCCAGTTTTCTCTGCGCCGCCTCCACGCACTCTGCGTCTCTGCGTTATCCTTTTCCTTCTCTCTCTGCCGCTCTCGGCTGTTAGCCCCCATTTGTTCCGCACACCCAATGAGGTAAACTAGCGAATTCGAGCACACACCATGGCCTCGCCCTTCAACATCATCTCCAGCTCACCGCAAGTCCCCGTCCCAGCGCCCGGCGCGCATCCGCGCCCCGACTGGCTACGCGTAAAATTCTTCGGCGGCGATCGCTACCAGGACCTCAAGCGCATCATGCGCACGCTCGACCTGCACACCGTTTGCGAGAGCGCGCGTTGCCCCAACATGGGCGAATGCTGGGATCACGGCACGGCTACCTTTATGATTCTGGGAGACATCTGCACCCGAGCCTGCGGATTTTGTGCCGTGCCGAGCGGCAAGCCAGCCGGCCCGCCGGATGAAAACGAGCCCCAGCGCGTCGCCGAAGCCGTAGCGCGAATGGGTTTGCGCTATGCGGTAGTCACAAGCGTCAATCGCGATGACCAACCCGACGGTGGCGCCCACATTTTTGCGCGCACCATCGAAGAAATCCGCAGCCGCGTCCCAGGCTGCAAAGTGGAAGTGCTGATCCCCGATTTTCGTGGCGATTGGAACGCGCTAAACGTAGTTCTCGCGACGCGGCCCGACGTGCTGAATCACAACACCGAAACCGTCCCTCGGCTCTACCGCCAGGTGCGTAAGGGCGCGGTCTACGAGCGCTCGCTAGAATTGCTGCGCCGCGCAAAGCAAACGCATCCGGATGTGCCCACGAAAACGGGTTTGATGCTGGGGCTAGGCGAAGAAAAGGACGAAGTTCTTGCCACGATTCAAGATCTTGCCGCGCAGGGCACAGACATTCTTACCCTCGGCCAGTATCTCCAGCCGACGCGCGAACATCTGCCAATCGTTCGCTATGTTCACCCCGACGAATTCGCCGAGTTCAAAATCTTGGGCGAAGCGATGGGCTTTAAACACGTCGAAGCCGGCCCGCTGGTCCGTTCCTCCTACCACGCTTTCGAGCAAACCGAATCCGCCCAAAAGTAGGACAGGCATTCCTGCCTGTCGTCTTCGGGGATTTGGATGTTGCCTTTGGAATTTTTTGGTTTTGGTTGCTGCCTGACAATCTGCAGACAAGAATGTCTGTCCTACTGTTTCGGCGCAGCCGTCGCCCAATCCGTGAACGGCACAGCCCGGCCACCGCGAACCACCGTGGGAAGCACATGGTCAAAGCCCTTGTGTTCTTTCGCGGAATAATTGAGCTTGAGCTGCGGGCCGAGTCCTAAGTCGTGATCGTGAATAGATTCAATGGAGTGGATCAAACCCTCACGAGTTAAATCCTTACCTGCTCGTTTGAGGCCTTCCACCATCACCATGGCATCCACGAACCCCTCAAGGCTGACAAAATTAGGCTGCTCTGAAGGGAAGTATTTTCCCAGCGCGCGGCGATAGAGAGCGACGGATTTGAAATCTGTCATGTAATACGGCGGGACGACCTGGGTAATCACAACGCCTTCGGCATCCGGACCTGCCTCCGAAATCAATTCATCCGTTCCGACAAACGAGACGGTCAGAAAGAGCGGCTTCCAACCCTTTGCGTGAGCTTGCTTTAGGATTGGCGCCACCGTATTTGCCGGTCCTACGACCACGACCGCATCGGGGTTCGCGGCGCGCACCGTGTCGATAGCGCCTCCCACTTGTGCCGTTTGCCGCTCATAGGAGGCCACGATTGCCGGCTCCGCGCCATGCTCTTTGAGGGCGACTTTCACGCCTTCCAGAACGGTCGTTCCAAACGCATCCTCGGGGTAGATGACGCCGATCTTTTTGTAGCCGAGCGTTTTCCAGAGCCCGTTCACCTGCTCGCGAGTCTCATCAAAATAGGACGCCCGCACGTTCACAATCCAATGGCGCAGCGGCACGTAAAGTGTTTGCGCACCCGTGAACAAGCCGACTAGAGGAATCTTGGCGCTATCGGCCATGGGGACATACTTCACGGCGGTAGGCGTGCCAACGAAGAAGCCGAGCGCGAAAACCTTTTCGCTCATCAAGTGGTCAAAGCAGGCTTGCGTTTTTGCGGGATCGTAGCTGTCGTCCGCGGAGATGAGCTTGAGCTTGCGCCCATTCACGCCACCTTCGTCGTTGATCAAACTGAAATAAGCCTTTGCGCCAGTGACGGTTTCCACGCCGAGAAAATGAGATGGCCCTTCCAGAGCGGAGCAGGATCCGATTGCGATCTCGCTATCTGAAACGCCTGGCGTGCTCTGGCCAAGGATAGGCGACGCCGTTCCGGTGAAAAGAATAGAGGACAGGCACAGCCCCAGGCCCGACTTCAAAGTTGCAGTTCTCATTTTGCGCTCCGTCTAGCAGGAAGCTGTGCACCCGTGTGTATGCTTTCAGGATTAGCCCCGAGGCACAGCATGTCAACGAGGCAGAGGGTGCGGAGGAGCGAAGCGGTAAGTGTTGACGCTCACGCTACTTAGAGGGTGAACACATAAATGTGGGAAGCTGGAATTCGTAGACACACCCCTTCGCCGGATTGGCAAAGGGGTGGAGTGAACTTCAAGAGCGAGGAGAGAAAAGAACTACGCGTGACCTGCGACGGCGGCAGCTGCAGTAGCAGCAGCGGCCTTTTTCGCGGCCTTCGCTGCAGTGGAAGCCTTGCGGCGGCGCTTGGTCTTCGGCGGGGTGGCGGGCGCTTCACCGATCAACTCTGCCACCATGATGCTGGTAACGAACAACTTGGGACCGTGATCGTCGAAATCAATCGCGGTACGTTCCTGGTCGGATGCGGTAACAATGCCCAAGCCGTATGTATCGTGCTTGACTGTCTGTCCCTCTGCCATCACTTGCACATCATCCTCCTTAACCACACTTTGTATCGATGAAACTCGATTTAAAACTCGTTGCGGCGAGGCACCATCGAACTGACCCAGTGAATCCCGATCCGGTTCGGGCCTCAAAAAAGACTGCAAAAATTGTCTGTGCCCCTGGTTTTAACGAGCAAGACGGCGTAACAAGAACAACAAAAGCTGTTCACATAGTACTACAAAATGGCTCGATTGTCCATCCCGCAAGCTGATGGACCATGGACGCACAGTTCTTTCTAAGCTATTGTAAAATAAAGACTTACTGCGAATTAGCGGCGAGGAAGGAGCGTACAGAGTGTGATTTTCGGCTATTCGAGAGACTCAGGCTGGAGGCTCAAACCGGCCTCGCCGGATGACTTCTTTTCCCAGTACTTGCGTACCCAGGCTTCCCAACTTTTCCCAGCGGCGGGATCACGGCCCGTGAACGCAAGCGCTGCGATCTCCGCATAGGCGATCTTCTCGCGCTGGTTGGAATCCTTGGGCAGCACACGCACGAAAGAGTTCGCGAGAGTCGGACCAGAGACGCGATCGAAAATGTAACCTTCTATCTTCCTGCCATCTTTAGTGGTTAGGGTTACGTCGCCGCGGTAATCGAATGCCTTTTCCAGAGCAACGCGAACTTCGTCCTCTGTGGCGAGTTCGGGGACCCAACCTTGAACAGCATCGTGAATGGCTCCAGGGGCGACTTCCAGCGAATCGGGATTCAGTGGAGCAGTTTCCGCGTGGACTGGCTGATCCGCGTGTCGAGGGCCGGTCAAGCGCGGGTCTCCTCGAGTTGAGACTTGCCCTTATCGATCTGAATGAGGGGATTATAAGAATGGACCGGTTTTGTGGGCTCGTTGAGCAGGGCCAGCGCATCCGGGTCGGCGTAATTTCCAGAAAAGGTCGCCTTTATCGTGGCGAAAAGTCCGCGAAGACCGCTGAAGGTGTGGTCAACGGCAGATGCTTCATAACCGCTGTGAACCATGCAGTTGGCACATTTCTGATTGCCGGATTCCGTACCGTAATTCTGCCACTCGGTTGTCTCCAGCAGTTCCTTGAACGAATCGGCGTAACCGTCCTGGAGCAAGTAGCAAGGTTTTTGCCAGCCGAAGACGTTGTACGTGGGCATGCCCCAGGGCGTGCAGGCATATTGTTTCTTGCCCATAAGGAATTCGAGGAAAAGCGGCGACTGATTGAACTGCCAGCTCTTTTTGCGGTTGGAAAGGATGGCGCGGAATGTGCGGCGCGTGCGCGCGCGACCGAGGAAGTGCTTTTGATCCGGCGCTTTATCGTAGGAATAACCGGGCGAAAGCATCATGCCCTCGACGCCCAGCTCCATCATTTCGTCGAAAAACTGACGGACGCTGTTGGGGTCGGCGCCGTCGAAGAGAGTCGTGTTGGTTGTGACGCGGAAGCCGCGCTTGAGAGCTTCCTTGATGCCATCGACCGCCAAATCGTAACCGCCTTCGCGACACACGGAGAAATCATGGTGTTCGCGCTGGCCGTCCATGTGAACAGAAAACGTCAAATACTTGCTGGGCTTGAAGAGGTCCAACTTTTCCTTCAGCAGCAGCGCGTTGGTGCAGAGATAGATGTACTTCTTCCGGGCCACCAAACCCTCGACAATCTTATCGATCTGCGGGTGCATTAGCGGTTCGCCACCGGGGATGGATACCATTGGCGTGCCGCACTCGTCGACAGCCTTAAAGCACTCTCCGGGGCTCAATTCCTTCTTCAAAATGTGTGCGGGATACTGAATCTTGCCGCAGCCCGCGCAAGCCAGATTGCAGCGGAAAAGCGGCTCGAGCATCAGCACAAACGGATAGCGCTTGCGCCCCGCAATTTTCTGCTTGAGGACGTACGTTGCAACCGTCCACATCTGTGAAATAGGTACTGGCATTTATCCTGCTTAAGAACGAAATAGGTAGGGGGGTTCAGCGCCCCCAGCACTAACTATTGTACCCGAAAGTCCGCAAGTTCTGCTCTCGTGCTTTTCATGAGATGCAAAGTAGCGTTCTTTCGTGGCATGGCCTCTCGCGTCGGCAGTTGCCCTGGCACAGGACGTGCTACCTCGTAGCATCGGCGGAGCCTGTGCGCTCCCGCAGGCGTAGAATCAAGCGATCTTAAAAGCGTGAGAGAACCTGGGATCATGTCCCGAGACAATCTTCTATCTCTGTTCCGTGAGTTCGAGCGCTATGGCAACGATATCGCGTTTGTGCAGCGGCGCGGCTATCGCCGCGATGCATGGACTTATGGCAAGCTCGCGCGTGTAGCTGTTACTTGCGCATCGCAGCTGAAGGAACGCGGGGTTCGAACGGGCGATCGCGTTCTGCTCTGGGGACCAAACAGCGCGGAATGGATCGCAGCTTTCTGGGGCTGCCTGTTGCGCGGCGCGATTGCGGTGCCGATGGATGATGGCGCTACTCTCGATTTCGCCGGCCGCGTGGCGCGGGATGCGGGCGTCAAACTCATCTTCTCTTCGCGCGAAAAGGATTCCCTCGATCCCGCCATCCCGAGGCTCGTTCTGGAGGATTTGGCTGACACCGCGCCGCAGAACGATCAAGTTTCCTATAAAGGCCTCGCGGAAGAACCCATCACGCGGAAAGACATAGCGCAGATTCTTTTTACCTCGGGCACGACGGCTGAGCCGCGTGGTGTCGTTCTTACGCATGGCAATTTTCTGGCAAATCTTGAGCCGCTCGAACGCGGCATAGATCCCTACCGGAAGTATGAGCGATGGTTTCATCCGCTGCGATTCGTGACGCTGGTGCCGCTGAGTCATGTTTTCGGCCAATTCATGGCGCTTTTTGTGCCTCCGCTGCTCGGCGCAACTGTGGTTTTCGAACAGTCCGCGAATCCTTCGGAAATTATCCGTACCGTGAAGCGCGAACGAGCCACGGCACTTATCGCCGTGCCGCGCATGCTGGATGCTTTGCATGCGGGAATCGAGCGCGAACTGGAAGCGCGCGGACTGAGAGGCTGGCTCGCGAAAACTTTTGACGCGGCGAACGGCGAAAAATTCTTGCGCCGCGCCTGGCGATTCCGCCGCATTCACCGCCGGTTTGGTTGGAAGTTCTGGGCGTTAATTTCCGGTGGTGCGGCGCTCTCCGCTGAAACCGAAGAGTTTTTCAAGCGCGTGGGTTACGCGGTCGTGCAAGGCTACGGCATGACGGAAACCGCGTCGCTCATTAGTTTGAATCATCCTTTTCGCGCAACGCAGGGCTCCATTGGAAAAGTTCTGCCGGGGCGTGAATTTCGGCTCGCCGACGACGGCGAAATTCTTGTCCGCGGCGAAAATGTTTCCACCGGTTATTGGCAAGGCGGGACTGTTCAGCAAAAAAAAGGCGGCGAAGGATGGCTGCTCACAGGCGATATCGGGGAACTCGATGCCGAAGGCAATCTTCGGTTCAAGGGCCGCAAGAAAAACGTCATCGTCACGGCGGCCGGATTGAATATTTATCCAGAGGACATTGAAGCGGCGCTGCGCAAGCAACGAGGCGTGCGCGATTGCGTCGTGATTCCCTCCGGTGTAGGGGGTTCGGAGCCTCTGGCGGTTTTGCTTGTGGAAAAAAGCGCGGAGCCGAAAACTACGGTGGCGCGGATGGCCGTCGAGAACGCGAACAAATCGCTTGCGGAATTTCAGCGGCTGCAGGAATGGTTTGTTTGGCCGGAGCCGGATTTTCCGCGAACGCCCACGGGTAAACCGCGGTTGGTTCTGATTGCGGCACGCGCGACGCAACCCATGGGCGCGACGGTTGCCAAAGGGTCTGGAGATGGATTGGGCGGCTTGTTGGGGAAGTTTGCGCAAGGAAAAGGCAACTCTTTGAAATTGGAGGACGAGCTTAAGCTTTCTTCTCTGGATCGTGTGGAACTGATGAGCGCGCTCGAAGAGCGCTACCAGGTAGAACTAAGCGAAACATCGTTCGCCGAGGCAAAAACCGTTGCTGATGTGCAGCGACTTCTGCAACAACCCGCAGCCCATCGCACGGAATACGTTTATCCTCGCTGGACGCAACGCGCGCCGGCACGCTGGTTACGGCTCGCGGTCTACTACGCGCTTGTCTGGCCTGCCACGCAAATCCTTGGGCATCCCAAAATCGTGGGCCGAGAAAATCTTCGTGGCGTTCGTGGTCCAGTGCTCATTGTTTCGAACCACATCACCCGCCGCGCCGATATTGGCTTGATTCTGGCCGCGCTCCCAAGCCGCTTTCGCCATTGCCTTGCCACGGCAATGGGCGGTGAGTACTTGCAAAGGATGCGAACGCCACCGCGCGAATGGTTTTTCGCGAAACGCTGGGGCTATTACTGCGGCTACTGGCTGGCAACTGCCCTCTTCAACGTATTCCCTCTGCCGCAGCATTCTGGCTTTCGCGAAAGTTTCCGTTTCGCGGGCGAATCCGCCGACCGCGACTACAGCCTCCTCGTTTTCCCCGAAGGTGAAGTGAATAACTCCGAAGACGGCCGCATGGCCGTTTTCCAAAGCGGCATCGGCTTGCTGGCGGAAAATCTCCGTCTTCCCATTATTCCCATGCGCCTCGACGGCGTCTGGCAAATGAAACGCGAACGCCGCCGTCTTGCCCACTGGGGCGAAATCGCAGTTCATATCGGCGCGCCGATCGTGTTTCCTCCCGACACGCCACCCGAAGAAATTGCCCGCAGGCTCGAATCGATCATTCTCGCGTTATAAACACTCAATCGACGCGTGGCTTCTGTGTCGGCCGAAACGCTTAGCTGAAAAAGAGCGGCTATCAAGTTGAAGACCGCAAATCCTTGCGCATAAAAATCGTGGCTTGCGGATTGTCGTTGTATCGCGCCGTCAATTCATATCCCAACGCGGCATAAAATCGCCGCGCTGCAACCATGTCATCGGTCGTATCCAAATAGAGCCACTCGTAACCGCGCTCGCGCGCATATTCCTCCAGGCTCTGATAAAGACCAGCCGCGATACCGCGTCCTCGATGCTCCGGCTGGACATACAAGCGTTTGACCTCCGCGGTGTTCGCGAATTTCGCGAGCGGTCGTAGCGCAACGCATCCAACAACAGCGTTTGCCGTCGTCGCTAACCAGACCCCAGCTCCATCACCAAAATAAATCCGCACGAAATCCACCTTTGTATCGCGAGCAACAACGCCGGCCGCCGCGTAATACTCCTCGACGATGGCCCAAGCGGCATCAGTTTCCGCAGATGTGGCACGCCGCACGCTAAGTTGATTCGGGGGATGTTTCGTCATGGGCGCCACGATCCAGGTCCAGAGAGAGCTTCCAAGCTTTCCCGCCGACGAGTCTCCGCCGAAACTCAGCTCCAACCAGCTCCATTTTGGCCGTTCGCGGGATTTTCTTTCCTCGGGCTCAGACACGTTTCGGAAAGTCGTCTTTGCCCGAAAAAACAGGAAAACTCGTTCTGTGGCAAAATAGAAGGTTGTCAGGGACAGATTTATGGCCGACCGTACAATCGCGACACTAGAGCGCCCCGCAAAGCCCGTCAAAGGGTCGAAGAAATCTGCTGCGAACAACGAGCAGCGCGAGCACATATTTGATGCGTTTCGTCGTTGGGGCTATTACGAAGCCACGCTCGATCCCCTAGGAGTCTTCCAGCCCCAGAAACTTGCCGATCTGGAATTGACCGGCGAAGCTGCCGAGGAAGCCCGCCGCATCTACAGCGGCAACATTGGCGTGGAATTCATGCACTTGCCCGAACCCGAGCGGCGGAGATGGATCGCCGAACACATCGAGGGGCCCGGACTGGAAGTTAATCAGGAAAAAATTCTTGAGCGCCTCGTTCGCGCGGACCTTTTCGAACAGGTTCTTCAGGCGCGTTATTTGGGCACCAAGCGGTTTTCGCTCGAGGGCGTCACGTCGCTGATCCCGCTGCTCGATACTATTCTGGACACTGCCGGAGATTTCGGCGCCGTCGACTGCATTATGGCCATGAGCCATCGCGGCCGCTTGAATGTAATGGTCCACGCCGCGTGCAAGCCGCCGCACGAAGTGGTTTCTGGATTTGAAGACGTCGATCCGCGAAGCGTTCTTGGCGCCGGAGACGTGAAATATCACGTTGGTGCGACCGGCGTTTATTGCACCGCGAGCGGCAAGTCCATCAACATGCATCTTGTTTCGAATCCCAGCCACCTCGAAGCGGTCGATCCCGTCGCGATGGGCCGCGCGCGAGCCAAGCAAACGCGCCACGGCGTTGACGGACCGATCATCGACCGCTCACGCGAAACACTCAATAAAGTCTGGCCGATTGTTATGCACGGGGATGCTGCGTTTGCTGGCCAAGGTATTTTGGCGGAGACCATCAATCTCGCAGACCTGAGGGCATATACCGTCGGCGGTACGGTCCATATCGTCGTCAACAATCTCATTGGCTTTACGACGCAGCCCACGCAAGAGCATTCTGCGCGATTTGCTTCGGATATTGCCAAACGCCAAAGCGTTCCGATTTTTCATGTGAACGCGGAAGATCCGGACGCGGTGGTGCGTATCGGGAAACTTGCGGCGGAGTATCGCGCGACGTTTGGCAGTGATGTTGTGGTGGATATTATTGGCTATCGCCGGCACGGCCACAGCGAAGTCGACGATCCCACCATCACGCAGCCGGTTCTTTACGAGCGAATCAAAAACCATCCCCCTCTTTGGAAGATTTATGCGGAACGCACGGGTATCGATACTTCATTAATCGTCGACGCCGTGAAAAAAGAATACGAACTGGAGCAGCAAAAAGCCGGACAACTCACAAAAATCCCGCATCTGCGCAAGCTGCCGGATTATTGGTCTCCTTACAAGGGTGGGAAATACGATCCGGTCTATGAAGTCGACACAGGCTTAACGCAGGAATCGCTTGCCGAACTCACGGACGGGCTCGTTCGCGTGCCTGCGGGCTTTCACCTACACCCGAAAATCGCAAAGCTTTTGGAGCAGCGCAACGAAATGGGCCACGGAAAGCGCGCCATTGATTACGGCTTTGCGGAAGCGCTGGCGCTGGGTTCGCTGGTCCTCGAAGGCAATCCTGTCCGCCTTACTGGGCAGGATACTCAGCGCGGCACCTTCAATCAGCGGCACGCCGTGCTGATCGATACGGAAACCGAGCATAATTACCTGACGCTTTCGCATCTCTCGCGACAGCAGGCTTTTTGCGAAGTTTACAACTCGTCGCTTTCCGAAGCGGCTTGCGTTGGGTTCGAATATGGGTTCAGCCGCGATTACCCCGAAGCGCTTGTTATGTGGGAAGCGCAATTCGGAGATTTTGCCAACGGCGCGCAGGTCATCATCGACCAATTTCTGAGCGCCACGGAAGACAAATGGAATCTGCCCAGCGGCCTCGTACTTTTGCTGCCGCACGGCTACGAAGGCCAGGGCCCCGAGCATTCCAGCGCGCGCATTGAACGCTACATGCAATTGGCCGCGGAAGATAATCTGCAAATCTGCCAGCCTTCCACTGCCGCGCAATATTTCCACATGCTGCGCCGGCAGGCGCTTCGCGCGTGGCGTAAGCCGCTGATCGTTTTTACGCCGAAAAGTATGTTGCGGCATCCGGACGCCAGTTCGAACATCGAGGATTTCACGCGGCCGCGTTTTCTGCCGCTAGTTCCCCATCATGAGGTGCAGGACGCCAAGCGCATATTGATCGCGAGCGGAAAAGTGGGCCACGAACTTCGCGGAGAACGCCGCCGCCGCAAGGACACCAGCACAGCCATTTTCTTCCTCGATCAGCTTTACCCGCTTCCGCGCACGGAGATTTCCGCGGCGCTGGCCGAACATCCCAATGCCCGGGAAATCGTCTGGGTACAGGAAGAACCAGCGAATATGGGCGCGCTTTTCTACATTCTGCCGCGGCTCGAACGTCTTGCCCAAGCCAGAGGCCTTCAGGTGCGCTCGGTAAAGCGCTCGGCTAGCGCCAGTCCCGCGACTGGTTCGGCCAAAGCACACGAGCTCGAACAAAAAACACTGCTGGCCCTGGCTTTTACGACCTCCAGCGCGAGCTAAACGCCCGACAGAGCGTTCACACTCCATTCACATTGATGTTATCCCTGTGTTACACGCGTCCTGCGAGAATCCAGCGTGCTACGCACATCTCAAAGTGATTCAATTGTTTCCACCTCCTATCGTATTTCTCCGGCGTACGGTAAACTTCCCGCAAGCCGGCGAGCGGAACGTGCCTACCTTATGAAACGTGTATTGATCATCGAGGACGACAAGGACATCGTCGAACTCGTTCGCTACAACCTCGCCAACGAAGGCTTTCAGGTTAGCGCTGCTTTTGACGGCAGCGCCGGCTTGAACACTCTCAAGAAGACGCCGCCTGACTTGCTGCTTCTCGATCTCATGCTCCCGAAACTTTCCGGGCTCGACATTTGCCGGGAAGTTCGCCGGGACGATTCGTTGAATCGTTTGCCGATTCTCATGCTAACCGCGCGCGGCGATGAAGCCGACCGCGTCGTGGGCCTGGAAATGGGCGCCGACGATTATGTGACGAAGCCATTCAGCCCGCGCGAATTGCTGGCGCGCGTCAAGGCGCTGCTCCGCCGCGCGGAGCCGCCTGCTGATTCGCCACGCATCATCGAGATTGGAAAGCTGGCGATCGATCCGGCGTCTTATCGCGTGAGCCATTCGGGTAAGGCCGTTCCACTAAGCACGCTTGAATTCCGGCTGCTCTATTATCTTGCTTCGCGCCCCAACCGGGTCTTCACGCGGGATCAACTGCTCGATGCCGTCTGGGGCACGGATCGTTTCGTGACCCCGCGCAGCGTGGACGTGTACGTCCGCCGCCTGCGTGAAAAAATCGAAACCGATCCGGAGAATCCCGTTTATCTGAAGACCGTTCGCGGCGCGGGGTACTTGTTCGAAACTCGTGCGGCTTAATCTATTCGGGAAATTCGCGTTCGCGTTTCTCGCGCTGCTGGCTGGCGTCCTGCTCGCCGTGGGATTTTTTGCGCAACGAGCTTTCCGCGACGACTACGAACGTGCAGGTTTCGAACAACTCACCGCTATTGCCCGCATCGCGCAAGCGCGTCTTCCGCAATGGACGCCAGCTCTCCCTGGACAATCTGAGGACGTTGCACCCCTGCGCGAATGGGTCGGGCAAATAGCCGCCAGCGGCGCGCGCGTCACGGTTATCACAGCCGATGGCCACGTGCTGGCGGATTCACAATCCGATCCACAAACCATGGAAAATCACGCGACCCGCCCGGAAGTCCTGGAAGCGATGGCCAAGGGTGATGGGCGTTCCATTCGCCACAGCGTCACCATCAATCGCGATCTTCTCTACTATGCCGTGCGGCAGAGCACACACGCCGGCTCTCCGATTGTTTTGCGTTTTGCGCTTCCATTGGAGACTGTCGATGAAAGTCTGAGTTCTTTCCGGCGGCGGTTGTGGCTCGCATCTTTTTTCATTTTGCTTATCGCCGGCGGAATTTCCCTCTTGTTCTCTCGCAGCTTTACGGGCCGTGTTGAGCGCCTGAAGGATTTTTCCCGGCGCGTCGCTGAAGGCGATTTCCGTCCATTGCCTCGCGAAGGTTCTGGAGATGCCATCGAGGCGCTCGGCATTTCTCTTAACCGCACGGCGGCTCGTTTGGACCGTACCATTCAGACCCTTACGGAAGAGCGCAATCTTTCGTCTGCAATTCTTGGGAGCATGGTGGAAGGCGTGGCCGTGGTGAACGGTTCGGAGCGGCTGGTGTTTGCGAATCCTGGATTTGCGGAAATTCTCAGCTTGGATGTGCCGCCGACTTCCGGTAGCGCGCTCGTGGAAGTGGTGCGGCAGACCGAACTGCTCGAAGCCGTGCGCCAGGTTCTTCACGGCGAGCCGCGCGTCCAATCGGAGATCGTCACTGGCACCCTGCGGCAGCATCATTTTGCAATCACTGTTGCCGCTGTGCGCGCGGGGGACACGACCGGGGCCGTCGTGGTGCTCCACGACATTACCGAACTGCGAAGACTCGAACGCGTCCGGCGCGATTTTGTCGCCAATGTCTCGCACGAATTCAGAACTCCACTCACCGCCATCCAGGGCTTCGCCGAAACGCTACTCGCTGGCGCCATCGACGATCCGCAGAACCGCACGCGCTTTCTCGAAATTATTCTCGAACATTCTCGCCGGCTGGCCCGATTGACCGAAGATCTCCTCATGCTTTCCAAAATGGATGCTGAGCGCCTAGAACTCGAGATTCGCCGCCTCAGTGTTTCGCAACTGATCGAAAGCTGCCTCGAGACCGCCCAGCGCCGCGCCGCCGAAAAAGATCTGCGCATCTCCGTGAACACACCACAACGCTTGCCGGACATTGCCGGGGACCGCCGGCGTCTCGCCGAGGTTCTGCAAAATCTTTTGGACAACGCGATTCAGTACACCTTGCCCGGCGGGCAAATCATGCTCAGCGCGGAAGCCGTCGAAGAGGAAGTTGTCCTAACCGTCTCGGACACCGGTATCGGCATCCCGCAGGCTGATCAGCCGCGCATCTTTGAGCGGTTCTACCGCGTTGATGTCGCGCGTTCCCGAGAAGCTGGGGGCACTGGCCTCGGGCTGGCTATCGCCAAACATCTGGTTGAGGTGCATGGCGGGCGGCTCTGGGTGGATAGTGAAGTGGGTCAGGGTTCGCAATTCCATTTTTCCGTGCCACTTTTTGATCCGGAGCATCCTACATCGCGCTCCAGCCCAAACGGGATAGGCGGACGCGGCAATGGCGGCACGCAATCATCTTCTTAGACAGTCGTTCTATTTATCCTGCGCCACGCACATCCCATTAGTAACCCCGTCGCCTGCTGCTTTCATCCTGCGAGACGCCTTGCGATTTATCCGCACATTCATCTCTTTGTGAACAGGCTGTAATCACCTTTTGCCAAAGTATCCACTACGAGCAAGGGTGTGACTTTCGGCCCAGAGCTCTGGAAGGGGAATCATGGCAAGTCCCGCTGGAATGACGGAAGCGGTCCTATACGAAACTCTTGTCAATTATCTAGTCTCGATGGCGCGAACCGTCGAAGGCGCGATGAATCGCGGCCTGGACGCCATCGTTAGCGTCAACGATACGCGGACGTGGGCTCTCCCCGGCGAAGTTTTTTTACTCGAGCCACGGATCAATGAAATGGAACTTGTCATCGATGAACACGCCATCCGGCTCCTCCGCCGAGGTTCGTTTTCGGACGACGAGGTGCGCCTCATCGTCGCGGCTCTCAAAATCACGAATGATCTCGAGCGTATCGGCGACCTCGCTGTGAATCTCGCCGAGTGCGTCATATCGCTTCGCGAAATGCCGAGCGCTCAAGTGCCCGAAGAATTGGCGCCTATGACCTCCGCCGTGCGCGCCATGGTCAGCAAGAGCCTCGGCGCGCTGATATTTCGCAATGTGGAGATGGCCGGCCAAGTCCTTCAGAGCGATGACGTCGTCGATCAGTACCGCGATCGCATCTTCGATCAGCTCATGCAGAGCATGACGCAGCAAGCCGCACTGGTCAGCCCGGGAATGCAGTTTATTCTCGCCACCCGGCATCTCGAGCGCATCGCCGACCATGCCACCAATATCGCCGAGGACATCATCTTCTGGGTGCGCGGCCTCGATGTGCGCCATGGACGCGGGCTATCCCTCGCCACGGGAGGCCAAGATCAGTCTCCATCGGCCGGCGAAGAGGTCATGGAGAATTCACAAGCCCTTCATTCAGGCGTGACCCCGGGCTGCGATACTCATTGAGTTTGAACTTCGTTTCACGTCCTACCTTGGGGATCGGCGCACCCCTGGCTCCGATCCCCTTCTCCTCTCCTGGGAAGTGTGCAACGTGGCTAATGCATTCTCTTGACCGCCGCAATCAGTCCAATTATCGTAACTATAGTGCCTAAGATATTCAGCTCAGATGCTTTGCCCAAAGGGCGTGCCAAGCGCTCTGCTTGGGTATGCCTGTTGCTTATCTTGTCGTTTCTGTATAACCCTTACCTCAACGCTTCAGGTTCAGCAGGCGGATTAAAAGTTCAGCATCCGGTAAGCCACCGTGCCACGGTCGGATCATCGGAGTTGGAAAAGTATTCTTCTCCCAGCAGTCCGGATGCGCATTTGTTTGTAGCTGTCTTTTTCGCGAAGGTCATTTCTTCTCTGTCTTCTGATGATTCCCGATCCTTCCTGCTTCAGGGTTCGGAACTCCCTCCTTCGCAGCAGTTTTTGTGCGCGAGTTTGTGGTTTCGACCTCCTCCCGCTCTCTAAATCTTCTCCGTTTGCTTGAATCTCGATTCTCTGCAACCGGACGAGCCCTTTCCCAGTCCATTCACTAGGCCCAGTCTCAAGCTATGCGGGATCCAGCGCTGACGCAGCCGCGCTGCGCAGGTCCCATTGCTCATCAGGAATTTACTATGACCAAGAAAAAATGGATTTTTGCCGGAGGCGTTCTTGCGGCCATTTGCTTATTTGCCTGGTATTGGGTGAGCCGTGGTTCCTCCGAAGCCGAAGCGCCGAGCAGCGCCGGAAGCGACTCGAACGTTGTTTCTGCAGCCGTTGCGCGCGTGAAACGCGGCAACATCGGCGACACGCTGACCATCGCGGGCGCATTCAAGCCATTCCAGGAAGTGGACGTCCACGCCAAAGTTTCCGGATATGTCCAAACCATGAACGTGGACGTCGGCAACCACGTCAAAGAAGGGCAAACGCTCGCGGTGCTGGAGGTTCCGGAACTCGCCGCCCAACTGAGCGGCGCCGAGGCCTCGGTCCGCCGGGCACAGGACGAGGTTCGCCGCGCGCAGAGCGAAATCGAACGGACGCAATCGACTTACGCAGCGGCCCACTCTGCTTATACTCGCCTGAACCAGGCCGCCGAGACACGCCCTGGCCTCGTCGCCCAACAAGAACTTGACGATTCCCAGGCTAAAGGTTTGGAAGCTCAAGCCCAGGTGGAAAGCGCAAAAGCTGCATTTTCTTCAGCGCAACAACAGCTTGAAGTCGCTGAGGCTAATCGCAAACAGTACAGCGCCCTATCGAATTACACGCGAATCATTGCACCGTTTGCCGGAGTCATCACGACACGTTACGCCGACACCGGGGCGCTCGTTGCGGCGGGTACCTCTTCCAGTACCCAAGCTATGCCAGTAGTTCGGTTGGCCCAATATTCCGTTCTGCGGCTTGTCCTACCCATCCCCGAATCGGTTGCCGCTCAGATTCACGTGGGCCAAACGATGAAAGTGCACGTGCAAGCGTTAAACCAGGATTTCGAAGGAAGGGTCTCCAGGTTTGCCGATGCGCTAAACGAACAGACACGCACCATGGAAACCGAGCTGGATTTTGAGAACCGCGACAACCGCTTGATTCCGGGAATGTATGCGCAGGCCATCCTCTCTATCGATCAGCACCAGGGCGTTCTGACGATTCCGTTGGAAGCCGTGCTGCGTACGGGCGACGGCGTCACGGTGCTCGTCGTCAACCATCAGAGCGTAGTTGAAGAACGCCGCATCCAGTTGGGCGAACAAGGCAGTTCCCGCGCCGTTGTGCTCGGAGGGCTCGTCGAGGGAGAGCTTGTGATTGTCGGCGATCGCAGCTCGTTTCATGCAGGCCAGAAAGTTATACCCAAGGAAATGGACGAAAGGGCGCCTGCCGTCGAGGGGAGCCGCTGATGCCGAAATTTGCGCTCGCTTATCCCTACTTCATTCTGATGCTCTGTCTTGTGGTCGCCGTCGTCGGAATCACCACCATTGTCCGCATGCCAGTGGACCTGTTTCCCGAAATCAAGATTCCCGTCATTGTAGTTGTGACGTTTTACTCCGGCATGCCACCGCAGCAGATCGAAGCGGACATCACCAACACATTCGAACGGTTTTTACGCTGGCGAGTAATATCGACCACATAGAATCGCGATCACTCACCGGCGTAAGCCTCATCAAGATTTATTTCAAGCCAGGAACAGACGCAAACGCGGCGCTCAGCAACATCTCCAATCTTGCAATGGCGGATTTGCGCCGGCTGCCTTCCGGAACCCTGCCGCCAGTCGTGCTGAAATTCGATGCGTCGAGTTTGCCGGTTTGCCTGGTCACGCTAAAAGGTCAAGGGTTGAACGAAACGCAGCTCAAGGATTTGGCTCAGTTTCAGGTGCGAAACCAGATCGCAAACGTTCAGGGCGCGTCGGTTCCTCAGCCTTTCGGCGGGACATACCGTCAGATTCAGGTTTTCGTCGATCCCGTCAAGCTCGAAGCCCATCAACTGAGCCTGATGGACGTCGTGCATGCGGTCAATGACTCGAACCTGATTCTCCCCGCGGGCGATGTTCGCATTGGAAACCGCGACTACAACATTTATGCCAATAGCCAGCTTCCGACCACCGAGGAAATCAATCGCATTCCACTGAAAACCGTCGGTCTGGGCTCCGTGCTTGTTGCCGATATCGGGAAAGCCGAGGACGCCGGAGCCATCCAAACCAATATTGTGCGGATCGACGGCCAGCATTCGGTTTACATCCCTGTTTTGAAACAGGGCGGAGACAGCAACACGATTGCCATTGTGAATGGCGTCAAGGAAGCCACAAAAAAACTGGTGGACATTCCCGCCACCCTTAAGACTGCGGTGGTTTTCGATCAGTCCGTCTTCGTAAAAATCGCTATCCGGAATTTGCTGAAGGAAGGCGGCATCGGTTTGCTCTTGACGGCGGTGATGATCCTGCTCTTTCTGGGAAGCCCACGCGCCACTTTCGCGGTTCTCCTTTCCATTCCTCTCTCCGCGCTGATGTGTTTTCTGGTGATGAACGGGTTGGGCGGTTCGATCAACACTATGCTCCTTGGTGGCTTGGCCCTCGCGTTTTCCCGTCTGATCGACGATTCCGTCGTCGTGCTCGAAAACATTTTTCGGTTTATGGAAAATGGGATGGCGCCCCGCGAAGCCGCGGAAAAAGGCGGCATGGAAGTGGCGTTGGCGGTTCTTGCCGCCACGTCTACCACCTCGATCGTCTTTTTTCCCGTAACCCTGTTTTATGGCGTCAGCCGCTATCTGTTTACCGACCTTGCGCTCGGCGTCGTCATCTCCATCTTTGCCTCCTACATTTTTGCCATGACCGTTGTGCCGCTCTATTGCGCCTATTTCATTCGAATCGACCACAACCAGATCCACGGTGAGCTTGTCAAAAAAACTCTTTTCGCGCGCATCACCCAGAAATTCAATGCGCTCTTTCTAAAACTGCTCATCTATTACGACATTGCTGTTCTGAAAGCGCTGAAACGTCCCAAGCGCACCGTGGGATTCATTGCTGCGGGCATCCTTTTAGTTTTCGTCGTTTTCTTCCCATTTCTCGGCAGATCGTATTTCCCGCGCACAGACCCTGGTCAATTCGTCATCAACATCAAGGCTCCTACCGGCACGCGCCTCGAACTTACCGATCAATACATCGCGCAAGTCGAACGCGATATTCGCGAGGTTGTTCCCGCCAGGGATTTGGACATGATTGTCTCGAATATCGGGATCACGCCTGATCTCTCCGCCGCCTACACCACCAATTCCGGCATGCACACTGCTTTTGTGCTGGTGAATTTGAAAGAAGGCCACAAGCTCGGCAGTTACGAGCTTATGGAACGATTGCGCAGAAAGCTTGGCACGGATATGCCGCAACTGAGCACGTACTTCAAAGCGGGCGGGCTTGTGGATTCGGTGGTCAACCAAGGACTGCCCGCACCACTCGATATACAGGTCAGCGATAACGACATGACGGAGGGATATGGCATCGCAAGGGATATCGCCAATCAGCTCAAGCGTTCAAAACACGTGAGCGACATCCTGATCCCCCAGGACATCGATTACCCAGGCTTGCAATTGGACATCGATCGCGAGCAGGCCAGCCAGCTGGGTATCACGCCAAAGGAAGTCGTCGATAACGTCATTACCGCACTGACTTCGAACGGGGTGATCGCTCCGAGCTACTGGATCGATCCAAAGACTGGAAACAACTACATGCTTACAGTCCAATATTCCAACAAACAGATTGGTTCGATGACCATGTCCGATTTCAAAAACATCCCCCTCCGGGCCCAGAATTCTGCGGCTTACACTCCATTGCAATCCGTGGCGAAAATCGAACCCATCGAGACTCCCACGGAAGTCGACCACTACCAAATCCGCCGCGTGGTGGACATTTATGTGATGCCCAAAAAGGAAGACCTCTCGGCCATGGACAAAGAAGTGAACCAACTTATCGCGCGCTTGCACCCTCCTCCCAACGCTCGCATTCGAGTCCAAGGCGCAGTCATCGGCATGCAGGAATCGTTTTTGCGATTTGGAGTCGGCCTGATACTTTCGATCGCCCTTGTCTATCTCATTCTCATGGCGCAGTTCAGGTCATTTTTGGACCCGCTCATTATTCTGACGGCCATCCCTCCAGGCCTCTCCGGGGTCATTCTTTTCCTGTTGGTAACGAAGACCACTCTCAACATCATGTCGCTGATGGGTGTCATCATGATGACCGGCATCGTGGTCTCCAACAGTATTTTGATTGTGGAATTTTCCGGCATCCTGCACGAACGCGGTATGGCGATGCGCGAAGCTGTTGTGGAAGCGTGCAAAGTCCGCCTGCGGCCGATTCTGATGACTTCCCTGGCAACACTGCTCGGTTTGATTCCGATGGCCCTGGGCGTTGAAGCCGGGAGCGAGCAGTACGCCCCGCTGGCGCGGTCCATTATCGGTGGCTTGGGCATTTCCGTGGTTGTGACCGTGTTCCTGGTTCCTGCCGTTTACCTCGTCGTGCATGGCGGTAATGAACCGAGAGTTGAGGAGGCGAAATCGTGAGCCGTCCTATTTTCTTTCTCCTGGCGTCGATCGCTCTTTTGTCTGTTCGAGCTCAGGCGCAGGCTGTGTCTCCGCCGCCCGATGCATCAACGAACGCGGTGGGAACCGCCGCGCAACTGACCTTGCAACAAGCCGAAGCCATCGCTATCAAAAATAATCCGCAGATCACTATTGGCAGGTTGCGCGCTCTCGCGGCGCAGCAGTATGTCCGCGAAGCCCGTTCTGCTCTCTTACCGAATGCCTATCTCAGCCTCACTGCCGTGGATGCCAATCCCGGAAGCCGCCTCGCGGCTGGTTCTCTTACCAATTCGATCCTTTACTCTCGGGCGGCAGATGGCGTAAGCGTCAGTCAGCTTGTCACCGACTTTGGCCGCACAACCAATTTGCTTTCCAGCTCGGAATACAACGCCAAGGCCGAAGATCAAACCGCCGCTGCCACGCGGGCGGACATTCTCCTTGTCGTCGATCAAGCCTTTTACAATTCTCTCGAAACCAAGGCTCTCGTCACCGTCGCGGAAGAAACCGTACATTCCCGGCAGACGCTGGTCGACAGAGTGCAGGCTTTGACGAACGCGAAGCTCAAATCAGATATCGACCTCAGTTTTTCCAATGTCGATCTGGCGCGCGGCAAGCTCCTCTTGCTCGAGGCGCAAAACAATTATCAGACTTCCCTTGCGGCGCTTTCCGCGATCCTCGGCTATTCCGACGAGCAGAATTTCCAACTTATCGAAGAGACTGCTCCAATCATTCAGCCGGTTGCTGACGTCGCTCCTCTGATTCAACAAGCCCTCCAACAGCGCCCCGAAATCAAATCGCTGCAATTTCAAGTCGAGTCCGCGCAGAAATTCGGCAGTGCGGAACACGATCTCGTGCGGCCCACGATCAACGCTCTCGGCGTCGTTGGGCAAGCGCCCGTCCGCGACAACCATATTGAAAGCTGGTACGGCGCTGTCGGCGTGAATATCAACATTCCGGTCTTCAACGGTTTTCTTTACAACGCGCGCGGAAAAGCGGCGGATCTTCAGACGGAAGCCGAGCGACAGAAGCTCTTGGACACTCGCAACAACATCGCCCGCGACGTTCGCAACGCCTGGCACGATTCTCTCCGCGCTTTCGAGCGCCTCTCAGTCACACAACAGCTCCGTGATCAGGCTAACCTCTCTCTCGACCTCGCAAAAGCCCGCTATGATTTGGGTCTTGGTTCGATCGTGGAATTCACGCAGGCCGAACTACAAAAAACGGAAGCCGACATCCAAGATACAGACGCGAAATTCCAATATCGCTTGACCCAAATTGTCCTCGCCTTTACCATAGCCGCACCGAAGTAGCTCCTTCCTCACGTTCGAGGGCGGAAGGCCGTTAAGCGAAGGCGCGAATGAGCCGAGTTTTCACTCCACTTCTAAATGAATGCAGCTCCGCCGACATCATTACAATTCGGCGTGCTGCCCTCATTTTTTGTGGTTGTTGACCCTCGGCCTGTTCTCTAACCTTCGCTATCTCAACGGGTTACGTCCACCATTCCCAGATTGTTACAGGATATTCATATTCGGTTGACGTAACTGTAAGACGCGGCCTTTACCTTCTGCGCGGGGTGGTTTGCATACTTTTCGGTATGCAGTTGAATTTCGCTTCAAAAGAGAGAGGAAATGAAAAAACTAGCAGCACTCACACTATCGCTGTTCCTCACGGTTGGAACCGCTTTCGCTGATACACCGAAGGACACGCCAAAGGACGCCGACGCGCAGCCCGCCAAGCCTGCGACGCCAGCAAAGCCCAAGGCGGCTACGAAAGCGGACAAGTCGGACTCGGCGATCGCTGCCGAGATTGAAGAGCTACGTCAGGTTTTGCAGGCCCAGCAAGAGCAGCTTACTTTGTTGAAGGAAGAACTCGCGAAGCGCGATCGTCAAATCGACGAAGCGCGTGACGCAGCCGCCGCGGCCAATTCGCGCGCAGCGGAAGCCACCAGCAAGGCCACTGAAGCGGTCAACACTACCGCTGCAGTGAAGAGCACGACGGACACGCTCAACAACACCGTTGCCGGTTTGTCGGCCAGCAACGCGGCTCTCAAAACAACTGTGGCAGCCGCGCAAACCGAAGCGAAGAAAGTGGACGAAGAAGGTCCGGCCTCGATTCGTTACAAGGGTGTCACCATCACACCCGGTGGCTTCGTAGCGGCAGAAACGGTCTTTCGCACTCGCGCTACGGACAGCGACATCGCCACACCATTCACCGCCACGCCCTTCGATGCCGCCAATCTCGCGCACCTAACCGAGAATAACTTCACTGCCCGCCAGAGCCGCCTCAGCATGCTCTTCCAGGGCAAAGTGGGTACTGCCGCTCTGAGTGGTTACTATGAGGCCGATTTCCTCGGTGCGGGAACTACGTCCAACAATCGCCAGACCAATAGCTACGTCCTCCGCGATCGTCAACTGTTCGGGCAAGCCGCCTGGGAAAATGGCTTGATCGTCACCGGCGGCCAGATGTGGAGCTTAGTAACCGAAACCAAGAAGGGCATGTTCAATCGTCAGGAAGATTTGCCGATGATGATTGACCCCAACTACGTCGTCGGCTTCTCCTGGGCGCGCCAGTATGGTTTCCGCGTCGTGAAGAACTTCGGTGACAAATTCGCCCTCGGCGCCTCCATCGAAGGTCCGCAGGCTACCATCGGCGGCCGTGGTTTCTCCACCGTGACCACCGTCAACGACACCGCTGCGCCCACCACGATCATCACTTCCGGTGCTACGACCGGTACCACCGGGAACTTTTTCCTTAATGGTCCTGGCACCGGCGCTGGCCTCTACAATGCTTTCGACTCCACCGGCTATACGGTCAATAAGGCTCCGGACCTCATCTTCAAGGCCACAGCCGATCCCGGCTTCGGTCACTACGAACTTTTCGGCATCGTCAGCTTCTTCCGCGATCGCATCTATCCGTGCGGCGTGGTGGGCACCAACGCAAACGATACCGCTCCTCCAGCAACTCCCACCGTCCTCACCGGCGCTTGCTTGTCCGCGACACCGACAGTGGTTAGCAGCTTCGGCGCCACGAACAGCAGCTCTACGGGCGGCGGCTTCGGCGTCAGCGGTCTCTGGTCGCTCTTCAACAAGAAGGTAGACTTGGGTGTTAAGGGCCTCGCTGGTGACGGCGTCGGCCGCTACAACGGTGCACAACTCGTCGATGCCACAGCTCGTCCCGACGGCAGCCTCGCGCTGATCCGTACCGCTGGCGGCTTGGCAAGACTCGAGTTCCACCCCACTCCTAAGATCGACATCTACGCCTACTATGGTCTGGAGTACGCTTGGCGCGCAGGTTACGCGGGTTATGACGCGGTAACCATCACCAAGACGCCGGCGATTCCTGGAACCGCCACTAGCCCGGCAATTCCGGCCACCACCACCACCAAAATCTCAACGACTGGCATTGGTGGATACGGCAACTTTGCCGCCAACAATACTGGCTGCGCCACCGAAGGCGTGCCCACAAATGACTTCAACCCGTCCACAGGCGCCAGTTGCGCCGGCGACATCCGTATCATCCAGGAAGCCACCCTCGGATTCTGGTACAAGTTCTACCAGGGCTCGAAAGGCCGGGTTCAGTTCGGCCTGGCATACTCGTATCTCGCCAAGGACGCTTGGTCCGGCAACGGCGATGTGCCAGCCGGTGGTGTCGCCATCTCACCTAAGGGCATCAACAATATGGTGTTCACCTCCTTCCGCTACTATCTCCCCTAAACCAGGAGACTTAGCGCTCCGTCCTCCCTGTGGACGGAAAAAGGGGCAGCTCCTTAGCGAGCTGCCCCTTTTGTTTTCCTCGATATCGGGCGCAAACAGATAGCCTGAGTTCGTGCTTAGCTACGCAACTCCACTCGGGTCCTAAGCTTCTGCTAGAAGTTACCGCCTACTCGCCGTCAACCTTTGAAATCAAAACGGCAAACGAATCGAGCAGATTGCAATGTGGTTTGCGGGAGTTCACACTGCCGCAAATAGCACCGCACGGCCAATCGCGCGCTTTAGGCACCGATGTGGGTTGTCGACTGAGCCCTCCGCGGAAGCTATCAGAAGGTGAAACGGCCACCGATCGTCGGAGCAGTGTTGTTGTTGCTGAAATAAGGGACGCCGGGGCCATGAGGAATGGCGATGGCCAGACCGCCGCTCACCCAGGAATACGCAATTCCGGCATAAGCGTCGAAACGCTTGGTGAAGTGATGATCCACGTAGAACGACCCCTCGTTGAGAGTGCCTGCGCAGGAAGCGCGGAAACCGGCTGAGGGCGAGCAGGCCGGCGGTTGACGGAAGTCGTTCTGCCGCTGTTGATACCAGGCGAAAGTGAAGTCGGTTTTGCTGCGGAAGGTGTACTTCGCGCCGGTCCACCAGATCTGCACCAACTTTTCAGAATCAAGATTGTTGTCTTCGACGCCGCTCATGATGTAGCCGCCCTGGTCCGTGGCGCCGACACCCAAGGGGTTCGACGGGTTGTTCTGCCAGATGTATTCGTAGCCGGCAAAAAACTTGAACGGGTCCCAGGTGTATTTGATAGCAGCCATAATGGCGTGGTTGTCGGTCACGATGCCATATACGGTGTCGTTCGGGTCGACGAGATTGACCCCGACGATTTGATTTGTATTGATGCTGTTGACGGTGGACTGATATGGCGCCGTCAGACTCTGAGGTCCCAGCAAGGGGTTCAATACGCTGATGGCCTGGTTGAAATGTTGGAAAACGACGTCGGTGGAGAACTTGTGGACGGATCCGCCGAGGTCGAATCCATAGGCGTTGTTATGCGCCGATTGCGCCGTACAGGTAGCGGCAGTCCAGCCTGCGGTGCCCGAGAAACAGCCGGCAGAACCATTGGCGAATTTATACATCGCGCCGAAATGGACAGGGCCATAAGCGAAGCGATACTTCAGGGCGTCGTCCCAACGGGAGTCCTCGGTGTCGCCGCCGCCGGCCATCGTGCCGTTATATCCAATGTAGGAAAAGGCATAGCCGCCGCCGGCCGGATCGTAGAGGAGCATCGCATCAGTGCCGAGAGAGCGCTGGCGACCGAAGGTCAGCGTGCCGAAAAGCTTGGACGATACACCGCCATAGTATTCGTCATTGAAGGGTTGGCCCGCGCGCGCGCCGTCGATGGCGTACGAATAGCTGGCCCTGGGAAGGCCGTTGTTGACGGTCTGGGTGGCTGACGCGTTGGCAAGCAGGCCGGAATTCGGATTGATTCCAGTAGAAGCGTTGAACACAACGGACCAGCCAGGCAGAAACTCTACTTTGCCCCTAACGCCCAGACCCGTCTGCTGCAGGTTGTTCGGTGCGACGACGAATCGAGATTGATAGCCGTTTCTGTTCACCAAAGATTCGCCTTCATAGTTATAGCCGTTTACCGGTAAGCCGTGGGTGACGTAGCCAACCCCGATGTCATACGCGCCGTAGACTGTGATGCCGTGCCAGGTCAGCGAGCAATCGGTGGTGGCGAACTCGTGGCCGCTCGTGCAGGCGTCGGGAGTGCCCTGCTGCATCTTAATGTCGACCGTGGTGTCTTGGCCAACCGTCAGGGTGATTCCCGCGCGGGTTTCATCGCCGAACCCTTGTTTTGCCGCTCGAATCTCGAAGCGCCCGGCAGGCAGGCCGGACGCCTGAAAGTGCCCCGCGCCGTCCGTTGCGATCGTGCGCGTTTCGCCTGTGGCGACGTTCTTGATCGTCACCGCGACATCGGGAAGCACTACGCCGGTTTGGTTGGTCACAAGGCCGGAAAGGCTCGCTCCCGTTTGGGCCCACGCCGGGAACGCCCCCATCACAAGCCACAAAAGCAGCACGAACGCTTGGGCCAGCGTCAGTGAGGCAGCTTTTGGAACGCAGCCGGCCCGGATCAGAGTTTTCCATCCCCTCCCGAACCAGAAGAGGATCTGGGACCGATCAGAGCGTTTCACGATGGAAAAAAGCGAACGAGAAAATCGCAAAGCAGTCACCCCCGGATCAGTTAGAAATCGAAGTTAACGTCGGGCCTCACTTTAGCTCGTATCAATACGTTAAAGCAATACGCTTTAAGTCGGTCGTACATA
>Ga0210391_10000824_pt1 | contig 30346 bp, 29 predicted proteins | sample IncBWC12OmetaG_FD_160573 | JGI IMG/M metagenome (GOLD analysis project Ga0210391, IMG submission 160573) | Forest soil microbial communities from Barre Woods Harvard Forest LTER site, Petersham, Massachusetts, United States - Inc-BW-C-12-O ... | reverse complement strand
TGCGGTCCGCTTGGGTAAGCGGTGGGGGGCCGCCGCCCACATTGCCGCTCGCGCGCATGGTATCCATGAAATCACGCATGGCGAGAACTCCACGAATCGTGTCCGGCGAATAAAGCTCGCCGCGGGGATTGAGCGCTTCACCGCCCTTGGCGATGACCTCGGCGGCGAGAGGAATGTCGGCCGTGATGACCAGATCCCCGGGCGCTACGCGCTTCACGATCTCCCCGTCGGCGACGTCGAAACCGGAGCTGACCTGCAACGCGCGCAGGCTCGGGATGCGGGGAATCTGCAGCGGCTGATTGGCCACCAGCGTCACGGAGACTCCGGTGCGCTCGGCCGCCCGGAACAGGATCTCCTTGATCACCTTCGGACAGGCATCCGCGTCGACCCAGATACTCGCCCCTGCCACGTTCAACCCTTGCCACGCACTCATGCACCGGATTCACACTATACAGGCAGCTGTCGGCGGGCTATATGCTTAGCCCGCCGCAAGCGCCAGGAAAGGAAGTGACAATGATCGGTTTCGGCGATCGCGTGATCGAACGGACGCGGATGCTGGGGACTCCGCTGTGCGTGGGATTGGATCCATACCTCGACCGCATTCCCGCGTTGTTTCGCCGAGGTGCCATGCAGCCTCAACATCCGGACACCGCGCGGGCCGTCGAGGAGTTCTGCTGCCGCATCATCGATTTGATTGCCGCGGACGTCGCCGTGGTCAAGCCGCAGATGTCGTTGTTCGAGCGCCTCGGCTGGCATGGGTTGCGCGCCCTCGAGCGCGTGGTCCGATATGCGCATACCGCCGGCCTTTTGGTGCTGCTCGATGCGAAGCGCGGAGACATTGCCGAAACCGCCGCCGCCTACGCCCAAGCCTACCTATCCCAGGATGGCTGGTGCAGCACCGACGCGATCACGGTGAATGCTTATCTCGGCCCGGACAGTCTCGCGCCGTTCATCGTCGAGGCGCAGATGTCGGGACGCGGAGTCATCGTCCTGGTCCGCAACAGCAATCCCGATTCGTCCGTCTTTCAGAGGGCGGATACTCCGGCCGGTCCTTTCTACGAACTGGTCGCGAAGTCCTTGAGCAAGTGGCAGGACCGGCTGGCCGGGACCGTGACCGGATGGTCGTCCTTGGGAGTGACGGTTGCCGCCACTCATTCCGAAGACAGCGAGAGGATTCGAGCGGTTCTGCCTCAGGCTCTGTTCTTGGTGCTGGGATATGGCGCCCAAGGCGCCTCCGCTCGCGAAGCCCTGCGCGGTTTTCGCCGGGGCCCTGCGGGCTTGGAGGGGGGTGTCATCAATTCCTCACGGCCCATTTTGTTTCCAGCTGCGTATTCCGATGGCGCAGCGGGCGCCGATTGGGAGAAGGCGGTGCGTGGTGCACTGGCGCGGGCGATCGGCGATTTACGCTCTGCGCTTTAGAGCGCCAATACCAGCTTGATGCCTGCTTCGACGTTGCGCAGAGTTTCAGGCGGCACGCGGCCGACCCGCGCAGTCAATAGCCGCTTGTCGAGCGTGAGCAGTTGCGAAACGTTGATCACGGATTCGCGGGGCAAACCGCCAGCGCCGCGGGGCAGGCGAATGTTTCCGGGCGCATCGGCGAGACGTAGGTTTGACGTCACGACGGCGCAAATCGTCGTACGGATCGCGCTTTCGTTGAAGTCATTTGATTGAACCACGAGCACCGGGCGTCGAAATCCCGGGCCGGAACCGGCGGGCTCGTCCAGCGTCGCCCACCAGACTTCGCCGCGGCGCATTACCATCTTTCTTTCGGCAGGGATCGAATCTGGGCGAGCGCCAGCACCGGATCGAGCCCCGAATCGCCCCCGTCATTGCCATACACAGCATCGAGTCGTTCGCGAACACCGAGGAACCTCTCTCCCCTGATGTATTCGGCGACGGCATTCGCATAGAGTTCGCTTCGCGACCACCCGCGGCTCTTGGCAAGGCGTTCAGCTTCCTCGTATACGGCGTCGGGAATGGAGATCGCGGTTTTCACGGCCCTAGTATAACCGGAGTTATACCGGGGGAACAACCTCCCGAAGTTAGCCCAATTCGCTGCGTGCCGCCAAAGATACGCGCAGCGCCGCATCGTCGACTTCGCGCTGCTCACGCCGGTCGGCGGCGTGCTGTTCTTCCTTGCGAAAGCGTTCCACGGCCCGTCCCAGCGATTCGGCTTCGATGCGCTTTGCGCTCCACGCCAGACGCCGTTTCTCGTATTCCACCCGGGCGAGTTCCAGCGACTTCATTTGCTGACGCAGCGCGTCGCCGAGACGATCGAGAAAGGAGCGGTAGTTCTGCAATTTCACCGCATCGACGGCCGCGGCCCCCTGGCCGGACTTGCGCACGTAGTCGTCGCGATAGGTTTGCAGCTGCTGGATCTGGCGCTCGATATCGGCGACTTTGCGTGCGGCCTCGGCCATGGCGCGGCTCAGATCGTCGGCCGAGCTCGAGGCGATTTCCCGGATCGGTTCGAAGCGTTTGGACTTCATCATGCGGGGTTCATCATCAGGTGTGCACTATCGGCCTGTTGACGGGGCCGGCGCCGAGAACTGCGTCACGAGTTGCCTAAGGTCCGAGATACTGCGTTCTAACCCTAACGGTTCGTACATGTCCTGGCGCAGGAATTCGAGCATTCTGGGCCAGTGTTCCACGGCCTGGTCCACCCGCGGATCGGCGCCCCGCCGGTACGCGCCCACCGAGATCAGGTCCCGGTTCTGTTGGTAGGTCGAGTACACCTGCTTGAAGCGATTTGCGAGGTCGAGCTGTTCGCGCGTGGCGATCTGGTGCATGGCGCGGCTGATGGAGGCTTCCACGTCGATGGCCGGATACAGTCCGTTCTCCGCCAGCCGGCGCGACAGCACGATGTGCCCGTCCAAGATGGCGCGTGCCGCGTCGGCGATCGGATCGTTCTGATCGTCCCCTTCCACCAGCACCGTGTAGAACGCCGTGATCGACCCGACCCCGCGGTCGCTGTTGCCGGCGCGCTCCACCAACTGCGGCAGCCGCGCGAAGACCGAGGGCGGATAGCCCTTGGTCGCGGGCGGCTCGCCGATGGCGAGCGCAATTTCGCGCTGTGCTTGGGCAAAGCGGGTCAGTGAATCCAGCAGCAGCAGCACTTTGAGGCCGCGGTCGCGAAAATATTCCGCAATGGCCGTGGCCAGCCAGGCGCCATGCAGGCGCATGAGCGGCGGATTGTCGGCCGGCGTGGCGACCACCACCGCGCGCCGCATTCCGTCCGGTCCGAGAGTATTGCTCACGAAATCCTGAACCTCTCGGCCGCGTTCGCCGATCAGTCCGACCACGGTGACGTCGGCCTTGGTGTAGCGGGTCATCATGCCGAGCAGAACCGATTTGCCCACACCGGAGCCCGCGAACAGGCCGATGCGCTGTCCGCCGCCGACGGCAAGCAGCGCGTTGATGGAGCGCACGCCCACGTCCAGCGGATCGCGGATCGCCCGGCGCATCAGTGGATTCAGCGGCTCGCCGGTGAGCGACACGCGATCCGTGCAGCGCAGTTCGCCGAAGCCGTCGAGCGGCCGCCCGGCGCCGTCCAACACCCGGCCCAGCAACTCATCGCCCACGGCCACCGACGAAACGCTGTGCGTGGGAATGACCCGCGCGCCCGGCATCACGCCGCGGATTTCGCCGGTGGGCATCAGGAACAATTTGTCGCCCGAGAATCCGACCACTTCGGCCTCAATCTGTTTGCCTTCGGCGGTGTCGATCAGGCACCGGCCGCCGACGGCGGCTTCGCAGCCCACGGCCTCGAGCGTCATGCCGACCATTCGATTCAGGGTGCCTTCGACGACGATTTCGGCCGCATTGGCCATGCGCTCGCGCGCCTTCGTGAGGGCGTCGGCCCATTGTTTCGGCCGTGGCCGTTCCGCGGTTGCGCCGCTCACGAGCCGGCCCCGCCGCGGGCGCCGGCTGCGCTGCGCTCCGTGCCCAGAAGCTCGCTCAAAATGGCGCCGAGCCGTGTCTCCAGACGCATATCGATGCGCGAGGTGTTGGTGCTGATTTGACAGCCGCCGCGCGCCATCACGGGATCCTCGACCATCGTCCAGGCGCGCTCCCTCTCGGTGGGCGCGAGATGCTCGCGCACCACGGCGGCATCCTCGGGGTGCAGGTGCACTCGCACTTCGCGCGCCGCCACCGGCAGCGCGGCGATGGCCTCGCGGATGATGCCGATGATCTGAGTCGGGTCGGTCTTGAGCTCGCGGCGCACGATCTGCCTTGCCAGGGCCATCGCCAAGGTCAGAAGCTCGCGCTCCACCTCGGCGTCCATGACCTCGAATGGCTTGGCCAAGTCGTAGAACATCCCTGACAGCCGCGCGACCTGGGCGCGAACCTCGGCTCGGCCGGCTTCGCGGCCCTCCGCGAGGCCCTGTTCGAAGGCCTCTTTGTGCGCCTCCGCCTGCAGATCGACGAGTCCGGCCACGGTGGCCATCTTCCGGTCCGCGACCGGGCTTCCCATGTCCGGGGCCGTCCAGAGCTGCGCGCCGGCAGTGGGCGATTTAGCCTTGAGGTCAGACAAATTCGCCGCCGCCCTTGCCGCCGAGACTGATGGTGCCTTCCTCGGCCAGCCGTTGCGCGATCACCACGATCTCCTTTTGCGCCGCCTCCACATCGGTGAGTTTCACCGGGCCGCGTGCTTCCATGTCGTCCTTGAGAATCTCCGCGGCGCGCTTCGACATGTTCTTCAGGATCTTCTCCTGCACTTCGGGTTCGGCGCCGCGCAATGCCACCGCCAGGGTATCGGAGCCCACTTCACGCAGCAGCGCCTGAATTCCGCGGTCATCGACACTCAGCAAATTGTCGAATATGAACAGCAGATCCTTGATTTTGCCGTGCATGTCACCGTCGGCCTTTTCGATCTTGCCGAGCTCTTCGCCGCTCTTGTCGCGCTCCATGGCGTTCAAGATATTGGCCACCGTGCGCGCGCCGCCGATGCGGCGCACCGTCGCCGGGGGCGTGGCATTCGCCTGCTTCTCCACCAGCTGATCGAGTTCCGTCAAAGCGGACTGCGGAACCTCGTTCAAGGTGGCGATGCGCATCAACACTTCCGTGCGCATGTCCTCGGGCAGCAGCGGCAGTATGCCGGCCGATTGCTCGGGCTCGAGATGCGACAGGACGATGGCCGCGATCTGCGGATGTTCGCCGCTGATGATTTGCGCAACGGCCTTCGATTCCATCCACTTCAGCGCCTCGATGCCCTGGCCCGTCTGACCGGTCGTGACGCGGTCGAGCAGCATGTCCGCCTTCTGCTTGCCCACCGCCTGAGTCAGCACGCGCCGCACGTAGTCCTGGGATCCGCCGGCCAGGTTCGCCTTCGAATCGGCCACACCGATGAACGTGTCGAGCACGGCAGTCATCTGCTCGCGCGATACTTCCTTGAGCTCGGCCATCGCCATACCCAGCTTCTGGACCTCGCGGGCATCGAGCTGCTTCAGCACATTGGCCGCATCCTGCTCACCCAGGCTCATCAGCAGGATGGCAGCGCGTTGCGTGCCGGCAAGATCGTCGGATTTGCTAGCCATCGGCGGAGACCCAATCCTTCACGACTTGCGCCGCGCGCCGCGGATCCTGCCCCACCAGCGTCCGGGCCGCCGCGATCTGCTGCTCGAAGCTCGGGGCGAGTTTGATGGCTTTGCCGCCCTGACCTGAAATGCTCACGCGGTCGCCCTCGATATCGCCGGTCTCGGCGCCTGCCGCGCCGCGCCGCGCCGCCGGCTTGGTCAACGATTTCATCAACGGCCGCAGAACCAGGAACGCGACCAACAGCACCAGCGCCGCGCCGACGACCTGCTTGGCGAGTTGCGAGATCCAAGGCGCCTCCCACAGCGGCGGACCGTCGACGGGTGCAATGGGCGCATTGCTCTTGAATGTCTGATTGAGCACGTCCAATTTGTCGCCGCGGTCCTCCTTCAGCCCTATGGACTCGCGCACCAATTGCGAGAAGCGCTTGACGTCCTCCTCGCTCATGGGCGAGGTGGTGACCTTGCCGTCCGCGTCGAGTTTCTGCCAGTCGTCGAGCACCACACCGACACTCAGGCGTTTCAACACGCCGACCGGCTGCTTCACGTAGGACAAAGTGCGGTCGACCTCGAAATTGCGGGTGCTGCGCTGGGCGCTCGAGCTGGGGCCGCTCGCCGCCGCGGTGGTTTGCGCGGCGCCCGGAGTGCCCGGCGCCGGCGCGGGATTCCCCGGAGTGGCGGCGCCCGGGATCGTGGGCGCGCCCGAGGTGCCGGGCGGTTGATTGCTCAACGCCCCCGGAATGCCTTCCGCGCCGTCGCCGCCCCTGCGCTGTTCGTTGCTGGTCTGCTCGCTGCGCACCGCCGTCTTCTGCGGGTCGTAGTTCTCGCGCGTCTCCTCGGTAACCGTGAAATCCATGTCGGCGGTGACCGTCGCACGCACCCGGCCGGGACCGACCATGGGTTCGAGCAATTCGATGATGCGTTGCTGATAGCTCTCTTCGAGCTTGCGCGTGTAGGCGAACTGCCGGGTGCTCGCGGCCTGTTCGGCGTTTTCGTCGGGTGAGTTGAGCAGCGTTCCGGCCTGATCCACCAGCGTCACGTCGTTAGCCCCCAACTCAGGCACGCTCGAGGCCACCAAGTGCACGATGGCGGCCACCTGGCCGGGTTCGAGACGACGGCCGGGATACAGTTGCAGCATGACGGACGCGGTCGCCTTGCGCGCATCGCGCAGGAACACCGAAGGTTTGGGCAGAGCCAGATGGACGCGCGCGGTCTGCACGCCCTGCACCTTGACGATGGTGCGCGCGAGCTCCGTCTCGAGCACCGATTGGTAGCGCGCGCTCTCCATCATCGAGCTCGAGCCCAGTGCGGAATCTTTCTGGATCATCTCGATGCCCATGGCATCGCTTTGCGGCAGGCCCTGGCTCGCCAGGCGAATTCGCGCTTCCTGCACCTTGGACTCCGGCACGGATACCGCGCCGGAAGGGTTCAACTTGTATTCGATCCCGGCCGCGGTCAATGCATCCATGACCTGGCCGCTCTCGCGCTCGGAAAGCTGGCCGTACAGCACGGTGTAGTTCTGCCCCTGCGACCACAGGACCAGCCAAATCGCCGCAGCGACGGCGGCGGCCACGCCGGCGAGCAGTCCGACCTGCTTCAGGCCGGGGATATCGGCAATGCCGCGCGCGGGGGTGGGTACGATGTCAGCCATGGGTTAAGCCTCGCGGTCGTTCAGACCGACATATTCATTACTTGAGTGTAGGCATCGACGAGCTTGTTCCTCACCTCGGTCATGGCGTGAAACGCCAGCCCCGCCTTTTGAACTTCCAGCATCACCTTGGTCAGATCGACGCTCTTGTCGCCCGCTTCGTAGGCGTTCGCGAGGGCGGTCGCCTGATTCTGCATCGTGGCGATGTGATCGACGGAATCCTTCATCAGATTGGCGAAATCCGAGGGTTGCGCCGCCGCCATCGGCGTCTCGGCGACGCCCGACGCGCGCGCCTGCAGCGAGCGCATCTCCGCCAACACCTGCTGAATCTGCATGCTGGACATGGTCTTACACCGCCGCCAGTTGTTGATCGTGCACGTGCGGTACGCTGATGCCCGCGGCCTTGAGCTGCTGCAGCTTGTGGCGCAGCGTGCGCGGGCTGATTCCCAACCGTTCGGCGGTGAGCTTGCGGCTGCCTCCTGTCACACGCAGGGTCGCCATGATCAATTCGCGCTCGCGTTCCTTCAGGTCGTAGTCCAGGCCGGCGTCCGGCGCCCGCGTCGCGGGCAGGGGTCGGTCACGCACCGGCTGCGCCCCGTCCGCCTCCGCCGTGGCGGCTCCGGTTTCCAGATCCGACGCGTGAATGATGCCGCCGGAAGCAAGCCATGCAGCCCGCTGTACGATGTTGGCGAGTTCCCGCGCATTGCCCGGCCAGTCATGTCCCAGCAACTTGCGCTCTGCGTCGGTGGAGAGGCTCAAGGCCGCCTGGCCGCCGCGTGCGCAGGCCTGAATGGCGCGGCGCGCCAGCGGCAATATGTCGCCGAATCGCTCGCGCAAAGGCGGCAGCCGCAAGGACAGCACGTTGAGGCGGTAGTACAGGTCGGCGCGAAAGCGCCCGGCGCGCACTTCCTCGGGCAGATCGCGGTTCGAGGTTGCGATCACCCGCACATTGAGGCTGATGGTGCGGCTGCTGCCCAGGCGCTCAACTTCGCGCTCCTGCAGAACACGCAGAATCTTCGCCTGCAGCCCCAGATCCATTTCGGAGATTTCGTCCAGCAGCAAGGTGCCGCCCTGCGCCTGCTCGAACTTTCCGGCGTGCGCCCCGAGCGCGCCCGTGAAGGCACCTTTCTCGTAGCCGAACAAGGTGGCTTCCAGCATGTTCTCAGGTATGGCCGCGCAATTGATTGCGACGTACGGCGCCGCGGCGCGTATCGAATGATCGCGGATGAAGCGCGCGTAGACTTCCTTGCCGGTGCCGCTTTCGCCGGTGATGAGTACCGTGGCCTCGCTCTCGGCGATCTTGCGCGCCAGAGAAACAAGGCGCCTGGACTCAGGGTCCACGGCGACGAGCTCATTCGGAGCGACCCGCAACGCCAGTTGACGCCGCGCCATCTCGATCAGCGCCTGCGCGTCGAAGGGCTTGACGATGTAGTCCGTCGCTCCTTCGCGCATCGCCGCCACCGCCTGGGCGACGGTGCCGTAGGCGGTCATCAGCACCACCGGGAGGTCCGGCCGCTGCCGTTTGATCGAGGACAGCAGCTGGTAGCCGTTCGGTCCGGGCATCTGCACATCCGAGATCACCAGGGCGATCTCTTCGCTCTGCAGCAGACTCAGAGCGCTGGCCGCATCCGATGCCGGCAGCGCCGACAGATCGGCCGCCCGCAAAGTGTCGACCAATGCCTCGCGCAGCGCGGCGTCGTCTTCAACCACCAGGACCGATTCATTCAATTTGCTCATGCGGTTCTCTCTTCCGGTAAATCGATGATGAAAGTGGCGCCCGTCGGGGCGTGGGCGTTGTCCGCCAATGAAACACTGCCCTTGTGGGCCTCGACCACGGACTTGACGATCGCAAGCCCGATGCCGTTGCCGCGCGCCCGGGTGGTGAAAAAGGGCTCGAATATCCGCCCGCGAATGTGCGCGGGCACGCCCGGACCGTTGTCGCTGACGACGATTTGCGCCCGGCCGCCCGCGGTGCGGCGCGCCAGCAGCTCCAAATCGAGATCTGCGCTCGCGGCCTGCAGCGCGTTGGTGGCCAGATTCAGGACCGCGGACACCAGCGACGGCGCATTTGCCCGCACCATGAGATTCGGCGCCTCGGTCCGAATGGTCAGGCGAATGCCGCGGCGCAATGCCGGCCGCAGCCACTGCGCCACCTGTTCCAGCAGCGCGCTCACGCTCACCGCTTCGCGAGCGGCGCCGCCGTGTGAGAACGCCAGCATGTCGTTCACGAGCTTGTCCAGCTGTTTGAGGCTGCCGACGGTGCGCTCGGCGCAGCGGCCCATGGCTTCTGCGTCGCGCCCCGGCAGCGTCATCTGCGAGGCGTACAGCAGCGCCGCCGCCAGCGGTGTGCGGATCTGGTGCGCGAGGCCCGCCGCGAGTTCTCCCAGGGTCAGCAGACGCTGCTGGCGGGTCAGGAACACCTGCATCAAGTGCGCTTCGGTCACGTCGGTGAGCAGCACGACTTCGCCGCCGCTCTGCAGTTCGCGCCGCGAGATATTGACGAATTTTCCGCTGCGAAGCTCGGTGTGCTCGCCGACCAGACCGGCGCTCGCCTTGGAACGCTCCAGCACTGCGGCAAAGGATTGCGCGAGCAGGGGCTCGCCCAGGAGTTCACGCGCGACGGGGTTGCATTCCCGAATTTCGCCGCCGGAATCGAGCACCAGCACGCCGCCCGGCAGGCCGTTGATCAGCGCCGCGAGGCGCGAGGCCAGATGTTCCTTGTTGGCGTGCGCCTCTTCCAGTTCCGCGCGCAGCTGCGCGACTTGAGTTCGCAGTGAGTCGAAGGCGCCGGACAATTGTTCGGACACCGAACCGAAGGCGAGGAACGCCGCCTGCAGTTCGGAACGTCGGTTTTCGATCAGCTCGAGATTGGTGGCTGCCATGCCGAAGAAGAAAGCAACTTCTGTGCCTTGGCGCTATTTTCTCTTGCTATCAACCAGTTACGCCGAATCGGAAACGCCCGCGCGGTTCAGCGTCAATAATTTGTCAGGCGCTTAGACGGTATTTGCGCAGCTTCTCGACGAGAGTGGTGCGACGCATGCGCAAAAGCCGTGCCGCCTCGGCCACGGTACCGTCGGCTTCTTTGAGCGCTTTGCGAATCAGTCCGATTTCAATCGCCGACAGGTGATCCTTCAAATCGATGCCACCGCGCGGCAACTGAATCCCGACGAGCTCCGCGACCTCCGCGAATTCCTGAACCGCGGCGCCCGCATCCTCGTCGTTCGCATCGCAGAGCATGGCGTCCTCGTTGTCCGCGTCCAGCGGGAGGGCCCCGATCGGCCGGGCGTCCGTGACGTCCACATGGACACCCTGGAGCAGCGCATCGACCACGGCCGGCGGTGCCACCGGCTGCGCGGCGGGTGCGAGTCGTACGCCGCCGCTGGCGAACCAGTGAACGGCTCCCATATTGCGATAGCGTTCGGGCAGATCGGCGGCCGTCACCGTCTGCTGGGGGAAAAGAATGGCCAGGCGCTCGAGCAGATTTGCAAGTTCGCGCACATTTCCCGGCCACGGGTTGCGCGCGAGACAGTTCATCGCGTCCTTGTCCAGACGGATGTGGCGCCCCGCCAGCTGCCCCTGTCGCTGCACGAGATGGTCGATCAGCACCGGCAGATCTTCGAGCCGCTCGCGCAACGGCGGCATTTGCACGGGGAATACGTTCAACCGGTAGTACAGGTCCTCGCGAAAACGCCCGGCCACGATGGCGGCATCCAGGTCGCGGTGAGTCGCCGCAATGATGCGCACGTTGCAGTGAATGGTCCGATTGCTGCCGACCCGCTCGAAGGTTCGCTCCTGCAGCACCCGCAGCAGTTTCACCTGCATTTGCAGCGACATGTCGCCGATTTCATCCAGGAAAAGCGTTCCACCCTCGGCAAACTCGAAGCGTCCCATGCGCGTCGACAGTGCGCCGGTGAAGGCGCCCTTCTCGTGGCCGAACAATTCGCTTTCCAGAAGATCCGCGGGTATTGCCCCGCAATTCACCGGTACGAACGGGTGTCCGGCGCGCCCCGACAGCTCGTGGACGTGCCGTGCCACCATTTCCTTGCCCGTGCCGGATTCACCGAGAATCAGCACGTTGGTATCGTAGGGAGCGACTTGCTCGATGAGCCGATGCACGGCGCGCATGGGGAGCGAGGTGCCGCTGGGACGAAAACGGTGGGCGCCCGGCTGGGTCGGATGGCCGTTGCGTACGTTCTGCGCCTGATCGAGGACCGCCGACAGGCGGCGCTGTTTGACTGGCAACTCCAGCTGGAACCACGCCAGGTCGCTGCTGGCCTCGGCAATCTTCGGCAATCCATCGTTGCTCAGACAGATGACGGGCAGGGGTTGAGGCATGGCTCGCAGCTGCGCGACGAGATTGGCGCCGGCGGCGTCGATGGTCTCCTTGCGGACGATGGCGGCGAAGAAATCATGCGACCCGCCGAGCGACAATTCGCGCAGTTCTGCCAAACCACGGACATGGACCGGCTCGAGGTCCAAAAAACGCAGCAAGGTTTGAAGGCTGCGAGCCTCCAAATCTGAGGGTTCAATCACAATAACTTTGGCGTCAAGCACTACTCGGGGCTCCTTCCCGTTCGGAAAGTGTGACGGAGTTCGCATTTCTCGTGTTCCGTCTTAACGTTCGCGTGTAACCCTTTGACATATCTCAATCAATGTCGCGAGGAGCCACATACTAACTGATGAGGTTGAGAGAAAAGAACTTGGCTAATCCCCGTAACCCGTGTAGGGGCTTCTCCCAAATCGGGTGCGGTGATTTGCTATTCGAGCGTTTAGTTTGCCGCGAGCCGAGCGCCCGCAACTAGCCGCCGGTGATGACGAAAAATGAGTTTCTCGAGCTGCTCGATTACGGCCTCGGAGAGGCCGCTGAAACGCATCTGCGCGACACGAAAATCTTCCTGTCGCCGCTCGCCGGCCACCACGCAGGGAATTCTCACCGGTTGCGGCAGCGCGGGGTTGATGTAAACCGCCAATAAACCGCTGCTGCCCACCGCGGGGGTCTCGTTGCCGAACCACTCCAAGGCATGCGAGGTCAATCTGACGCGCTGAGGGGCGGGCAATCCGCTGTTGCGGAGCGCAAGTTCGGCCGTGAGCCGCAGCAGGATATTCACCTTGTACTCGAGCCGCTGCAGCTCGTGCACCAGGGCGGGCGATTCGTCCTTGAGCGCCTCGTGCACCCGGACCTCGTCCAGGGAGGACTCGGCACTGAGCAGCTGGTGGTTGTCGGAATTCAACCGCGCCAGCACCAACCCTTCCGCAAGCGCCCCTTCCGTCCACCCGATGGGCAGCGCTTCCTCGAATACCAGACCGTCGCCGAGAAATGCCTCAGGCATGGCTCCCGCCTTGAAATCCCGAATGTGTCCGGCGCCGCTCCTACCGCTGCCGATTATTCGAATAGGCGGCAACCGCTCGACGGCCGACGGCCGCCATGTCCATTGCGCGGCCCTTGCTGCGCAGGCGATGTTCCATCGAACCGATCGCCCGATCGTTCAATTGGGAGATTTCCCGCAATAATGCCAGTTCGCCTGCATTCGGCTGCTTGCGCCCGAGCCGGAATGACTTTAGCAGCAGCAGACGCTCCGCGTCGAGACTGACCGCCAACAACACGTCGCCGCCCTCGGCCACCGCCGCGAGCTCGTGGGAAATCTCGACCGCACGTTCCAACGCCGCGGTTGCCGCGCCGTGGTTCATCGTCCGTCCCTCACGATTTGATCCCAGCTGCTCTTGATCTTGCCGAGGAGCGCAGCTACTTCCGCAATGATCCGCGCATCGTTGGTGACGTTCGCCTGCGTCAGCCTATTCAGCATGTAGGAGTACAAGGCGCGCAGATTGGCCGCCACCTGGCCGCCGCGCTCCATGTCGAGACTGGCGTCGAGCTGCGAGATCAGCCGCACCGCCTTGCCGACGGCGGCTCCCTTCGCGATCACTTCGTTCACCGGCCGATTGTCCTTGATGCGCTCCATGCATCCGGCCGCGGTCGCAAGGTGCGACAAGGCATGTTCGAACATTATTTGCACCAGGCGGGTGGGGCTGGCGTCGGCGACCAGCCCATGGCTGCGCACGGTACGGTATCGGGCTGCGCCGTTTTGGGAATACATCATGATCGCGGCCTCATGTACTGGTGTTGCCGGCGCTCAGGCTGCTGTTCGAGCTGCTGGAGCTCGAGCTGCTGGTCGGATTGAATTCCGCGTTCAGATAGGTTTGCGTCTCTTTGAGCGATGCCACCGCCGCGTCCATGGCGTTGTACTGCGAGGTCAGCGTCGCCGAGTAGTTCGCAAGCTCCTGAGTCAGCTCCTGCTGCTGTATCGAAACATTGCTCAAGCTCGACTGCAGGCCTTGATTGATCGTGGGCAACAACCCGCCGGGCTGCGTGTACTGAGTGATCAGATTGTTGATCTGAGTCGCAATGCCGTTGGTGCCGCCCAACAGACTGGAGACGCCGCTCAAACTCGAACTGAGTGCATTGGACAACGTCGTTGAGTTGCTGTCGTAGTTGCCGTCGGAGTCCGCGGTGATCCCGAGGTCGGCGAGAGACTGGATACCGGTGGTGCTGCCGGAGTTGACCGTATCGAGGATGTTTTCCAATTGATTCTGGAAGGACTCGAGGGTCGCGTTGCCCTGCAGTGCGCCCGCCGTTTGAGTCGTGGCGTTGTAGCCCGTCAGGGTTTGAATGCTGGTCAATACGCCGTTCAGCGCGGTGACGAAGGTGCCGATCGAGGTCTGCGCCGCCGAGGTGTCGGCGCTGATGGTCAAGGTCGTCGGCGTGTTGGCGGCCGAGGCCTTGGTCAAATTCAAGGTGACGCCGCTGATGGCGCCCGACACGACGTTGCTGGGGCTCGTGGCCGCGAAACCGTTGATCGTGAATTTTGCGTCCTGAGCGGTCTGCGTCTGCGTGAGATTCGTCACGTTATTGGCCGGGTCATAGACCAGCGACGACAAATCGGTGTCGCCGTTCGAGGTGCTGACCGTAATCGCATTGGCGGCGCCGGTCGCGGTGCTGGACAGCACCAACCGGGAGCCGTCGGAGGCCGTCAGTATGCTGGCGGTGACGCCTGGATTGTTCGGCGCGGCGTTGATCGCGGCGGCTATGCCGGCGAGCGTGTTGTTGTTGGTGCCTATGGCAAGTGAGGCGGACGCGCCGTTCACGGTGATGGTGAGAGTTCCGGTGCCCACCGCCGTGCTCGAACTTGCCACCGGTTGCGAGGTGAGGGTGGCCGAGGTGGCCAGATTCTGCACCTCGAGGGAGTACTGACCGGCCGACGCATCGGAGGACGCGGTGGCGGAAGCGATGGTGGTATCGCCGACGGTGGCGTCGTATCCGGCCAGAGTACCTGGAGTCTCGAGCGTGGATAACGTCGCCTGCAGGGTATCGAGTGCGCTGGTGAACGTGCCGTACGCCGACACCTGCGAATTCAGCGAAGTCTGCTGGGCGTTCAATTGGTTGGTCTGCGCGGCCCCGTAGGCCGACGTCAGGGACGACACGATGGCGCTGATATTGAGTCCCGACCCGATGCCGGTCGAGGTGATCAGGGCGCTCGCGGAGGCGGCTCCGGAGGTGGATGAACTGCCTGATATCGTTGAACTCATAAAATCCTACCCCGTCTCAAGGTTAATCAAATTATCGGCACACCAAGCCAGGACTTAAGCAAGAGGCGTACCAACCCCGGGACGGCTCAGGCGTGACTGTCGAAGAGCGCTCCGGAAACCCCCACGCTGCGTGCCAGGGCGGGAAATTCGCTGGCCAGGAACTCGCCGACGACCGCGCCATTGGCTGGATTGATCTGTTGAATCATCTTGTCGTTGGATGAGGGATCGACCCGATATTGATCCGGTCGCCCCGAATCATTGAGGGCCTTGTTCAACTGGGCGACCAGCGTCTGCGCATCGGTGGTGCTGACCGCCGGCGCCCTGCTGGTCGTGGATGCGGCGCTTTCGACGGCTGCCGCGGGCGGCGCGAGCGCATCCGCCGGCTGTGCCGTCAAGGCATTGCCGCTCGGCGGCAAGACTTTGCCGCTGACGTCCTGAACTCTTGCCGCTATCGGCGCCTGACTTCCCTGCACTAGGCTCGTTACCGGTATTTTTGCTGCAACACCGTCGCTTGCCATGATTGCACCTGCTTTAGCCTACATTGCGTCCTACATTAATTTCGCGATACTCCCAGTCATTTGGTCGCTCTAAGACCAAGGCCCGGGCGCTTTCGCGCCCGAGCCGTGGCATCCACATCATCTAATCCAAGCTATCGGCAATTACTGCAGAAGCTTGAGGATCAGCTGCGGTTCCTGGTTGGCCTGCGCCAACACCGAGATACCCGCCTGTTCCAACACCTGAGCCTGGGTCAGGTTCGCCGTTTCCTGCGCGAAGTTCGCATCCTGAATGGTGCTGCGCGACTGAGTCAGGTTCTGACTCGTGGAGGTCAGGTTGCTGACCGCCGCCGTGAAGCGGTTCTGGATGGCGCCCAACTGGCTCTGGAAAGCGCTGACCGTTGCCAGGGCAGAGTCGACCGAGGCGATCGTGGCGTTGGCGCCGGCGACCGTCAGTACGTTCTGGTTGGCAAGGGTGGCGTTGCCCAAGGAGATGGTCTGGCCGCCGGACGTGAAGCCGACGTCCGCGGATCCCGTGCCGCCGATGACGATGTTGTTCGCAGCGGACAGGGTGACGTCACCCTCAGTCGTGGTGGCCGTGCCCGAGGCTGCCAAGGCTGCGCCGGTACCGGTTACACCGGCTCCGATCGTTTCCGTGGAAGTGATGTTCCGACCATCCGAGGCAGTCAGCGACAACGCACCGGTCGAGGACAGGCTGGCCGTGACACCGGTCTGTGAGGAGTACAGATTGATCTGCGTCGCCACATCGGTTCCGGTCAAGGTCTGGCCGTTAGCAACCGTGGTGCCCGCGGCGTAAATGTTCACGCCATTGATCTGCAACGCGTAGGTGCTGGTTGCCAATGTGCCGCCGGTGATGGTGGAGAACGCCGTCGCTCCCGTGACCGTCGTCGAGGCACTGGCCGTCAAGCCCGCGACACCTGCCGCATTGATGGCCTGCGCCTTGGCATAGGCAGAGCTGGAAGTCTGGCCCGCCGCAGTGCCGGCCTGGGAGGCGCCGATGGCGACCGCTGTGCCGGTACCCACCTGGATGGTGAGATTGCTGCCGGTCAGCGCGTTCGAGCTAACCGGACCGCCCGTGCCCGAGGCAACCTGGCCGATCTGGTTGGCGCCGACGCCCTGCGCCAGGTTCACCGAAATGGTGTCGCCGACATTGGCGCCCACTTGGTACACCGTGGTGCCGCTGGTGCCGTTCAGCACGTTCGCACCGTTGAAGGTGGTCTGCGAGGCAATCTGCGTGATTTCAGCGATCTGCTGCTGCACCTGGTTATCGAGAGCGGCGCGGTCCGCGGCGCTGTTCGAGCCGTTGGCCGATTCAACCGCCAAGGTCCGGATGCTCTGCAGGTTGTTGACCACCGTGGTCAGCGCGCCGCCGGCGGTTTGCGCTTCCGACACGGCGTCGTTCGCGTTGTTGACGGCCTGGTTGGTGCCGTTGATCTGGGTCGTGAACTGCTGGCTGATCGCGAGACCGGCGGCGTCGTCGGCGGCGCTGTTGATGCGCAGACCCGAAGACAAGCGGTCCAACGACTGCGACAACAGAGCCTGCGAACCCGTCAGGTTGTTCTGCGCTGTAATCGAATCGATATTCGTATTGAGTGTTAATGACATGTTCGAAACTCCTGAATGTTTAGTACACCGGCCCGTCTTAGGCCCTGCTTAGTTGTGTTCACTTCACCCGCCAAGCGGGCGGACCGGTGACCACATGCAAGAGGTTTATCGGAAGACTGTCTGGGTTCTTTAGGCGCAATCCCGACGCAGAGTTCTGGTGTTTCAGTACTGCGTCACAGTTTCGCCAGTTGACCTTTGACAACCGTGTCGTTCGCCGCTCGCGTGAACCTTATCGGCCGCCATATGCGCTTCTGCAGTACGGCATCGCTGCAATTCGGCGATCGCGCCGCAGTAGGTACACGGTAGGCACAGAAGGTGCATCTACCCGGCATGGCTCAACACCTCCAGTCCCAGAGCGCCGGATTACCGGCGCGCGCCATCATCGCGCCGCCGCCGGTGCGGACGCCCGACGCCCTGTGCGGCGAGGCCATGAGCCTGCAGCTTGCCGGCCGGCTGGATCTCGCCGAGCGGCTGTATCGGGAAATTTTGCAGATGCAGCCTGCCCATGCGGCGGCGAACTATTGCATCGGCATGCTGCAGGTACAGAATCGACGGGCCTCCGAGGCGCTGCCCTTCCTGCTTGCGGCGCTCAAGTCCGATCCGAAAACGCCGGATTATTGGCTGGGCTACCTGGAGGCGCTGCTGCTCACCGGTCAGACCGGCGAGGCGCTCGCCGCGCTGGCGCTCGGCCGGCAGCATGGGCTCGCAGGCGTTGCTGTCGAGGAGTTCGCGGGCCGGCTCGACGCCCAGGTGCACCGGACGACCGCCGTCGTCCCCGTGCCGCCCCCCTCGCGCACCGAGCAGCGCCGCAACCACCGCCTGGCGAGCCGTCGAGAACGCACGCTGCTGGCGACCTTGAAGCAGGGGCGCTTCGCCGACGCGCTGAATCAGAGCCGCCGCTTGACAGAAGACTGTCCCGAGCGCGGCCTGGGCTGGAAGACGCTGGGAGCGCTGCTGTGGCAGCAAGGGCACCTTGAAGAGGCCCTCGCGGCGATGCGAACCGCCGCCCAGCTGCTGCCGCAGGACGCCGAGACGCACGCCAACCTGGGGATGACTCTGACCAAGTTGGAGCGCTTCGGCGAAGCAGAGACCTGTCTGCGCAGAGCGCTGGACGTCGATCCGCAGTTCGCGGCGGCGCATGGGCATCTTGCGGACATGTACCAGCTGCAGGGAATGTATACGGAGGCGGAGGCCTGTCTGCGGCGCACCCTCGCACTGCGGCCCGACGAATTCACGGAGGGCGTGGATTTGCGCCGCACCAGCCTCCTGTTCATGCTGATGCACAACCCGGCGACGGATGCGGATGCACTGTTTGCCGAGCACTGCCGAGTAGGCGCGCACTTGGAGCGCCGGCTGCCCGCATCCTGGCCGCGGCACCGGAATGTTGCCGACCCGAATCGCTGCCTTAAAGTAGGGATCGTGTCGGGAGACTTGCGCGACCACGCAGTCGCGACCTTCATCGAGCCGGTATTCGAGCAGTTGAGGGACCATCCCGGCTTGGAACTGCACGCGTATCACAACCACGCCGACGAAGACCGGGTCACCGCGCGCCTGCGCAGTCACTTGAAGCACTGGCATCGGATTGTCGATCTCTCGGACACGCAGCTTGCACAACGGATCATGGACGACCGGATCGACATCCTCATCGATCTGTCCGGCCACACCTCGCTGAATCGGCTGCGGACATTCGCCCGCAAGCCGGCGCCGGTTCAAGTGAGCTGGATCGGCTATCCCGGCACCACGGGTCTTCGGGCAATGGATTACTACTTAGGCGACCCTCATTTCCTGCCGCCGGGCCAATTTGATCGGCAGTTCACGGAAAAGCTCGTCTATCTGCCTGCGCAGGCACCGTTCCGACCTTCTGACGCGGCCCCGCCCGTCAATGGTTTGCCGGCACTCGAAACCGGCACCCTGACATTCGGCAGTTTCAACCGGCTCGGCAAAATCACTGCCGCCACCGTCGATTTGTGGTCGCAACTGCTGCGCGCGTTGCCCGCGACCAAGATGCTGATCGCGGGCACACCGCCCGGCCCGCAGCCCGCATTGATCAAACAATTCGCGCAGGCCGGCATCTCGCCTGAGCGTCTGACGCTGCATCCGCGAAGCACCATGGATCAGTACCTCGCCTTGCATCATCAGGTCGACCTGTGCCTCGACACCTACCCCTACGCGGGAGGCACCACGAACATCCACGCCGTCTGGATGGGGGTGCCCACCTTGACCGTGGCGGGACCGACACCGGCGGCCCGGCAAGGCGCGGCCACCTTGAGCCAAGTGGGCCTCGATGGATTCACGGCCGGCGATGCCGCCGACTTTGTCGTCAAGGGTGTCCATTGGGCCAATCATCTCTCCGCCCTGGCGGAGGTGCGCCTCAGTCTCCGCGGCCGTTTGCAGGAATCACCGAGCCGCCGCGCCGAGAACGTCGCCGCCGCACTCGAATGGGCGCTTCGACACATGTGGGTGCGCTGGTGCGCCGGGCTGCCGGCAGAGTCCTTTCATTCCACCGTGCCGGCACCGGCCGGCCAAGGGAGCTTCAAATGATGGATCACAAAATTCGCGTGTTGGATCGCAGAGATCCGGACCCGATCTACGTCACGCGTCCCGAGCTGCCCAGCCTCGATGCATTCATCCCGTATCTGCGCAAAATCTGGGACAGCAAGGTCCTCACCAACGGCGGCCCCTTTCATCAGCAGTTCGAGCAGCAATTGGGCGACTACTTGGGAGTCAAACATATCGCCCTGTTCACCAACGCGACCATCGGTCTGGTCACCGCCCTGCAGGCGCTGCGCATCAGCGGCGAGGTGATCACGACGCCCTACTCCTTCGTCGCGACCGCGCACTCGCTGCTGTGGAACGGCATCAAGCCGGTGTTCGTCGACATCGATCCCTCAACGCTCAATCTCGATCCGGCCAAGATCGAAGCAGCCATCACGCCACAAACCACGGCCATCATGCCGGTGCATTGCTACGGCCACCCCTGCGACGTGGAGCGAATCCGATCCATCGCCGACACCTACGGCCTCAAGGTCATCTACGACGCGGCGCATGCCTTCGGCGTGCATGGCGATAGCGGCAGCGTGCTCGCGCACGGCGATTTGTCGGTCTTGAGCTTTCACGCCACCAAGGTGTTCACCACCTTCGAGGGCGGCGCCATCGTCTGTCCCGACGAGAAGACCCGGCAGCGGATCAATTATCTCAAGAACTTCGGTTTTGCCGATGAAGTGACGGTGGTGGCTCCCGGCATCAACGGCAAGATGAGCGAGTTCAATGCGGCGCTCGGCCTGCTACAGCTGCAGGGCATCGATCAGATGATCGCCAAGCGCGGGGCAATCGACGCGCGCTATCGCGCCGGCCTCAAGCACGTGGCGGGCATCGATTGCGTGCAGGGCACGCACGAACAGCGGCGCAACTACGCCTACTTTCCGATCCTGGTACGGCCGGACTATCCGCTGAGCCGCGATGCCTTGTTCCAGGAGTTCCGCAACCACAATATCTACGTGCGGCGCTATTTCCATCCGCTGATCAGCGACTTTCCGATGTACCGCGGCCTGCCGTCGGCCACGCACCAGAACTTGCCGGTCGCCGCCAGGACGGCGCAGCAGGTCCTGTGCCTGCCGATCTATCCGTCGCTGCCCGACGATCAAGTCGATCGCGTGCTGGACCTGCTCGACCGCCGATCATGAGCAAAGAACGCCATCGCTGCGGATCAGCTCCGCGACCTCATCCAAGGGCCGGGTGAGCAGCAGTGAAAGAATACTGTCCTCCGGCCCGCGGAACGGCGCCAGAAACTTCAATTCGATGCCTTGATCGGCGAACGCCTGTGAATCGTACAGCTCGTGCCCCCCGGGAGAATTGACATAGCACGTCGCACCCAATGCGCGGGCCACCGCAATCACCCGAGCCTGGCCGTGCACGTCCGCGGGAATGCGCAGCGTGCTGGAGCGTACCAGCGGCCGCGAGATGCCGAGCAAGGCGGTGAGGCGTTGCAGCTGCGCGCACAAGTAATCGGCGACCGTCCCGGAACCCAACTCCGTCACGAGCTCGAGCAGCGGCGATGCACTCCGGCGGGCGCTCTGCAAACCGGGAAAGCGTTGCATGCCGCGTTCGAGTTGCGCGGGTGCATCGGACGCAAACTCGAGGGCGTCGATGCGCGTGTCGCGATCGCATTTTTTTATCGGGAGCGTGAGCCAGTCGAGTTCGCCGGACACGAGCGGCAGGCGGTTGCGATGCACCCAGCCGCGGCGCGGGAACTGCACGCAGTCGAAGGCGACGAATACGTCTGCGGCCGTGAACAACCGAAAGTAGCCCGCGTACGGAATGAAGTAGGGCTGCATGACTGCGACGGTCGTCATCTCGCCGAAAATCATAGCACGCGCTTTCTTCCGCATCGGGCTCGCACGGGAGGGGTGCGATGAAGCTCGCGCAATTTCGCCGCGACGGCTTCGGCGTCGTCCGCGGCTTGATCAGCATCGACAACCTCGATCGGCTGGCCGCCGACATCGGCGGTGTTTTCGGCCGGCGAGCGCGGAGCCTCGGCCTCGACACGCCGGACCCGGTCGACCAGGCAGGCCTCTCCGCGCTTCTGACCCGGCTCTTCGATTACGATCGACAGGCCTACCTCGCAACGGCGCGGCAAACGCAGCACCTGGCGAGCGTGCACCGGCTGGGGCTGGCGCCGGAGTTGATGCAGGTCGTGGCCGAGCTCGGCCTGACCGTGCCGGCGTTGTCGACCCGACCCGTCATTCATTTCATGGCGGATCAATTGAAAATCGACGGCGGCTATCACAAGACGCCGGGCCACCAGGACTGGCGCAGCGTCCAGGGCAGCCTGGACGGAATCACCATCTGGCTGCCCTTGTTCGACGTGGGCGCCAGTGACTATCCGCTCGAAGTCATCCGCGCAAGCCATCGCGGCGGCTTGCTGGCCAGCGTCGAAGACCCGTTCGGCCATCGCATCGCCGACGGCCAGATCGAAGAGTCGGAGTTCGCGCCGGTCAGCGTGCGGCGCGGCGACGTCATATTCTTCTCGGGTTTCCTGGTGCATCGAACCGGAAGTGCCGGCGGCGGCATGGTGCGCATCGCGCTCAGCTACCGCTACAACAACGCGGCCGAGCCCAGCTTCGTCGCACGCAACTATCCGAGTCCCTATGTGTACCGGCCGGATATGCGCCTGCTGCAAGAGAATTTCCCCACCGAGGCGGACCTCGGCCGCATATTCGCGGCGTCAGCGGCGGAAGATACAGTTGAAGAGATCGGGATAAACCCCCCCGCGTAGCCGCGCTACCGGTACCTTATCGGTCAATCGGAAGCCATGGTGCAGCAGCGCCTCTGCCTCCGCGATTTGGGTCCGGTCCGTCAACTCGATGAATACGGTATTCAGCAGCGGATTGCCGAGGGTACTCTTGGCGCCGGCGAGGACCGCCGCTTCGGCCCCATCGACATCGATTTTCATGACATTCGGTTGCGGCATTCGAAACTCGCGGATCAAGTCGTCAAGCGGCATCTTGAGCACAGTCTGAACATGCGCCGGCTCGAACGCCTCTTTGGTGTCCTGCGTTTCCGGCTTGTCCAATATCTTGACGTGCTCGCCGGCGCCATAGACTCGCGTGTGGATTTTGCCGATGCCGGCCGACTCGGCAATGGCCACGTTGAAACTATTGAGCGGTTCAACGAGGGCTTGGCGATTCAGGAAATGGTTCAACTCCAGGGTCGCGTAGTTTTGCGCCTCGGGCTCGAACGCATAGACTCGGGCTCGCCGGCGCAGCGCCGCATACAGTGAAAATAGGCCGATCGACGCGCCCAAATCGAAGAAAATCGCGCCTTCGGGCATGCCGTCTATCAGATCGAGAAGTTCCGGCTCGATCTCCGCGAAGCGTTCCGCCCAGATTCGGAGGCGCGGATTGGATACGGCAAAACGAATGACGATGCCGCGCACAGCCACACTCACCGTGTCGTCCGTGGCCGTACTCTCAATGGCGGTCATAGTCGGCAACAGTGGGCTTCAACTGCGCTCCCAAATTGCGAGACCGAATCCCGTGCGGCCGAAACCGTTGCCGCAATAGAGCATCCAGCGCTCGCCGTCGTGATCGAACACGTGCGGATAGGCAACCATCTCGGAGTCCCAGCCCGCCGCGGCGGGCTGCAGATCGGCCAACGAGGGCGCCCGCCGCCAGTTCAGTCCGTCTTCCGAGCGCGCCGCACCCAGGCGGTAGGGCTGTTCACGGGTCCGTACGCTGAACCACATGGTGTAGCCGGTAGCGTCGCGCACCACGCAGGGCCGGGCTATGGCGAACTCCTGGCCCTCGAGCGGCACGGCAATTCGTCCGCGCTCGTGCCAGTGCACGCCGTCGACGGAACGCGCATCGCAAATATGATAGGACGGCGAAGGACGGCCCTCGATGTCCTCCCAGCCGAGTCCGCTTAAGTACCACATGCGCCAGCCGCCCGCCTCGGGCAGTACACAGGGATTGGAGCAGAACCACGGGTCGTCCACGCTGCGCTCGAGCACCGGACCCGGGAGGCGCAGCCAGGCGCCGTCCGGCGCGGCCTCCGCCATGCCGATCGACACATGGAAGGGCACCGTGCCGCGCGTGTTCCATCCGATGTAGTAGAGCCGGCGCCGGCCACCGTGCAGGGTGAGCCAGGACATCATCGCGCCGCAATCGTCAAAGGCGCCCACAGGCCCCGTTCCGAGCGCCGCGGCCGGCGACATCTCCAGTATGCGTTCGGGGTGATGCAGATCGAGCACCAGCCAGGCAATGTGCGAGCGGTTCTGCGCGTCGCGCGGCGAGAACCAAATGCGATGCAGTCCGCCGTCCAGCGGCTCGGCAAACGGCACGGAGGCATGCGAGATGAGGAACTCGCGCTCGCCGCGCGGAACATAGATCTGGCCGAGTCGCCGCCAGCCCACCGCTACAGACGCGTCCGCGAGGACGGCACTCGTGCGACCGGGGTCGGCGGCGCGACGAACACCTGTTCCGGCTGCGTGTCGGCCATGATCAATGCGCCGGCGCCGATCAGGCAGCGCTCTGCGATGGTAATGCCGTCGCGAAACGTGGCATTCACTCCGACGAAGCAATGATCGCCGATGCGAACGCCGCCCGACACCACGATGTGCGACGCCAGGAAGCAGTGGTCTCCGATCAACGAGTGGTGCCCGATATGGTTGCCCGCCCACAGCAGGGTATCGTTGCCGATTTGAGCAAAGGGCTGGATCACATTGTGCTCCATGACGAAGCTGTTATCGCCCAGCGACAAGCCGGCCCATGCGGATGCCCGCGGGCTGACATGGCTCGCGAGACGGTAGCCCGCCGCCTTGGCCGCGGCGTACTTGGCGGCGCGGATGTCGTTCATTTTGGCGTAGCTCAGCGCTACGAACATCATGTGATCTTCGGGTGGGAATGCCCGTGGCAGTTCTTCGAACGGCACAACCGGCACTCCCTGAAAGGTGCTCTCCGTCATGAAGCCGCCATCCACGGTATGGGCGACGACTTTATAGTCGCTGTCGTGCACAAAGTACCAGCCGAGCACCTCGGCGATCTGCCGCGTGCCGAAGATCACCAGGCTGCGGCTCATGGCTTCCACCACTCGCCGTCCGCGCTCACCGGCGACCGCTGCGGGTGGCGCCAGGCGAACGCGGTGAATTCGTACAGTCCGTAGTCGGCACGGAACGCGATGTGGCGCGTGAGGTCGCGTGTGAGAAAGGCCGCCGCCTCATCGAACCCCCAATGAAAGAGATCGTCGCGTTCCCAGTCCACATGCCGGCTCATGGCATTGAAGGCGACACCGTAGCGCGCGGCGCGAAACGCGGCGCTGAGCAGGGCCTCGGCCATGGCCACCATCCGCTCCCTGGGAATGCCCTGCCGTTCCGTCAACACGCCATTCATGATGACCACATCGACGGACTCCGGCGGCAAGGGATCGGTGATGATATCGCGCGCCTCGAATTGCTTCCCGGGCCAACGCTCGCGTCCGAGAGCTATCATGGCGGGGGAGAGATCGATTCCCCGGTAATCCACTGCATTCTCCCGGCCCGTGGCAACCAGGTAGTCCAGCAACAGACCCGGACCGCAGCCGAGGTCGAGCAGACTCGGCGGCACGGCACCGGTGGGTACGGCACGCAGGATTTGCAGCTGCACATTGAAGCGCTCCGCCAAATCCCGTCCATTGGGCCAGTCCACACCGAGCGGCGTCGCGCCTGCCTGTGCGAGGCACCGCTCGTAATGGCGCTGGAGCGGCAGCCAGTCTAACGACATAACCTGGGATTGAAGCACACTACCCCGCATGAGGTATAGGTTCTGTCGTGCGAACTCGCCGCAAGCTGTGCGGCGGCGCAACCTCAAGCCTGGCAGTACAGAACCGTCTCCTCGGTATGAATCGTATAGTGATCGATGAAACAAGAATAAAACGGAAATTTATCCTTGATGTACAGGATGATTTCGAATAAATCTCCCGGCTTGTGATAAAGCGAAATGGCGAGCTTCGGCTTGAATCGCTGAATGCTCTCCCTGGCGCCGCGGATGGATTCCAGCTCGGCGCCCTCCACGTCGAGCTTCACGAAATTTATCTTTTCGATGTCCTTGGTGTTCACAAGGTAATCGATCGACCGCAAGGGCACGGGGGCGTTTCCCGAGCTGAAGCCGGGGGCGTACTGATTCAGCACGATGGGCTGCGCGAGAACATTCCTGTCCGACAGCCCATAGGGCATGACCTTGACGTTGTCGTGGGCGAATTGCTTGGTGTTGTATTCCAGGATTGCCAGGTGGTCGGCCACCGGATCGAAACAGTACACGCTGCCCCGCGGACCCACGGCATTGGAGAATACGGCCGCCGTGTCCCCGGTGCATGCCCCGCCGTCGATCACCGAGTCGTTGGGCTCCGGGGAGATTTTCACGCCGTCGCTGCTATAGAAATACTGTCCGCGGAATAAGTAGTAGTCCAGGCCGAGGCAGTCGACGAGATACCGGTGGTTCTTGTACTCGAAATCGAAATGCTTCAGTCCGCCGAATTGGCCGCTCGAAGGCAACCGGCTCGGGGTGAATTTTTCGGCCGCCTTGTACTGCTCGAACTCCGCGTCCTTGCCCGCGAACCCCACCGGCAATCTGACGCTGAAATGTCCCGCCAGCCGGAATGCGATGAGATGCAGGTACAGCCGCTTCGATGCGTCGTTGCCGAGCAGCGAGTAGGCCGCGAACAGACTTTCGTAATTCTTGATGAACCAATCGAAAAAAAACGCGCTCTCCGCGGCCTTGAAATCCTTCGAGTGATCGACGCCGTCGATATTGAATCTCGCGGCATCGAAGTTGTCGAGGTAGGTGTTCAATTTGAGGGCCGCGATGGACTCGACGAGAATCGAGCCGTAAAACGCCTGCGCCGAGCCTGGGAGTTCGCTGAACATATGCCATTTTAGCGCCTCGAGGAGCGGTCAGGCCGGCTTTTAGGCGCGCCAATCGACAAATTTGGGGTAGAATCTGCGCCCATTTTCTTCCGCCCTAGGTCGATTGCACGAGTGAAAACCGCTCTCCGTAAAGCCGCGAGCCGGGCCCCCAAAGTGGGCTTTGTGAGCCTGGGCTGCCCCAAAGCGCTGGTCGACTCCGAGCGCATACTCACGCGCCTGCGCGCGGAAGGATATGAAGTCGCCGCGAGCTATGCGGCGGCGGATCTGGTGGTGGTCAACACCTGCGGCTTCATCGACTCGGCGGTGGATGAATCGCTCGAGGCCATCGGCGAAGCGCTTGCGGAAAACGGCAAGGTGATCGTCACCGGCTGTCTGGGTGCACAGCCGCAGAAGATTCTCGACCGACATCCGCAGGTATTGAAGATCACCGGCCCGCAGCGCTACGAGGAAGTCGTGGCCTCGGTGCATGAACACCTGCCGCCGCAACACGAGCCCTTCGTGGATCTCATTCCGGCGGGCGGCGTGAAACTGACGCCGCGCCATTACGCCTATCTCAAGATCTCCGAAGGCTGCAATCATCATTGCACCTTCTGCATCATCCCCTCGATGCGGGGGCGTCTGGTCAGCCGGCCGATCGGAGGCGTGCTGAACGAGGCGGAACAGCTGGTGCGCGCCGGAGTGAAGGAACTCCTGGTGATTTCTCAGGACACGAGCGCATATGGCGCCGATCTCAAATATGCCGCGCAAACGTGGCGCGACGTCGAGCGGCGCGCGCATTTCTACGATCTGGCCGCGGCCTTGGGCGAGCTCGGGGCGTGGATTCGCCTGCACTATGTCTATCCGTATCCGCACGTCGACCGGGTCGTGGAGCTCATGGCCGACGGGCGGGTTCTCCCCTACTTGGACATTCCTTTTCAGCATGCGAGCGCACGAATCCTGAAGCTGATGAAGCGCCCCGCCGCCGCCGAAGACACATTGGAACGGATAGCCGCCTGGCGGCGCGCCGTGCCGGACATCACCCTGCGCAGCACCTTCATCGTCGGCTTCCCCGGCGAGACCGAGGAAGACTTCACCCAGCTGCTCGATTGGCTGCGAGCCGCCCAGCTGGACCGGGTCGGCTGCTTCGAGTATTCGCCGGTCGAAGGCGCAGCGGCCAACGACCTGCGCCAGGAACCCGTGCCCGCGGAGGTCAAACAGGAACGCCGGGCGCGCTTCATGGAGTTGAGTGCCGAGATCAGCGCCCAGCGGCTCGAGCAAAAAGTGGGCCGCACCATGCGCGTCCTCATCGACAGCATCGACGGCGGTGTGGCCGTCGCCCGCTCGGCCAGCGACGCGCCCGAGATCGACGGTACGGTACGCATTCGTGGGGCAAAGGGACTGAAGGTGGGCGATTTTGCGGACGTGCTGATCACCAAGGCCGGCGCTTACGACCTCGAGGCACGGCCGGCTACGCTGCCGCGGCCGGCAACGCTCCCGATTGCGTAGATATGCGCTTCAATTCTTTCGACTCTGATGGAGATCACCGTGGAAATAGCCGCTGACAAAGTGGTGTTGATTCATTACACGCTGAAGGACGACAGCGGCGCCGTACTCGACAGTTCCGCCGGGGGCGAGCCCCTCGCCTATATACAAGGACACGGAAACCTCGTTCCCGGGCTTGAAAAGGCTCTGGAGGGAAAGCAGGGGGGCACCACCTTGACCGTCACGCTGGCGCCCGCCGACGGCTATGGGACCCGCGAGGAGAAGCTGGTGCAGCGCGTTCCGCGGCGCTCCCTGCAAGGGGCCGGCGAAATCAAGAAGGGCATGCAATTTCAGGCGCGCACCGACGACGGCATGCGCGTATTCACCGTGACCGGCATCGCCGGCGACATGGTGACCCTCGACGGCAACCATCCGCTCGCGGACCAGACGCTGCATTTCAACGTCGAAGTCGTGAGCGTGCGCGAGGCGACGACCGAAGAGCTGGAGCACGGCCATGTGCACGGCGCCGGCGGACATCATCACTGACAGGGTACCCGGCCCGGTCTGATGGTACCCGCGCGGCGCCGGCGCCTGCCGGCCGTGGGCTACGAGATGTACTTGAACAGGGACAAGCCCTGAGTCAGGGTGTACGCCTGCATCGCCGCGCTCAAAGTCGTGTTCTGCGAATCCAAACTGGTGATCGCACTGGCGTAGTCCAGACTCTGCAGCGACGAGATCGATTGCTGTAGCTGGGTCTGCTGGCTGGTCTGAACCGATTGCTGAGTGGTGATGGTATTGAGCCGGCCGCCGACGCTGGCCTGCACCGTCGATGTCTGACTGATCGCCTGGTCGATGTTGTTCAAGGCGGTGGCGACGGAATTGTTCAGCGCCGGAACCGCGGCCGGGCTGCTCGCGCCCGTTTGGATGGCAGTGATGAGATTCTGCACCGTCGTGAACAGGCTTTGATTACCGCTCGGCGTCACGCTGAAGGAATCGCCCGTGGCAGGCGTGCCGGTCAGGGTCACCTGTGCGCCGCCGAAGCTAATCGTCTGACCCGAGGTGTAGGCGCCGCTGGTGACCAGGTTGCCGAGCGAGTCGTGCACCTGGTAGGCGTTCGGTGCGGTGAAACTGATCGAATAGGTCTTGCCGCTGTATCCCGCGGCGCCGGTCACGGTCGTAGCGCCCAGCAATCCGGATCCCGTATTGGCGGCATTGGCGGTCACCGTGAATGTCCCGTTGCCCGTCTTGATTTGATTGAATACGACGTCGCCGTTGTCGCCGCTCGCGAGAGTTTGACCCGGCGCGATCTGAACCTGATTCTGGCCCTGATCGCCGGCGTAGCTGGCGCCGGTCGCGGTCAACGAAAAGGGCTCGGTTTGGGTGGCGAAGCCTGAGAATATGTACTGGCCGTTCCCGTCCTGGGTGTTGGCCAGCGACAGCAGGCTGTTTTGAATCTGCGTCGCCTGCTCCGCAATGGCGGTGAGGTCTTCCCCCGTTTGCGTGCCCGAATTGGCCTCGAGCGCCAGGCTGCGCAGGCTCTGCAATTGGCTTTGCAATTGCGACAGCGCGGTGTCTTCGGTTTGCAGGCTGGTCTGCGCACTGTTGCCGTTGGCCGTGTACTGCTTGCTCTGCGACAGGGCTTGATCGTAGTTGTTGACGGCGCCGGCGGCGATGGGGTCCTGCGAGGGAGTGGTGAAGTTCACTCCCGAGGAGATCTGATTCTGCGTTTGCGACAGGTTGGACTCGAGCGAGTCGAGCGCGCTCAGGAACTGCGTTTGATTCAAACTTTGGGTGACGCGCATGGCTTAGTCCTACGAGTACGTACCGTTGATCGAATCCATGAAGAAGGTGAACGTGCCGTTCGCGATGCTCAAGGCCTGTGCCGAAGCCTGATAGGCCTGCTGCCACTGCAGCAGGTTGGCCGCTTCCTCGTCCAAATTGACGCCCGACACCGACTGCACGGATTGTTGTGCCTGGGAGTTGATCGCGGTTTGCGCGGTCTGCGCCGTATTGACCTGCTGCGCCTGGCTGCCGATGCCGGTGATCAGCGAGCTCACCGCGCCGTTGACGCTGACCGTGCCGTTCGACAGAATCCCTTGCGTTTGCAAGTTGGCGCTCGCGAGCGCATTGCGATTGTCCCCGGTGCCGCCGGCATTGCTCTGCACGGTGAAGGTGTCGCCGGTCGCGGGAGTGCCGCTGATCTGCGTTTGCCAGCCGTTCAGCGAAATGTTGCCTCCCGAAGTGTAGGCGAAGCTTCCCGCACCGTTGACCGAGTAGGTGGTCGGGCTCAGGAACTGGATGGTTTCGGTATTGAGCAGGTTCGGGTTCGCGGCGTTCACGACGGAGCCGTTGCCGATGGTCGCGCTTCCCGTGTTGCCCGTGCCCGCGGACGTCTGGACCGCGCCCGCCGCCGCGATCTGCGCGGTACCGGTCAATGCCACGGCGAAAGAACCCGCCGCCTGCGCCGTGGGCTGAATCAGGAACTGGTCGCCGTTGGCGGGAGTTCCCGACAGCACGATGGAGAGTCCGTCGGCCGTAATCGGATTGCCCGCCGTGCCGTTGCCGGTAAAGGCAACCGCGCCGCCCGTTGCGGCGTTGGCCA
>Ga0210391_10000822_pt1 | contig 30360 bp, 32 predicted proteins | sample IncBWC12OmetaG_FD_160573 | JGI IMG/M metagenome (GOLD analysis project Ga0210391, IMG submission 160573) | Forest soil microbial communities from Barre Woods Harvard Forest LTER site, Petersham, Massachusetts, United States - Inc-BW-C-12-O ... | reverse complement strand
ATAGATAAACAAGGTTGAACGTAGGGGCAATGAGCCGCGAACGTATCTTCCAGCCAAGGACGTGTCGGGTTATTACCTAGCACCTGTTCCACTCGAATTCCCCGGCAAGTCCGGGGATTCTTTTGTGTGGCGCACGCGATCCAGCCCCTTCGTGTAGGTTAGGTCGCGTGAGAACTCTGCTGCGTTCCCTGTATTTCCAGGTCATCGTCGCCATCGTCTTGGGCGTGCTGCTGGGCGCGCTCTATCCGCACGCCGGCGCGATGATGAAGCCCCTCGGCGACGGATTCATCAAGCTCATCAAGATGCTGATCGCGCCGGTGATCTTCTGCACGGTCGTGACCGGCATCGCCGGTGTCGAAGACATGAAGAAGGTCGGAAAGACCGGCGGGCTTGCCCTGGTGTATTTCGAAGTGATGAGCACCGTGGCGCTGCTCGTAGGTCTCGCGGTGGTCAATATCGTTCAGCCCGGGAGCGGGATGAATGTCGATGTGCGCACTCTCGACGCGGGGTCCGTCGCAGCCTTTGCGGGCCCCGGAAAGTTGCAGTCGCCGGTCGATTTCCTTCTCAATGTCATTCCGACCACGGTGGTCGACGCATTCGCCAAAGGGGAGATACTGCAGGTTCTGCTCGTCGCCGTGCTGTTCGGATTCGCGCTGCAGCGCCTCGGGACGCGCGGCTCGGGCGTGCTGGGCTTCATCGAGGGACTGTCGCAGGTCCTGTTCGGAATCGTCGCGTTGATTATGAGATTGGCGCCGCTCGGCGCCTTCGGCGCCATGGCCTTCACCGTCGGCACCTATGGGTTCGGCACGCTGCGGTCCCTTGGGCTGCTGATGGCGAGTTTCTACGCGACCTGCCTGCTGTTCATCTTCGGCGCCTTAGGTGTGGTGGCGCGTCTGCATGGATTCAGCATCTGGCGTTTCGTCAAGTACATCGGCGACGAGCTCTTCATCGTTCTCGGCACCTCCTCGTCGGAGTCGGTGCTGCCGCGCATGATGGCCAAGCTGGAGAAGATCGGCGCCGCCAAGCCGGTGGTGGGCCTGGTGATCCCGGCGGGCTATTCGTTCAATCTCGACGGCACCTCCATCTACCTCACGATGGCAACCCTGTTCATCGCACAGGCGACCGGCGCCGCCCTGACTCTGCCGCAGCAACTCACGCTGCTCGCCGTGCTGGTGCTCACTTCCAAGGGGGCCGCCGGGGTGACGGGCAGCGGCTTCATCGTGCTGGCGGCGACGCTGTCCTCCGTCGGTACTCTGCCCGTGGCCGGGCTCGCGCTGATATTCGGAATCGATCGGTTCATGTCGGAAGCGCGCGCGCTCACCAACGTGATCGGCAACGGCGTCGCCACCCTGGTGGTCGCCAAATGGACCGGCGCACTGGATGTGGTCACAATGCGCCGTGAGCTCGGCGGGGAACGCGGAAGGACTTTGGATGCACATTAGCGATGGATTTACGGATGCGATCGGCAACACGCCGTTGATTCGGCTGCGCCACGTCAGCGAAGAGACCGGCTGCGAGATCCTGGGGAAGGCCGAATTCATGAACCCCGGCGGTTCGGTGAAGGATCGCGCGGCAAAATGGATAGTCTTGGACGCCGAGAGGCGCGGAGTCTTGAAGGCGGGCGGCACCGTGGTCGAGGGCACCGCCGGCAACACCGGGATCGGCCTCGCGCACGTGTGCAACGCGCGCGGCTACAAATGCGTGATCGTCATGCCCGACAATCAAGCGGCCGAGAAATACCAGATCATCGAGGCATTGGGGGCGCAATTGCGCAAGGTCCCGGCCGTGCCGTACAGCAACCCCAACCAGTACCAAAAAGTGGCCGGCCGCCTGGCTCAGGAACTGCCCGACGCCATTTGGGCCAATCAATTCGACAATACCGCGAATCGCGACGCGCATTTCGAGTCGACGGGCCCCGAAATCTGGCGCGACACCGGCGGTAAGATCGACGCATTCTGTGCATCGACCGGCACCGGCGGTACGCTGGCCGGCACCGCGCAGTACCTCAAGTCGATGTCCGGCGCGGTGCGAATCGTTCTCGTCGATCCCCCCGGCAGTGCCCTGTACCACTACTTCAAGGACGGTGAATTGAAGACCGACGGCGGCTCATCCATCACCGAGGGCATCGGCACCGGCCGCGTGACGGCGAACCTCGAGGGCGCGCCCATCGACGATGCGCTGCGAATCTCCGATGCGCAAACCATGCACTTCGTCTACCGGCTGCTGCGCGAAGAAGGATTGCTGCTCGGAAGCACCGCGGGAATCAACGTGGCGGCGGCGGTGACCCTCGCGAAGCAGATGGGTCCGGGGCATACCATCGTCACCGTTCTTTGCGACGGCGGGGCGAAGTATCAATCGCGCCTGTTCAACCAGCAGTGGATCAAGGAGCGCGGGTTTCTCGAAGCGATCGAGAACCCCCGATCGCTTCGAACGGCCCCCGTTTGATCGAGAAAGCTAGCTGCGCTTGGCGTAGTTGCTCGCGCCGAACCAGTCGATCACCACCACAGCCTCGTCGCCGACGACCCACGCATCATGGCCCTTGGGCAGCGAGGTGATGTCCCCGGGACCTGCGATGAATTCGGTTCCGTCGTCCATCCGGATGGCGAGCCTTCCGGATACGTGATACTGAAAATGCGGCGCCTCGCAACTCGCAGTCTTGGCCAGCGGTTTGACGTCGGTGGACCAGCGCCAGCCCGGCTTGAATACCAATCGGCCGACTTCCGCGCCGCCGACCTTGAGAATCTCCGCCTTGCCGTTCGGGAAGCTCCGAACCTCCTCGGGGGCGGTAAAGGATTTGTGCTCTGTGGTCTGTTCGTGATTGTGCATGTGCGTACCCCTTCGTGCCTGAAAGTGTTGGGATAATGAGCAATCGACCGCGGGAGCGGCATGGCACGACTCCCGAATGACATTTTACCTACTAGTAAGTTAATATCAAGCAAATGACCGACTCGTCGAAAAAAAGATCCTCGCGACCGCAAATGCCCACCGCGGCGGCAGCGGCGGCGGCGCCGGCTGAGCCGTTGACGCCCGCGGCCACGGCCATCCTCGATGTGGCCGAGAAACTCGCCCAGACCAAGGGCTACAACGGCTTCAGCTACGCCGATATCGCAGTGCAGCTCGGAGTCACCAAGGCCAGCCTGCACTACCATTTCCCCTCCAAGGCGGAACTTGGCTCCGCGCTCATCGAGCGTTACAAGGTCGTGTTCGGCAAGGCGCTCGAGGCGATCGACGCCCGGGTCGCGGAGCCGTCAAAGAAGCTGCGGTTGTACGTCGGCCTCTACGATTCCGTCATGCGCGACAACCGGATGTGCTTGTGCGGCATGCTCGCCGCGGAGTACGCGACGCTGCCCAAACCGATGCAGGACGGCCTTAAGTCATTCTTCGAGGCGAACGAGCAGTGGCTGCGTGGGATTCTGAAAGACGGTGCCCGCGCGGGTGATTTTCGATTCAAGGAATCCGCGAACGAGCGGGCGCGGGTGCTGCTGGGAGCGCTCGAGGGCGCCATGCTCGTGGCGCGCTCCTATGGCGATCCCGACCGATTCAAGGCCGCGGCGGACTGCCTGCTGGCGGATTTGCGGGCCGATCGTTAGCCCGGGCGACGCCAGGCCGTTCGATGGCTATGCCGTCTGAGACAGATCCAGAGCTGCGCCCGGGCTGAACCAGGCGAGCGAGGAATGCAGGGCGACGACATCGCCCACGATGAGCAGGGCCGGCGAATCGATGCCGGCGCGGGCAATCGCGTCGCCTATGCCGTCCAGAGTCGACTCGATCACCTGCTGCTGTGCGGTCGACGCCTGAGCGATGATCGCGGCCGGCCGTGTACCGGGCGCGCCATGCTCCTTAAGCTGCGCCACGATGCGATCCAGGCGCGCGAGACCCATGTAAAACACGGCGGTGGTTCCGGGCTTCGCCAGTGCTTCCCAATCGGGTTCCCGTCCCGGCACTGCGCCATCATGGGCGTGGCCGGTGACGAAGGTAACGGTGTGCGCATGGTCCCGATGCGTGAGCGGAATTCCCGCATAGGCGGCTGCCCCCAGGGCTGCCGTGATGCCGGGCACCACGGAGAAGGCGATCTGCGCGGCGGCGAGCGCTTGCAACTCCTCGCCGCCGCGCCCGAAGACGAAGGGATCGCCCCCCTTGAGCCGGACCACGCGCCTGCCCTGCTTCGCGTGCTCGATCAGCAAAGCGTTGATTTCTTCCTGAGTGCTGCCCAGGGTGCCCGCCGCCTTGCCCACGCAGATTCGCACCGCATCGCGCCGGGCGAGATCGAGCACCTCGGCGGACACCAGGCGATCGTGCAGAATCACATCGGCGTCCTGCAGCGCGCGCAGCGCTTTGAGCGTCAGGAGTTCGGGATCGCCGGGCCCTGCGCCCACCAAAGTGACCTCCCCGGCCGCACGCGGCGCGGCGGAACTCGTCGTCAGCAGTTGCTGCGCAATGCGGTTCGCGCCTCGAGCGTCGCCCAGGGTGAAGCGCCGCGCCGCCGGCCCATCCACCACGGCCTCAAAATATCGTCGCCGCTCGTCGGCATCGCGCAACTTGCGCCGCGTGCCCGCGCGCAGCTCCTTGAGCCAGGCCGCCAACTCGCCGATTTTCGCGGGGATGAGCGCCTCGAGCCGCTCGCGCAGGCGGCGCGCCAGCACCGGCGAAGTACCCCCCGTTGAGACCGCCACCAGCACCGGATCGCGATCGATGATTGCGGGTACGATGAAGCGCGATGCCTCGCGGTCGTCGACCACATTGACGGGAATATTGCGCGATTCGCTCAACTTGGCGATCCAACGATTTACCGCGCGACGCGAGGTGGCGACGATGACCAAGCGCGCGCCGTCGAGATCCTCGGGCACGAATTCGCGCACGCTGACGGTCAGCTTCCCAGCCGCGACGCGCTCCATGAGCGCAGGTTGGATTTGCGGCGCCACCAGGCTGATCGACGCGCCGGTGCGCTCGAGCAGGGAGACCTTGCGCAGCGCCACTTCGCCGCCGCCGACGACGAGCACTCTCTGTCCGGCGAGATCGAAGAACACCGGAAAGTAACTCACTTGGAAAATCCCATCTGGCGCCGCGGATGCAATCCGCACTCCCGCGAATCACTGCGCTCCCACCACCAGCGGCCGGCGCGCTCGTCCTCCCCGGGCTCCACCGCGCGTGTACAGGGTGCGCAGCCGATGCTCGGAAAGCCGCTGTCATGCAGGGTGTTGTACGGCAGCCGCTTCTTGCGGATGTACTCCCAGATCTCGTTTTCCGACCATTCGAGCAATGGACTCACCTTGTGCAAGCCGTATTGGCCGTCCCATTCCACGGGCGCCGCCAGCGCGCGGCTGGCCGATTGCCCGCGCCTGATGCCGGTTACCCAGGCGGCGCGGCCGGCGATTGCGCGGCGGAACGGTTCCACCTTGCGGATGCCGCAACAGGCGCGGCGCTGATCGAGGCCGTCGCGAAATCCGTTGATGCCGTTCTCGCCGACCCAGCCTTCCAAGTCCGAGGTCTTGGGATAATAAATGCTCAGAGCCCGCCCGTAGCGTTTCTGCAATCGCTCGATGAGATCGTAGGTCTCAGGATATAACCGCCCGGTATCGATGCTGAATATATCGATTTGCGGCACCGATTCCCAAATGAGGTCGGTAAGGACCACCGATTCGGATCCTAAGCTATTGGCATAACACACATTTTTGAATTCCGCGACGGCGTTGCGGAGTTGTGAAATGCTGTCCTCTGCGCGATCGCGCAGGGCCTTGGATAGCTCGGACATAGTATGAAACTATAGGTCGGAGGCAGGATCCGCGAAACGAACTACGGGGCATGAGGACATGCGTTTTGGTGATGGCAATTGGCCGCTCCATGGGACGCCGGCCGCTCCAAACTTCTTATATCCTAGCGTGGCAGTTCACCACCAACAAAAAGGCCGCACGGTAGATGAAGTTTCAGCAATTGCGCTATCTCGTTGCGGTTCATGAAAATGGCCTGAACATCACCGCGGCCGCGCGCCAACTGCACACCTCGCAACCCGGAGTCAGCCGCCAGCTCAAGCTGCTGGAGGAGGAGCTCGGCTTCCAGCTGTTCGAGCGCGAGGGCCGCGCGCTGACCCGAACCACCGACGCGGGCGAGGAAATCATTTCGCGCGCCGCGAGCATTCTGCGTGAAATGCAGAACATCCGCCGCACCTCCGCGGAGCTGCGCAAAGCCGACGGCGGCACTTTGTCGATCGCCACCACGCATACCCAGGCGCGCTACGTGCTGCCGCCGGTGATCAGGGCGTTTCGCACCAAGTATCCGAAGGTGCGCCTGCATCTGCACCAAGGCACATCGGAACAAATTGCCGAGATGGTGGCACGCGACCGCGTGGATTTCGCCATCGCCACGGGCTCTGAGGAGCAATTCCCGCATCTGGTGCGTCTGCCCGTGTATCGCTGGCACCGAGCGGTGGTCGTGCCGCGCGGCCATCCGCTCGAATCGGCCGGCAAGCTGACGCTCAAGAAGCTGGCCGAGTACCCGATCGTCACCTACGTGTTCAGTATTTCGGGCCGATCTTCATTGCCCGCCCTGTTCGAGACCGCGGGGCTATCGCTCGATGTGGCGCTGACGGCGCGCGACTCGGACGTGATCAAGACCTACGTGCGCATCGGCTTAGGGGTCGGCATTCTGGCCCGGTTGGCCGTCGAGCCCGTCGTCGACGCGGATTTGGTGGTGCTCGACGCAACACATTTGTTCGAGGGCCATACGACTTGGATCGGGTTTCGCCGCAGCGCGTTGCTGCGCGCCTATATGTACGAGTTCATAGAGCTGCTGGCGCCGCACCTACCGCGCAAATTGGTGCGTGAGACAGAAAAGCTCGAGACCCAGGAGGAAGTGAACCGCATATTGAGCGATCTTGAGATCCCTCTGCGCGATATACCGTAAGCGCATATGCAGATGACGGGATGTTAGTTCCGGTGCCAGGCTCCGCCCGATAGCCTGCCTGATTCGCTGATCGAGCGCGCTTTTGAGTGGGTGAAACGATGGAGGTCAATGGCGGCGGCTGGGTACGCGAATATTTCTGGTTCGCGCTGGTGCTGATGCTCCTATTGGCGGCCTCCGCGGCTCACGCGGCGACGATCACCCTGCTGAATGTGTCCTACGACCCTACGCGCGAGCTGTACGAAGAGTACAACAAGGCGTTCGCCGCCTATTGGAAGACCAAGACAGGCGACGACATCAAGGTGAACCAAAGCCATGGGGGTTCGGCGAAACAGGCTCGTTCGGTGATCGATGGCCTCGACGCCGACGTGGTGACGCTGGCGCTGGCGTACGACATCGATGCGCTTGCAACCCGGGGCGGCCTGATTCCGGCCAACTGGCAGACGCGGCTGCCGGACAACAGTACGCCGTATACCTCGACCATCGTTTTCCTGGTGCGCAAGGGCAATCCCAAGGGCATTCACGATTGGGGCGATTTGGTGCGGCCGGACGTCGCGGTCGTCACACCCAGTCCGAAAACCTCCGGCGGGGCGCGTTGGAATTATCTGGCCGCGTGGGCCTGGGCGCTGAAGCAACCCGGCGGCAGCGATGCCACGGCCGAAAGCTTCGTGAAGAAGCTCTACCACAACGTGCCGGTTCTCGACTCCGGCGCGCGCGGTGCGACGGTCACTTTCGTCGAACGCGGGATCGGCGACGTGCTGCTCGCCTGGGAGAGCGAGGCCTATCTCGCGGTCAAGGAATTGGGTCCGGCGAAGTTCGACATCGTTGCACCCACTTTGAGCATCGTGGCCGAACCGCCGGTGAGCGTGGTCGACCAAAACGTCGACCAGCACGGCACGCGTAAGGTGGCCGAGGAATACCTGAAATATCTTTATTCCAGGCAAGGCCAGGAAATCGCCGCAAAGCACTTCTATCGGCCGCGGGATCCCGCCGTCGCGGCCCAATACGCCAAGCAGTTTGCAAACATCCCGCAATTAGTCACTATCGACGCCGTGTTCGGCGGCTGGACCCGTGCACAGGCCACGCATTTCGCGGACCATGGGACCTTCGATAGGATCTACGGCCGGTAGTCGCGAATTGACTTCGAAGATCGCTTCGGGGGCGACCGCGCCGGCGACGCAGCCCCATTTACTTTTCGGGACACTGATGCCAACACCTGCGGCAATCGATGCGATGACACCGGAGACGCGCCGTCCCGGGGCGCGGCGCGTCTTGCCGGGGTTCGGGCTGACCCTGGGCTACACCATGGTGTATCTGTCCTTGCTGGTGCTGATTCCGCTGTCGGCCGTCTTTATCCGCAGCTTGGGGCTGGGATGGGGTCACTTCTGGGAGGTCGTGACAGCCCCCCGCGTGACGGCGTCGCTGCGTTTGAGCTTCGGCGCCTCCCTGATCGCAGCGTCGATCAACGCCGTTTTTGGGCTCATCGTCGCCTGGGTGCTGGTGCGCCATGCCTTTCCGTTCAAGCGGCTCGCTGACGCCATCGTGGACCTCCCGTTCGCGCTGCCGACGGCGGTGGCCGGAATTGCGTTGACCGCGCTGTACGCGCCCAACGGCTGGCTCGGTCACATTCTTGGAAGGTGGGGTATTCAAGTGGCCTTCACCCCGCTCGGCATCGTCGTGGCGCTCACCTTCATCGGCCTGCCGTTCGTGGTGCGAACGCTGCAGCCGGTGCTCGAGGATCTGGACAAGGAAGTGGAGCAGGCCGCGGCGACTCTGGGGGCCTCGGCGGTACAAACTTTCGCGCGCGTCATACTGCCGGCGTTGTGGCCGGCGATGCTCACGGGATTCGCGCTCAGCTTTGCGCGCGCCGTCGGCGAGTACGGCTCGGTGATTTTCATCGCCGGCAATATGCCGATGAAATCCGAGATCGCGCCGCTGTTGATCGTGACCAAATTGGAGCAGTACGACTTCGCCGGCGCCACCGCCATCGCCGTGGTGATGTTGGTTCTCTCGTTCGCGATCATGTTCGGCATCAATGCGTTTCAACACTGGGCTCTGACGCGACATGGCGGCCGCTGAAACGCTCCATCCGAAGCGCCGCTCCGAGGCCGGCCGGCTGGCACTGATTGCCGTGGCGCTCACTTTTCTGGCCCTGTTCCTGGTTCTGCCGCTGCTCGTGGTGTTCGTCCAGGCGCTCTCCAAGGGGGTGAGCGCCTACGCTTCGGCGATTTCGGACCCCACGGCCTGGGCCGCGGTCAAGCTCACGCTCCTGGTGGCCGCGATTGCCGTGCCGTTCAATCTGGTTTTCGGCGTCGCCGCCGCCTGGGCGATCGCCAAGTTCGAGTTTCGCGGCAAGAGCGCCCTGATCACCCTCATCGACTTGCCGTTCGCGGTGTCGCCCGTCATTGCCGGCCTGGTCTTCATCCTGCTCTTCGGCGCGCACGGCTGGTTCGGCGGCACACTGCGCGCTCACCACATCAGAGTGGTGTTCGCCGTTCCCGGCATCGTGCTCGCCACCATTTTCGTGACATTTCCGTTCATCGCCCGCGAACTCATTCCGGTCATGCAGGCGCAGGGCAAGGACGACGAGGAAACCGCGGTGTCGCTCGGCGCCACCGGTTGGCAGACCTTTTGGCGCGTCACGCTTCCGAATATTCGCTGGGGTCTCATGTACGGCGTCCTGCTCTGCAATGCCAGGGCGATGGGCGAGTTCGGCGCGGTCTCGGTGGTTTCCGGGCATATCAGGGGCCTGACCGACACCATGCCCCTGCATGTCGAGATTCTGTACAACGAATACAGCTACGCGGCGGCATTCGCCGTGGCGTCGCTGCTCGCCTTGTTGGCCTTGTTGACCCTGGCCGGGAAGGGCTTTTTGGAATGGCGGCAACCGGAATTGCGGCACGCCGCACGCCGGTCACGCTGGAGGGAAAAATCATGAGCATCGCTTTGCGCGGTATTGCCAAGCAATTCGGCGAATTTGCCGCGGTCAAGGACATCGATCTGGACGTGCCGACGGGCGCATTGATCGCATTGCTCGGTCCCTCGGGCTGCGGCAAGACCACCCTGCTGCGCATCATCGCCGGCCTCGAGGCGCCCGACCAGGGCCAAGTGCTCTTCGACGGGCGGGACGCAACGCTGTGGCCGATTCGCGATCGAAAGGTCGGATTCGTGTTCCAGCACTACGCTCTGTTCCGCCACATGTCGGTATTCGAAAACGTTGCCTTCGGGCTCAAGGTCAAACCGCGCCGCGAGCGGCCGGCCGCGTCCGAGATTCGCAAGAAAGTCCATGCGCTGTTGGAGCTGGTGCAGCTCGGTTGGTCGGGCGATCGATATCCGGCGCAGTTGTCAGGCGGCCAAAGGCAGCGTGTGGCCCTGGCGCGCGCGCTGGCGGTCGATCCCGACGTGCTGCTGCTGGACGAGCCCTTCGGCGCTCTCGACAGCCAGGTGCGCCATGAACTGCGCCGCTGGCTGCGGCGCCTGCACGACGAATTGCACTTCACCAGCATTTTCGTCACGCACGATCAGCAGGAAGCGATCGAGGTGGCGGACACCATCGTGGTTCTCAATCGCGGGCGGATCGAGCAAGTCGGAGTCCCGGGCGAGGTTTATGATTTACCGACCTCGGCGTTCGTGCACCGCTTCTTGGGCGAGGTGAACGAGTTGCCCGTGCGCTTGAGCGACGGCCGTGCCTACCTGGGGCCCATCGACATTTCCCCCGCCTCGGCAGTGAATACGGGTGCCGTGAACAACGTCGCCCTGATTCGGCCCCACGAGATCGAAGTCGGACCGGAAGCGGCCGGCTGGCCCGCCATCGTCACGGCGGTGCGGGTGATCGGCCCGGTGGTGCGATTGGATCTCTGCGCCCAAGGACAGCGCGCCAATGAGCCGCTGGAAGCGGAAATCAGCCGCGAACGCTACGAGGGCGAGCGCTTCGCGGTCGGCCAAAAGGTGGGCCTGCGCTTCAGGCGCTGGCAGGTGTACCCAGCGAACGGCGCCGCAGCTTGAAGGGCAGCCCTGCATCGTTCGACGGTTGATAGGCTGCCGAAAACGTCGACAGCGCCGCCGCCGCGGCCTCGATCTCCGTGTCGGGCAACTCGAAGCTGTTGAAGCCGCTGCGCGCCATGAAAAACACCTGATCGCGGCGCACGAAGCCCGTGGCGCGCAGCTCGCCCGTGAATTTCCAGTGCTCGCGCAACTGGCGCGACTGGGAATAACCGCGACCCTCGCTGGGCCCGGAGAATTCCGCACCGATCAGGGCGAAGTGCTCGAGATCGGGTACGAGTACACCGACGCTGTGCGCCGCCGCCAGCACCACGCCCAGCCTCCCGCCGCGCGCAATCCAGGTGTCACGCTCTGTCTGCCACTCCGCCAGCGTCAGGATCAGCGGCGCAGCCGCGTTGCCCTCGGCCTCGGCCAGGTACGACCATTCGTCGAGGACGATTCGACCGTCACGCAGCAGCCGACGTGGCATATACCCTGTCCTTGAATGGCTTGACCCCGAGGCGGCGCACCGCGTCGAGGAAGCGTTCCTCGGGCTGCCGGTTTTCGATGTAGACGTCGAGCAAGCGAGCGAGCGTTTCGGCAACCTCGTTCTTGGCCACCGACGGACCGATGACCTGTCCCAAGGAAGCATCCGCGCCTGCGGCGCCGCCGATGGTGATTTGGTACCACTCCTGGCCGCCCTTATCCACGCCGAGAATGCCGATGTGGCCCACATGATGATGGCCGCAGGCATTCATGCAACCGGACATTTTCAATTCGAGTTCGCCCAGATCGTAGACATAGTCGTAGTCGTCGAACCGCTCGTTGATGAGCTTCGCCACATCGATGGAGCCCGCATTGGCGAGACTGCAAAAATCGAGGCCGGGGCAGCAGATCATGTCGGTCAAGGTGCCGATGTTCGGCGTGGCGAGGCCGGCCTCATCGAGCGCCCGCCACAGCTCGTAGGCCTTGTCCTGCTCGACGTCCGCAAGCAATAGATTCTGCGTATGAGTGACGCGCACTTCTCCGAAGCTGTATCGATCGGCGAGATCCGCAACCAATTCCATCTGAGTGTCGGTGATGTCGCCCGGAGCGACATCGGGCTTCTTGAGCGACACGAACACCGCGCGGTAGCCAGGCACCTTGTGCGCCGTGGTGTTGTAGCGGTACCAGGCGCGAAATGCCGTGCTCTTCCCTGCCGCGGGATCCGTGTCCGGCAACGTTCGGTAGGCGGGCGGATCGAAGAAGCCGCGCAGCCGCTCGATCTCCTCATCGGTCACGCGGAGCCCCGCGGCGCGCGTGTTTTCCCACTCGGCTTCCACGCGCCGGCGGAATTCTTCAATTCCCAACGAGCGCACCAATATCTTGATGCGCGCCTTGGTCAGGTTATCCCGACGCCCTTCCAGGTTGTACACACGCAGGATGGCTTCGAGATAGGAGAGCAGGTGCTCCCGCGGCAGAAATTCGCGCACCACCTGACCGATGATGGGCGTGCGCCCGAGTCCGCCCCCGGCAAGAATTTCGAAGCCCAGAGTGCCGTCGGGGCCGCGCACGATGTGCACGCCGACGTCATGAACCAGCGAGGCGGCCCGATCCTGCGCCGCCCCCGTCACCGCGATCTTGAACTTGCGCGGCAAATACGTGAATTCGGGATGAAAGGTCGACCATTGCCGGATGAGCTCGCACCACGGCCGCGGGTCTTGCAGCTCGTCTGGCGTCACGCCCGCCAGGTGGTCGGAAGTCGTGTTGCGGATGCAGTTGCCGCTGGTCTGGATCGCATGCATCTCGACTTCGGCGAGCTCGGCCAATATGTCCGGGACTTTCTCGAGTTTGGGCCAGTTGAATTGTATGTTCTGGCGCGTCGTGAAATGTCCGTAGCCGCGATCGTAGCGGCGCGCAATGCCGCCCAGTGTGCGTAACTGTCTCGACGACAGAAGGCCGTACGGAACCGCCACCCGCAGCATCGGCGCATGGCGTTGAATGTAAAGGCCGTTGCGCAGGCGCAGATGCCGGAACTCGTCCTCGGATAGCTCGCCCGCCAGGAAGCGGCGCGTCTGGTCGCGGAATTGTGCGACGCGCTCGGTTACCAGCGTTTTGTCGACTGCGTCATACCGATACATGCCCCCAAGATACGTCCGCCGGCCCCCGGGCCGCCAATTACTGGAAAGCATGAGCTTATAACGTGCCGTGGGCGCCTTCCGGGACCCAAAACCGTGATTTGCTCGGCAGAGGGAATTGACAGTTACGTGCAGCATCGCGGGGGTTATCGAGGGGTCCGCATTGGCAACAGAGCTCACGGAAGTCATAGTCGCGCCGGACACTTATCACGTCTCGCCTGAACCCATGCTGTTGATCGCCGAATTGCATGGCGCGCTCGCGCTCTGCCTGCATGACGAAGGACGGCGGGTCGGTGGCCTATTGCATTTGCGGTTCATGGGCGGGACCGGCCGTCCGAGCGATGTAACGGACAACACCTTAAGTTCGGTACTGGTGGTGCTCGACCGTTTCAAGCGTGCCGTGCTCGGCAACGCCACTCGCGGCGACGAGATCCAGGCCCGCATCCTCGCGCATGCGCTGCCCCCGACGGACGCGGGCGAACCCAGCGCCTCTCTGGTCGATCTGATCAAGGCGGATCTGGCCGACGGCAAGATCGCGTGCGGCACCCAGACCACGCGCAAAACCGAATCCATCCGTGTTTGCTTTCAGCCTTTCGAGGGCCGTGTGTGGATCTGCGGGCCCGACAACCTGCGCTCCGCGCCTAAAGCCCACCGCTCCGCGGGCTGATCCCCGCTATACCCGCAAAGCTGGCCTTCATTATAAGATCGCGGGATGCGAATCCTCGTGGCGATGGCGTTGGTATGTATTGCGTCGTGCGCAACCGAAAAGCTCGCGCAGGCGCCGCCCGCCGGAGTGGACTTGACCGGGCACTGGAAACTCAACGAGGCGGATAGCGACGATCCTCAGCGCTTGGTGCTGGCCCAGAACGCTGCCGCCAGCCAGAGCAGTGCTCCCGGCGGAGCGGGCGGCGGTGGCGGTGGCCGTGGAGGCCGGAGCGGTGGCCGCGGCGGCGCGGGTGCCATGGGGATGGGTGGCCCGGGCGGCCCGGCGATGCCGTCGGCGAGCGCCATGGCCGATGGCCTGCGTTGGCCGGGCAAGCAGCTCGAAATCAAGCAAGTCGCCGGTGTCGTCGCATTCACCTCCGACGGCAACAGTGTCGTCTGCCAGCCGATGGAGGGTGGGTCGCACCACGGACACCGTGGAGAGGGCGCCGATGGTGATTCTTCACGACGGGACGCAGCGTCCCGGTCGCGCGATGCACCGCCCCCGCGCTGTGGGTGGATGGAGAAGATCCTGATCGTAGAGAACCGCGAATCCGAGGATGAACATCCACCGTTCGAGGAACACTTCGGCCTGTCCGAGGATAGCCGGCGCCTCGTGGAGGTCGTGGATTTCAAGGGAGGCCGCTCGAGCGGGTTCACGATGTCTCGCGTATGGGACCGCGTCGATCAATAAAAAAGCCGGGCAGTGCCCGGCTTTCAATTCCCCATGCCTTCTTTCTGTGGCGTTTTTTTTCGCGCTCCGGCGATGATTGGTCTGTTTACTTCCCTAATGTCCTATTGCGTCCGAGCAACACTCTAGCTCCGAGCTGTCTCCGAAGCTAGGGCAATTGCAAAGAAGTGCAAAAATAAATGTAGCAAAAAAGCAACATGAGAGGCGGGAATCGGTAGGAGGCGGAGTCGAGGTCCGGCGGACACTTCGCGTATCCTTGGCGCAACAGGAGAGCGAAAAAAGGGAGTCAAGGCTGGTGAAGGTCTCGAGATCGTCCGTCCCGCCCGCCGTTCGCACCCGGCGTGCCTACTTCGATTGCAAATTCGGGCAGCTGCATGTGCGCACGGCTTTTCCGACCACCGGCGGCTTCGACGAGCAGGTGACATTGTTCTGCCTGCATTCCGCCGATGCCGGAAGCCGTCTGTTCAGCACAATCCTGGCCGAACTCGCCGACGTGCGCTCGGTGTATGCGCCTGATCTTCCCGGCTTCGGAGAATCGGACGCCTCGCCCACCCGCAGCGTTGCGGAGGCCGCCGTCGCCATCTCGGATCTCGCCAACGACCTCCGGCTGCGCCAGATCGACGTGATGGGAATTCAATTCGGCGCCGACGTTGCTCTGGAACTCGCGGCCGCGCGCCCCGAACTCGTGAGACGCCTGGTGCTGGCCGGCGCCCCGGCCGCCGAACGCCTCGGTGCAGTCAAGCATAACCATAGGCTGATCGATCCGGCCGCCTACGGCAACGACCCATTCGGCGCCGATTCGCAGAAGCTGGCGAAGCCGATCGCCGCGTTCCTCAGCGCCTAGATTCGATGGTGCGGCTCAATAAGTACATCAGCGAAACGGGTGCCTGCTCCAGGCGCGAGGCGGACAAGTGGATTACTGCGGGCCGCGTCACGTGCAACGGTCAGGTCGCCGCATTGGGCACTCAGGTTTCCGACGGCGACGAAGTGCGCGTCGACGGCGAGCTCATCGGCGCAAAGAAAAAGCAGATCTACATTGCGCTCAACAAACCGGTGGGAATCACCTGCACCACCGAAGCCCATATCGAGGACAACATCGTCGATTTGGTAGGGCACCCCGAGCGAATCTTTCCGATCGGGCGACTGGACAAGGACTCTGAAGGCCTGATCCTTCTGACGAACGATGGCGACATCGTCAACGAAATTCTTCGCGCCGAAAACAATCATGAGAAGGAGTACATCGTGCGGGTGGATCGCCCCATCACCGAACTATCGCTCAAGATGATGGCCGGCGGAGTGAAAATCATGGGCGAACTGACCAAGCCCTGCAAAGTCCTGCGCATCGATCAGGAGTCGTTTCGCATGATTCTCACTCAGGGTTTGAATCGGCAGATCCGCCGCATGTGCTCCGCGCTCGGCTACAAGGCGCAGCGGCTCAAACGCGTGCGAATCATGAACATTCACCTGGGATCGCTCGGAGTAGGGCAGTGGCGCTATCTCACCGATTCCGAACTTGCCGGCCTATTGCCGCGCGCAGGCCCTCATGCGGCGCGCAGCGCCGCGGCGTCCAGGCCCTCGGACCACTGACGTCCGCTCGCCACGCGCCAGTCCGGATCTTCGGCCCTGATTGCCAGCCACCGGAAGAAATCGTGGCGTTGATTGGTCCAATAGGAGTAGCTGTAGAGCACACCGCCGGCGCTCGATTCGACGGTAAAACGCCGCCGAAATCCGAAACTGGCCACGCCGCGGGTGCAGCTGATCCGCGGCGAATTCTCCGACAGCGCGTACTGATTGGGACCCACCTGCAGACGCAGGCGCCCCGCGTGTCCGAACACGCAGATATTGGGCTGCGAGACGCGGATCAGGGCGATTCCGTGCACCACCGCATGTGGATTGTCGCTGGCGGTCCAGGTGCCGCCGAGCGCGTGCCATAGCAGAACCATGCTGCGGCGGCGGTAATCGATCACTGAAATGGTGGCGGCGTTGTCTGGAGCCATGCTCGCAGCATGCCGTATTCATCGACTATTGAGAATCTTCGCGGTGAAAATCTCGCGCGCGTTATGGCGCGGGCGCGCGATCCGGTGTGTCGGCAAACGCGTCTCGCACCACACTCGCCGTCAGAAGCTGCGGCAGAACGAGGGGCTCGGAGGAACCGGCCTTGCCGTTGTACACCACGTAAAGCGGCACTCCGGCCCGGCCGAACGCCGCCAACGCCTGGGTGATGGCGGGATCCCGGTTGGTCCAATCGCCTTTCATCAGCGTGACACCCTTGTTGCGGAAGACCTCCTGAACGGCCGAGTCGTTGAAGGCATTGCGCTCGTTCACCAGGCAGGTGAGGCACCAGCTGGCCGTGAAATTCACCAGCAGCGGCTTACCCAAGGCGTTGAGCTTGGCCACTTGCGCAGCGTCGTAGCGCTGCCATCCATCCGCGGCCTGCCCGCCGGTGGAAGAGCCCGACGCAGCCGCGGCGACGTCGGCGAAGCGTACCGGCAGAACGATGGCCAGCAGCACGGCGAGGGTGGCGGTCGCGAGCGCCGCCACTCGGCCCCGGGACTCGCTGGACTTGGATTTCTGGTAAGCCCAGGCCGCGAATGCGATGAGAATGGCACCAGCCAGCGCGGCGCCCAGGCCGAGAGACGAGCTCTGCTGCGCGAGCACCCACAACAGCCACGCCGCCGAGGCGTAGATCGGGAATGCGAAAACCTGCTTGAGTGTATCCATCCACGCGCCCGGTTTGGGCAGGGCGCGGCGCAACCAGGGTGCGAATGACAGCACCAAGTACGGCAGCGCGAGGCCGAACCCGAGAGCCGCAAAGATACACAGCGCCACCGCCGGCGGCTGGGTGAGGGCCGCGCCGACCGCGAACGCCATGTACGGCGCCGTGCACGGCGTCGCCACCAGGGTCGTCAGCACCCCCGTGAAGAAGGAAGCGCGGTAGCTGTCACCCTGCGTGAGCCCATCCCCGACTCCGGCCAATCCGCCGCCGACCTCGAAGACACCGGACAGGTTCAGTCCCACGGCCAGCAGCAGGTACACGAGCAAGGTCACGAACAGCGGCGATTGCAGCTGGAAGCCCCAGCCGATCTGTTCACCGCCGGCCCGAAGAACCAAGAGCACCGTCGCCAGGCACAGCATGGAACAGATAACCCCGGCGGCGAACACCATGCCCTTGGCGCGCACGGCAGCGGGATGTTTCTTGGCCTGTTCGACCAGACCAATGGCCTTGATGGAGAGAACCGGGAACACACAGGGCATCAGGTTCAGGATCAATCCGCCCAGCATCGCAAAGACGAAGAGCAGGGGAAGCGATGCCGGCTTTTCGGGTGCGCTGTTTGCAGGTGTAGCGCCGGCCCCCGACAAAGGCGCGGCGATCTCCATGGGCACGGTCACCGACTCGCTGCCGCTCTGCTCGGTTGCCATGAGTACGCCGCGAATCGTTCCGGACTTCGGCGGCCGATCGCCCAACTTCAGGGCGAGTTCGACGCTGTCCTTGCCGCGGGTCATGGCCTGCGGAGCGGCGTACTCGATGCCGCCGTCGTCGTAGGGAAAGAAAGCCAGCGAAGTGATCTGCGACAGAGTGGCGCCCCATTCCTTGCCGAGCGAGATCACCAACTGACCGTTCTGCACCCGAGCCTTGGTCGCGGCAAACTGCGGGCTCGGCAACTCGCCGCGCGCCTCGGTAAAAAGTGCGGCGTCAGCCGGGTCGACGGCGCCGGCCTCGCCATTCACCGGCAACTTCAATTGCAGATCGGCGTCTTCGGGAATGCACACATCGGAACACACCAGCCAGCTCGCCTTCGCCGACAAAACGGCCGGCGCGCCGGCCTTCAAGTCCCGGGGAGCAGTGATGTTGACCAGGTGCACCGCGTGCTTGGCATAGCCGTAGTTCACCAGGGGCGGGAGTTCGAAACGATGCGGCGTGGTCCAGACGATGTCTCCCGCCGTAAATCCCGGCGGCAGTTGCCACTTGATCGACGTGGCCTGGCCGGAGTCGCCGGGGTTGCGCCAGTAGGTGTGCCAGCCGTCGCGGATGTTCAGCTCCAGGGCGACCCAGAACGACTGGCCCGGAGCGATGGCGGTCACTTCACTGACCAGGCGCGCTTTCACATTGGGGGTGACGACGGCGTCCCCGGAAAGCGCAAAGGCTGCCGGCGAGGCCAGCAACAAGCCCAACAGCCAATATTTCACGTTGCGCATGGCCCTATGGTACCCAATTGAGGGAGGCAGGACGCTTGAAGGTTCCGAGGGCTGTGGAACATCTCACAATCTCCGGCCAACCATACCGCTTCATGGACGCTTGAGCTAATGTAGGTGCCCCTCAAATGTGCCGAACATGCAAGAAAACTACGTAGATCGCATTCTCAAAGCCAAGGTGTACGACGTCGCCGTGGAAACGTCGCTGGACGCCGCACCGCGGTTGTCGCGCCGTCTGAACAATCGCATCCTGTTCAAACGTGAAGACCTCCAGCCGGTGTTTTCGTTCAAAATCCGCGGCGCCTACAACAAGATCGCGCAACTGTCCCCGATCAGCGCGCAGCGCGGCGTCATCTGCGCCTCGGCCGGCAATCACGCGCAGGGCGTCGCCCTGGGCGCGCGCACTCGGGGCATTCCGGCGGTCGTGGTCATGCCGCTGACCACCCCCGACATCAAGGTGCAGGCGGTGGTCGACTTCGGCGGCGAGATCGTGCTGCATGGGGATGACTACGATCACGCCTACGAGCGCGCGATCGAACTCGGCCGGGAACGCGGGCTCGTGTTCGTGCATCCCTTCGACGACCCCGACGTCATCGCCGGCCAGGGTACGATCGCCATGGAGATTCTGCGCCAGCATCACGGCGACGACATCGATGCGATCTTCGTCCCCGTGGGCGGCGGCGGCCTCATCGCCGGAATCGCCGCCTACGCGAAATCGCTGTATCCGCGCATCAAGATCATCGGCGTGGAACCGGAGGACGCGGCCGGCATGCACGATTCGCTGCGCGCCGGTAAGCGCGTCACCCTGGATCGGGTGGGCATGTTCGCCGATGGAGTCGCGGTACGGCGCGTAGGCGAGGAGACCTTTCGACTGGCACGCCAGTACGTCGATGAAATCATCCTGGTCACGACGGATCAGATCTGCGCCGCCATTCAGGATATTTTTCAGGATACACGCTCCATCGCCGAGGCCGCCGGCGCCCTGGCGGTGGCGGGAATCAAGAAATACGTGACCCGTGAAAACTGCACCGGGCGCACGCTCATCGCGATCAACGGCGGCGCCAACATGAACTTCGACCGGCTGCGCTACATAGCCGAGCGCGCGGACCTGGGCGCACAGCGTGAGGCGTTGTTCGCCGTGGAGATGCCGGAAGCACCGGGGTCGTTCCTGCGGTTCTGTGAATTGCTGGGCCGGCAAAACGTCACGGAGTTCAGCTACCGGTACGGGGACTCGCAAGCAGCGCAAGTATTCGTCAGTGTCGGCCTCACTCAAGGCAAGGCCGAGCGCGACGAGCTGCTGCGCAGCATCGCAGCCGCCGGCTTTGCCGTGCGCGACATGACCGACAACGAAATGGCCAAGCTGCACGTGCGCTACATGGTGGGCGGGCAGGCACGCGGACTGGCCGACGAGCGCCTGTATCGCTTCGAGTTTCCCGAGCGTCCCGGGGCGCTGCTCAAGTTTCTGCAGGCCATCGGCACCGGCTGGAACATCAGCTTGTTCCACTACCGCAATCACGGATCGGACTATGGGCGCGTGCTCGCCGGCATACAGGTTTCCGCGGAAACGCGCACCGACTTCCTGCTGCATCTGAACGAACTGCACTACGCCTACACCGAAGAGACCGACAATCCGGCTTACAAGATTTTCTTGGGAGGCTGAGGCGGCGGAGTGGCAGACCGGCCGCTAATGCGCGGCATTCGCGGTCCGCAGAGGCTCAGGGCGCACGGCCTTGAGCCAAGTCTGTGCGCGGCGCACGACGGGGTCGTCGGCGCCCCGCGCCTTCAGCAGTACGGGCAGGGCGGCTTCGAGCTCGTCGGCCGCTTCACGCGGTTTGCCGAGATGCGTCAGGGCGTAGGCGTGAATGGCGTGAGCCTGCGCTGTCGTCGGGCTCCCGGGGGGCGAGGTCGCCGTCCAGATCTCGATGGATTGCTCGCTCAGTGCCAGCGCCTCGCCGGGTTTGCTGCGATCCACCAAGAGGCGCGCGAAATGCATGAGCGCGGACGCACGATATTGATGATTGGCGGGCAGCGATTTGTCATAGGTAGCGAGCGCCTGGCGAAATTCGCTCTCGGCCGCGGGTAGCTTGCCCTGATCGTGCAGCAGCATGGCCAAGCTCACACGGTGGTACCCAACTCTGTAGTTATCCGGGCCGTAGAGCGAGAGAATGACCTCGAGCGCGTTACGGAGCAGGGGCTCCGCTTCCGTCAGGCGCCCTTCGCGCTGGAGCAGCAGGCCATAGTTGCCTTTCGCGAGCACTGTTTCATTGTGCCGCTCCCCGTAAGCCCGCTCGTCGCGGCGGATAGCCTCCCGATACAGGTCCTCCGCCTGCCGTAACTCCCCCATGCTCTGCACCACGACCGCGAGATCGTTCAAGAGCTTGGCCACCCGAGGATGATCGTCGCCAAGCCCGCGCCGATCAATTTCCAATGCACGCTCGTAGGTTTGCTTGGCGAGGGACCATTGCTGCTCGCGCGCGTACACTTTGGCCAGGTCGTCGAGGACAGCGGAAACATCTGTCTGCGGGGCAAGAGCGGTTTCCAAAATACCGAGGCTGCGTATATAGAGCCCCTTGGCCTGCTCGAATTGGCCTTGCTGATGCCTCAGCATTCCCAACGCCCAGAGCGCGTGACCCGATTCCAGACTGCTGGCGCCGGAATTGCTTTGCGCGAGATGCAGCGCCTCTTGCAAGGGTGCTTCTGCGCCCGGCAAGTCGCCGGCACCGATGTGTGCCGTGCCGAGTTCCAGCAGGGTCTCAATGCGCGTCTTGTCCTGGGATAGCGGCTGCAGTTTCAAGGACTCGCTCAAGACCGGCAGGGCGTCTTGGTACTGTCCGAGACTGTCGTAGACCGCACCGACGGTCGACAGCAAGGCCGCCTTGGTCTCCGGCTGATCCTGCAGGCCCGCTTGAAGACGTTTGGCGCCTGAATCCAATAATTCGCGGGCGGTGACCTGATTACCGCGATTTTCTCCGGGGTCCGACAGCTTGAAAAGGTTGATCAGAAAATTTGAAACTTCTTCGGCGCGAACACGTTCGTGTTCGGCGAGTCCCCGCTGCTGGGCAACTCGGTCACGCTCCGCGGCGATACGAATGGATTGGACATACGTCGTCGTCGCGAAAGCGAGGATCAGGAAAACCACACTCACACTGGCCGCCACGGGCAACCAGTGGCGCTTGACGAACTTTGCGCTGCGGTACGACAGAGTGTCCCGGCGTGCGATGATGGGCTTGCCGTCCAGATAGCGCTGAATATCGCTGGCCATCTGCTGCGAGGACGAATAACGGCGCTCGGGCTCCTTGCGCATCGCCATGATGACGATGTTGTCCAAATCGCCCCGCAGGATTCGCCGCAGGCGATGGGCACTTACGCCCCGGGCTTCCGTGACGCCACGAGCTTCCGCTGAATCATCCGTGCCCACCGCATGGCTGGGCAGTATCGGATCCTTCTCGCAAATGGCGCGCTCGATGTCCGTCAGCCGCATGGACGAAATGACGAAAGGGCTGGTACCGGTGAGGAGCTTGTAAAGCAGCACGCCCAAAACGTAAACGTCGCTCGACGTTGTGATAGCTTGACCACGGACCTGCTCGGGACTCGCATGATCCGGGGTCATGAGGCGAAAATCCGCGTGGGTCATGGCAAGCGTGTGAGATCCGGCTTGACGCTCGTCCAGCAGTTTGGCGATGCCGAAGTCCAGCAGCTTAGGGATGCCTTCCGCGGTGACCAAGATGTTCGAAGGCTTCAGATCGCGATGCACGATAAGGTTCTGATGGGCGTAATGCACCGCGGCGCACACGATCTGAAACAGCTTGAGCCGAGCAACGACGTCCAGGCGGTTCGAGTCGCAGTAGGCGTCGATCGCTACGCCATCGACGTATTCCATGACGATGTAGGGAGTGCCGTCCGGCAGCGCGCCGCCATCAAGGAGATGCGCGATATTCGGGTGATCCAGCTGAGCCAGGATCTGGCGCTCGATCTTGAGTCGGGATTGCACCGCATGGGTGAGCGAGCCGCCATAGACCACCTTGATGGCCACTCGCTGGTCGAATTCCGCGTCCGCGCGCTCCGCGAGGAATACCTCTCCCATGCCGCCCACCCCCAAGGTGCGCAGCACGCGATAAGGTCCTATGCGGTCCCCTTCCATGGTTTAAAGCATGCGCCCGCGCGCCGGGCAACCGCAAACACACCGGCGGCCCTTGCGGCCGAGTGCCGCTTCCGTTATGAAAGCAGTGCCTGATCGCTGCAACCAGCAGGAGTTGGATTCATGTCAAACGGAAACGACCCGAAGAAGCCGCCCCCCAATCCCAACCCCAATCCGAACCCGACGCCGGGAGGAGCCACGCCCGCCGGTGAGGGTGACAGACCGCCGCAGTCAAGCGCGGTGGTAGCCGTAGCCGCCGCCGTCGGCGGAGCTATTGGCGGTGTAGTAGGTGCGCTCATCGGTAGCGGGATGCACCATTGATTGGATAGCTTGACGGCGTACCGCGTGCTGCGCGAGCCGCGGCACGAGACCCTGCGGGTACGCGGGCTCGACATGCATGTGACGCGCTGGGGGCCGCCGCCTTCGGAATCGGTGTCGCCGGTCGTCCTGCTGCACGGCTGGCTGGATTGCGGCGAGACGTTCCAGTTCATGGTGGACGCGCTGCAGCGGGATTGGCCCTTGGCGGCGCTCGACTGGCGCGGCTTCGGGCGCAGCGAGTGGCCACAGCAGGGCTACTGGTTTCACGACTATCTCGGGGATCTGGATGCCGTGCTGGATCTCCTGTCACCCTCGGCCCCCGTTCGCCTGGTGGGGCACAGCATGGGCGGCAATATCGCCTGTTCGTATGCCGGCATCCGGCCGGCGCGGGTGCGCTGCGTCGTCAATCTGGAAGGCTTCGGACTGGCGCGGACCTCGCCTGCGCAGGCGCCCGCGCGAATGCGCAAATGGCTGGATCAACTGAAGTCGCCGGTCGAGGGCAAGACTTACGCGTCATTCGACGAGCTGGCCGGCATCATTCGATTTCGCTATCCGCGATTCTCGGCGGCGCAGGCTGCGTTCGTCGCAGCCGTCTGGGGTAAACTCGGTTCCGGCGATCGAGTACGGCTCGCGGGCGACCCGCGCCATCACTGGGTGAATCCTGTTCTCTATAAGCGTGAAGACACCGAAGCGTGTTGGCGGGAACTGCGCGCGCCTCTCTTGATGCTGGTCGGCGAAATGTCGGACTTTATGGGCAAATTGGGGGCCGACGGTACGACGGAAGCGTTTCGAGCCATATTTCCCCACATCGAATTTGCCCGCGTCGCGGGTGCCGGGCACATGCTGCACATCGAAAAGCCGGATCTGGTGGCGCCGTTGGTCGAGTCCTTCCTGGACCAGCACGGGTGACGCGCCGGATCTATCCGACGCGCTTCGGACAAATGCACGTGCGCAGCAACGAAGGGAAGGGCGTGCCGCTGGTGCTGTTGCACCTGTCGCCGCGCTCCGGCGCCATGTGGGAATTGTTCCAGGAGAAGCTCGAGCGGCCTTCCTACGCGCCGGATCGATTGGGCTACGGCTTTTCGGACGCACCGCCCTGGGCCTTGTCGCTCGAACAATACGCCTCGAGTACGGTGGACGCGCTGCGGGCCGCGGGAGTGGATGGCGACGTTGATTTATTGGGCATTCACACGGGGTCCTTCGAGGCCATCGAGGTCGCCCACCAGCTCGGTTCCCACGCACGACGGGTCATTGCCGTCGGGATGCCGCTCTTTTCCCGCGAAGAACAGCAGCGGCAGATGGAAAAATACAGTGAACAGCCGTTGAAGCCGCTGACTGAGGGCGGCCACGTACTCGGGGCTTGGCGCGGCGGATTCGCGTTTCGGCAACCGCCCTACGATTTGGGCGACGTGCATCGCCGCTTCGTGGAGCATGTGCTCGCCGCGAATCCCGGCGCGGCATTTCGCGCCGTCTGCGGTTACCCCATCGAGAAGAAGCTCAAGAGCTTGAGGGCACCATTGACGGTGTTTGCTCCTCACGACGACAACATCGAGCAAACATCGAGGATAAAACCTCTGCTCAAATCGGACGCGAGCTACGTCGATCTGCCGGAGCTCGGGCAGGACCCCTTCCATGTCGCCGTCGATCGCATGGTCACCCTAGTCAATCGCCACCTGCCGCTGTGAGCCGCGGCGACGCATGGAACCAAATTGAAACTTAAGTCCGCCGCAGCGCTATGGGTTGCCTGCATGTTCACTCTACGAGCCGCTGCCGGTGCCGCGGAAAATATCGGCACCGTCACCGAGGTCTACGACGGAACTCTGACTTCCGATATCCAGGTCCGCACATTTCGCCACATCGACCGGCTGTTCCCGGTGCGCGTCGTCAAGCATGGACCCCACGTGCTCGCGCTGCCGCCGGCGGCCAAGCGCCTGCCGCGACTCAAATTTACCTCGGGCGGGAAGTCGTACGACTTGATCGACTACATGGCGTTGAATCGCGTTACGGCGCTGCTGGCGCTGAAGGACGGGAAAATCGCCTACGAAGATTATGAAATGGGCAATGACGAGAGGACGCGCTGGATGTCCATGTCCATGGTCAAGTCCATCACGTCCTCGCTGGTGGGTGCGGCCATACAGCAGGGATACATTCACGGCATCGACGACCCCGTGACCCAATACGTCGCGAAGCTGAAGGGCAGTGCCTATGACGGAGTGAGCATTCGATATCTCCTGCAGATGGCCTCCGGCGTCAAGTGGGATGAAACCTACACCAATCCCGCGTCGGACCGGCGCCGCATGCTGGAAGCGCAGATCGCGCAGCGGCCCGGCGCCCTCCTGGACCTGATGTCCAAGCTGCCGCGCGCGGGCGCACCCGGCACGATCTGGAACTACAGCACCGGGGAGACTTTCGTCGCCGGGGCGGTGGTGCGCGCCGCGGTCGGCCGGCCCCTCGCGCAGTATCTGTCCGAGCGAATATGGACCAAGGCCGGGATGGAAGCCGACGCAACTTGGTGGCTCGAATCACCCGATGGATTGGAAATCGGCGGCAGCGGGCTCAGCGCGACCTTGCGCGACTATGGCCGCTTCGGTCTGTTTCTCATGAACGATGGAGTCGTGAAGGGCGAGAGGATACTGCCCGAAGGCTGGGTTCGAGAAGCCGGCAGCAGCAAAACCATCGGCGGGAAGGTGGTGGACTACGGCTATATGATCTGGCCGTTCTCAGCGAGCCCCGGGTCCATCAACCAAGGAGCCTTTCAGGCGCTCGGGATCTACGGTCAGCATATCTACGTGAATCCGCGGGAGCGCGTGGTAATCGTCGTCTGGAGTGCGCAACCCAAGCCCACCGACAAGGAAGTCATCGACGACGCAGATTTTTTCGCGGCCGCGACGGCGGCGCTGCGCTGACGGCCGTGGACTTTCGGGCCCATGCCGCGCACTCGTCGGCGTCTTCGAGAACATCCGCGGGGACTTCGTAGTAGGTCATGCTCAACAGAGGTTTGTCGGCAAAGGGACGGAACCGGTTCATACCGCGCGCCTCGTAGTCGCCGCGGTTCGAGTCATTCACCTTGAAATACAGAATGTCGCTCGAGATGAGACCGAAGATCCGCTCGTTCGAATACAAGCCGATGCCGCCGAACATGCGCCGCGGCGCAACGCCTTCCAGGCCCGCAAGCTGCTCGAGCACGTATTGCAGAAATTCGTCGGAGACCGCCATGGCCCACAGGTACTCCACTCTATGACGGCGCGGTACGGTACGGCACAACTCGGCGCGACTCGCCGATCCGCGCATCGACAGTTCGCGCGCGATATCTTAGGATCTTGCGCATGAATTGGAAGCCCCATCTGCCCGAGATTTTTCTCGGCATATCTCTCGGAATGATTGCGGTGGAGGCGGCGCTCAGCGGACTTTCGATGGTCAGGGCGCGCTATCGCACGAGCGACACCTTCGCGTCGCTCGGCATGCAGGTCGGGAATATCGCCATGAACCTGATGATGGCGGGAACCGTATTTGCCGGGCTGTCGGTTGCCTACAAATTTCGCCTGTTCACCATATCGCCCGGCTCGCCTTGGGCGTGGGCCGCGATCTTTTTTCTGGACGACTTCATCTATTACTGGTTTCATCGCATCAGTCACGAGTGCCGCTTTTGGTGGGCGGCGCACGTCAACCATCACTCCTCGCAGCAATACAATCTCTCGACCGCCTTGCGTCAATCGTGGACCAGCGTGATCGTAGGCACCTGGATGCCGTGGATTCCCTTGGCTTTCCTGGGTTTTCCGCCGGCGATGATTCTGGCGCAGCAGGGGTTCAACCTGTTCTACCAGTTTTGGATCCATACCGAGGCCGTTCATCGCATGCCGGCCTGGTTCGAGTATCTGTTCAACACTCCTTCTCATCACCGCGTTCATCATGCGACCAACCCGCGCTACCTCGATCGCAATTACGCCGGTGTGCTGATGGTGTGGGATCGCATGTTCGGGACCTTCGTCGAGGAACGGGACGAGGAGCCGCCGCGCTACGGAATCGTCAAGAACATCGAGACCTTCAATCCGATTCGCATCGCCTTCCACGAATGGGCAGCCATCGTCCGCGACCTCCTCGCCGCGCGATCGGTGCGGGAAGCGGTGGCCGTGGTCTTCGGCCCTCCCGGTTGGCGCGCCGACGGTCAGGGGCTTACATCGAAGAATATCCGCGCCGCCGCGGGATGATGCGTCGCACCCGCCTTTTCTTATCGCTCGCGGCCGCTTCGCTCGCCGTTTGCCTGTATTCCGCCGGCAATACATGGGCGCGCCATCGAGGCAATGCCGGCGACGATATCCCGGGCGAATTCGCGTACTACCTGTTGTCGCTCTCTTGGTCGCCGGCTTACTGCCTGTCGTCCCCTGGAGCCGACGAATGCAACGGTCCGCGCCGCTTCGGCTTCATCGTTCACGGACTATGGCCGCAATTCGAACGGGGATGGCCCGAGTATTGCGGCGCGCGCGGCGCCTTACCCAAGGAGGTGGTGCAGGGAATTTCGGATCTGATGCCCGCGCCCGGCCTGGTTTACCACGAGTGGTCGGCGCACGGCAGCTGCAGCGGGTTGAGTCCGTCCGAATTCTTTGCCTTGGTGCGCCGCGCCTCATCGAGCGTCGCCATACCCGGCGAGTTCGAGAACCCCACTCGCGCCACGGAGGAGCCGCCCGCGGCAATTGCTGCGGCGTTTCAGCACGCCAATCCCCGCTTTCCGGCCCTGTCGATCCTTGTGACCTGCACCGGGCAGAGCCTGCCTCGCTTGAAGGAAGTGCACGTCTGTCTGAACCGCGATCTGGCGCCGCGCGCCTGCTCCGCCGCCGCGATTCGCGGCGCGTGCAGAGCGGCCCAGGTGATCATCCCACCGATTCGCTAGCCCAATTCCACGTCGCCAAGGCCCCGCTTGCCTGGGGCCGGCCATGGTCGTTAGTCTGGCAGGCATGGATAGACCCCCACTGCCTCCGTTTACCGCGGAAACCGCGGCCCAAAAGGCACGCATGGCCGAAGATGCGTGGAATTCACGCGAGCCCGCTCGCGTCGCACTTGCCTACACGCCGGATAGCCGCTGGCGCAACCGCGCCGAGTTCCTGCAAGGCCGCGAGGCCATCCAGGCGTTCCTGGTGCGTAAGTGGTCGCGCGAACTGGACTACCGGTTGATCAAGGAGGTGTGGGCCTTTCGCGAGAACCGTATAGCGGTGCGTTTCGCCTACGAGTGGCACGACGATAGCGGCCATTGGTATCGCAGCTATGGCAATGAAAACTGGGAGTTCGACGAGCACGGACTCATGAGATTGCGCATCGCCAGCATCAACGATCTGCCGATCGCAGAGGCCGATCGCAGATATCACTGGCCGCTGGGGCGCCGCCCGGACGATCACCCGACGTTGAGCGAACTCGGGTTGTGAGCCGGCGCTCATTTTGCACCTGCCGGAAACTCGAGCAATTGCAGTAAGATGCGCTATGGAACATGGCGATCATGGCGGGCACGAACACGGTCACGACCATGATCATGACGATGATCACGATCACGACCACAATCATGATCATGAACCGGGGCATGATCATGCTCACGCACATGGGCATTCCCACGTCCTGACAACGCAGGCCATCAATACCCGAATGGCGTTCGCGGTGGCGCTCAACTTGACCTTCGTGATCATCGAGGGCGGCTTTGGGCTGCTGTCGAATTCGGTGGCGTTGATCGCAGATGCCGGACACAACTTGAGCGACGTGCTGGGATTGGTGTGCGCCTGGACCGCGATGTATCTGGGACGCCGTCCTCCCGGCGCCCGCTTCACCTACGGCCTGGGACGCTCCTCCGTGCTGGCCGCACTCGCGAATGCTGTGCTGTTGCTGCTGGCGTGCGGTGCCATCGCGTGGGAAGCCCTGGGGCGCCTGGCGTCGCCTCCCGCCGTGGCGGGCGCCACGGTGATGGGAGTCGCGGCCAGCGGCATCGCGATCAACGGTTTGGCTGCTTGGCTGCTGCACGCCGGCAGTCACGGCGATCTGAACAGGCGCAGCGCCTTCATTCACATGCTGGGCGATGCCGCGGTATCGGCGGGGGTTCTGGCGTCCGGCGCGATCATTCTGTTCACCGGCTGGAGCCGGCTGGATCCCATTGTCAGCTTGTTGATCGTCGCCGCAATTTTGGCGAGTACCTGGGGACTGCTGCGGGATTCGCTGCACCTGTCGCTCGACGGCGTACCGGCGAGTGTCAACTCGGAGGCCGTCATGTCCTACCTCGCCGATCAGCGGGGAGTGACCGACGTTCATGACTTGCATATTTGGGCGCTCAGCACCACCAACGTCGCCCTGACCGCGCACCTCGTCGTGCCGGATCGCGGCGCCGAGGACGCGCTGCTGAACTCGCTCACACCCAATCTGAAGCGCCGCTTCAAGATCCACCACGCGACTCTGCAAATCGAACGTGACCGGTGCGAACACGGATGTGAAGCGGACACCTGACCTGCCGGCCACGCGAAATGCTCGGACAGGCTCCCAGTCAGAGAGCGGGTTTGCCTCGTGCCGCGGCGCGCGCGAAGACCGGCGTCAATAGCTTGTAGAGCATGAAAACGGCCAAAGGGGCGATCAACGCCCAGGCGAATCCCGCGTGAAGAATCGCGTCCCGGAGCGCGACGGCGGCATGGCCGGCACCCTGCTGCCACAGTGCGAGCCATTCCTTGATCGAGACCGATTGGCGAGGAGCGTGCACGATCCACTCGCCCAGGCGGATGAAGGGAATGATCAACAATATCTGTGTGGGCGCCATGGCGGCCTGCACGAGCTGAATTGCCGGCAAATTCAATCGAAATGCGAGCGCGATCGCCGCGCAGAGAATGCTCGAGATACCGAGGATGGGCACATTGCCGAGCACCACTCCGATGGCCACGCACAGCGCCAACCGGTCTGGCGCTATTCCCTGGCTGAGAAAGGCCAGGAGAGGATTGAAGATTCGACGGCGCCACCAGCTGTTCGTTCGATTGGGATCACCCGGCATTATCGATTCCTTGGACGATATCGGCATGGCGCAGACCGTGCCGACTCGTTACAGTCGGCACCAGGGAGAATGACGCATGTCCAATGAAAGTGCGATTCGTCGCGAAGTCGGGGCAATCGCTCTGATGTTCACCGGCTTGGGTTCCATCATCGGATCCGGCTGGCTGTTCGGCGCCTGGCGTGCCGCCCAGCTGGCGGGGCCCGGCGCTATCTATTCCTGGATCATCGGGGCGGTGGTCATCCTCTTCGTCGCTCTGACCTTTGCCGAGCTTGGAGCCATGTTTCCGGAATCCGGGGGAGCCGTGCGCTATGGC
>Ga0210391_10000820_pt1 | contig 30388 bp, 26 predicted proteins | sample IncBWC12OmetaG_FD_160573 | JGI IMG/M metagenome (GOLD analysis project Ga0210391, IMG submission 160573) | Forest soil microbial communities from Barre Woods Harvard Forest LTER site, Petersham, Massachusetts, United States - Inc-BW-C-12-O ... | reverse complement strand
GATCCATCGGAGGCAGGGTGAGAACGATCGGTTGCGCGCGCAGGTCGAGCCCGAGCCACGAGTACGGCGTGTCCGAGTTCGGCGTTTGAACTGCGACGTCCTTTGGCGTGAAGACACGCGGAATGTTCGTAATCTGGTTCCACGGCGCCTTAAATTCGGGGCTATTGTGATCGACGAAGTAATCGTATTCGATGCGGTAGCTGTCCACCAGCGGATAGCCGTAAATGTAGGCCTCTTTCGCGATGGAGCGAGCTTCGGCAGGAGTGAGATCGGGTGCCGTTTGGGCGGACGCGGCCACTGCGAAAACTACGAGCGCGAGGGCGCACTTCTTCAGAACGTTAGCGTTCATCGTAAGGCCTCCGATCGATTCGATCGCTCTTACTTAGTCGACGGCTGGTTCGGGAGCCGGTTCGGTGGTGTCTTTTTTCTCGGTTTGCTGCTCCGCGGGCGTGCCGAGATATTTCACGTGAACCGTGCTGATCTTGCCGTTGAAGGCGAACGGAGCCTTCTCGAAGTAGTCCACCGAGACGGGCGAGCCGAGGTCGGTGCCAATGTCGAGACAGTCGTTGGCCGTAAACATCAAGGGCGCGCTGACGGGAACCTGGCCCTTGGCGACTTCCTTGCCGTTTACCTTTATGGTCACGTCGAGAGGACCTGCGGGCCGCTTCACGGCGTACCTGGTGATTACTTCGATTTGCACTTTTCCGGTAGGCAGCTTGTCGGTGGCGCGGATGTGCGTGCGGTTGATCTCGAAAAGGTTGTACTCATAGGAGAGCACGCCATCCTGCACGTAGAGCGAGAGGCCGCCGGAAAATGCGCCGAGAGCGTAGAGCACGCCGTTGGCGTTCGCGGGAATGTCAGCGTCGATGGTTACGACGTTCTCTTTGTTGCCAAGCGCCGGCGCGGTGAATTCCGGCATGCGCGTCATGTTTCCGGCGAAGGTCCACTCCGTAAAGGGAGTCGAGATTCGGAGGTCAGGACGGACGACCGGAACCCACAAACCGCCGCCAACGGGAAATCCCTGGTTCTTGGCAAACTCCGAGAGGAAGAGTGCTTTCATCTCGGCGAGCTTTTCGGGATTCTTCGCGGCGAGGTCGTTCGACTGCGACCAGTCCTGATCGAGGTTGTAGAGTTCCCACGGATCGTTGTCTGGATTCCAGAGCAGCTCGCCCTTTGGGCCCAGGACCCCTTTCGGCAGACCCGGCAGCCAGGGAATACGCGGACCGAACGTATCGGCGAACCAGCCGTCGTGGTAAATGCCGCGGCTGCCCATGATCTCGAAGTACTGGGTGTGTTTTACTTCCGGCGCTTTTGCATTGTTGAATGTGGAGACAAAACTCACACCGTCAAACGGGGTCTGCGGGAAACCGTTGACCACTTTGGGCGGAGTGATGCCGATCGCGTCATAGAGCGTGGGCACAACGTCATTGACGTGCAGGAATTGCGAGCGCGGCGTGGGGTCGGCTTTAATTTTCGCCGGCCAGCGAACCGCCATCGGATTGCGCGTGCCGCCGAAATGCGCGGCGACCAGCTTGGTGGATTTGAATGGCGTGCTGCCGGCCCAGGCCCATCCGGCGTGATACATGTTTTCGGTTTTCGCGGTGCCCAGGGCATCGAGTCCGCCCAGAGTGTCGAGCGCTTTCATCTGCTGCGCGATCGTAGTGGGAATGCCGTTCTGCGCGAGCAGCTCGCTAATCGATCCGTTCTGGCCTTCAGCGGATGAACCGTTGTCGCCCCAGATGTACATCACGATGGTGTTGTCTTTGTCGCCTTCGCGATCGACTTCATCGAGCAATCGGCCGACCTGCGCGTCCACGTGTTCGGTGAATCCGGCAAAGACCTCCATCAGACGGCGCTGGAATGGCTTCTCGGAATCAGGAATCGAATCCCATGAGGCCATGGTTGCGGGGCGCGGCGTGAGTTGCGCGTCCTTCGGGATGTAGCCCATCGCTTTCTGGCGGGCGAAAACGCGTTCGCGGTAGGCATCCCAGCCGTCGTCAAACTTGCCTTTGTACTTGGCGGTCCATTCCGGCGGAACCTGGTGCGGACCGTGGGAAGCGCCGCTGGCCCAATAGATAAAGTAGGGTTTGTCGGGCGCGAAGGACTTGTGGTTTTGCATCCAGTTGATGGCGTCGTCAGCCAGATCTTCGCTGAGGTGATAGTAGTTGTGGCCGCCGGACGTCTTCGGCGGATGGACGACGTCGATATTGCGGATGAGATTGGGTTCGTACTGCGATGCTTCGCCGGCGAGGAAACCGTAGAAATATTCAAAGCCGTAACCGGTGGGCCAGTAATCGAACGGCCCGGCGGCAGTGGTCTGTTCGGCAGGCGTATTGTGCCACTTGCCGAAGGCAGCGGTGCTGTAGCCGTAGTCTTTCAGCACTTCGGGCAGCATGGCGCTGGTCTTAGGCTGAACGCCGGAGTATCCGTCCCAGTCATTCGCGAGCTCGGCGATCTGCCCGGCGCTGATGCGGTGATGATTGCGTCCAGTGAGCAGAGCGCCGCGCGTGGGTGAGCACATCGCGGTGGTGTGGAAGCGGTTGTAGGAGATGCCTTCGTTCGCGATGCGGCTTAGCGCCGGCGTGTGGATTTCGCCGCCGTAGGTGTCCGGGAGACCGGGGCCGACGTCATCGATGAGGACGATGATGACGTTTGGCGCGCCCTTTGGAACGTGGCTCACCTTCGGCGCGGGACTGTAGGTCGATTCCTGCATCGTGGCCTTGGCGGTGCTGCCGGAGGGCTGGGGAGGAAACGGAAGGGTTTCCTGCGCGCCAGCGAGAGGCGCGAGGATCGCGCTGAGTATCAGGCAGGCCCAAAAGGCGAACGAGACGGTGTGGCGGCGTGATTCCGTCGTATTCGCAGTTAGAATGGCCGTGCTGCGGCGAGGCGAAATTCTATTTTGGAGTCTCACGTTGTGCTCCTGGAAGACCTGGCGGTTTTTGGTTCAGGAATCGGCCGTACTAGAGTCGCAGCGAGCGACTGTTGGAGGTTAGACTCGGGCGCGCGAAATGAACAGCCTCGATAAACTGTTCGGCATGCGCACAAGCGATGGCTCGATTGACGCGCGATGCGGCGCCGAAAGAGCGGTTGAAAACCTGTTCCGAGCGAATGGTAGAGACAGGGATCGGAGTTCGCCCAGAGAAAGTTGTGCGCGGGTGTTATACATCGCGGCGTTGGAGATGGGAAGATATTTATTGATTTGTTTACACAAACAATTTGGATGAGGCGCGCTCGCATCCTCGTGACTCTCCTTCCTGAAATCCATGCGTTCTACGGCCGCGCCGTCTAGGCAAGCAGGATCTGAATGGCGATGCGAAGGCCCGGCAGCAAGGAACTCAACGCACAGAGCAATACCAAAAGCAGGACTACGCTGCTGGCGCGCGCTCTGGGACTCCGCGACGGCGTGCGAGGAATTGAGGCGGAATCCGTGCTCGTCTGTCTCGTTTTCGAATGTGACGGTGCTGTGCAATACTCGGCAACACCCGAGGCCCCACGACATGACCGAACTGATTAGATATCCGCAGACAGTCTTCCTGCTTTCGTTCGTTGTACTTTGGCTAGCGGCGAGGATTGGAGCTGCGTTCAAAGGACTGCAGGAAAGCGACCGCGAAATTTTCGGCGTGGTCAGGTCCGCGGCACTAACGTTGATGGGTCTGATTATCGGTTTTAGTTTCTCGATGGCCAGCAGCCGATACGATCAGCGGAAAAATCTCGAGCAGGCAGAGGCCAGCGCAATCTCTACCGAATACAGTCGGGCGGACTACTTACCGGCGCCCGAAGCCGCTAAGGTACGCAGCCTGCTGCTTAGGTACCTGGACCAGCGTCTTCTGTTTTACCGAACTCGCTCCGATCACCAACTTGAGCAAATCAACGCGACACTCGCTCAGTTGGAAACAGACATTTGGGCCACCATTCACGGCCCAGCCACTGCGAATCCAACGCAAATTGCTGCCCTCGTGGTCTCCGGCGCAAATGATGTCGCAAACGCGCGCGGCTTCACGGAGGCCGCATGGCTAAACCGCATTCCTAACGCAGCTTGGCTCCTAATGTTCGGAATCGCGGTCTCCTGTAATTTGCTGATCGGCTATGGATTGAAACTGACCGGAGCGCGAGGGCCGATTCTCCTGATCATCCCTTTAGTCGTGGCCATTTGCTTTTGCCTCATCGCGGACATCGACAGCCCACGCGGTGGCGTCGTCCGCGTCAACCCCTACAGTCTCGAAGGTGTCTCGCGTTACTTGCGGGGCCAGTGAATTCTTCGCCGGCACGTGGTTGCCCGGTCGCTGGACGGTCAGACCTCGTAGTTGTACTGCGCACCGGGTGAGCTAGAGCCAGCGACGCGCGGGCCGCCGGCGTGCCACGCCTCGGCCATCCCCTCTGTGACTTACTTGCCGCGGCGGACCTGTCATTTCTGACAATGGCATTTGTTTCCGCCGAGGCTTACGCTTTCGCCAATTACGCGCTCATCTGACACAACGTACGGAGGCAAAATGCAAACGCGAACGAAAGCATCGCTGGCGATGGCGGCCCTTATCTGCTTCGTCGTTCTCCTCTCGACCACCCATGGCGCGGCGGAAGACAAGCCAGGGCATGAGGAGTATCAAGCACAAGCCATGGGCCAGGGTACGCAGCTCGGCCAGTCGTTCAACGTCACCGTGATCATCGAAGAGTACTCGACGGCGGACGAGAGGCAGGCTTTGATCGGCGCCTTCGAGACAGCCGGGCCCCAGGGCCTTTACAACGCGTTGAACAAAATGAGCGCGAAAGGCCACATCGCAATCACCGGCACCCTGGGCTATGACATAAGTTTCGCTCGCAAAATCCCCACCGCGGACGGCGGCGTGAAAATCCGAGTCTTGACCAATCGTCCGATCCGCTTCGGCGAAGCATGGGCAGACAGCCGCTCGATGGACTACAACCTCTCCGCCCTCGAACTCGACCTGAGCACTGAGAAAGGCAAGAGCACCGGCACGTTGCTGCCCGCCTGTCAGTTTACGATCGACAAAAAAACGAACGAACTCGAAATCGAGAACCTTCAAAATCCATGGAAACTTAGCGACGTCCTCGATCGCACCAAAAAATAAGCCGACAGGTCAATATCAGAATTCCGCCGCGAGAGCTGGTTGGCGACAGTGTCGCAACTGCCGAGTGAACTTCGTGCGACATCCACCTGGAGTTCCACCGCAAACACCCGGTTCGTTCGGAGCATTGAACGGCGAGACTCCGTTTACTTTGCGGCGCTTCGATCCGCGCAACCGGACACAGGGAATTAGTGCCGCTGTCACTTTTGACAGTATGTCCTCGTCGAACCATGGACTAGGATTCCTTGTGGAACATTTTCGCCACCAAAGAGGTCGAGGTCTCGTCGGGAACCATCGGCCCCGATACTCTGACGCGCTTTACGTGGTGGCCGTGTGGTGCTGGTTCCTCTTGATCGGTGCTCCTCCCGCAGGTGCTACCCAGGCCGCGCCTGCTTCGCCGCAGGCACCATCCGAGGCTCAGACAGCGACAAATGGACCGAAGGAACAGGAAAATACTCCCCCGACCGCCGCAACTCCGAAACCCGCCGCTGTTGACAAGAAGGCGAAAAAGAAAAAGCGCGGCGCGATCGTTATCGCGCCACTTCCAATTTCAAGCCCAGCTATCGGAACGGGCATAGTGCCTGTGCTGGGGTACATTTTTCCGTTTAGCACGAAGGATAAGATTTCCCCACCCTCCGTGATAGGCGGAGCCGGCCTCATCACAGACAACGGAAGTCGCGGCTTCGCCCTCGGCGCACAGCTTTACCTGAAAGAGGATCGGTACCGGGTCACCGCGGGCTTTGCGCGAGGCAACATCGACTACGACATTTATGGCTTTGGCCCGACTGCTGGCGCGCATTTGCCGCTGAACCAAACAGGGCAGGTTTTTACAGGGGAATTTCTCCGGCGGATCGGCTGGCAGTTTTTCGTCGGGCCGCGATTGATTACCGGGCACTCGATCGTCGAGGTTCGGCCGAACGACGGCAGCGCCGTTCCCATCCCGCCCGGTACCGGCTTGCACACTACGCTGACGTCGCTGGGGCTGCGCGTCACGCGAGATACGAGCAAGAACCGGTTCTATCCGACGAACGGAACTTTCTTCACGTTCACTTCGGACTTTTTTTCGGAAGCTCTGGGGAGCAAATATACTTTCCAGGCCTACCGCACGCAGTTCGAGAAGTATTGGAGTTTTGGCGACAAACAGGTTCTAGCTTCAGATTCCTATTTCTGCGCGACAGGCGGCCAGCCGCCTTTCTACGGAAACTGCATCTATGGCACCAGCGCTCACCTTCGCGGCTACATTGCCGGACAGTATTTCACAACCTACATGATGACCACGCAGATGGAGTACCGGCTGGTGTTACCAAAACGCTTCGGGCTCGTGGTGTTCGGCGGTCTGGGCGGAGTGATTCCAGGTTCGCAACAGCTTTTTCAGACCGGGAAATTCCTTCCGGCGGGCGGAGGCGGTCTGCGCTACGAGTTAAGCAAGGTCTATCACGTCAACCTTCGCGCAGACATCGCACAAGGCACCACCGGCCACACGTTTAGCCTGGGAGTGGGCGAAGCGTTCTAACGCTTCCGAAACAGAACTTCGTCGGAGAAACAAAAGCGCCGGAAACGGGTTCGTCTCCGGCGCTGACTCGTTTTAATGAAACGGCGCCCTCAGAAGTTCCCTTCGATTAATTCCCGCCCAACCTTTGGTAATTCGAATTGGTCGTTGTCACCACGAGTTCTTTCGCGGTGGCGTTCAGCACCGACTGTTGCGTGTAATTCGGGCCGTTCGGGATCGTGGCCGTCGTGGCGTTCAACGTGACGGCATCCTTCTCATCGCCCATGTACGTGCTGATGGCCAGCGAGACAATTTTCTTCGCTTCCCGGTCGTACGCTAGCGTCATTTTGTCGCCCGGCACGGCGTAGTCAGTGAAGATAAAATTGATCGTCCCGCCCACAGGATTTAGCGACATCTTGCCCGCCGCGTACGCCTGCTGCATCTTCTGCGGATCCGGAGGAACATACAGGGCTAGCAGATTCTTCACGTCGCCCATGTAGTCTTTCATCTCCTCTTTTTTCTTCTCCACGATTCGCTGTTTCATCCGTCCGCCGCTTGGCGGAGGGGGAGGAGCGCCGATCAGCGTCTTCTGGACCTGTCCATCCGGCCCGTATTGACATAGATTTTCAGACGGTGGCTTTGCATCTCCCTTCAATGTCAGCTGGGTCGTTTCCGTCCACTGGTACTGATGCAGCATCTGCGTGTTCAGGGCAGCGGACTGTTTAACTTCCGCGAGCTTAGCTTGCAGTTCCGGACTCTGTGCAAACGCAGGCGCAACGCTCACTAGCGCAACGGCCCCACTTATCAGCAAGAATCGGCCAAAAGAAAATGCAGTACGCCGCTTCACCAACTGTGCTGCGCATCCGATGTTCATTCTCAATCTCCTTTTTCAAACCTTTTCCGCTCTCGTCTGCGCCCGCCCCCGCTGTATCCACCGCTGGACGTTCCCCTTACGCCTGTGCCGTCAAGCTCGCCTTCTCCTGATTCGATAAATCCCTGTGGCCTACTTCAGGTTGATGCTGACTCCAAACATGACGCCGGAATCGGCCATGTCCACAAATCCGTTGCTGGTCCTGTAGTTCGTCGCGAGGTAGCGATAACCCGCCTGGAGCGCAATTGCCGGCTTGATCCGATAGCCGATAACACCAACCGCTTGATAAGCGAGTTGCGAACCGGCTCCCCAGCCGCCGACGTCGCCGGCAACAGTGATTTCAATCTTTGGCGTGAGAATTCCGGTAATGCGGCCGCCCACCAGAGGGTCCACCCAATTCTGCGAACCCGAGTAATTCAGCGTGTTGGTCGTAAAACTGACATTCGATCCGTAGTGCCAGTAGCGAAATCCGGCAAGTCCGTCGATTTTTATTCGGTCAGTGTCGATGACCCGGTAGCCGATCTTCTGCGTGAGAATGAACTCGGTTCCCTTCAAGTTTGCGACGGTGGCCAGGTTGGATAGCGCCCTGTCGTCCCCTAGCCTGACCCAAATGATGTCGAGTAGCATCACGATGCGCTTGTAGCGCGGTTCTACGAGGCCCATCAATCCAAATCGGAAATGTGAGAGCAAATCGCCGGCGCTCACGCTGAAGCTCGTTTCCCTGCCGTCGATGCCGATGCCGCCGTGCACTGCGGGAAACCACAAATAGGGGGCGACCGTGAGATGCCAATCGCTGGTTGGTGTGGTGGAGTCAGCGGCGGGTGAGTCAGCCAGAAACTCACTTGCGACAGCCGGTTGATTGGCGCTTGCACCAGGAGTCGTTGCGCTGAAACTCGGAAGGGTCGAACTCGAGAAATCTGTGTTTGTCGTTCCCGGCTGAATCGCTGGGACAGCGATTTGCGCTGGACAAACTGAAGCATTCGCCAGAAGTACGCCGAGAAATAGAAAAGGCACCAGGAATCTTTGTATTGAGTTCAACGAAACTCCTCCATCGTTCCATGATGACGTGCGGGTAAGTGCGCACGGATTTGCCTATCATGCCCGTCCCAAAAAAAAGAGGTAATTGGTAAAACTGACAGTCCTCGCGCAATCAGCTCCGGTCGACGTTGAAATGTTTGCGGCGCTTTGACGAGGAAGGTATTGGAAATGAAATTTTAGGGGGAATGATGCTTAGCAGATTTCCCGAGCGCGACTGCGCCTCACGGATGGAAGCACCGGACGCCGTCGTTCGACCAAGCCATCGATCGTCAGCGTTCCCGGCGCTCCGCACCTGTGATTGCGGCTGCGGCTACTTCAAAGCCACTGGAGGGCCGCTAACTCGCTTGCCTTTCAAATCGACGGATACTTCCACGCGATCGGCGATCTTGATGAAGGGTATACCGCTATTCATGCCGAACTCTTTACGATCAAAGGCCATCGTTCCCGAAATCGTACCGGCGCCAGTCCCTTTTCCCGTGATCGTGAACTCCAGCTTTTCCTTCTTGGTCACTCCGCGGATTGTAAAGTCGCCGTCAAACTCGATCGTAGTCGGGCCAGTTTGCGTGACCGACGTCGAGTGAAACGTGATCAAAGGGTTCTCCGCCACATCGAAAAAGTCTTTGCTCTTCAACTTGCCGTCTTTCATGCCACTGCCTGTATTTACGCTGGCAGCCTGAATCTTGATGTCCAACACCGCTGTCGATAGCTCGGGCGACGTAAAGGTCATCGTCGCGTCCCACTTGTCGAAAGTTCCAGCGATCGGCACAGAAGCGCTGACGCTGAATTTGACGGTGCTATCCGCCTTGTTGATTTCGAAAACGGGCGCTTGCGCTCTGGTTATCGACGGCGAAAGAAATGCTGCGAATGCGCACAACATCGGGAGTCCGAGCGTCCTGCTGAATCGAAATTTTCTCTGAATCATCGTTTCACCCCGTCGTTCGACTACGTGTTTGATCCAGCTACGTCAGCTGGTCCGCTCAACTTCCTAAGAAGGATACTTCTTGAACATTTTGGCGACAGCCTTGTCGATTAATTGCATATTTTTCTGCGAGTTTTTTTGATTGAAGGTGCCCTGCCCGATCCCGCGCCACACATCTGTTTGGTTTTGAGATCATACATATCGACGATTAGTGTGCCTACCACGTTCTATTCCGGCGTGATCGTACCCATTCCGCCACCGAATCCGCGCATGCCCATAGCGGTATAGGAGGTTTCAGCCTTTAGTCCACCGCTTGCCACCGCTAGAAGGTCCGGGTTTTCGGATTGCTGTACCAGCTTCAAACCCTTGGCCTGCATTTGCGTGTTGACTTGCGTCTGAGCTTCCTGCGCCATGATCGGACTGGCGATCTGGTTGGGGTTCGGTTCTTGGCCCCGGGCGTAGGTGTGGTACTGAGAAAAATTTCCTGTCGGACTCGATGTCACCATTACGTCCTGCGCGGACGCCGCGAAACACAGGAAACAGATCAGGCCCGCAAGGGCCAACATTTTGATTTTCATTTCGTCCCTCTATGCTATGCAATCCCGTCGAGTTCGAATATTGTGCCGGGCGGCCCTTTCGGGCCGCCCGGTGTGAAAGCAGTTAGTTGCTGGGCCCCTTGCTCGCCGCTTCCGCCTGAGCCATCTTGGTAGCCATTTCGGCCTTTATTGCGTCCAGGTTAAAGCTTGCGCCACGTTGCATCGGCGGAAATTCCAGGAAGGTTTGGATCTCCTTGCCCATGACCTGCTGAACAAAAACAAAGCGCCAGAATTGATACAAATACCAATCGCTGAAGTACATCAGCGACCCATTCTTCGTCATGTCTTCCGGAAAGCCCATTCTCTCGTACGGATCGAGCCGGAGATTCGTGATCGTAGGCACGTCCGGATGATTTTTGACTCCGAGCCAGCCTTGCGGCTGATCGATGAAGCGATATTTGTAGTCGTCAACGCGCACGGCGCCGACCGTGCTTTCGCCAAGATAGAAGATTTCGTGGCGATTGGACGGGCCTTTTCCGGTGAGCATGGCGGTCTGATCATAGCCGTCGAGATGGTTCTTGTACGTCCGGTCACCGAATTTCACGCCTTTCAGCAATTGGTCGGTGACGTTCGGGTTTCCGGCGATCGAGGCGAGCGTGGGCAGCCAATCCAAGCCGGACATGATGCCGTTCTGAATCGAATCCGCCGGGATATGGCCGGGCCAGCGAGCGATACAAGGCACGCGGAAGCCGCCTTCCATGACCGTACCTTTCGCCTGCGCGAACGGCGTTGTGCCGCCATCGGGCCAGGTGAAGGCTTCGGTACCGTTGTCGGTAGTGAAGACGACGATGGTGTTGTCGTCCAGCCCCGCGTCCTTGAGATGTTGCATCACGAGGCCGATGTCGTCATCCAACTGCGCCATGCCGGCTTCTTCAATGCTCCAACCATTCTCCGAGTTCATCATCGCCGCGTATTTCGGCGACAGGTGAGTGACTACGTGCATGCGCGTTGGGTTCATCCACACGAAGAATGGCTTGCCATCGGCCTTGGCCTTGTCGATGAACTTGAGCGAGAGGTCGCGGATCGTGTCGTCGACAGTTTCCATGTTGTATTTAATACCGTTCGTCGGGTGGGGAGGCAACGGTCCTTCATCTTCGATCTTCTGTTTGCCGATCTTGCCCCAGCGCGGCATGTCTGTCGTGTCATCTACGTCTGTAGCCCAGGAATGAACCAGGTTGCGCGGACCGACTTTATTCAAGAGGTTCTGCGGATAGTTCGGGTGGAACGGGTCTTCCATCGCATCCAGGTGATACAGATAACCGAAGAATTCATCGAAGCCGTGGACCGTAGGCAGAAATTCATTCTTGTCACCGAGATGGTTCTTACCGAACTGACCGGTCGCGTACCCCTGTGCTTTCAGCACCGTGGCGAGCGTCACGGCTTCCGCCGGAATGCCGATTGCCGCGCCAGCCTGACCGACTGTGGTCATTCCGGTGCGGATGGGCAGTTCGCCCGTGATGAAGTTGGCGCGACCCGCCGTACAGCTCGCCTCGGCGTAGTAGTCGGTGAAGATCATGCCTTCCTTGGCTAACTTGTCGAGGTTGGGCGTCTTGCCGGCCATCATATGCATGCTATACGCGCCGATGTTCGACATCCCGATGTCATCGCCCATGATGACCAAGATATTGGGTTGTTTTGTCTGCGCCGAAGTGGAAAGCGCTGCAACCAAACTCAAAATCACCAGGACCGTCGCTGGAATCAGTCGCCGAATAAACTTCACGAGTGTTCTCCTCATTTTTGAGTCAATGGTTCGCGGATACTGCGCCTTCTTGGTTCTGGCCGTAATTGTCAAAACTGACAGTACGGTTCTTTGGAGGACGCGCTAACGATAGCGTCTGCAACGCAAGGCGCTGAGGTCTCTAACCGTAGTCCTGTTCGTCGGAGAATCGGGACGTAAATTCCTTCCCAGAGTAGGCAGCTTCCATCGCTCGGATCAAGTCAGCATCCATTCTTGCCTTCACAACATAGCCGAGCCCACCCGCTGCTCGGCAGGCGCCCAGAATGTCCGTGTCTTCATGAACGGTCAAAAACACAACGGGCGCCCGTTCGCCCCGCCGCCTCAGCTCCGCTGCGACTTCGATCCCACTCATACCCGGCATGGAAATATCCAAAACTGCCAGGTCCGGCTTGAGCCGAAACCACGCATCCAGGGCCGAGGCACCATCGGTGACCGCTGCTACGACATCGAACGAGTCTTCTAAAAGGGTGACGATCGTCGCTAGTACCGGCGGCAAATCATCCGCCACGAGTACCCGTCTTCGAGTCATTCCAGCCCTCGTTCCACTTTCTTGAATTTGCCGCGCAGCCTTAGCGGTTGGGTACACGGCGACACATGGTCATGAACGCCGCCGAACGAAATCGCCTGGTTCAGCAAGCAAAGAAATCTTACTGATGGTGGGGGCAATGCCGGTCTGTTGACAGTGGCAAAACTAACAGATAGCGGCAGGCACTACGGTTTTAGACGCTTATGATGCCCTGCTTGATTGCGTACTGGATAAGTTCGGCGTTGCTCTTGATTTGCAATAGGGCCATCACGCCGTATTTGTGCGAGGCGACCGTTCGGGGAGTAATGTGGAGAATGTCGGCCACGCTCTTCATGCTCCGCCCTTCGGCCAAGAGCTGAATCACTTCGCGCTGGCGAGCTGTGGGTTTCGGCGCGTGATCGCGATCTTTGGGGCTCCTCTGGGAGATCGCAGTCAATCCTGCCTCGACTTCGGGCGAAACATACGTACCGCCTCTAAGAACCGCACCAATTGCATCGGTCAACTCAAACGCAGCCCCGCGCTTCAACAAGAACCCCGAGGCTCCGGAGCGAAAAGCTTCGCCAACAAGATAAGGATCCTCGTTCATCGTCATAAAGATCAGTTTTGAGGCGGCCTTTTTTAGTTTTAGCTTTTTGGCGGCATCAAGGCCGTTCAACTTCGGCATCGATATGTCCAGCACCACAACGTCCGGATGTAACCTCTCGGCTTCCTCTAGAAGAGATTGACCGTCAAACACCGCACCCACGACTTCGCATTCAGGCTCGAGCATGCTTTTGAGGGCGTCCGTTAGGAGGCGGTGATCGTCTGCCAACAGCACTCGAGGACGTTTCATCTTTGGCCTCCAGAGGCCTGCGCGCTCGCACTCGCGTGTTTCGCCGCAGTGTGGAGTGGGACAGTGGCGCGGATTTCCGTACCCGCTCCGGGAGCGGATTGAACGGATAGGACGCCGCCTATCAGCCTCAGCCGTTCGCGCATGCTGACCAGACCAATCCCCGCGTCGGCTCGCTTCAGTGCGGGATCGAAACCCACACCTGCGTCCGCAATCCTCAACTGCGTCTCATTCTGCGCATGCCAGAGCTCTACCTGCGCCTGCGCCGCGTGGCTGTACTTCGCAACATTACTCAGCGCTTCCTGTGCGATTCTGAACAAACACAATGCAACATCTTTGGGAATTTCCGTTGCGACACCATACTCCTTAAATTCCATCCGAATCACATATTTTTCGGAGAGTTCTTCGCAGAGACCCCTTAGGGTCGGGGAAAGTCCGACGTGCTCGAGTTTGCTGGAGTGCAGCTGGTGAGAAAGTCGATGGACGTCCGAAGCTAATTCCTTGGTCTGCTCCCAAAGACCTCGTGTGACGATTCGCTGGTCTTCTTCAGACTCTGGTCGCTTTTTCCAAAGGCGCCCTAGCCCGATGCTTAACAGGGCCAGCCGCTGGCTCAAGTCGTCGTGCAGATCTCGCGCGATTCGTGTGCGTTCGGCTTCTTGGCCGGCGATCAGGCGCCCGCTGAGTTCCTCGAGCGATTGTTCGGATGCTTTCCGCTCCGTAATGTCGACGCATGATCCGACGTAGCCCATAAAAGTTCCCGCAGCCCCGAATCTTGGAACGCCAATATCAAGGATCCAATGGTATTCGCCGTCGCGGCGGCGCAGCCGGTATTCAAATCGGAAATCTTTCCGCTGTTCGAAGGCCTCTGAATAGTTCTTCATGCAAGCATCGAGGTCATCTGGGTGCACGCTTGCGGTCCATCCGTTCCCGAGTTCAAGCTCCATCGGCCGCCCGGTGAACTCTAGCCACGCATGATTGAAAAAGGTGCACAGTTTGTCCGTGCCGGAAACCCACATCAACACCGGCGCCGAGTTCGCCACAAGCTGGAATCGCTCTTCCGTTTCGAGCAAATCGACGCCCGACTTCTTCAACTCTGCGCTCGTAGCGGCTAAGTTACGTTCAACGCGTTGCCGCGTCGATTTTTGCCGTAACCAAGCGAAAACCACGAACGCCTGCACCAGCAACAGCACAATTCCACCGATGACGTAATACTTGTAGACGTCCCAGCCACTCGGTTGCCGGTTGAGCACTTCGCTACCCACGGGCAACACAGACTCCGGGATGTCCCAGCGACGGAGCACACGGGAGTCAAACATGTAGACGTTGGGAACAATCACGTCACGCGGACGTTCGCCAGCCAACACGCGCAAACCGAATTGGCCTCCGACTTCGCCGAGCTCGGCAAAACTGGTCACGAATCCGCCTACTGCCCCCGTACCGATCATGCTGTCGACGACAACGTAAACCGGCGCAGAAGACTTGGCCGTGATTTTTGCAAGAACGTCTCCAGGGATCAGCGCGTGGCCGTGCTCGTCCTTTGATATCGCGGTATAGACGACAATGGAATCGCGGCTCAGCGCGGCAAGTTGGTCGCACATCGCCGAGACCGAAGGGCCCATCAAGTACGTGACTGGAACGGTTCCCACCGCCGCAGGATAGCTGCCTCGGAGCTGGCGGATGACGTTGCTACCGGCACCGGCGGCTCCATCTCCGACCACGACGATGCGGTGTGCTGAGGGCTGGAGGCGTCGCGCTAAGTCCAGAGTCCCCTGTGCATCAAGGTTGACCCACAGGCTTCCGGCGACATTGGATGGCCGAACGGCGTCAGTGGGTTTTCGCGATGGATCAGCATTTAGCGAAAGTAGCGGCACCTTGGGGAAAAGATCCAGGGGCACGTCACCGACCGCAATCACAAGGTCAAGATTTGTGTTCGCATACTTCTTCTGAACCAAAACCCCTTGTTCGGCTCGAATGGCAGGATCAGTGAAATGCGCGAGATCCAGATCTTCGGAAAACACGACGATTCCTTCCGGAACGCCGCGGCGAAGCTCACTCTGAAGATTTTCGTTAATCAGCCGGTACGCGGGCCAAGTTACATCTTCTTCCATCAAAATCAGTACTCGTTTTGACTCGGTCGCTTGGGCGGTAGAGCTAGATGGCTGAGGACTCTGCTGAGCTGAAGCAATACACAGGTGGGAGAAGACCAACAGCGACAAAATCAGTAAACGCGATGCATAAGACGCGCGCCTACACCGCAGATTGGGGGATGGGCCCCACTGGATTCTGAAAGGCGAAACTGGCCCAGCTGCCATGGCACATGAGTCGGTGGACTGAGCGGCTCTAAGCGTTTAGATTAGGTGCGGTACCGCACACTCTAGCACCAAACAAGCTGCGTTTATATGAATATTTATCTTCGGATACGTCACAGAGTCGAAGCGATCTCCTCACACAAATTGAAGGGGGACTAAGGTCTTCGCACTGTTGTTTTTAACAGTTCCTTCCACTTGGCGTTGGAGCGATCATTCGCGCTCTTCTGGTTTCGTGAATGAATCCGAAAGGAAGCGCCCAATGACCGCTGATGCCGCAAAGTCCGCGACGCTGAAACAAAAGGCTATCCACGAGGGCCAGGAATTCGTGGGCATAGCCTTGTATCTAGCGTTCTTTTTCTGCGCCGTCGTGGCGTATAGCTCGATTCTGCTGAACGAGTTTCACGTTTCGTATTTCAAATACGGTACCGCGATCATCAACGCCCTGATCATCGCCAAAGTCATCCTCATCGGTGAGTACGCCCACCTCGGACGACGCCACGAGTCGAAGCCCTTGCTCCAATCGGCCTTGTACAAGGCAGTGATGTTCACCATTTTGGTTTTCGTCTTTCACATCGTAGAAGAACTGATAAAGGCGCTGGTCCACAAGCAGCCGTTGGTGGCAGCTCTTCACGCCATTCGTCTCGACGAACTGGTCAGTCGCAGTATCGTCGTTTTCTGTACGTTTGTTCCGCTGTTCGCGTTTAGAGAACTGGCCAGGGTGTTGGGCGAAGAGGAATTTCGGCGCCTGTTCTTCGCATCTCGAAGAGACCAGGCATCCGCTCCCGGCGGCAAGGCGTGACCGCCACGCATCGTCTAGAAATGAAGATTGAGCACAAGCCCGACGAGATTTAGCGACTGATTGGGAGTTTTGCCGGTGTTGTTCTCGTGTTCGTAGTAGGGATCGAACTGGACATGCTTGCCTACGTCCAAAAGGCACCCCGCGTAGAGCGCGGTCGTACTCCATTTCTGATATTGGCTTGTGTAGAAAACTTCGGCGCTCACGTAAGGCGCCGGATGATAGGACCGAATCGCGATTCGCCGCTCAACTGTGAATCTGTTCCGGTATCGCCACGTAAAAGCGCCGTTCTGCCAGTCTAGATCGGCTCGATTTCTGTCACTCAGGAGAATCTGGAATTTGACCGGAAAATGGAATGTCACCACCGGCTCCAGACGATTGATTGCAGCCTTGTTCGGCGAAGCGACGTACCGGTAACCGATGGCAAAGACCACCGGTCTCGATTTGACGTCGTCCAGATCGAACGCCGTGATTTTCTTCAAACGGACAAGTGGCTTCAGGTAGAACTCGATGCTGGGCCCGATCTCGGCCTGCTCGGGAGCGCCGCCTTCCCTGGTGTCCTTCGCCTGAAAAACGAAGCGGACCTGGGAGTTCAGTGTGAAATAGGAGTCAATCTCAGGCAGGAACTCGGGCGGCGAATTCTGGGCGCGAGCGACGGCCGGTGCGGCCAGCAGACACGCCGCCACGATCGCCGCCATCGCCCACGATCTCCACCGAATTCTTGGGACTACCACCGCTTTCCGATGGGAGGTCACTCGTAAGAATCCATTCCGTTCCGCGATTTGCCCATGCTACAACGCGAAACGATGGCCCAGAAAACGCCGCAGATGAATTGTCAAAATTGACAGTCACGATCACAAATGACATCGCCTCAGTAAGGCCGCGCTTTCTGTGAATCGGCGCTTCGCAAAGGGGTAGACGATACCATCCTGCGTTCCGTGAGCTCCACGCTTCGTACTGTAAGTTTTGACACTTACACGCCTTCCTTCTTCAATTCAACATCGAGAATCCTGAAGTCAGGTTCGATTGAGCGGCTGTTCGAGGGCGAATGAAGAAAATACTCCTGGGAGTCAGTTTGGCGCTTGCGCTCAGTTCTCCCGTCTTCGCGCAGAAGAAGGAACAGAATCGCGTTGAGAATGCTGGACTCGTGATGAAGGAGATTCTTGCGGCGCAGCACACCATTCCTAAGAGTATTCTCGACGGTGCCTATTGCGTAGTGATCTTGCCCTCGGTTCTTAAGTTTTCGTTTGGGATCGGCAGCAGTTATGGACGGGGCGTAATGACGTGCCGTAGCGGCGACTCCTTTGCCGGACCTTGGGGCGCGCCGACCATGATGGCTCTTTTCGGCGGAAGCGCCGGATTTCAATTCGGTGGCGAGGCTACCGACTTCGTGCTCCTACTAATGAACCGGCGATCTGCTTCGAGCATTTTGACCAGTAAAGTGAAGCTTGGGGGCGATGCCACAGCGGCAGCTGGGCCGTTCGGCCGAACAGCATCCGCAGAAACAGACATTACGATGCGCGCAGAAATCCTTTCGTATTCGAGAGCGCGCGGCCTTTTCGCAGGAATATCGCTCTCGGGATCGACGCTTCGCGCCGACAATGGCGCCAACAAGAATCTCTACGGCAAAGACCTCAGCGCGAAGGCGATCGTCTTCGAGGGCGCGGTGGCAGTTCCGCCCAGCGCGACGCTCTTGCTGGCCACTCTGCAGAACGCAACGCCGGTAAGCCCCAACAGACACCCGGCCTCTTCAAAATCAGAATGAGCAGTGACACGGGCGAACAGCGCGGCACGCTCATCATCCCCATCCTTCTGTCTTTCGTTCGACTCCGTTTCCCTGTAATTCAGCATCTTGTCGGAATACGTGCCTTACCAGACCTCCCGTGAGCCTGGGCAACGGGGTCAATTACACCGGCGCGCGCGGATGTCGTTTCGTCGAGCGACGTATCCGGATCAGAGGTCTGAAAGCGAACTTCGCTGCTTGATGGCGGCCTAAGTCGCGGAGGGTAATTAATGGTAGGTTTATCTCACTGCTGATAGAACATGGCCTGCCTTGCGAGTTTCGATGGGAGATCTAAACAATGAAGCGCTACTCGAAGTTGTGGATGAGTTTGGCAGCCGCCCTGGCATCCGTTTGTGTTTTCGCTGGAGTTCGTTCCGCTGCCGTGGCGGCCCCGTCCGGCTCCGGTTATCAGGTGACGAAGACCGTACCGATTCCTGGAGAGGATGGATGGGATTACATGTTCGTGGATAGCGACGCGCACCGGGGCTATGTTTCTCACGGGACGCGCGTCGTGGTTATCGACATCGACTCGCTTCAGATCATTGGCACCGTGGATGACACGCAGGGCGTGCACGGTATCGCTGTGGCTCCGGAACTGGGGCGTGGTTTTGCGAGCGACGGCCGCGCCAACACGGTAACGATCTTCGACACGAAGACTCTGAAGACAATCGGCACCGTGAAAGCAGGCACGAACCCCGATGCGATCATTTTCGATCCCGTTTCAAAGCGCGTATTCGCGATGAATGGACGAAGCGGCGACGTGACTGCGATCGATGCGGCGACCGGCAACGTGCCGGGAACAATGCTGGTGGGTGGGAAGCTCGAGTTCGCGGTGGCCGACGGGAAAGGGAGCGTGTTCGTGAACGTTGAAGACAAATCCGAGTTGATCGAATTCGATTCGAAGGCGCTGAAGGTGTTGCACCGTTGGCCACTCGCGCCCTGCGAGTCGCCGTCGGGTCTCTCGATGGACCGCGCGAACCGGCGCCTCTTCCTAGGCTGCGAGAACAAAATGATGGCGGTGGTTGATGCCGACAGCGGCAAAGTAATCGCGACGCCGGCGATCGGCGACGGCGTGGACGCCACCGCATTCGATCCTGGATTGGGCTACGCTTTCGCCTCGAACGGCGAGGGCACGCTGACGGTGGTGAAGGAAGAATCGCCCAGCTCCTTCAGCGTGATCGACAATGTACCTACGCGAAAAAGCGCCCGAACGATGGGGCTCGATCTGAAAAGTCACACTGTTTTTCTTCCGTTCGCGGATTTCGATCCCCCGGCACCCGGTGAACGGCGAGGAAAAATGAAACCGGGATCGTTTGCGCTTCTGGTTGTAGAGAGGAAGTAGCGGCGCGTTAGTTAGATTTGAGGTCGATGACGGCGAAGGCGGAATCGCCTTCTAAGGCGACGTAGAGGTGGGCCGTGGCGGGATCTACGAGGACGTTGTAGGGATTCTTGCCTGTTGGGAGCGTCTTAAGGACGCTGTTGGAGGCGGCGTCGAGGACGGTGATGGTGCTGCTGTGGGAGTTGGCGACGTAGATGCGGTTGGAAGCTGGATCGATGGCGATGCCCTGCGGCGATGAGCCGACGGGGATGGTGGCGACTACGGCGCGTTTGGCTGTGTCCACGACGGTGACAGAATCGCCGGCGTGATTCACGACGTAGGCGCGATTTTTCGCGGGATTGAGTGCGACGGCGCACGGGATCGAGCCAGTGGGAATGCTCGTGGTGGCGCCGGAAGTCTCGTCGATGATGAGGAGCGCGGCATCCTGCGAGCGAGTGACGTAGAGGATGCCGCTCGGCGGATCGACGGCCAATCCCCAGGCGTGGTATCCGACCTTCACATCGCCGGTGATCTGCGGCGTTCGATTGAGCACAACGAGTTTCGTGGACTGATAGCCGGCGAGAAACGCTTTGTCGCGCGACTCATCGAGCGTGATCGTGTCGGCGGAGCCCGCTTTGATTTTCTGTAAGGCGTTGGTCGTGCCGTCGATTACGGTGATGACGTCGCTAAAAACATTTGAAACGTAGGTGCGGTTGGCGGCAGCGTTGACGGCGACGACGTAGGGAAGGGCGCCGACGTCGATGGTGGAGCTGACGGAACCGGAAGCGCCGTCGACGACGCTGACGGTGCCGGAGCCGTGATTGGCGACGTAGATTCGATTCGTCTTTTCGTTGATGGCGATAGCGAGCGGCTCGGAGCCGACTTTGATACGCGAAGTCGCGTTGGAGTGCGGGTCGTAAACGGCGACGGTGCCGTGCAACGGTTCGGCGGCGTAGAGCTTGCCAGTGGCGGAGTTGAGCGCAATCGCGCGTGTGCTGAGGAGGGTTGTGGCCGGCTCCTGCGAGATCAAGGCGCACGCGAAAACCGCGAACAGCACGCTCACGCCACCCAGAACTTTGATCGACGAGTGCAATCCGCCCTCCCATTTCATGGCGCACAGAAAACGCTGACGACGCATACAGGTTCGGTTTATCCTATCCCGGCCTTCGAAGTAATGCGAAACCAACCTTCGTGCCAAAGGTGCCGGCTCTGAATCCTCGAGAACCGCGACATTTTCAACGTATGTGCCCAGCGTTACGGCTTCTGACCGTAGGGCTCTGTGCTGTCCTAATTGCTTGGGCTCTAACAACGCGTGCCTCGGTATCTACGCAGGTGCAGAGGAAGCAAGCCGCCGCGAAATTCCACGTGATCGCGCTGGCAGAGCCGAACAGCATACACCGGCCGTTTGTGGACGCGGCGAAGACCTGGCTCGGGCGCGAATCGATCACGGACGGCTTCGCGATCGATTACATTTCAAACACTGAATCGATCGACGAGGCGTTTCTCGCGCAGTATCAATTGTTCATTCAACTCGACTACCCGCCGTACGGATGGACGCAGAAGGCGCAGGCGGCTTTTATCGCATACATCGAGCAAGGAAAAGGCGGATGGATCGGGTTTCACCACGCTTCCCTTCTGGGCGAATTTGACGGCTACCCGATGTGGGACTGGTTTTCGAAATTCATGGGCGGTATCCGCTACAAGGATTACATCGCAACGTTCGCGACGGCGACGGTGAAAGTGGAGGATCCGAACCATCCGGTGATGAAGGGATTGCCAGCGACATTCGAAATTCAGCGCGAGGAGTGGTACACGTACGACAAATCGCCGCGACCGAACGTGCATGTGCTGGCGACAGTTGACGAGACGACATATAAGCCGGACTCGGAGTTAAAGATGGGCGGAGACCATCCGGTGATCTGGTCGAACGAGAATGTGAAGGCGCGGAACGTTTACATTTTCATGGGACATCGCGCCGAGCACTTTCAGAGTCCGGTATTCACAGAGCTATTTCACAACGCGATTTTGTGGGCGGCGCATCAGTGACTCGCGGCGCATGGATCGCGCGGGGCGCGCTTGCTCTGATGGCGCTGTTTGTGCGGCACGGCGAAATTTGCGGCGCGGCGGGGCAGGAGGCGAAGGCGCCGTTTCACGCGCTCGCGTTTTATACGGACAAGGGTGAGCCAGACCACATCGCGTTCGCAAACCAGGCCATTGCCTTTTATTCCGACTTGGCCAAGAAGCAGAATTTCGAATTTTCAGCGACGACAAAGTGGGACGAATTGAACGCGGCGCGGTTGAAGGACGTGCAAGTCGTGGTGTGGCTGAACGATTTTCCGCACAATGCGGCGCAACGCGCGGCGTTTGAGGAATACATGACGCATGGTGGCGCGTGGCTTGGCTATCACGTCTCGGCGTACAACGACGAGAGCACGGGCTGGCCGTGGTTCGTGAAGTTTCTTGGTGGCGCCGTCTTTTACGGGAACAATTGGCCGCCGCTTCCGGCGGTGCTTGATGTGGACGCGCCGACTGATCCGGTAACGCGGGGGCTGCCGAAGACGGTGAACGCGCCGTCGAACGAGTGGTACATCTGGAAACCGAGCCCACGAGAAAACCCCGACGTGAAAGTGCTGCTGACACTCGACCCCAAGAATTATCCGATTGGTCTGAAGGATACGATCACGGCTGGGGATTTGCCGGTGGTGTGGACGAATACGCGGTTCCACATGATTTATATGAACATGGGGCATGGCGACAAGATTTTCGACAGCGCGGATCAGAACAAATTGTTTGAGAACGCGCTGCTGTGGCTCGGCGGACGAAACATTCCGTAAGCCCGGCTTTCCTTCACTTGGTGCCGGACTATGGAGATGTGAATCCGCGATTTTTCATTCTGAATTTCGAGTCGTTCCCTTCGTTCACTTCCTGACTGCTGAGTCTGAGGGGCGTGGTTTCCGCAGGCAACAATCCGTCGCCTGCCAAAGATCTGGACATGACGATGATGAATTTCCCCGGCGGGTAGGAGCGCGTGGAAGCAGATTTTCGGTCGCTGCTGAGTGCGAGTGGATTCAAGGTCGTGTCGATCACGCCGACGAAATCGATGATTTACGTGATCGAAGCAAGACCAGTCTGAGCAACTCTTAGCGCCACACCTTTTTAACTCTCCCTTCAGTACAGAAATCTTTGCGGTTCTAGCCGGACTGGGCGGTAATTGGGTAAGCTGCGGGCTGGCGGTGGTGAAACGTGAGGGATCATGCCTATTCAAATCAAACGAGCGTATGAGGCGGCGGCCAGCGGCGACGGGAAGCGGATTTTGGTTGATCGATTGTGGCCGCGCGGACTATCGAAGGAAAAGGCGAAGGTGGATTTGTGGATGAAGGACGCGGCGCCTAGCAACAAGTTGCGAAAGTGGTTCGATCACGATCCAGCGAAGTGGGTGGAGTTTCAGAAGCGGTATCGGGCAGAGCTGGCGAAACAGAAGGAACTGCTTGCTGAGTTGAAGCGAGAGGCGCGGGCGGGGACAGTGACGCTGGTCTACGGCGCGCATGACGAGGAACACAACAACGCGGCGGCGTTGGTGAAGATCTTGAATTTGAAATGACGCGATACGACTGCCGGAATACCTGGAACATTTCACAGAGAACACCGAGAAAGGCTGGAGGGCAAGGAGATCCCTTGCCAAGCACGTTGTCTCTTCGCGCGTGGGTTAGAGCGTGGCGTCTTTGGTCTCGTGGACGAAGAGAAGGCCGATCGCGGTGAGTACGGAGGCGACGCAGAGGTAGTAGCCGACGTATTGAAGGCTGTAGGTTTTGGCGAGATAGACGGCGATGTAGGGTGCGAGCGATGCGCCGAAGATGCCGGCTAGATTGAACGTGAGGGAGGTGCCGGTGTAGCGCACGTTGGTTGGGAAGAGCTCGGAGAGGAGCGTGCCGAGGGGGCCGTAGGTAAAACCCATCAACGAGAGACCGATGACCATCATCAGCGCGGCGCCGCGAGTGCCGGCAGCAAACATCGGCGCCATCACGAGCCCGAAGAGCGCGATGAGCACGGTGACCCAGAGGAGAGTGGAACGGCGGCCGCGTTCGGCGATGACGGCGCTGATCGGAATTGTAGCCGCGAAGAAGACTATGCCGAGCAGCTGAAGTTCGAGGAAGGTGTTGCGGCTGTAGCCGAGTGCGGTGGTGCCCCAGGAAAGGGCGAAGACCGTCATCAGATAAAACAGAACGAAGGTCGCGAGCGACGACACGGTGCCGATCAACAGCGGCTTGGGATATTTGGAGAAAACGTCGAACATCGGAACTTTGACGCGTTCCTGGCGGCTGACGGCTTCGCGGAACACCGGCGTTTCGGTGATGGTGAGCCGGACGTAAAGCCCGATCAGGACGAGCGCGGCGCTGGCGAGAAATGGAATTCGCCAGCCGTAGGCGAAGAACTGCTCGTTCGAAAGATTTTTCGAAAGAATCAGAAAGACGCCGCCCGAAAAAAGAAAGCCGACCGGCGCGCCAAGCTGCGGAAACATTCCATACCAGGCGCGCTTCCCTGGTGGTGCGTTTTCGATAGCGAGAAGCACGGCGCCGCCCCATTCGCCTCCGAGACCAAGACCCTGCCCGAAGCGGCAAAGCGCAAGGAGCAGCGGAGCCGCGACGCCGATTTTCGCGTAGGTGGGAAGAATGCCGATGCAGACTGTCGAGATGCCCATCGTGAGGAGCGCGGCTACGAGCGTAGCCTTGCGCCCGATGCGGTCGCCGAAGTGACCGAAGAACGCCGAGCCAAACGGGCGCGCGATGAAGGCGATGGCGAAGGTCGCGAGCGACGCGAGCGTGGCCGACGCGGGATCTTCCTTCGGGAAGAACAGCCTTGGGAAGACGAGGACGGCGGCATTCGCGTAGATATAGAAATCGAAAAACTCGATGGTGGTGCCGATAAGGCTGGCGAAGAGAACCTGGCCGGGCGAGTTGAGCGGGGGACGCTGGGCGGCAGCTTGCGTCGTGGCTTGGATGTTGGTGTCGTTCAAGCGCCCAGAGCTTACCCCATCGCGGGCGCGGCGTGAATATTGAAAGCGACGGCAATTGCGATGTCCCGCGCGTTGGCATCTCCGCAGTGATACTTCGTTGAGAGTTTGCCGCTGCTGAATCGCGTCGCGCGCCGGCGCAGGATAATCATTGACGGCCTATCCATAGATAGACTATATGTATGGCATGGCACGCAAACCAGAACTACTTCCCGGCACGCTTGATTTGCTGATTTTGACGACGTTGACGCGAGCGCCGCTGCATGGCTACGGCATCGCGCTATCCATCAAGCGGTTTTCCGACGATTTCCTGACGGTAGAAGAAGGCTCGTTGTATCCCGCGCTGCAACGGCTGCTGCTGCAGGGCTGGGTGAAGGCGGAGTGGAAGATCACGGAGACGAGCCGGCGCGCCCGGTTCTATTCGCTGACGGCGGCGGGAAAGAAACAACTGGGGCTCGAGGTGACGCAATACGAACAGATGATTGCGGCGATCGGGCGCGTGCTGAAGGGAGCGTGAGGCGGCAATGAAGACACCGAGGGAATTTCTGCGGAAGCTGCAGCTGTACCTTTCACGTGAGCGGTTCGCGAACGATTTGAGCGACGAAATGGCGTTTCATCGCGAGCAGAAAGTGAAGGAGCTGGTGGCAGGCGGGATGCGCGAGCGCGAGGCGCGGGAGGCGGCCGAACGTGCGTTTGGGAACGCGACTCGGACGGCAGAGGAGAGCCACGACGTGGTGGCATTTCAATTTGAGAGCGCGCTGCAGGATTTCCGGTTCGCAGTGCGGCAGCTAAAGAAAAATCCAGGCTTTGCGGTGACGGCGATTCTGATACTGGCGCTGGGAATTGGCGCGAGCGCGACGATTTTTGCGTTCGTCAATGCGGTGCTGATCAAGCCGCTTCCCTACCCCGATCCATCGCGGATTGTTGCAGTGACAGAAACTGTGATGCCGCTCATTCCGCGAGCCGTGCTTTCCTATCCCGACTTTCTCGACTGGAAAAGATCGAGCACGAGCTTTGATGGCTTTGATGTGTACTCCGGTCGCAGCTTCTTGCTTCCAGGGGCGGATGCAACCCAGCGGGTACGCGGAGCGCGCGTGACCGACGGATTCTTCAACACGCTGCGAACGAAAGCATTACTCGGGCGCACGTTGCAACCCGGCGACGACGCAGCGAAGGCGCAAGTCGTCGTCTTGAGCTATGCGGGATGGCAGAAATACTTCGGCGGACGGCCGGACGTGGTGGGACAAACGGCGACACTCAGCGGCGTGCCGTTCACAGTGGTTGGTGTGCTGCCCAAGGATTTCCAATTCGCGGTGATGGGCGATGTGGAAGTGTGGTCGCCGATGGAACCGCTGGGACCGTGCGATCAGCGCAGGAGTTGTCATTTCCTGGGCGGAATCGCGAGACTCAAGGACGGAGTGACTCTGCAGGCCGCGGATCAAGAAATGAAAGCCATCGCGGCGCAACTCGAGAAACAGTATCCGGGCTCGAATCGAGGACAAGGAGGAACGGCCTACGCGTTCAGCGAGGAAGTGACCGGGAAGGTGCGGCCGATTCTGATGATGCTGATGGGCGGCTCGCTCCTGCTGCTAATCATCGCGTGCGTGAACGTGACGAGCTTGCTGCTTGCGCGTTCGGAAACCCGCCGCAGAGAGATTGCGGTGCGCGGGGCGATGGGCGCATCGTTCGGTCGGCTGGTGCGGCAATTCGCGATCGAAGGATTGGTGCTGGTGGTTTCTGGAGGCCTCGCGGGGATTTTGTTCGCTGCATGGGCGATGCGGGTTCTGATGAAGCTGGTGTCGCCTGACATGCTGGATGGACTTCCGATGCTGCGCGGGCTCGGCTTGAATGCGAGTGTACATGCGTATGCGGTCGAGGTGACGCTGCTGGCTGCGGTGCTTTTCGCGGTGGTGCCCGTGCTGCGAATCAGGGCGGCGGATTTGCACGGCGGAATGGTGGAGGGCGGACGCGGCGCGTCGTCCACGTCATGGCGGCGAGTGGGATCGAATTTGGTGGTGGCGGAGCTGGCGATTGCAGCGGTATTGCTGGTTGGGGCGGGGCTGCTGACGCAGAGCCTCTACCGCGTATTGCGCGTGCCTCTGGGATTTCATTCGGATCATCTAGCGACGCTGCTCGTCGACGCGCCAAGGTTAGGCTACGAAAAGCCAGAACAGCAAACGGCGCTGGCCCGGCGGCTCACGAGCGATGTGGCGAATTCGCCGGGCGTACGGTCGGCGGACATCGCGACCATCGGGCCGGTGAGCTTCAACGGCAATACCGACTGGATCCGCTTCGTGGGAAAGCCATTCGGCGGAGAGCACAACGAAGTTAACGAACGAGACGTTACGCCGGGTTATTTTTCGACGCTGCAGGCGCGACTGATCCGTGGGCGTTTCTTCACGCGCGAGGACGAGGATGCGGGGCGCAAGGTGGCGGTGATCAACGAAACGCTCGCGAAGAAATATTTCCCCGACGAAGATCCAGTCGGCAAAAAGTACGGCGACATGGGTCTTTCGCCGGATTCGATCAAGGAAATCGTGGGGGTCGTAGAGGACATCCGGGAGGGATCCCTCGATTCCGAAGTGTGGCCTGCGGAGTATTTGCCGTTCAGCCAGGATCCGGACACTGGATTTGTGATCGTGGCGCGCACGGCTCAGGATCCGAGCGCTGCACTACCGATGATGATGGACACGGTGCACAAAACCGATTCGGGTTTGGCTTCGATGTTCGCGCTGACGATGGATGAGAGGATTGCGCTCTCGCAGACGGCGTACTTTCACCGGTCATCGGCGTGGCTGGTTGGGGCGTTTTCTGCGCTTGCGCTGTTGCTGAGCGTGGTTGGCTTGTACGGCGTGATTTCGTACTCGGTGAGCCAGCGGACGCGTGAAATCGGTGTGCGGATGGCGCTCGGAGCGGAGCCGCGGTCGGTCTACAAAATGATTTTGGAGGATGCGGGGCGGCTGGCGGTGGTGGGCGTTGGAATCGGGCTTGTGGCGGCGGTGCTGTTGGCACGGCTGGCAGGCAAGTTGCTCTTTGGAGTGGCGTCGTGGGATGCGCCAACGCTCGCCGGCGTCGCGCTGCTTCTACTTGCGTGCGCGCTGTCGGCGGCGTTTCTTCCGGCGCGGCGTGCAGCGTCACTCGATCCGGTCGACGTCCTTCGCGCCGAGTAAGCCTGCACAAAAAACGACCGGAGAGATCGCGTGATCTCTCCGGCCGCCGTGTTTTTGCGTGAGTCGAACTAGCGATTCGCGCTGGCGACGCGCGTGCCAGCCTTCACATCGGCCGAAGATTCGCCTGTGGAAGAGATGTCCTCCGCCCCGGCGATCTTCATGATCTCTTTCGCACGCTTGATCTGATCGGACGTGTCGCAGTGCACGGAAAGCAGAATGCCGCCTTCCTTGATGCGACCTTCGTAGCGCTTGGCTTCGTACTCGGGGATGCCGAGGCCGATCAGAGCGCCGGTGAAACCGCCGACTGCGCCGCCGACTCCGAGACCTGCGAGCCCCGCCATGATCGGACCTGCCGCGATAAGCGGACCGACGCCGGGGATCGCGAGAGCGCCGATACCGGCGAGCAAACCGAGCGCGCCGCCCAGCACAGCGCCAGTGCTGGCACCTGCCGTTGCGCCCTCAGGCGCTTTGGTGGCTTTCTCCGTACCGATCTGGCGCTGTCCCAGATTTTCGGGCATCAAGGCCGAAATATTGGACGCGGCGAAACCGGACTTCACAAAAATGTCCGTAGCGTTGTCCGCCGAAGCCACTGTTTGAAAGATTCCGAACACCGCCACATTCTTGCTGTCTGACATGTCGTTTCTCCTTTGATTCAACGTCGTTATCGAAATTTATAAATGCGCGAGTTACTACTGTGCTGGTGCAACCTCGAGTTCGTTCGAAACATTGTCTGGGCCGGCGACGGCGACAGCCTTCGCTTGAATGTTGGCTTTCTCGTCGTCGGATCGAACCGGACCCTTCAGGGTGACTTTGCCGTCTTGCGTGATGACCTTGATATTCTGCGCGTAGGTCGAGAGCGACTTATCGTGCATGATCGACCTGCGGATTTTCTTCGTCAGCTCGCGATCTGCGGGATTTTGCGCCTGCTTGTCGGCGGTAGTCGCGCCGGCGCTTGCGTCACCTTGATTATTTTTCGTGTTATCCGGCTGCTGCGCGCTGGCGACTCCGGCGAGCATCGCGGCGCTGAAGACGAGAGACGCGCACGTAAAGCCGACTCGCGATCCAAATGCCTTGATGCGGTTCATACGGCAATCCTCCTGTGTATTCCTGTCGAGCTACCTGCGGTGAGTTTCCGCCGATGACGCATGGTGCCACTCGACGCGAACAGGGCATATCCGGTGAAGCGACTAGGCATGGTGGTGTTATGCGGTAAAGCGCTTAGAGCAATCAGGGTACGAAAATTCGCGGGCCAATCGTCTTCGCAGAAGATCAAAGGCCTGAACGCACACGATTGTTGGTAGGCGAATCGCGGCGCGGCGGCGGCACTGAGGCGAAAGTATTTTGGGGATGGAAACGGTGGGCAGGAAAAGTCGTTCGGACGGGCCAAGCATCGCATAATGGAGCAAATCTTGCGAAGTCGATCACTCCGAAAAACAGAGCAAAAGGGCCCGTAAGCGGCGACGGGATGTTTCAGATGGGCGAAGTACCGCGTAAAATGTACATGACTGGAGCAAATCGCGAATTAGCGAATTCAGGCGTTCCAGCCGTAAGATATTTAAACGCAATGATTTGCGGAATAGTACTCTTGGCACCAGACGTGCACTACGCCCGCGCGTAGTGGAAAGATCAGGAGAAGACGAAAATGGCCAGCCCGGCCGCCGAAACTATTGAAGTTGCCCCGCCTCACCCCCGATGGCGGGAGCGGATGAAGGCACTGAAGAATATCCCCCCGGTGCTGCGGTTCATCTGGGACGCGTCGCCAGGGATCGCTGTTTCCGAAGTTTCTCTTCGCGTGCTAGCCGCACTCATGCCGCTATCGATGCTCGCCGTGACGCGGGTTATCATCGACTCGATTTATCAGCACACAGCTCATCAGACTCCTCTTCCTTCGTCCTTTTGGTGGTTAGTTCTTTCCGAATTTGTGTTGGCCGGCGTGGCCGCGACTCTAGGACGATTGATTCTCTTCTGCGACCAGACGCTGGCTGAAAAGTTCACGCGGCACATCAGCATCCGGCTGATGACCCACGCTTCGACGCTGGACCTGACGACATACGAAGATCCGTCCTTTTACGACAAGATGGAACGAGCGCGGGTGCAAAGCATCGATCGTGTACAGATGATCGAGCTTTGCGGACGCCTGCTGCAGGAGATCGTAACGACGATCAGCTTGGCAGCGGGCATTTTTCTATTTTCGAAGATGCTGCTGTTCGCGCTGGTGGCGTGCGTGCTGCCCGCGTTCTTGGCGGAGACGCACTTCGCATTCCGTGGCTATTCGCTGAGCTACTCGCAAACGCCGGCGCGTCGCGAGTTGGATTACCTGCGTATTCTCGGCGGCAGCAAAGAAGGCGTGAAGGAACTGAAGCTGTTTGGCCTTGCGCCGTTCCTGATCGGCCGCTACAGCGACGTTTCGCAGAAGCTCTACGAGCAAACGCTTAGCCTGTCGAAGAAGCGCCTCGTAGTGGGATCGATCCTAGCGTTGGTCGTCACGGCGGGATATTACAGCCCGTACGCGTACATTATTTATGAGACAGTAGCGGGAATTATCTCGATCGGTATGATGACGTTCCTTGCGGGCGCAATCGCGGGCGCGAGCACGAACATCCAGTCCGTTTTCACGACGTTCTCAAATATCGCGAACCAAGCGCTGTTTATGACCGACCTGCTGGAATTCTTCGCGGTAAAGCCGAGGATCGTGAACATGCTTCACGGCTTGCCGGCGCCGCAACCGATCAAGCGCGGATTCGAATTCCGCAACGTTTCGTTCCACTACCCCGGCAGCCCGCGCATGGTGCTGAAGAACGTGAACTTCACCCTCGCGCCGGGCGAACGCATCGCTCTGGTGGGTGAGAACGGGCAAGGCAAGACGACGATCGTGAAGCTTATTACGCGGCTCTACGAACCGACGGAAGGCCAG
>Ga0210391_10000819_pt1 | contig 30395 bp, 24 predicted proteins | sample IncBWC12OmetaG_FD_160573 | JGI IMG/M metagenome (GOLD analysis project Ga0210391, IMG submission 160573) | Forest soil microbial communities from Barre Woods Harvard Forest LTER site, Petersham, Massachusetts, United States - Inc-BW-C-12-O ... | reverse complement strand
GAGGATCTGCTGCAGATGGAGACGAACGAAGGCGGTCCGCTTGATCAGAATCTGATCCCTTATCTCGCCACTCGTCGATGGGTACGGGACATGCGCTCGAAGCTGTGGCACGGTGACGAAGATAGCTCGCCGTCCTGGATGGCTCGCGTTCGTGGAGAGTTCCCGTCTCAGGCCCAGAACTTGCTGGTGAAACTCGTTTGGCTCGAGAGAGCCAAGGATCGAGCCGAAAATGGCTGCGCAGGGAGCCGCGATCGTCGCCAACGACCTCGGTACGACACTGGCGGGAGATCGAGCGTCGACCTCGCCCGCCAATGACGTGGTCGCCGAGATCAAAGCAGCCGGTGGGAAAGCTGCACCCAACCTGATGGACATCTCGACGATGGAAGGTGGTAAGGGACTCGTCGATCAGGCGGTGAAGGAATTCGGCAAGCTTAGCACTCGAGTCTCCGCATCCAAGATGTCGCCCCTCCGGATTCCCTTCGCTACCGAGTCAGCGCGACGAGATGAGATTCCAGTGGTATTGTGGCACCATCAGTGGTAATTGTTACCTAGGTCGACGAGGGTGCTCCAATGCCGATAGTTTCAATTGGGTTCACGAAGGTGTCAAACGTTGCTAACTGCCCCGAGCTGCTTCAGCGCCTAGGACCAACCATCGGCGTCTGTATCGGCTTTGATCCTGCGTATGACGACAATGATCAGAATGCAAGCCCCGCAATACCGATAGACCAAAGGCTTGCGCTGGTCGATACGGGTACGTCTCACAACGCGATCGACGCAAAGCTAGCACAACAGCTCTCCCTTCCGATCGTCGAGAAAAGACCGGTTTCCGGCGTCTTAGGGTCTCAAGAGGTGGAATTTTGTAGAGCTCAAATCTATCTACCGCAGTTCAACTTCTCCGTCTCCGGCACCTTCCCTGTCATCGAGCTCCATGCTGGCGGCGAACGTCACGATGCCCTACTTGGTCGGGGATTTCTGCGACACTTCGTTCTTCAGTACGACGGAGTCGAGGGATCTGTGCGTCTGATGCGCTGAGTGCTTTCCGATAAGCCGACGGTTCGCTATCGCGCCTAAGATAACTTTTATATCCTGTTGAAGTTCTGACTCAAGATTGCGATCGCCATCTCGCGCAGCCTCTTCTAGAAGAGTTGCAAGCTCATCTAAAAGCTCGGATCCCGATGTCCAAGCCACTTTGTGTAGACGATACTGCAGGGCGTCGGCTAGGCGAGCGTTGCGCGACGATTTCAGCTTGGCAATCAGTTTATCAACTTCTGCATACAGGTCGTTGATACTGTCAATGTTTTTCATTCTTCACCCTATAGCGTCTAACTAATGCTCTGGCATGTGAAACCAATTAATGGTTACTTGATTTGGGTCCGCTGGCTGGACTTCGATAGCACCACCTGTGTTCATAGGATTGTCAATGCTAGGCGGAGCTGGATTGGTACTGTATGGCCCTTGAAGATTTCCGCTAATAACCCAATCAGGCGATCCGCTGTTTCCTTGGGGCAACCCATATTTAGAAGAATAGTTCGGGGTCGTCAGTGGATTGTCGGTCGCCCAGCACCCACCCTTGACGTCGTTTCCAGGCCAACCCGCAGATTCATTTGGGAATGTGCCTTGACGATAAATCGAGTCTTCAATCGCTCCGCCAATTTGCGCTCCTGAGGTGGCGCCTTCCACTGCGCCCACAACGGAGCCTACAATCGCGCCTGCTATGGTTCCACCGCCTGGTTCGACCACGGTACCGGCGCCAGCGTCTTCGGTCCCTTGCGTGATTGCCCCCACAACACCGCCAACGACCCCACCGACGACCTTGCCAACTTTCCCATCACCGAGGGGATCTGTAAAATCGATCGGATCTTCTCCGACATATGCATAGAGGTCGGGGTCGCCGCCCCAGAAACCGATCGGATCTTGAGCGATGAAACGCTGGAGAGTCGGGTTGTAGTATCGGCCCCGAAAGAAGTACAGCCCGGTGCCGTCGTTTTCTCGGCCGGTGAACTGGAATGAATTCTCGTCGGAAGCCCCCGTTATTGTTGTCCCGCCGAACGGATCATTGCTGTAGCTGGTTCCAATATTCTGCGCTGATCCCACTAATCCGATGGTAGAACCGAGCAGGTCTGTAAGCAGAGTCGACAGATTGCTGCTGGAGTCGTTGCGGGCGAAGTACTCATCGGTTCTGAGGCCGGTAAGAAGATTGGCGCTTGTAGCACCTCCTTGGAGCTCTTGCACTGGATTGAGATAGTCGTAGAGGAACTGCGTGTTGGCGCCTGCGATGGTTTTACTCACCCGTCGACCGAATGCGTCATATGTAAAGCTGGCAGACACCGAGCCGCTTATCTCGGTCAGATGGTTTCTCGCGTCCCAAGTATAGACATTCGTCCCGTCCGAGGTGAGATTGCCGCTGGCATCGTAGCTCAGCGTCGCACCACCGAAAGCTGTCATTCCGTTGTCAGCGCTAAACGTGTTGCCGCTTACAGAGTTGGGCAAGCTGGTCGCAGCGAGCGAGCCCGATTTGCTTGTCACTCGTCCGTCCGCATCGTAGCCGTAGATAAGATTCCCCAATTGCGAATTTCCCGCGCTGTATGTCAGTCCAGTGATCCGGGAATCGCTGTCATTGTTATACGCGATCATCACGCCATTCGGCAGCGTCAGCGACGTCCGCCGGTTTGCGTTGTCATAGCCGATGCCAACGGTTGGATTGTTCGGGCAAGTCTGCAGGCTAACTCCCGTTAACCGATTAGCGTTATCCCAACAATAGTTAACCATGGTCTGACCGGCAACCTGCATCGTCTGACGCCGGTTCGCGTCATCGTAACTGTAGGTGATCGAACCTTGCGGGGTTGTCTCCGATGTCAGACGGTCGAGTAGATCAGGTACGCGAGTGATTGTGCCAGCGATTGAGTCGCTCGCTCCGATCAGGCGGCTGCCATTGTCCCACCTATAAGAGATTGTGCTCTCGTAGTTGCTGCCACTCTGACCGAATCCAGCGAACTTCCTCCGATTGAGGGCGTCGTACTGGAAAGCGGTCACTTTTCCACGTCGATCAATATGGTTCGTCAGGTTGCTGTTTGCATCCCAATTGTAACTTTCCGAGGCCCTCAGTCCGTCGGCCCGGCTCGTGACTCGATTGCGCAAATCGTAAATATATGAAGTCTGATTGTTGTTGGAATCAGTGACACTCAGAAGGTTACTATTGCCGTCGTATCCAAATGAGGTGGTACTGAGGTTGCGATCGGTTACCTGGGTGATGCGGTCCAGTGCGTCCCACGTGATGGTCGCGGATTGTTCCAAAGCATCCCTGATCCCGATCAGCCGCCCCGCATTGTCGGTGTAACGATTCGTCACGTTGCCCAGAGGATCGGTGATCATCGCCAAGTCTGGGCCACTGTACCCGAATTGCGCCGTGTCGTTGTACGCATCTGTGACCGATATTGGCCGGCCTTCGCTGTCGTCGATCAGGCTGACCATGTGATTGAGAGGATCGGTGAAACTGGTAAGGTTTCCGCTGCCATCGCGGCCAAACGTCCAGGTATGGCTTAACGGATCAACGATCGACGTGATCTGACTAAAATTAGGATCATACGTCTTCGTCATGGTGACCGCCTGCGGCGTTCCCGCGAGCTTGGAAATGCCTGTGATATTACCTTTAGTATCGTAGGCAAAATCTGTCTCACGGTTCAGTGGATCCGTTATCGAGGTGATCAGTTCGGTGTTTCCGTCACGTACGATACTGAACGTCTGTTGGACGCTTGAACCACTGCCAAGAACGTCGTCCGTGAGGAAGCCGTTGCTGTCAAAACTCTTGATTTCGAGGTTGCCGTTTGGATCGTAGATGTTGGTCTGAAGGATCTGATTGTAAGAATTAATGATAGGATAGCTGAAGTGATAAGTGCTCGTTGTGTCGGCGAGGGTCTGAGTTGTTACTCTTCCGGAGGCTGGATCATACGTGTTTGTGACTTGCGTGTTGCCGAGTGGATCGGTGACCGTGAGCATTCGGTTCCCGCCGTCGTATGTGTAGCTCGTGACTCCTCCGTTCGCGTCTGTAACCGCGCAGAGCAATCCTTGGGAATCGCAGCTCGGCCTGCCTGAGCCGCCGTAACTGTCGTAAGTATAGGTGATGGTCCGTCCGATATTATCCGTAGCTTGGATGATACGGTTGTTCGAGTCGGAGTGGAACTGGATCCAGCGTCCGTTGGGTGATGTTATCTGGGTTTTGTTGCCCTCGTCATCGCGTGAAATAGTGACTCTATTGCCGTTTCTATCTGTGATTGATGTAACAGCAGCCTGCGCGGGATTGGGGTTAATGTAGGAGTCGGGAAAGGCGTAGATGGTACCGTCCCGGCGCCGTAGATTCCACCCGTTCCCGTTCCAAGTGATTGTCGAACCGTAGTAAGCCGGGTCCGAACTCAGCGTCGGTACGAAGTGGGAATTTACGTAGTCGAGCGAATTCGGATTGGTATTCGTATATTTGACCTCCTCACCGTCTGGGAGTATCAAAAATATCTTCGTGTACAGCGGTTGGCCTTCACTGGTAAGGAAGATCTCGTAGCCATCGGTGAACCCGATTCCGAAGGGACGTGACTGGCCGTCTTGAGAGAGATAGGTTCTTTGGAAGGCGAGCGGAATCACATCGGCCAACCGGAGATCTTCCTTACTGTAGATAAAGATCCCCGTCGAACAGTCGACCGGATCGCCGCCAGATGCCCCGGATTGACAACCTTGAGTATTGGGGGGCGCCGTACCACTCCCCACCATTGCACCTGAAAATTCGGAGAACGACACGCCTGGATCCGGGAAAACTTGAGTACCGCCCTCACCGACTGCGCCACGTCCGTATACCCACCATCCGCCCCAAGCAAGATTGTAATCCCAGAAATTGAATGTCGCTCCGACCGGAAGATTGGTGCTGTTGGGATAAACGAGCCATCCTCCGGATCGTCCGCCACTTGGGGTCTGAATCTTCGCCAGGCCCGGCTGAATCGTGAAGTAAATCGGCACAACAACACCATCGGGTAGCGGAAAGGGAGGCCTATCAAGGGGCACGGGTGTGATAGTTACCGCGTTAACCAGATTTCCGTTGACGTCGCGAATTTCGCTGCCGGCGGGAAGGTGCAGCTCCAAGCCTGGAATCAAAGGGCTGACCGCCACTGTCTCGGTCGTGGTCGGAACCGGGATAGTGACCGCATGAGCGGTGTCGATAACTGGCATCCATATTGTGAACGGCAATACGTTGGTAACCTTGGCGGTAACGGTTACTCCTGGCTCGAAGATGCCAAAGGTTGTACCGCCATGGTTCGCGCTGGTCCCATCGATCAACAGGCTATCCAGCCCGGCAGGTGGTCCTACTATCAGAAAGCGGCCTGTTCCATCGCTGCGCGCGCTGTAAGCGCCAATCTGAAGGGTAACATTTGCGAGTGGCGAGCCGTCGATTGTCAGCACCTGGCCCGATAGCGCCGTGACGCCTGCAGCCGCGCGAAGCGGTGGTAACGACTGCCATCGCGACGGTGGCAGATGCGTATACCAGTCACTGGTAGGGAGCCACACTCCCGGCCCGGGAGAGCCTGGGTTCCGCGGTCCGTTCGGAGGACCGCTAGGACCTCCAGGACCCCCACCAACGACATCCGCGGAGCTCGTCGTAAATTTGATAGTCGCGTTAGGCATCTGCACGCCACTTGCACCCACCGCTCCGCTCACGGTGACCGTGAACGTAGTGCTAGGAGCGAGTGGCGACTGCGGATTTACAAAGGCAAGCATCCCAGCTTCAGCGGGTACGACTGTCGCCGAAACCGATCCAGTTGGACCCGTGAGTATTACGGTGTTCGTGTCGAGCGTATCGACTCGCATCGGTTGCGAGAATCGCAGCGATATTATGGTGTCGGATGGAACGTTTGTTGCCCCGTTTTCTGGAATTGTTCCGGTTAGTTCGGGCGTTGGGTTGGCTGATTCCTCCGCCGCTGGACTTGATGCCTCTTGCTGGCCGGATACGGTCGAGAACTTCTGCAATGCCGGATTATAACTCTCATCCGTCTTGACCTTGCGCCCCCTCGAATCCTTCCCGCCCTGAATCAATACGGTGCCGTCGGATTGCAGAATCGCGCGATGGTTCCTTCGCGGAATATTCAAGCCGCCGGAAACCGAAGTCACCTGACCGCTGCGCGGATTCCAGAGTTGTGCGTCGCCTAGTGTTGCACGAGTTGGCGATAGGCCGCCTACGATGAGAACCGTGCCGTCGCTGAGCAGTGTCGAAGTATGGTGGGATCGAGCAGTGAGTCCAGCCACGGCGAGCACAGTGAAGGACTGAGAATCAGGGTCGAACCGCTCGACGACAGAAACTGTCTGATTGCCTTTTCCGAGGCCGCCTATGATGCCGACCGTCCCGTCGGGCAAGACGGTCGCAGTATGCCAGGCACGCGCGTAGCGAAGATGGCTGGCGAGTTGCGTCATCACCCCAGTTTCCGGATCTTGAATCCACGCTGATGTCCGTGGGCCGCCGGCGTCATCGCCGCCAATTTGGAGTATCTGGCCGTCTGGAAGCAAGGTTTTAGACTTGCCACTAACCGTTTCCGTAGGTGGAATATCCCCGACACTCGAGGGAATAGAATCCTGTGGAAGAGCCGTAGCGGCGACCAGTAGCAATCCTGCCAATACAAGAGTTAACCCCAGGTTCAGCGCACTATTCGGAGGTTTCTTCATCTGGTCGTCCTACCATTTGCTCGACGGATGCTGATCCGGCGGTCGGCACTTTCGTACCTTGACCCAACTGACGAGGTTCGCTGCGGAAAGGACCGTTGCACAAAGTGATCTCTCCCGGCTGTCGTGGCCTGAGCTACCTTCGCGCGCCCGGCGTAGCGGTGCCGACGGCTTGCGTTAGTTGTCGGGACCGCTTTTCTCGGGAGTTCTTCTCTGCCTCCAGCTTCAGCTCGTTGATCGCGGTTTGGATGTGGCGCGCAGCAATAGCCGCATGGCTGCTGTGATCATTCTGCGATGACATTTGGAGAAAATGCTTGGCATGTTCCAACTCTTGCATCTCTCTCTGGAGTGACGCTGGTGACATGTGGGAACGGCGGATGCTTGCAGCGCCCGCGATCGGACTCGAAGTTGCAACCGGATAAATGGCGTTCTTCTTGGGCTGAGTCGCGAGGGCCGGCCGAAGAGTTGCTAGTACCGCAATACAACATCCAACCATGCAGACGTATCTTTTAATTGCCATTTCCCGTCTCTCTCCAGACGCTTCTTAATGTGCCGTGATTCTCCGTGCCCTTTTGACCCATTCACGTATCGCCCGCTTGCTCAGACGGACTACCCGCCACCACCGCTGCAAGTTCCACCGGAGGATCCCGACGATTGACTTGAAAGGCTCAGATTTATAGATCCCGGCGCCCCATATGGAACAATCAGAATCATATAGGAATCGCCCGAGAGCATGTCCGGTCCCATGGAGGCGCTTGAGCCGCATTGAAAGAGGCTATCAACAATGACCCAGTCGCTTGGTCCGCCGCTTACATCTATGAGCATGATATCGGCGCTGTCGTATGTTGAACCACTAGTGTTCACATAGACGGACTGCCCAGCGCCGCCGCTGATAGACAACTGGGTCAGTTGCCCCGGTAGGGTCGAAGTAGCGACAACGGGATCAGCTGCGTTGAACGCTACAGAGCCGTTCTGAGTATTCGAAGTGTACAGGGCGATCTGCGCACTCCCGGAACTGCAACCCGTGTTGTCGAGGAAGACCGAATAGGTGCCACTTGTGAGAACATCGGCGCCGCCAAAAAGCGTAGCAGTACCATCCAGCCATCCACCGCCGTCATCGGACGGATTGAGGCCATTCCCGTCTACGGGGACTCCGTTTGGATCATAAATCTCTACCTGGGGATCACAACCACTATAGGATGAAAAGTTTGTAACGCTGAGCCCCACTTCCGTTGTGGCAGATGGGGTGAAAGTATACTCGAAGTTCTGCGATGGAGCCGACATCGACGCCACTATGGGCCCGCCGTCGATGTAGATCGGACCTCCATTGACCGGTGTAGCGTCATTGACTTGGATGTCGATACTGCCGGAAACTTCTACCCCTTCTCCTCCCGCTCCTTCGATGAAGATCGAGTAAGTCTCCCCCGGCTGAGTGATCTGCGTGGGGTGCATGACGTCACTTGAATCGCAGGCGAGAATCGATTTCACCGGAACATTGTTCGAGTCGATCAACTCAATGTCGAGACACCCATTCATTGTGGAATTCGATGTGTCGATCGTTATCCATTGATTGCTGATACTCGGGGTGAAGGTGATATTCGCAGCTTGAGTTGGATTGAGTGTCAAGTCCAACGGCGGAGCGCCGACCGAGGTGCTAAGGTTTTGTTGGTCCGTGCTGAGTAATTGCAGAGTAGCTGGGCCAGGGCCGCCATCTCCCACGATGTCGATAGTGTAGATGTCATCGGCTGGAAGGCTGGAGATTCCTGCGAAGCCCTGTGATCCATAGATTGATGAAACCGATGGAACGGGGCCGCTATTTTGTCCAAATACAGATATAGTCAGGTTTCCGTAACTCGAATTGGACACGCTTAGTCCGAGGTTCTGACCCTGCACTCCCGTGAAAGTCAGTTCGAGCGGTTGACCCGGATTAGTTTCCATTGTGTTCGAGCCGCCAACAGATATAGACCCAGCAACAGGCGTTGCGTCATACAATTGAATTATCGCGCTGCCCGGATCGTTAGATCCCCCCCCTACCTGAACTGTATAGCTGTTTCCATCACTGTCACTTGATGCAGGCAGCGAAAAAGCGCCGCTGCCCGAATTTTGATTAAGAATGAAGCCACCAAACAAGGAAGCTGGACTGGGAGTTGAACTAGAGAAAAACTGGACAAGTGCATCCGTGCTTGGATAGGTCAGATTCCAGACTTCTGCACTTATTTGCTGATTCGCATTTCCAGTGAAGGAAAGGTCGTCGGTCTGGCCGGGTCCAGTACTGACCGTGACCGGCGAACCGCCGATTTGAATAGTTCCGGTCTCCGGGGTCGCGTCGTAGAGGCTCAAGATAACCGGTTCCGTTTGTCCTTCGAAGTCGACGTCGATTTGGTATGGTCCCGTTCCAGACAACATCATTGGATCGCTGTAGTATGTGAAATTCTCGCTACTGTCCTCCAAAACGTGGCCTTCCCAGATATTCAACAAGTCCGGATCCAGGCTCGCGAGATTCGGAAAGTAGTATTTCGACGTTGTCGAGACGGTGACAAACTGTCCGGCATAGTCGCCATTAAAAGTCAGTTGAGCAGTCTCTCCCGGCACTGAAGGAGTCAGTGTGAGCGATCCTCCGATCGCGATATTTTCTGAAATTGTTGGATTTGACGGTGTGTCGTAGACCTTCACTGTGAACTGGTCGTCATAATCGTAGTAGTCATCCAGAAAAGATGGATAGCTCACGACAAAGTAAGTGCCGGTCTGGGGGAGCGTTTCCGCGAGGTAGGCTCCAGGATTATCTTGGTACTGCGATGAGAAATACCCAGGGTTCGTGGCGGCGTAATTTGTAGTCGAACCATCGGGATTCAGCACAGTTATTTCGGGATCTATGTAAGATGTCCCCGGAAATGTCGCCGAGAGGCTTATCTGTTCGTTCGCACTACCCTGGAAGGACAGTTCACTTATCTGCCCGGCGGGCAGATTGACATTCGTGGGAAGCGACGCTCCGACAGAAATGGTCGGTAACTGCGCTATGTTCGCAACGGAAATGCCTGTGCATTCAGGACAGTCCGAATCGCCCTCTACGAAAATTGAGTAAACCCCGGTGGCGGGCAAAACCTGTTCTAAAGCAGGAGTGTTCGTACACATATTGACCACTCCGAGAATATCGCCGCGAGGATCGTCTAGAGTGACCGGAATCGAACATTCGGGTGCAAAATTTTCGACAAATATGAGCAAATGTTCGCCAGCACTACCATTGAAAGTCAGAACTTGTTCGTCTCCGACCTCGAAGTTCGGAGTCACAAAAGGTCCGCCCACGACCACATTGCCGCCGTACACTGTGCTGAGTGGCGCTACGATATAGTAGTCGGACGTTGTGGCTTGGCCGTAAGAGTTAGATACGGTAATGGGACCCGATGTCGCGTTGCTCGGCACGAGCACCGTGATGGTCGAGGCAGTCGCTGAAAGGACCTGCGTTGGAAAGTTATTAAAGGTCACCACAGAGTTTGTCTGAAAGCCGGAGCCGGCAATGGTTACCGTCGTTCCGGGAACACCTTGTTGGGGACTGAAACTCGTGATTGATGGTGGCGCCAGACTAGGGCCTGCGTTAATGGAGTTCCCGCCACAGGTCACAACAATCGAGCCGCCTGTTGTCGCCCCGTTCGGTATGGTCACGACAATTTGCGTGGAATTCGATGATGCGACTGTCGCCGTTACTCCGTTAAACGTCACGACCGGATCGGAACAGAAGTCGGTACCATAGATGGTGATGTCTGGGCCTGGTTGGCTGTTATTGGGGCCGACGTAAACGACCGCGGGTTGGTTGGCGGGATAGTTCGTGATCGATTGAAGGTTGCCAACCGGATCATACCCATACACCGCTACGTCGCCTGAAGCGTCATAAACCGCCACAAGGCGGCCGCCGGGATCGTAAACGTAGGTGATGCCGCTGGACTGGCCGCTGGTTCCGGTCGGGGTTGCCGTCGGTACATAGGTAGCGGTAACTGTTGGGGTTGCAGTCTGAGTTGGGGTAGCTGTCGGAACCGGAGTATCTGTCGCCGTCGCGGTTGCCGTGGCCGTTGACGTAGCTGTAGACGTAACGGTTGGAGTGCCGGTCGCAGTTACGGTCGTAGTCGCGGTGACCGTCGCTGTAAGGGTTGCGGTTGCAGTTAAAGTTGCAGTCGCTGTGGCGGTCGCGGTCGCTGTTGGTGTTGGCGCCGAGCAATAGGTGATGATGATAAGACCGGGCGCCCCTGCACCTCCGCTTTCATAAATGCCTGTGCCTATTCCTCCTCCGCCACCCGCGCCATAGTTCCCACCCGCGGACCCTGCGCAACCGGAACCGCCTCCGCCTCCACCACCGCTGCCATAGGTAGGTGATACACTATATTCGGCGCCGTTTCCGCCAGACACGCATTGTATACCGCCTGCTGCACCATGCATGCTATCCCCGCTACCGCCGGTGCCTCCGAGAACTCCCGAGTCATTTCCTCCATTTGCGCCGATACCGTTCGGACCCCCTGCACCGCCTCCGCCAGCCCCGCCGACGGACAGTACACTTCCTCCGCCTCCGCCAGCGTACAGTGTAGTGCCAACATCGTTGGCAGTATTTCCGGCGGCACCGCCTGTGGCTGTGGTAGGAGTGCTCCCGCCCGCTGAGCCGCACGAAGAACCAGAGAGGCTCGTGCCGTTGAAATAAGTTGCGCCAATGGTGATTGGTGAACCGCCGGCGCTACCAATTTGGTAAGTGACCGAATTGCCCGAAGTAAGGCTAAGATTTGCAACTTTGGCATAATCTCCGCCAGCACCACCTGCCCCTCCTCCGACGGAAACTCCGTTGCCCCCGTTTCCACCTGCCCCGATACTCTCAATAGTATTGTTCGAGCTATTCCAGTCGTTCGGGACGGTCCAGCTACTGCCGGACGTGAGGAACTCAACCGTCGGAGTTCCGGTGCCGCACACAATCGGGGTCGCGGAAGGCGTCGGCGTTGCCGTCATAGTCGCGGTGGCTGTTGCGGTCGCAGTCGCTGTGATAGTCGGAGTCGCGGTCGCGGTCTTGGTCGCAGTAGCCGTCTTCGTTGCAGTCGCAGTCTTCGTTGCAGTCGCAGTCGCCGTTGCAGTGACTGAGGGCGTGGGTGTGGCGATCTGCTGGGTCGCTAGATAAGTCCCGATCACTCCAAGCGACGCGCTAGCCGCCGTCATCGTCCAGCCGTTGCTGAGCGCCCCGGTCGAACTGACGATCTGATCCGCCGTGAACAGCGAGGGGGTGGTCGTGGATTGACTATCGAGACCGGATCCGTTTGCCGGACCTGTGGATAGCGTCCTGGTTGTCGCATACCCGACTGCGCCGATCGCGATTTCAGACGGTGAAGTAGTAGTCGGTGTGGTGCCGGTTGCCGCCGTTACAGATGAAGTGCTTTGATCGTGAGTCGCCGACTGATCAAGCACCACACTGGGACTCCCCGATACGCCCGCGAGCTCGGCGATCTCAATCGTTACCGCCCGCTGTACGGTGCCGTTAATCGTTACCGTTACAGTATCGGCGCCGCCGGCGAGACTCGGACAATACCATTGCTCCAGATCCAACACAGGTGCGGAACCGGGGGCTATGTGCGGTCCCTGGTAACAGGCGGTTCCGAGGCTGTCGGTCACAGTACCAGTCTGCGTACCGCTACTGATCGCGAAGGTTGCAACTACTGTGTCTCCCGCAGCCGTGTTCGAGCCAAATGCGAGATTCAGTTTCAACGACGCGGTAGTCGCTTCTGTGATCGCATGCTGTACAACCGTCTGTGCCTGCGCGGCGGTCGGTAATGCCAGCGAGAAGATGAACGACAGAAAAACCGCAGGCAAAAGACGCTTACCAGCTGAGCAGGCGAGCATGAAGCGCGAGTATGCAACTGGGGTGCGCAATGTAACAGTAACTTCGCTCGCGAAATGCGAGTGATGCTCTGCACTACGCATACGTCACCGTCTCTGTGCCGTTTCCCGACCTTTGGGCAACAAAGAGTTGATTTCGGCTCCTTGGCGCGGATCCTTGCCGAAGGCTCCGCCGTTGCAAATTTCAGCTGCAGGGCGGCTAAGAGCAAAATCATAGGCGCGATCGGAGGCATGTGAGCGAATCTGCTGATCGGCTCTGGGATGCGCAGACCGAAGCCCTCTTCGCGATCGCTTTTGTCGTCGGATTGAATCAAGCAAATGTCGCGCGACAACGCATCGAATCGACGCGCTTGGTCGGCCGTGGACTTCCATCCGGCAGCGTCCAAAATTCGGTACCGACTCGAACGGTCGTATGTATCGCAGCAATTCGACCCCCAAATTGCTTTTCGGAATTAAACTAGGTGGTAGTGTTATGTAACGGGTAGGCTAGTACTCTCATTGCTGTGCCGATGTCAAGGCGAGGGCGCACGATCGGCAACCGGTTGTCAACAGGCATGTCAAATTAGTTCTGGTTTCTCGAACGGCGCGAGTTCGACCGCGAGCTTTTGAGCCGCCGCAATCGCGCTCACTAGTGCGCTGCTCGATCGGCTTACGCACCACGATCACATCCTGGAGATAAACGGCACCGACCTGTCCCCTCTCCGGCGGCCTTCGGATCGCTGAACACTACGGGCCGCGCGTTTCCTGCACCTAGTCGGATTTTTCTCCACATCAGAGACTGAAGAACGAAGCGCAGTCATTTCGAACTCGCAAGCGACTCTTCAGAGAGTGGTGGGCATTCGAATACAGGAGGGAGTTTTTGGCCGGATAAGCGGAGATGGAGTTCGAGTTATTTGACTGGATCGACACGCTACCAGCGCCGCTCAACGTCCGAACTTGGCCGCGGGTTTTTCGCTGAACGGCTTAGATGCCTTGTAGTCCGCGGCATTGCCAGCGGGAACAGCTTCGTCCGGTCTCACCCCAGGGGCAGCAATGAGAAGAGGTCGGGCGTTTCGAGCCCAGCCTCTTCGATTCAAGATTTGGCGTGCGTCCTCTACTTCTTCTTTCCCGTCTTCTGGGTACGTGCCGCTGACCCATAGCGCTTGCTGAAGCATTTGCGGCACCGGCGATCACGCCGCTTGATGAAACTCGGCGATAGGTTGTCGCTACCGCAGTACCGGCATACGAGCTTCTCGGTTTTCGCCATGCTCGCCTTCCGCTGACCTAGCGGACGCTTAGCCGGCTGCGCAGCGGCGTCCCGCTTAGTCACCTTCGCCGGGTTCTTGACAGTCAAGTTGCTCTTGGTTCCTTCCGTCTCTGTCGATCCGCTCATCTTCGTAACTCTCCTGAGCCGTATCGGCTCGCGAGGACCATTGCTCTGTTCAGCGGACGAAGCCAGTCGTACCGCCGAGGAAATGCTGGAATATCCGTTGCTGAAACTCGTACGTTTCTTTTGCTCTCGCGGTCGGTTAGCTGACGGTTTTCAGCGCCCTGTTTTCTTGAGTACTCGCCAGGAAGACGCCTCTGATTCAGAGGCCTTGCTGCCCACCTTGGGCAGGTTTGAGTCGCTCTTTGGGCCGCTTTGCCTGCTGGAGTCTCTCGCGGCTCGCGGCTGGACTGTCCGCGTTCACAGAGCCATGTGTCTGTCCACCTGTCTAGGAGGCAGGCACCATGCGAAAGGTATCAGACAAGGAACGTGAGAAGCTCTCGGCAGAAATCGCGAACCTCGAATCACTCGATCTCACTCAACTGAGATCCCAATGGAAGCTTCTCTACGAAATCGACGCACCTCCACATCTGAGCCGGGACTGGCTTAAGCGCGCGGTTGCGTACCGAATCCAGGAGAACGCGCTTGGCGGCCTCAAGCCGGCTACCCGCCGACTGCTCGAGCGCGTCGCCGAAGATGCCCGTGTGCGCAAGCCGACTAAACTCGTGCCGACTAGAAAAGTCGGCCCTGACACAATCCTGATCCGGGAATGGGGCGGTACGCGGCATGAGGTCACGGTGGTCGAAGACGGGGTGATGTTCCGCGGCAAGCGTTACCGTTCACTCTCGCAGGTAGCCCGGATGATCACTGGGAGCCAATGGTCAGGGCCCTTGTTCTTCGGGCTCAAGGCCCCGCAAAGGAGGTAGCCAATGGGGCGCGCTAATAACGCCATCCGCCGCTGTGCCGTCTACACCCGGAAGTCCTCTGAGGAGGGTCTCGAGCAGGACTTCAATTCGCTGCACGCTCAGCGCGAAGCCAGCGAGGCCTTCATCAAGAGCCAGCAGGGTGAAGGCTGGAAACTGGTCAAGACGGCCTACGATGACGGCGGTCTCTCCGGCGGGAACATGGAGCGGCCCGCGCTGCAGCGGCTGCTCGAAGACATCCGCCATGGCCTGATCGATGTCGTGGTCGTCTACAAGGTAGACAGGCTGACCCGATCGCTGGCCGACTTCGCGAAGATGGTCGAGGTCTTTGACGGCCAGGGCGTCTCGTTTGTGGCGGTCACCCAGCAGTTCAATACCACCACCTCGATGGGCCGGCTGACCCTCAACGTGCTCCTGTCATTCGCCCAGTTTGAACGCGAGGTCACGGGAGAGCGCATTCGGGACAAGATCGCAGCTTCGAAGCGAAAAGGAATCTGGATGGGCGGATGTCCATCTATGGGTTACGACGTTCGTGATCGGCGTCTGGTCGTCAATCAGGCAGAAGCTGCGACGGTACGGGAGATCTACCAGCGTTATCTGAAAACAGGTTCTGTTCCGAAGCTGAAGAAGGAACTCGACCGGGACGGCACCGTGTCAAAGATTCGCGTCTCGAGAAAAGGAAACAAATCAGGCGGGCAGAGTTTTTCTCGAGGAGCGCTCTACGAGTTGCTCTCCAATCCAATCTATATCGGCGAGATTCGCCACAAGCGGGAGCGGCATCCGGGACAGCATGAGGCGATTCTCGACCGAAAGCTCTGGGAGAAAGTTCAGCAGCAGCTGCAGAATCGCACTCACAGGCCCGACGCGCCGCGAACCAAGGCGTCGGCGAGTCCACTCGTCGGAAAAGTCTTCGACGAGACGGGCGAGCCGCTCTACGTACAGGGCGCGGTGAAAGATCGGCGGCGATACCGGTACTACGTGTCGAAGGCCCTCGTTCGGGACACCTCGGGGGAAGGGCAGCGCGGGTGGCGGGTGCCGGCGCCGGAGTTGGAGCGGGCGGTCGCGCTCGCCGCTCGGACGATCCTAGACAACAATCCGGCGATTCTTGAGGCGCTGAAGGCGTCGGGAATAGAAGACGCCGATATCAATCGGCTTTTCACCTCTGCGGTCGAATGGAGAGAGCGTCTGACGTCGGAGTTTGATCGATCGAAAATTCTCGCAGAAATTGTCGAGCGGGCAACTCTTTCCGACGAAGGTACTCGAGTCGGACTGAAGGTGCCCGTGCCATGCGGCACCTCAAACGCGATCGTAGTCCAGAAGACGATCAAGCTTCTCAGGTTCGTACCGCTCAAGATCAAGCGCCGAGGTATCGAGACGCGACTCATCATCAACGGAGGCGACGAGCCGAGGAAACCCGACCCGGCGCTGCTGAAGGCGTTCGCGCGGGCTCGCCTCTGGTTCGACGAGTTGGCATCTGGGTGCGTCAGTTCTCTAGCTGAGATTGCGCGTCGCGAAGGGCTCCCCAAGCGCTACGTCACGCGCCTGGCGAAACTGGCTTTTGTCTCGCCTGCGTTCGTTGATGCCGTCGCCGAGGGGAGCAGTCCGATTGCGATCAATCTGCAGGCGGTAATGGATGGTCGTATCGCCTTCCCTTCAGACTGGAGGCGGCTGAAAGATTGGAGCCAGTAATCGCGTCCTGTCCAACCTCGCCCCAGTGTGTTCCCGGTCCCACTGGGTCCGGGGATGGAGCTGATTCGTAATCAGCAGGTCGCCGGTTCGAATCCGGCTGGTGGCTCCAACACTAAAACCCTTGGGGGAGAGCCATTTGGGCGTTTCAGGCGTTTTCTTCAGCCTTCGATTTGAGCACCAACAATGGTTCCACAGTGGCTGTGATTCGACGGATCGTCGAATCGCTTGCGCCCGAATTGTTTAGAACCTTGGATCGAGCATCAACCAGATTCTCGTCGATCACTGATCTCAAGGCCGGCGCACATTCGCGCTCGATGACTATTTCGCAGTGCGGCGCGCACAGTTCGCGCCGTCAACCCTTCTGAGCGATCAGAGTCGCGCGCTTTAGAAGTTGCGGGCTCTGTACATGGTGGAACGTAGCCGCGCATCAGTGGATGGCCGAATCGTTGTGGGTGCGGGGTACGCCTAGACAGCCCAACTTCCGCAGATGGCGGGTTACCGTCAAGCGCGATACGGTGTCGCCTCAAACCAAGCATACAGAGTGCGGGGGGCATCCATGGCTGAGAACGAGCGAGCGACTGAATTTGTTGCCGCAATCCTTCTGGAAGCGGTGGCTACGCCATTCTTTGAAGAAGGTACAAGGGCTGTCTTTGATGGCTTCTATATCAGGGCAGCTATTGCATACGGCGTTGGCGCAATTCCCGCCATTGCTGGATTGCTGACTGTGGCAAACTATTGGCCAAGATTGAGAACCCGCGCTGGTGGTTGGCTAGTCGCACACATGGAGCCAATCGCGATAAGCCCGCGTTGGTGGTTCGGGGTGATGCTATTTGTGCTCCTGTGGCTATCTTGGCCCGAACTTGTCAGAAAATTCCATCGCTCGCTCACGCCCGTTTCTTCGCCGAATCCAATCGAGGCGCAAGCGCGCATCTCCCCGCCGCCGTCGCTGCCCTCCGTTCGACCACTGAGCGTTGATCTGAGAACTCTACCCCTCGCGCCTGGTTCGACATTTCTTCCCCTTGTTCCTCATTTCGACGAATCTGTCGCCGTTTGGTGCTTTCAATCTGAACTAAGCTCTTGCGCGATCGCTCTAGAATATCGGGATCGTCTTGCCCAAGGATTTACTATGCGCAATTGGCATGTCAAAGACGATGGCGGAAATAATTTTGAATTCCTTGTTGGGATGTCCCATCTTCATGGAGCTGATTTCAAAGGAATAAAGATCGACACTCTAACAGATCAGTATCGTCCTGATGGAGCAAAAGAACTCCTCAAGAATCTTCAGGCCTTGGGAGTTCCCGCTGATTTCGGAATAGACAACCAAGAGAATCTTGGCCCTAACGATTTTGAGATCTGGATTGGGGGAAAACCGTAAATCTGAGTTCCAACGCACTCATGGCTGACCAACGCAAACCGCAGTATAACGCTCTCCTACGGCTGAGGGGGAATCTCGCCGTCAGGGGGTTTTGATGTCTCTTATCGACGATCCGAAATTCTGGTTCGGATTTCTTGGACTTGAGGTAGGGCTTCCCTTGCTTATTCCAAACAAACGGTGGGCAGGCGCTTTAATGGTTGCGTCGGGCGTTCTGCTTATTGGATCTGCTGTCTTCGGCGAGAGTATCGGGGCGAGTTCTACATATATCAAATCGCATCTTTCGCTCTTCGCGATTTCAGGCGCAGCGGTTCTTCTGGTTGGAGTAGTCGCCGGGATCGAGCGAATACTCCGGCGCGACCAAGCCCCCAATATTCGGGAATTGAATTCGTCCAATCAAATACAACCCGTTTGGCCTTCGTTAGAGCGGTCCCAAATTGTAACTTTGCGGAATCGGCTGGCGACGCTACCATCCACTATCGAGAAAAAAAATAACCGAATTATTGCGATGGTGCGCTCAGATTTTCCTGACTGTGTTCATCTCGCAGACGACATCGCTCAGGCATTCCGCGATTCAGGTTGGGAATTAGTTGATGACGCGCCTGCTGGTACACTTTTTTGGGGCAGAATTCCGGACGGCATCTACGTAGCTGGTCCAATGACTGATCCGCGCAGGACGCCGTTGGCAGCTGTATTACGTGAAGTGCTCGGATCGCAGTACGAACCGATACGGCTCGACACAAGGCTATCGATGCAGGGGCCTGACGGCGCTGTCGTGATCAGACTCTGTATCGGAAGAAAGCCGCGCAAATGAAAACTCAGACTGACCGGCTCGCTGGCGACGTTCTCAAATAGCTGAGACATTCGCCAGTGTTCGTGTTCTCAGCACCCTCGATGGCACCATTAATTTACCTGTGCTGACCAAGTTCCGCGCTCGCCCGATGGAGTCGACTCGAAAGTGCCGCTGATCTGATCGCTCCGCCGCGCGCTTCGAAGTAATACGTCTCGCTGCCATACGGGACTTGGAACTGTAGATGGTCGCCACGGATGTAGCCGTCGATCGGCGTCATCCCAAAGCCCTCCTGGTGGATCACCAGCTCGCCATGCAGAAATCCGTTGGGCTGCGGACGCAGCCTCGGATCCATCTCAGGATTGCGACCGCTGCGAAGACCGCTGATAGTGCCCGTCGCGGTTGTCGGCCCGAGGGGCGGGGAGTCGGAGCTGCTCTGCGTTCCAGTACCAGAGTCTTGCGCTCCTGAACTGGTATCGGTGGTACAGCGGAAGGACGTATCTCACGCCAATCATCCTCAGGCGTCTGCGCCCGTCCATACGACGGGTGAATTGCGATGAAGCGGATAACCATACCAAACAGCCCCACGAGAGCGAGCGCGGCGGTGTGGCGGAGATTCATTCTACTTTCACCTGAGGCGCGGATCGTCGGTCGCGAAGCATGTCGCAAATAGCAATCGAGTATTAGGATCGTTGAGAGACAGTTTTTGCCCCACCAACTGCTTCTCGCCACCGTCTATGGCCGTGAGGAATTGGCCGAATTTCCGACGCGCTAAGTTGCGGTCCCCAGCACGCTCAGCGTCGCGGCGCGAAGGCGGTCACGCAGTCGCGCTTCGCCGAGCGTGTCTGGCGCCAATTGCATTGCGACCTGATTCGCGATCTAGGCCTACTCCTTATAAATGAGCCCGGAGTATTTGGAGGAACTGGAATCCGGGGAAAAGTATAACGTTTGCGGTTTTAGATCCCGTTTTTGTTGGAAATGCGGTCCTCTTCGAAGATTCTGGCAGGGAGAACTGATACGATGGTCGTCGCATGACTGACGTATCCGACATCGAGGATGGGTTCGCGTTGAACCGACGACGCGAGAAGACCCTAACCGGCGGAAAGAAACGCCGGCGTGTACCGCGCAGTGAGCACACCATTCCGCTTCCGCCTGCGAAGCACATCCTCGGGAGCTTCACGCTGGCCAATCCGACCAGCAAGCGAGCCGTTTCGGACTACGTCGAGACCCAGGCGCGTGGCGAAAAAGTGCGACACGCGGAGAAGGTCAAATCCGATCACCTCTTCGGCAGAGATTACGATTGTTGGGATGTCCACACCAACAAGGACCGCTACTGGGTCATCACGTCCCCCTCAAATCTCTATTCGCAACAGTATTTCCCGAGCCTGGATTTTACGCTCTCCTTTCACATAGGTGTCACCGCACGAATCATGGCGCGCTCGCGAGGCGCGCCAGGCGACGCACAGAAGGCGCGACTCACTCCAGTATGGCGGCGCTGGGAACAGGCCGCCGAGACGCTCGACATGGCAGAAGAAGCCGAGGATTTTCAGGCCGTGGGCGTGAAGTGCCGCGAATGCCTGATTCAACTTGTCCGATCACTCGCGAAACCGGAGATGGTCCCGCCCGGCGAAGATGCTCCGCAGCGCAGCAACTTCATCTCGTGGTCAGAATTGGTTGCCAAGGCAGTCGCGGGCGGTTCGAGTGCGGAGCGCGTTCGCGGCCACTTGAAGGCCACAGCGAAATCGGCGTGGGAATTGGCGGGCTGGCTCACGCACGCCAATGGTGCTTCTCGCCACGATGCCGTTTTCGCGCTCGACGCTACGCATACCGTCCTCGCGGCGTTCGGCCACGCCGTTATACGCCACGAAAGCGGCAGCCCAGAGCGGTGCCCGAATTGCGGCTCCTACAATCTTGACGTGGGATTTAACCCGGAGTTGGCGCAATCCTACGTTTCCGAGTGTGGGCAATGTGGTTGGCAAACACCCGAGAGGGGCTAGGTTGCCGGAAGCGCCAAAGGTCAGGTGCAGGTCATGGTAATGCTGAGCGGTGAGGATGCTCTCGAGGAATATCGGCGTAATGACCCACTGAAGGACTTCTTCGTTTGGTGGGATGAAATCCACCAAGATGATATCGGCAGGCTCGGAGGGGCGCTTGATAGCGCTTCGCGCGAAGAAGACATTCAGCAGTTCCTTCAAGACAATCCCAAATACCTAATACAGCATCTTGGCGGCGGACATGGCCGTTGGGTTATCCCAAAGAAGAGGCTCGGCGAGCATGTTACCGATTTCATGATCGGCGACAAACATTCCTTTGGGCACGAATGGCAGGCTGTCGAGCTGGAAAGTCCTCTTAAGCCAATGTTCAACAAGAACGGTGACGCATCTCGATACCTGGTTCATGCCATTCGGCAAATCCAAGACTGGCGTTCGTGGCTAACCCGGAACCAGGATTACGCCGCGCGCGCGAGGAACGAAAGCGGCTTAGGTTTAACGGACATAACCGGCAACGTGCCGGGTCTCATTCTGATCAGCAGGCGATCCGTCACTCCCGCAAACACTGCAGAGCGCCGCAGGCAGATGGTTACTGATCTAAACATCCGCATCCAGACCTATGACTACTTGCTAGACGCCTTGAGTGGCCGACTTAGGGGCTTAGCGATGCAGTCGGGCGCACGCATCTAAGAAGAAACATGACGGCGGCTCCACGAAGCTTTGCATTTGGCTAAGCGTGGCTGAGGGAGACCAGTCAGAATAGCGGTCGAAGAAGTTCACGACATCTGAGAGGTAATCGAATGGCCGACTCCGTGGTCAGCGTCTATCGTGTCACGAACAATCGGGGGCTACGAGTTCCTGCGTTTCAGGTGGACTATCATGAACGCGAAAGCGATGTTGCGTGGGAAATGGTGTTCGGCGGGAGTAGAGCGTACTTGGCACGATTTGGAGGCAAGCTGGACCGCAACCTCGATGAGCAAGCCTTGGAAAGTCACTTCATGGCGCGACGGTTTACAAGTTCGCTACTTCTCGGGGGCGCCGGCCTCTTTCAAGCGGAAGCGGTCGGACGTCTCATGTTCACAGACATCAAAGGCGAAATTCACTGGACCGCTCAGCTAGATCGAAAGGAAATAGCCGCACCAAAGGCTTCTGAGGAAATCACGGCGGCTGTCCTCGATTGGTACGGCGCCCTATGCGATCACACGATCCTTCGACGCGCCGCGGACGATGCATATTTAGCTTTGCGCCATCCACATGAGACCTACATTTTCGTCTATCGTGGTCTGGAATGGCTGAAGGAAGGGCTCGGGGTTGATTGGGCTCAGATCGCCCGTGACATCGGGGTGCCGTTGAAGGATCTCGGCGAATTCAAAAAGCTAGCTAACCACGAAACGGGTGTTCGCCATGCCTCGAAGAGCGGTAAGAAATTGCGAGCGAACGCGGAGGATAGTGCCATAGCGGTCTGCAATCTGTTCGACGCAATATGGGCGGCTAGGAAGCGAATCGATTCGAAGTGGGAAGGCAGTTCCCCCGAAAAGCGATCGGAGGCGGTCATGATGGCGGCTCCCCTTGAAGTATACGACTAGTCAGACGGGCGATTCTGTGGATTGGGAGAATGAAAAATCAGACGGCTGACGCCGTGGTCGAAAAATCATTCGTGAGATTAAAGTATGACCGGCCTGGTCCCGATGAAGACCTGAAAATCCTGCTGCTGGCCTCAAGCGAGGTCGGGACCCAAGACCGGACCGATCAAGTCCTCGACCCGTTTTTCGGGAGGCCGAGAAGAGGGGACGGAATGTCTTTTTCTCTAGCGTCGAGGAATGAAATCGCACGACTCCCGTCCGAGGTTGAGTGCGGTATTGCGATCGATATTTCTATGGCTTCTAACGCGCTGGAGTTTGGTATAAAGTTAATCATTCGTTCTTTCTGGATCCATATGTGTTGGGCGAGTTGGCTCGTTTCTGCAGTGTTCAACGGTCCGCTTGGTGATCTTTGAAAGCATACGGGTTTTGTCCTAAAATTGAGGCCAGCAGAGGGAGGAGGAAGGAAATTATGGCTTGCGAAATGTGTAGTAACCTTTCTTCAAAGGATCCCGCGTTTTGGAATAAACCACTGTTCGAGTCACTCAATTTTCGCGTGTTACCTTCACTCGGAGCGCTCGTTGAAGGTTGGTTTCTTTTATTGCCGAAGCGGCACGCTATTTCGATGGGCGCACTCGACGATGAGCTGATCGCCGAAATGCAACATGTGAAGAATCTGGTAGTCTCGCAAATGGAACGAGCGTTCTCCTCTGTTTGCGCCTTCGAACACGGTCCAAGCAAAACAAATTCCCTTGTGGGCTGTGGAGTGGATCATGCCCACTTGCATATCGTCGCGTTGAAGTTCGATCTACTTTCAGCGGTTCAGCCATTCTTACCGAAAGATGTCCGTTGGTTCCCTGCCTCTTTTGCTGAATGCCAGGCAGTGCATCGCAGAGGGGATGACTACTTGTATCTTGAACAGCCGATAGGACGGGGGTGGATTGCGAGCGATCGTGAGTTCGGCAGCCAATTATTCAGGCGCGCGGTTGCCTCACAAATAGGGTTGGCAAATCAATTCAGCTGGCGAGAACATCCGCAGCTATCGAACGTGTCGGCGACCATTCAACATGCGAGAACATGGGCCGCTTGCCGCGATTCGTTGGACGAGTTCAAGCGAGTTGCGACCTGACGAAACTGAAAATACGGAGTCGGAACAGGTCCCGGGTTTCGCACCCTCCGACCTGACTGACAAACGCAGTCCTCTCGACTGGAAGTCCAGATACTCAGACCCCGTCGCTCACTGTGGTATCCTGGTCGAATCCGCGTACTTGGCGATTCTTCTCGCGGCTGCGCCCCTTCTTATGCTGGCGGTCTGGCTGGGGCTTCCGAACAAGTGGCTCGGCCTCACTGACCAGAAGTATAGCTCCGTATTAAAGTACGGCTTGGCATGGTTAGGCGGAACTCTCGGAGGGACCCTATTCGATCTGAAGTGGTTGTATCATACCGTAGCGAAACAGTCTTGGCATCTCGATCGACGGTTGTGGCGTTTCTTTACGCCACACATCTCAGGAGGACTGGCTTTCGCGATGATTGCAATGATTTCTTCGGGCTTGTTTCGAGTCTTCGACTCGAACGCGACTGAATCTTGTTCGGTGGTTGTAGCCGTGTCCTTTTTGGTCGGCTATTTCTCGGATAGCGCCATCGCTAAGTTTACTGAGATAGCTGACATTCTATTTGGCACCGTTAGCGGCAAAGGAAAACGTCGCGATCAACCCAAGCCGCCCAGTACCGATAATGCGAACCGATAGGCGCGATGATATGTGCCATTGTCAGCACATAGAGTGGCTATTCTCACAACTGCCTTTAAGTGCCTCTGATTGGTAAGGTAACCCAGTTGACGCAGTCAATGACCAGTCATGGATACTGTCGGTGAGAACCGCTTCTCCCCTTCGCTACCCTGGAGGTAAGTGGAGAATTGCGCCACTCTTCCGGCGTGTTATCGAAATCAACCGCCTTGATTCTCCAATCTATATAGAACCCTATTCGGGAGGTGCCAGTCTAGCCCTAAGTCTGCTCTTCGATGGACTAGTGGCCGAGATTCATCTCAACGATCTAGATTCCGCGGTTTACGCCTTCTGGTGTAGCGTACTCACGAAAACACGTGCATTTTTGCAATTAGTCCACGAAGTACCGGTCACCCCCGACGAGTGGTACAGACAACGAGCTATCTACTCAGAAGGTACACGGTCGGGAACGCTAGCGCTTGGATTTGCAAAGTTCTTTCTCAACCGGACAAGCCATTCCGGAATTCTCAACGGAGGCATGATCGGAGGTAAAGAGCAAACGGGAATATGGAAGTTGGACGCCCGATTCAACCGGCCCGAATTGGCTCGGCGTATATTGCGAATCTCCTCCGTCAAGAACCGTATATTTTTAATGAAACGAGATGCGCTGGATGTTCTCAAGGATTGTTCTGTGTCGCGCAACACCCTAATCTATCTGGACCCTCCCTACTATAGGCCTGGAAGGCACTTGTATCTGAACGACTACAAGCACGATGACCATGTAGCAGTGAGAAAGCGCGTCGCGATACTCCCCTGTCCTTGGATCGTATCCTATGACGATGTGAGTGAAATCAGAAAGTTGTACAAAGGTATTCACTGCAAACGCCTAGCGCTCATGCATACAGCAAGTCGCGCACATCAAGGCGCGGAAATTGTTTATTTCTCACCGAAGCTTCGGATTCCAAAATCCGTGTAGCTTCAATCTATGCGTTCTACAGTCGCTGAAAATTACCCTAATATTTCCGTCAGAAGCGACTTGTGACCTCCAAAGAGAAGAACAACAATGAGAGGAAGTTGCAAGAGCGATTTCGGGGGACGCTAGTCCCGATTTATCCGGTACTGATGCTTTCGGGAGAAGGTCCAGTCCGGCTCGCACCTGCGGAGATTACCGCAGACCAGGTAGGCTGGAAAGCATATGGACTCTGTTGTTTGCCAGAACGTTGGGTACCACCTTTCTTTGTGGTCGCCGCTTCTTCAGTCCGAGGATATCCGAAAGATTCGACTTCTGGAGCATTGCTAGACGACTGTATACGAGATTCCGGTCTCTCGGCCGACGGAGAAGTCTACGTACGATCGAGCGGAACTGAGGAGACGTTAGATCAGCGCGGTCGGTTGGATTCCGAGCGGTGCGCCGTCGGGGCCGTATCAGATGCGATCCAGAATTTGCTCTCTAATCTGAATCGAGGCGACGCGGAGCAGCTGCATTGGATCGTTCAAGAAGCCGTGGCGCCGGTTCGGAAGGGACATCTTTCGAATGTCAGGCGATTGAGTCGCGAGGGCCGGGACTGGGTCGTCGAAATCGAACCCGACTCCGTTCAAGCAGGCTATACCACGCGAATCGCGGTCAGAAATTGGCGAGATGCCGGAAACAGGTCCAATGCAACCTTGGCTTGCAGCTCCGAGACAGAAATCAGCATCTGTTTAAAGCGTGTCGCGATTTGGGCGACTCGTTTAGCCTCGCGAATGCACTTCGAATGGGTATGGGACGGCCAGACCATTATGATCGTTCAGGCCGACGCTGAAGAACATAATCGTGGAACCGTTCCAAGATCGCTTTTACAAGGCCGCATACCGGAGATCAAAGTTGATCTTCTTAGAGTATTCAGAATTGCGAATTCAAGCGACTACGATCGTTACAAGAAGCTACGCAACGCGAAATTATACAAGAGTCTCGGCTACGAAATGCCCGTGTTCTATGTACTTGACGACGTCTCGGTTCTTAAATCGATACGGGAAGGGTTGTTGCCTTCACCATGTCTGGCTGATCTTGAGGAACTGACCAAACGTCCACTCTTAATTCGCACCGATGGCGACTCGATCCCTCAAGACAAGCGAGAGATGTTACCGCGAAGTGAAGATCTTAGGTCTTCCGCGCAAGCAAGGAAGTGGCTCTTGGGAGATTTGAATCGTGAGCTCGAGCACAACGATCTATGGTCTTCGGATCTATGTCTAATTGCGCATCACTTCATCCCGTCTGTGGCCTCGGCATGGGCGCGTGCAGAACCCGATAGCCCTATTGTCAGAATAGAGGCGCTATGGGGCGTTCCCGAAGGGCTCTATTGGTTCTCTCACGACATATTCGAAATCGACACCACAAAGTCTAAGGCCTCCGTCAGTAGATCAGGTCGAGGGGAGCGATACACACCGTGGAAGCATCTACGATATAAAGGATTGTTCGTTGCACCCGACCAGGCCGGCAGGTGGATTACGCACTCAACGAGGCCTCCCTATGATTGGACTAAGAGCATCACGCAGCAACAGTGGTTGTTCGAGATCGCCGAAACAACAAGGCAAATTGCGAGGACCGAGAAGCATCCGGTGAGCGTCATGTGGTTCGTTGACAATCATCTCGAGATGACACGACATCGTATTTTGCCTTGGTATCACATGAAGTCAGACTTGTCTGGTCCTTTTAAACCGGCAGCGCCTCGACACAAATATCACTCTACTGACGACCGTAGGATCGAAACGAGGCAAGACTGGGAGGATTTTAAGAGCGAGCTAGCGAGTGGAAAAAGGACGGAACGAGTAGTAGTTGAACCGATTGATCCAGAATTGATCAGAAATCGGGGTTTTGCCGAAGAGCTCGGAAAGCTCGCATCGGAGAAGAAATTTGTAGTCGAGCTCGCTGGCGGGATCTTGTCGCATGCTTACTACTTGCTACGGCGGCTAGGAGCCGACGTGGAATGCGTTGATTTATTCGGAATCGACGAAGACATCGTAGAGTACAATAAAATCGTTCGTGATAAGATTCCGAAACAGATCGAAAGCCGAGGCGAAAGAGTAGAAAGTATTCAGCTAAAAGGTGATGCGTTAGTACTAGCTCTTAAGCGAAAGCTCGTTGAAGAAGCGTACGAGGCATTAGACGCTAGGTCGGGAGAGGACCTTGTTTCGGAATTGGCGGACCTGCATGAGGTCGTTCTTGCGTTGCTCACCGTGATACGGTCCTCTGTTGCAGAGCTTGAAAATGAACGCAAGGAAAAGCGACGACGTCGGGGCGGATTTACGGAGAGAATGATGCTTGTAAAGACCGCCACTCTGCATTCTATCAAAAGAGAACAGCTCTCTGGTAAGTCTCGAAAGCTGGATTTAAAGACTCGTGGTCGAACCGCCGCAGTAATTTCAAACCCGAAGGATCTTCCAAGCGATCAGCTATATCGTCGTCCCGATCTGCGATACCTTTCCGAAAACGAAGTCGAAAAGTTGATTACATTCGAGTTGACGGCAAACCAACTTGCGGGGGCTAGCCAAACGTACAAGTTTCAAATGCCATTCGGCCAGGGCACGTCAAAGGAATTTGAGCTTGGCGTGCAGCTTATCAGAGAGAGATCTAGAATTCGCGGGGTCATCTCATTGCGTTCAGAGCTGATGCGTTCCGACTCTGGGGAGTCGAAAAGCCCACAACTAGAACTGAACCTGCCTGAGTCGAAGTGAAGGCGCGTCGAGACCTCCTGTCCGGCGACGTATCCGATTGCGCCATTACCGGCAGCGCCAACGCCCCCGAGATGCCCTATTGTTCCACACGATGCGCGCCAGTTCCGTTTGGGATTGGGTGTTGCGGGAACCGTGCAGCCTTCGATATTTCTATTCTGGTCGTTTGTCACCGGCCCGCCGCTTTCATCGGGACAGCTCCGTGATGTAACAAAGAAAATCCACAGGAGACGACAATGGACTGGAGGGAAAGCGCAAGGGAGCGGTATCCGGAACAAATCGAGGTCGTACGCGAATATCTCGAACAAGAGGCCGCGAACAGTCGAATCGTCGAATACGCGGAGATCTTTCATAGTATTCCATCGACCGATCGATTTAACATTGGCGACATCCTCGGGGTGATTTCTAGCGATACCTTTGCGCAGAGGGGAGTAATGCTCTCGGCTATCGTTGTGCTTCAGGCGAACGGACGCCCAGGTAAGGGCTTCTTCAGTTGCGCCGAAAGCCTCGGCCTTATCTTCCTTGATCGGGAAGAGTTTTGGATCGAACAAGTCCGTCGAGTATTCGACGCCTACTGAGCTAAGCGGCCCAAGGCGATGTCCGAGCGAAAATCTCTTAGAGGCGAAGCGGTTGAACTAGATATCTCAGAACCCCAACGCGTTCCCTGAGTACCCAGGCAGCGCTCGCCAGTTGGCGGGTGCGAGGACTTCGAGATTAGCGACCCGCGGAACAACTAGCGCGTGGTACGAGGGCACCGGCTCGATTCTCGACGGAGAGAATCGAGCGTAAATCAGATGATGACGACCGAATCTAAGCCTCTCCGGTGCCCTTAGGTCGAAGGAAATGCGCGAACATGCGCATTGTTTTCGAGTCTTCCGCAGAGAACGCGAAAATCGCCGACTGGGTGGCGGAGAGGGGGGGATTCGAACCCCCGAGACCCTTTCGAGTCTACACGCGTTCCAGGCGTGCGCCTTAAACCGGGCTCGGCCACCTCTCCGCGCGCGAGCGCCGATTATGCATCACGCCGTGCCGCGGAACCAGTTCATCCGCACTAACGAAGCAGGCAAGCTTCTGCGTAGGCGCGAAAATGTTCCAGGCTCGGAGTCTCGAGGCCAAGTGTTTTCGCGGACTCGTCCCATCGGCGAAGTTTGGCGGCTTGATCGGCGAACGGGTGCTTCGCGAACGCGTCGACTTCGGCCGGCGCGAAGGGACCGCCTTGAAGACTTAGCGACCGGATCGAGCCGGGCGAGAGCAGCTTCATGTACTCGGGATCGATCGCGCATAGATAGCGCTTCGCCTCGACGTGCAACTTGATCGGCATCGTCACTGCGTCGCCGAAAAATGCGGACAAGTTCTCAGCGCCTGAAATTTCGTGGCGATCGTCGATACCGCGTCTGGTAGCGCCTTCGCCTAAGTTGTGGATTAGATGCCCATAGTCGTGCAGCAGGCTGGCAACGATCAGCGCCGCATCGGCTCCCGATTGCTCGGCGAGCATCGCCGTCTGCAGCGCATGCTCGAGTTGATTCACTCGCTCGCCGCCGTAAGCATTGCTGCCCTTGTCGAGATAGACCGCAAAGATTTCGTCGACCGCCGACATTTTCGACTAAGCTTTCTTGAACCGCCGCTTCAGCCAATCGACGATCGTGCGATTCACTTCGTCCGGGAATTCCTGCTGCACCCAATGGCCAGCGCGCTCGATATTGTGCATCTCGAGATCGGAACACAGCGCCGGCATCCCGGCCGCCATCCGCGGCGGCAGCGCGCCGTCCCACTCGGCGGTGATCATCAGGCACGGGAGCGTGAGCGGCTTGACGCCAATCTCCGGATGCTCGCGCAGGTTGCGGTCGATATTGCGGTACCAGTTGATGCCGCCGCGAAAACCGCTCTTCTCGTATGCGTGCACGTAGGTGTCGAGCTCTTCGCTGGTGACTATCGTCGGAGTTTCGGGCTTCAACTCCTCGATGCGGCGGAACGGATTCATATCCAGCTCGCCGCTCGCCATCATGCGCTTGGCGCTTTCGGCGGGATCGAGCGGCGCGCGCATCAGGCGATCGAAAATCAGCCGCGCCTTCGAATCCATCACGCTCTCCGCCCGGCCCGGCTCCTGAAACCAAACGATGTACATCCGCTCGTCCTTGCCGTTGACCGCCGCGCGCAAGACGGAGATTGGCGGGATTGCCATGTACGGCGTGCATACTCCCACGACGCCGGCCGTCCGCTCGGGATATAACAGGGGCATCGCCCACGCGACGAAACCGCCCCAGTCATGCCCGACGAAGATCGCGCGATCGATTTTCAATGTGTCGAGCAAACCTGCCATGTCGCCGCACAGCTCGGTCAGGCCGTAGTCAGTGACAGCAGGCGGCGCACTCGAGTCGGTGTAACCGCGCTGATCGGGAGCGATCGCGCGAAAGCCTGCCGCCGCGACCGCGGGCAGCTGATGCCGCCATGAGAAGGCCAGCTCCGGAAACCCATGACAGAAGACGACCGCCGGGCCCTCGCCAGTTTCGTGAACGGTGAGACTTATCGGCGACTGATTGGCGCGCGCCGCGATCTTTACCGGACGGCCTTGCGGCCAGGTGTAGGTCGACATCTAGTTCTTCGCCTTCGCCGCGACTTCCGCGAAATGCTTCTGCACCGTCTCGGCCGCCGCCGACATTGCCTTGCCCATCAGCTCCGCGCCGTGATCTCTGACCCAATTCAACGAAGCCTCGCGCGCGAGATTGGAGCCGTTGAAGTGCGGCAGGACGTGGCGTGCGAACAGCTCGTACGAGCGCTTGGTCGCATCGAAGTTCGCCCAGTTGTGCGCGAGCA
>Ga0210391_10000816_pt1 | contig 30436 bp, 22 predicted proteins | sample IncBWC12OmetaG_FD_160573 | JGI IMG/M metagenome (GOLD analysis project Ga0210391, IMG submission 160573) | Forest soil microbial communities from Barre Woods Harvard Forest LTER site, Petersham, Massachusetts, United States - Inc-BW-C-12-O ... | reverse complement strand
CGCTACGGAAACTTCACTTACACAATTCCCGGGCTCACGCCTGGCGCAAACTACGAGGTTCGCCTGCACTTTTCCGAGGGCTACTGGACCGCGGCCGGCAAGCGCGTCTTCGATGTCAGCATCAACGGCACGCAGGTGCTGACCAACTTCGACATCTTTGCCACAGCGGGCGGCGAGAACAAGGCCGTTGTCGAGCAGTTTGAGGAGTCAGCTAATACCTCCGGTCAGATCGTGATTGTCTTCACCACGGTCACCGACAACGCAGCAGTCAACGGAATCGAAATTCAGACTGCTGCCCCTTGCACCACCGCTCCTTCGGCTCCAACCGGCCTGACGGCGACGGCAACGTCCTCCAGCTCTATCGCCTTGAGCTGGACGGCGGTGACTCCTCCAGCTAACTGCGCTATCAGTTCCTACAGCGTTTATACCAGCGCGGGTACGCTGGTCGCAAGCGGAGTGACGGGTACAACCTACACTGTAACCGGCCTGACGGCATCGACCACTTACACCTATTACGTGAAAGCAGTCGATTCTGACGGCACATCGCCGGCCTCGGCTACGGCCAGCGCTACCACGTCGGCTGCCGGCGGAGGGACCGGCAATTGCTCGGGGGTCGCAAACATCACAGTCGGGGGAATCACCTATACTCCGCAATGGTGCCAGGAATTCAATGGTGCCGTGGGGCCGCCCGACACCACGGTGTGGAACTTCGATCTTGGAAACAACGGCGGCTGGGGCAACGGTGAAGCCGAAGTCTACTGCGGGCCTCCGGGATATGCGGGCAATCCCTCCGGGTGCCCCACAAACTTCAGCACGGCCACCAGCAACGCCTACATCGACGGCAACGGGCATCTCGTGATCCAGCCTTTGGAAGTCGGTGGAACGTGGTATTCCGGCCGCATGCAGACGGAAGGGAAACAAAACTTCACGTACGGTATTTTCGAGGCCAGCATCGAGCTCCCAAATACCACCAACCAAGGACTGTGGCCCGCATTCTGGACTCTGGGAGAGAACATCTCGACCGTTCCATGGCCCACATGCGGCGAAGCCGACATCATGGAGAACTGGTCTCCACAGGTGGATGGCGGAGCAGGTACGACGGGCAACAATTCCACCATCCATACGATGGATACAGGAGGGGATGGCATCGGAGCGCGTTATACCTTCCCCAGCGGCCAGGCAACTAACACGGCCTTTCACACCTACGGGATCATCTGGACGCAGAACGAGATGCAGTTCTTCGTGGACAATGCATCCGCACCGTTCTTCACGGCTACGCCCAGCATCCTTCCTTCGGGAGATACCTGGCCCTTCAACCAGGGAATCTTCACGATCTTGAATGTGGCCGTGGGTGGCACGCTCGGTGGCTCGATTAGCGGCCTGACGAATCCCGCCGGGGTCATGATGGTGGATTACATTCGCTGGTACGTGCCGAATTAAAGGCGTGTTCCACCGCTGTCCTGCGCTCGCGATCAAGTTAGGCTGCAACTCCTGCCGGCTTGATCGCGAGTCTTTTTCGCACGCTCAGGGGAATGCGCTTCGAAGGAAAAATTCACCGGTGAATCGTGGAATGATTCGAGTGATGTCCTAGAAAAAATCCCGCAAAAAATACCCCGTACACGGCAAGCAGAATGGAAACAGTTTTCCAGGTCGCGTTCCGATTCACACTGAAAAGACTGGAGGTGACGGAATCGGTGAACGTTATACCTTCCCCAGCGGAGAAGCAACGGACACTGCCTTCCATGCCTATGGAATAGTTTGGACGGCAAACGAGATGCAGTTCTATGTAGACAATGCATCATCACCGTTCTTCACTGCGACCCCCAGCATTCTTCCCTCGGGAGATACCTGGCCATTCAATCAAACGATTTTCACAATCTTGAATGTGGCAATCGGTGGCACCCTGGGTGGATCGACCAGCGGCCTGACCAATCCGAGCCCATGTTGGTGGACTACGTTCGTTGGTATACGCCTCAATAGAGACGCCGCCATCGCGGTCACTTCGCGAAGGCGAACGTCAGGTCAAGGTCACCACTAATGGGATGAGGGTAAGGCATCGTCAGTAGCTTACGACAAATGCCTTACCCTCAGACCAGATTGTTATTCCGTTCAGCAGCGTCAACGACAACGCAAAACGCGAGCGTGCTGACTTCTGGCGTTGGCTCGTGGCGTACCGCTTTCAAAGCCGTCCGATTCTTATGCGAGTAATCGCTGCCCACGCGGCATCTACGGATATCCAGTTATTGCGTGCCCCTCGCGCACTCAGACGGTTCATCGCGGACATTGATCGCAAAGCACGGTCCTGAGTCCTTGTTTAGGCTCCTGACAGCTTCACTCAGTTCGTAACTCTTGGGAGCAGGGCCATAGCAGCTCCCTTGCAAGGGAATGCGCCCGCTCCGCCCCTTAGTAGGCAATTGCTGGTGGAAACGTTATGGGCAAGAATCTGAACGGGAGATTGCTGCCGGTGGATAGCTCAACAAAGTATTCCGCCCAAGTCCGGGAACTGGCGATTACGTACTTTTCCAAGGATAGCGACCCAGTGCGCGCGCTCGATGGCATTAGCATCGACATTGGCGCTGGAGAAATCGTTGGGATATTGGGAGAGTCGGGTTGCGGGAAGAGCACTCTGGCAGGCGCATTGCTGCGACTGCTGGCGCCGAATGCAAAATGCAAGGGCGGGACAATCCTGATTCGCGGCCGCGAACTACTGAAGCTATCTGAGAAGGAGTTGCGTTTCATCCGGGGGCGGCTGATCTCGCGGATCCCGCAGGACCCGGCCCTAGCGCTCAATCCGGTGATGACTGCTGGTTCGCAGATCGGTGAGGTTCTGCGCGCGCATTGGGCAAGCAATGCTCAGCAGCGGCGAACGCGGGTGATGGAATTGCTTCAAGAGGTCAGCTTCGATCCTCCAGAGCAAATCTATTCTGCATATCCCCATCAACTCAGTGGTGGACAGAGACAGCGAATCGCAATCGCGCAGGCGATAGCGTGCAGACCAGCTCTTCTGATCGCCGATGAGCCTACGAGCAAACTGGACGCAGCGCTGCAGGGAGAGATCATCGCGCTGCTGTCGCAGATTCGGCAACAACACGGGACCGCGATTCTGCTAATCAGCCACGATCCAGCGTTATTTGCCGGATTTGCCGATCGCATCACAGTGATGTATGCCGGTCGCATCGTGGAAGCTGGGAGCAGCGCCGAGATCCTGGGGAGACCGCTGCACCCCTATACTCAAGCCCTCATTCGACTCATGATGCCGCCTGTGGTTGCGGGATCAAGAGTACGGACGCGCCTTCCGGCGATCGAAGGCGAACCCTTCGATCCAACTTGCTTTCCAGTGGGTTGCCGGTTTGCTCCACGCTGCGTCGAGCGCATGGACGTTTGTTCACGCCGCTATCCGGGCGAATTCCTGCCCGAGCCTTCACGCCCTGTGAACTGTTTCAAGTATGGGGAGTAAATGGTCAACTCATTTGCCTGCTGACTTGTCAAAAAGCGGAGAACTAATCCAAAACCTGCTGCTCGTAAAAGGACTCTCTAAAAAATACGTCCGGGGTGGTCTTTGGCGAAAACGTGTGCCCGTCGTCGCCGTAAGCAATGTCGATTTCGAGATTCCGAGTGGGCAAACGTTGGCGCTGGTCGGAGAATCGGGATCGGGAAAATCCACCGTAGCGCGCTGCGTTACGCGCCTGGAAAGGCCGGATGCCGGACAGATCCTGATTCATGGCACAAACATCGCGCAACTGCATGATCGCCACCTGGCTCCTTTTCGCACTGGCATGCAGATGGTGTTTCAGGATGCAGTTACCGCGATGAATCCCCGCTTCTCGGCCCTTGAGGTCGTCGAGGAACCTTTGCTGATCGATGATCTTGCGGGCCATGGTGGCCGCAATCGAAACGACCGTCGCGATTTAGTCTGCGCCCTGATGATTGAGGTTGGGATCTCTCCCGATTGGATGCATCGATCGATATTTCACTTCAGTGGCGGACAATGCCAGCGGCTCGCGCTGGCGCGGGCACTCGCTTTGCGCCCGCAGCTTCTGGTTCTGGATGAAGCGCTTTCAGGACTTGACCTATCGACTCAGGCTCAAATTGCCAATCTATTGTTCGAACTGCAAGCGGCTCGTTCCCTGACCTATCTTTTGATTTCCCATGATCTGGCCCTGGTGGCACGGCTGGCTGACATGATTGCAGTTATGTCTGAAGGAAAGGCGGTCGAAGTCGGCCCAACCCAGCAGATCATTTCCAGCCCCAAACATGAGGCGACGAAGAAGTTGCTGGCGTCGGCGAAGACCGCTGCATCGAACCTTGCGGCCATCACCGGTGGAGTTGCGTGAGTTACCTCGCACACAGGCTGATACGCGCGGTTCTGTTACTGATCGGAGTGTCGGCACTCTGCTTCTTGTTCACCGAAATGGCGCCCGGAACTTTCTTTGACGAAATGAGGTTGAACCCGCAGATTTCTCCGGAAACGATTTCAGCGCTGCGCTCCCGCTACGGCTTGGATCAGCCCCTGCTAGTGAGGTATGGACGCTGGGTGAAATCCGCTCTGCACGCCGATTTTGGCTATTCCATCGCATACAACGTACCCGTCGCGCCGTTGCTGTGGAGCCGGGCGAAAAATACTCTACTGCTTACGACCACGGCGCTGGCGCTGACGTGGCTGATCTCTGTTCCATTGGGAGTGCGGGCGGCCAGCAGGCGCGGAGGGCTGTTGGATAAGGCGGTCACGCTTGTAAGTTCATTCCTGGTTTCTGTCCCCGAACTTGTGATTGCTGTGGGCCTGCTCGCGGCCGCGGTTCGTTGGCGGATTCTGCGCGTTGGTGGAATGATGTCGGTTGATTTCGAGGGCCTATCTACCTGGGGGAAACTGCAAGATATCCTGTTTCATCTGGCCCTGCCGGCGCTGATCCTGGTGCTTTGCGAAACAGCCGTGATCGTGAGGCACGTTCGCACCAGCGTCCTCGAAGTGCTGGACGCTCCTTATGTCCAAGCCGCGTGCGGATTCGGAATCAGGCCAGGCAGAGTCCTCTTCCGACACGTACTGCCCGTTGCCGCTAATACCGCCATTTCGCTTCTGGGATTTTCTCTGGCCGGACTCCTCAGCGGATCGATGTTGGTTGAGGCGGTGTGCGGATGGCCTGGCCTAGGGCCTTTGATGCTGGAGGCAACGCTTTCTCGAGATCTCTATCTTGTCATCGGAGGGATTATGTTCTCGTCGCTATTCGCAGTCGGCGGGGGACTGATTGCCGATATCATGCTGCTCGCATTGGATCCGCGAATTCGCAGAGAGGGATCGGATGCGCAGTAAGACCGCTAGCCTAGTTGCCGCACTCGCGGGATTGCACCTCATCCTGCTGTTCGCTGGTTTTGTTGCGCCCTACGATCCCGCCACCCAAGATCGCGAACTGCCGTATGCTCCGCCCACGCGACTGCATTTCGAAGACGCCACTGGATTCCATTTGCGTCCGTTCATTTACGCCTCGATGCAGGTGTTGGACGGAGATCAAGCCGGAAGTTATCAAGAAGACCGGACCCGCGCTTATCCTGTTCGCTTCCTGGTTCGCGGGTCAAGTTACAAGCTTCTCGGCCTTCACGGAGCATCTGTACATCTGTTCGGCGTCGCCGAGCCAGCGAAGATCCTGATTTTTGGGACAGACGGCTACGGACGGGATGAATTCTCTCGCGTTTTATTCGGCGGCCAGATTTCGGTTGCGGCAGGGATCACGGCGACCTTCATTGCGCTGCTGGCAGGAGGCATCTTCGGAAGTGTTGCGGGTTACTATGGGCGCTGGATTGACGAGTCGTTGATGGGAGTGACTGAGCTTTTTCTTTCGTTGCCCTGGCTTTATTTCCTGCTGGGTGTGCGCGCATTCTTGCCGCTGCATCTGAGTGCGCTCCGCACTTTTTTTCTCTTGACAGGCGTGATCGGATTGATTGGCTGGGCCCGGCCGGCCCGACTGGTGCGGGGAATCGTTCTCAGCTCGCGAAACCGCAACTACGTTCTGGCAGCACGGGGTTTGGGCGGATCCGATTTCTACATTCTGCGGCGGCATATCATGCCGAAAGCCCTCGGGGTACTGATAACACAGGCGGCGCTGCTGGTTCCGCAGTATATCGCCGCTGAAGTGACGCTCTCCTTCTTCGGCCTCGGAGTTAGTGAGCCGGTGCCGAGCTGGGGCAATATGCTGAGTGCGCTGGAGCAGTACAGCGTACTGGTTTCCTATGGATGGCTGCTGGCTCCTGCAGGCGCTTTGATCATTACTTCCGTACTCTATGGTTACCTCGCTGATGCACTCCATTCCGGTTAAAATCTAAAACATCCCAGGACACTTTTCTGTGGGGTAAAGGTCCGATATGAAGCGAATTGCTGGCCTAACCCTGCTACATGTGTGTCTACTCGCCGGTGCATGTTTTGCTGCAAAGGTCATTCCCGAGGCGGCGAAACCCGGAGAAGAACTTGCGCGGATGGCTGACGTCTCTGGCCGCTACGGCGGACACTTGACCATTGGCCAACGCTCCGAACCGAAGACGCTCAACCCAGTTATGGCTACCGACGCGGTTTCACGCGAGGTGATTGGGCGTCTTATGGGCGATCTGATCGAGATCAACCGATCTTCGCAACAAACGGAGCCCGCGCTGGCGAAATCCTGGAAGATATCTTCCGACGGCCGGACCTTTACCCTGCAACTCCGCAAGGGGATTCGCTTCTCCGACGGGCTTCCCTTCGATGCCGACGACGTAGTTTTCTCTTTCGGCATCTACATGGATGAGGCAGTGGACTCGCCGCAGCGCGACCTGCTGATCATCGACGGCAAGCCTATCACAGTTACCAAAGTAGATCAGTACACCGTACGATTCGTTCTGCCGCGCCCCTACGCGGCGGCTGAGAGATTGTTCGACGGGCTCGCGATGTTGCCCAGGCACCTCCTGGAGAAGCCTTATCGCGAAGGCCATTTCGCACAGGCGTGGTCGTTGAATGTGCGAACCTCGGAAATCGCCGGGCTGGGTCCGTTTCGGCTTAAAGAATACGTACCGGGGCAGCGAATCGTGGTGGAGCGAAATCCTTTCTATTGGAAGGTTGACGGCGAAAACCAACGGCTGCCGTATTTAGACGAACTCGTGTTTCTGTTTGTAGGCACCGAAGACGCGCAGGTGATGCGCTTTGAGGCCGGTGAGACCGACATCGTCAGCCGGCTCAGCTCTGAGAATTACAACCTGCTGGCGCGTGAGAAAGCCCGTATTGCCTTGCAACTCGCCGATATGGGACCGAGCCTTGAATACAACTTCTTGTTGTTCAACCTGAATGATCTTGGCGCGAAGAAACTGGACGAAGTTGCCAAAAAGCAAGCCTGGTTTCGCGATTTAAAGTTTCGACGGGCAATCTCGGCAGCGGTCGATCGTGAGTCGATCGTGAACCTTGTCTACGGGGCGCGCGGGACGGCCTTGTGGGGCAACGTTGGGCCGGGCAACAAGTTGTGGATCAATCAAGCGATCCCGCATCCGGTGCGGTCAATCGAGAGAGCTCGCGAGTTACTGCGATCGGCTGGCTACAAATGGAACTCCGCGGGCCAGTTGCTGGATGCCAGTGGGCAGCGGGTCGAATTCTCGATCATCACCAGCTCATCCAACAGCCAGCGTATGAAGATGGCAACTCTGCTGCAGGACGACCTCACGCACCTGGGTATGCAAGTGCATATTGTTCCTCTGGAATTTCGCGCCCTAATCGACCGCGTATTTCAAAGCTTTGATTACGATGCCGCGATCATGGCGCTGGGCGGCGGAGATGCGGACCCGAATCCGGAGATGAATGTGTGGGCCTATTCGGGGACATCGCACTTATGGCACCTCGGCGAGACTCAGCCGGCAACTGACTGGGAACGCGAGTTAGACCAATTGATGCAACAACAGATGGTCACGCTTGACTATGCCCGGCGCAAGAAGCTGTATGATCGCGCGCAACAATTGATCGCGGAAAACCTGCCGTTTATTTTCCTGGGGACGCCCAACATTCTTGCGGGCGCGAACAGCCGGGTCGGCAACTTCCATCCCGCAGTGCTTGATCCTTACACCTTGTGGAACGCGGACGAGCTTTACGTTCGCACTCCGGTTCTGGAGAATGCTGGCGTTCGATGACCGGAACTGCCACAGGAAGGCAAAAGGAACGGACGGCGAACTCTTCCGACTCGCAGCTGATTGGTCGCTGCCTGCAGGGTGATCAGGAAGCCTGGTCGGCATTGATCGACAAGTACAAGAACCTCATCTATTCGATTCCAATCAAGCTTGGCATGTACCAGGATGCAGCGGACATCTTTCAGTCCGTATGTGTGGACCTGCTTTCGGAGCTGCCGCGACTCCGCGAGCACCGTGCCTTACCGAAATGGCTGATGCAGACCTGTTATCACAAGTGCCTCCGACACCAGCGTGCCGCCGACAAGTTGGTTGAGCTTGAGCCGGAGGACACAGACGGCGACGCCGGGCTTGCTGTCGGCCGCGCCGACGATCTCCCTGAGCACATGCTGGTGCAACTCCAGCAGGAACAAATTCTTCGCGACGCTATCTCGGAGTTGCCTGAGAAGTGCGAGCAGATGGTGCGGTTGCTCTTCTTCGAGCTTCCGCCACGGCCCTACCAGGACATCGCGGACGAGTTGGGCATGGCGACCGGTTCGATTGGGGCGATCCGGGCCCGTTGCCTGGCGCATCTCAGAAAACACCTTGAAAAGAGAGGCTTCTGAATGGGCGTCCAAGCGGTTCAGAAGACCGAATCGGATGCGATGATCGAGCGCCTGCTCGCACTCGACGATGCCTCCGGACGCGCCCGGTTGGTCACCCAGTACCCCAGCGCCGCATGGGAGGAAATCGTAACGACTCTCACCGACAAAGTTTGGCAAGAAGTTCGAATCGATACGCATCGCGCCAAAAGGCTGGCGGATGCTGCCTTGAATGTCGCCCAAACTCTTGGTAATCCAAGCCTCATTGCTCGCAGCTTCCGCGCACTAGCAAATGCCATGTACGCGCTTGACGAGCATGGTGAAGCCATTCAGCTGCACGCGCAGGCCATCGCTCTATTTGAGCAAACCGGGGAAGACGTTGAGCTTGCCCGAACTCTGAGCGGCTCGATTCAGTCGTTGCTGCTGTTGGGCCGGTACGATGAGGCGCTGGCCGCGGGAGAGCGCGCGAGTGCAATCTTTCGGCAACAAGGCAACACCCGCCGTCTGGCTCGCCTGGAAATCAATATTGGAAACATCTATCACCGGCAGGATCGATTCACTGAGGCACTTGCATATTACGAGCGCGCATACGAGCAGATGCTGGCTCACGACGATGCCGAAGGGCTTGCAGCGGTTCTGAGTAACTTGTCGCTGTGCCATATCAGCCTGAACGATTTCCCCAAGGCGTTGGAGCTGCACCAGGTTGCGCGCCGGCACTGCGAACGGAAGAACATGCCGATTCTGGTTGCCTACGCCGATTACAACATCGCCTACCTGTATTTCTTACGCGGAGAGTATGGCCGCGCGATTCAAATGCTTCGGGATGCATCCGTCAGCGCCAAGAAAGCAAACGATGCCTATCAACTCGCGCTCTGCAATCTTGACCTTTCCGAGATTTATCTTGAATTGAATCTGAGCGACGAAGCCGGAGAACTAGGACGGGCAGCAAACGAAGCCTTTCACAAGCTGGGTTTTGGCTACGAAGCTGCCAAAGCTCTGGGCTTTGCGGCGATTGCCGCAAGCCGCCAGGGACAGGCATTTGAGGCAGTCAAACTGTTTGCCGCGGCCAAAGAAATGTTTGTTCGCGACCAGAACCAGGTTTGGCCTTCCCTGATTGACTTATACCAAGCACTGGTGCTGTTCACCGAGGGTCGCCTGTTTGAGGCGCGGCGGCTTTGTGCGGCGGCGCATGTATTCTTCCGAACCTCGCCGATGCGGGGAAAGGCGGTGCTGGCAGAACTCTTGCTGGCGCGAATCACATTACGGCTCGGCGATGCGGCTCTCGCGAAGCAGCACTGTCAAACCGCGCTGGCCGATCTGGAGAATCTCGACTCGCCGACGCTCCTCTATCAGGCGGAGTTCCTGATGGGCGAGGCGGAGCGCGCAACTGGAAATGAAGACGCGGCGTATGCAGCTTACGGCCGAGCCCGCGCGGCAGTCGAGCGTCTACGCAGCAGCTTGCGAGGAGAAGAGCTGAAGATCGCTTTCTTCGAGAACAAACTCGAAGTCTACGAGAATCTGGTCGACATTTGCCTGCGCCGTCCGAATAGTTTTGCGGAGGCATTCGAGTACATCGAGCAAGCAAAATCTCGAACACTGATCGATCTCCTCAATCAGCCAGTACACGTGCCAACCGCTGCCGATCCCGGGCAAAGCGAACTCGTGCGATCGATCCGCAACCTCCGCGAAGAATTGAATTGGTATTACAACCTGATTGAGCGTGAACAACTGCGTCCAGAGGAGCGCTCGCAAGAGAGAGTGCAGCAACTCGAGCAACAGGCTCGTTCACGGGAAGCCGATTTTTTGCGCGCCGTGAAAGAAGCCACCGTTGCCGAGGCGAACGAAGCCGGAGTGCAAGTCTCCTCTGCTATGTCAATGGAGCAAATCCGGTCGGCGCTTCCCAGCGATACCGCGTTGGTTGAGTTTTTCTGTGCGCATGATCGCAGCATCGCATGCGTGCTGACCCGAGACAACCTTCAGGTCTGCCAAGTGACGGTGCAAATACGAATTCAAAAGTTGCTGCAGCTTCTGCAATTCCAGATGTCGAAATTCCGCCTCGACCCCGAGTATGTTGCAACTTTCGGCCAAGCGTTGCTGGAATCAACTCAGGCACATCTCAAGAGTCTGTACCAAGAGCTCATAGCACCGATCCGGCATCTGCTCGAAGTTCGGCACATCGTCTTTGTACCGCACGGATTGCTTCACTACGTTCCGTTTCATGCCTTGCACGATGGCGAATCGTACCTGATCGATCGATTCGCGATTTCTTACGCGCCAAGCGCCGGCGTTTACGCACAATGCCAGACGAAGCCGGTTACCGCCGCCGGAGATTCTCTCATCCTCGGTGTGCCCGACGAACGGACGCCCGCCATCCGTGCGGAAGTGGAGGCGCTCGCTCGAATCTTGCCGAACGCCAAGCTATTTCTGGGCGACGATGCGACGGAAGATGTGCTGCGAACCTATGGGCCACGGAGCAAGTCGGTGCACATCGCCACCCACGGATACTTTCGCCAAGACAACCCGATGTTTTCCTCAATTCGCCTAGGGTCATCGCATCTCAGCCTGTACGACATGGCTCATCTGCAATTGCCAGTTGAGTTGGTGGTGCTTAGCGGCTGCGCCACTGGACTGAATGTGGTTACGCCCGGGGACGAGTTGATGGGACTGGTCCGTGGCCTACTGCAGGCGGGAGCGCAATCACTTGTCTTGAGCCTGTGGGATGTCAATGACGATAGCACTAAAGAGTTCATGGTCGAGTTCTATACCGAGCTGCAGCAAGGGCATTCGAGAGCTGATGCGATGCAAACAGCGTCTATTCGCCTGCGGGAGCATCGGCCGCATCCCTATTACTGGGCTCCTTTCTTGTTGATAGGAAAGGGGTAACAGGAAATCACATTTTATTTATCGCGAGCTGTATTTTCTGAGTCCCTGCAATCCCTTTTGTAGTAAGCCCCAAGTTTGTACTGAAAACCCCAAAGCACAATGAGGACAACAATGGAGCACTTTTCGGAGCAGCCCTGGGTTGATTTTGTCCGCGGAGTCGGCGCAGCCGAGGTTAGCAGAGACATCAGGACACATCTCGACGCGAGCTGTCCAAAATGCAAGACGGCCCTCGATGCCTGGAGCCGAGTCCGAAAACTGGCTACCGACGAAGCTGCGTTTACGCCGCCGGAGAATCTGGTGCGCGTGGTGAAGCTGGGCTTTGCCGGCAGTGCGGCGCACCAACCGAAGAAATGGACTCTAGCCAACCTGGTTTTTGACAGCTTTGCACAGCCGCTACTGGCGGGTGTGCGCAGCGGCGAACTGAATATATGGCAAGTCATCTACGAAGCTGAGGGTCTGACGGTGGACTTGCGTTTCGGCCGCCGTACCCACGCCAAAGTAGTGCACTTAATCGGTCAAGTGCTGGACAAGCAAGAAGTGCGAGCCAGGCAGAACGTAACCGTTGATCTGTCGACAGAAAAAGATCAGCTGCTCGGCACCACCGCGGCCAATGCCTCGGGGGAGTTTCAGATGGAGTTTGAAGCGAAGGAGTCGCTCTGGTTGTCGATCAAGGCGGAGAGCCACAATACGGTGTGGATTCCATTGACAAACCTGAGATAAAGGTAACCAAACCTAAATTACCAAAAGAAGCAGAACGAGTTACTTCAGAAAGAGTACGGGTGTAAGTGGAAAATACTAGGGTTCCACTCTACACTCGCAATCTAGGGTATGGGTGAAAAGGGGAAAATAATGGGCAAGTTAGAATCCAATATGAGTCTGAAGCGCGCGGGCATTGTAGCGTGCCTGCTGCTACTGCTGACCACCTTTTGCGCGCCAGCGGCACAGGCACAAACACGTCTGATCGTGCGCGACTCGCTCGGACTGCCGGGCCTCAACCTCACCTGTTTGTTGACGGGCTGCAAGGTCGTCACAGGCCTTGGCGACCCCAACGGACAGCTATTCCTTGTGACTTTCCCCGCTATTCTAAATCCAGTGACGTCCCTGCTTCGTCTCAATCTCCAGACAGGCATTCTAGATGTGGAAGTGGACCAGCCCGTGAATGCGGTGCCGGCGTATGCCTTTTCAGATCCCTCGTATCTAACCGACAAGGTGCCGACTTCCTACTACGGGGCGACGGTGTGGCATGGTTACATCGCACAGCCCGCGAATCAACTGGTGCGCACAGCTCAAACCCAGGCGGCATTTAACGTTGCCGGCGCCGGAACGACGGTGGCAGTCATCGATACCGGCGTCGATCCCACCAATTCGGTTCTGAAAAATGTTCTGGTCAACGGCTACGACTTCACCACCAACACCAGCGGCGGTTCGGAGATGAACGACGTTCAAGCCGATCCCAATTTGAGTGCGGCGCAACCTGCAACGCTGGACCAGCGCACAGTCGCGGTGCTCGATCAGCGCACCGTGGCAGTGCTGGATGGCGGCTCGTATTCAGACTTTGGCCATGGGACTATGACTGCTGGCATCGTGCACCTGGTCGCGCCCGAAGCCAAGATCATGCCGCTTAAGGCGTTCACCGCGGCCGGCACCGCATATGACTCCAACATTCTGCGTGCCATCTACTATGCCGTAAGCAACGGCGCCAAAGTAATGAACATGAGCTTCAATTACACGAGTTACTCTCCGGAGCTCGCAACCGCTATCAAATATGCAAATAGCCGTGGTGTAATTTCTGTCGCATCTGCCGGCAACAATGGCGAACACACAATGGTTTACCCCGGCGGGCTACCTGGGGTTATCGACGTCGCATCGACCTCGAATCTTGACGTCCAGTCCACATTTACGAACTACGGCGTCCCGCCAGTGTTTATGGCTGCGCCGGGAGAAGGCGTCGTCACTACCTATCCCTGGGGAACTTATGCCGCTGGCTGGGGCACATCATTCAGCACTCCCTTCGTAGCCGGTACAGCAGCTCTCATGCTGGGGACTAACGGTAACTGTTCCAGCCTAACTGTTCCCTTCGGTTTGGCGAATGCTGACTACATCGGAAATGTGAATCTTGGTTTCGGACGCCTGGACACATACCAGGCACTTGAATCGTGCCATCTGTTGTAGCAAAGAGTGAACGGAACACGGCCCACGACGAATATGGCGGCAACTCTAAATCCGGGTCTGGATTTGTCTGGGCTCGTGCTCCGGGTCAAGGAACTGGAAGAGCAGCATCTCGCTTTCCGCAACTCTGTGGTTTGCGCGTTTAACCAGATGCTCGACCTGAAGGACATCAACACCGGAGTCCACAGCACGCGATTGGCGGAATGGGCGCTGCGCGTGGCTCGAAAGATGGAGATTCCGGAGGAACGCCTTTACCAGGTAGAAGTCGCCGCGTTACTTCACGACGTCGGCAAGATCGGTGTGCCCGACGCGATCCTAAGAAAACCGGGCGCGCTCACGCCCGAGGAACGCGCGCTCATTAATCGCCATCCGGAATACAGCTGGTCAATCCTGCGGCTGTTCCCCGGCCTCGAAGAAGCAAGTCTCTATGCCTTGCACCACCACGAGAGCGTGGACGGAACCGGCTATCCTGCCGGGCTCAAGGGCAACGACATACCGCTGGTTTCCCGAATCATTTGCGTGATCGACGCTTTCGACGCGATGATCTCGAATCGCTGCTACCGGCAGGGCCTTTCGCACACAGAAGCGATCGCGCGCCTGCACCGCAGCAGCGGTACCCAATTCGATCCTACGATCTTGCGGGCATTTGTTCCGATCGCAGAGCAGGAAGCCGCCGACGTTTTTGCAGCTGCGGGGACGAGCATGTCGGCAGTATTATAGCCCTGCCGGCGAGCCTTCCTGTTGGCTCCAACCTCGGGTTTGTCGGTTCGTGAAGCTCACGCCAACAGCGAATTATGAACCGGAGCCGCGGTCATGTGCAGCGCTATTCGGAAGGTTGCACCTTCGCCAGGGCGGCTGTTGACTTCGATCAAACCACCATGCTGGATGATGATCCAATTCGCGATGGTGAGGCCTAGCCCCGCTCCTCCCTGCTCGCGACTTCGAGCCTTATCTGTCCGGTAGAAGCGCTCAAATATCTTGCGGTGGTCGTCTTCCGCAATTCCGACACCTGAATCCTGAACTACGATCACGGCGCTTTCGGTGTTCCGCTCAAGTGACAAATGCACGGAACCCGGAGAAGGTGTGTATTTGAAAGCGTTGTCGAGGAAAATAGCCGCCACTCTTCGTAATGCAGCCTCGTCGCCCATAACAAATAAATCGGCGCCCTCGATGTCCGACGTAAATTCAAGATTGCGGATCGTGGCCACCTGCCTCCACATCTCGACGCCGCTGCGCAGAGTATCGCTTAAGTTCACGGGCTGCATGTGAAGCATTTCGCGGCCCGAGTCGGCGCGAGCCAAAGACAACATTTGTTCGATCAGCGTGGTTGTACGTTCTGCTTCCAGCAAAATATGGCGCAAGGCTTCTTTATACTCGGCAATTCCGCGCGATCGGCGCAGCGCCAGCTCGGCTTCGGTGCGGATGAGAGACACGGGCGTTCTGAGCTCGTGCGAGGCGTCGGCGGTAAATTGCGTGACCCGCAAGAATGCAGCTTCAATACGCTCCAGCATTTCGTTCAACGTATCGGATAGTCGCTGCAGTTCATCGCCGGTGTCGATTTTTTGAAGCCGGCTGCCGAGATTGGCTCCGCCGATGTCGCGCGCGGTTCGCACTAGCGCATCCACTGGCGACAACGCCCTGCGGCTGAGCCAATATCCACCAGTGGCAGCCACCAACAGCAGAAGCGGAGCAAACAGCAGAAGATAATCACGGAAAGTTGAGAGGGTCTCGACCACATCGTCCGTTGGGATGCCCATTTCCACCGCGTAGGAGTGGCCATTCGCCTGCAGGATCTGCACGGCGAAGCGGAAGGTTCGGGCGCCGAATCTTCGGTTCCAGAACTTGGCTCGACCGCCTCGGCGTGGAAGCTCAGGCGCCAGCGCGTGGCTTTGCAGAAAGGCGGAACGATAGATCAGCTCATTATTTTCGGCGGTTACTTGCAGATAATCGCCGGGATGCTCGATGGCATAGGCTTCGCTTACCTCTTCCTGCAGCTTGGCAATTGACGCATCTTTCTTCTGCGCCTCGAGAAAGCTCTTTAAGTCGTCTACCTGCGCTTCGAGACCATCATCGACCAGGTCATAAAGATGATGCCGCAGGATAACCCACATGCCAGCACCAAAGATGAGTTGTGCGAGCGCAAAAATCGCCAGGTACCACAGCGTGAGGCGGACGCCGATGGAGAGTTTTCTCATGCTGCCATCTCACGCCTGCCCATCTGGACGGATCAGGTACCCTACACCGCGCACGGTGTGAATCAACTTCTGCCGGCCGGGTAGATCCACTTTGTTGCGCAGCAAGTGCATGAAGGCATCGAGCGTATTTTCTTCGATGTTGCGATCAAATCCCCAAACCGCTTCGATTAACGACTGCCGCGGAACCACTTTGCCGGCGCGATACACAAGGCGCTCCAACAGATTGTATTCCGTACGAGTCAGTGAAATCCGTTCTGCGCCGCGGGTTACCTCGCGACTGCTAGGGTCGAGAATTAGATCTCCAACCCGCAGACAGGTTTCCTCAGCTGCCAAGGCCCGCCGCTTCACCGCTCGGAGCCTGGCCAGTAGTTCGTCAAACGAAAACGGCTTGGTCATATAGTCGTCCGCTCCAAGATCAAGGCCGCGGACGATGTCGGGCACAGCGTCTCGCGCCGTCAACATCACGATGGGCGTCCGAACTTTCTCCGCACGGAGGCGCTTGGCCAGTTCATAGCCATTGAGCTTCGGCAGCATGAGATCGAGGATGATGACGTCGAACTCGTACGACTTCGCCAGCCCAAGTCCCTCGGCGCCGTCTCCGGCACAGGTGGTCGTGTGTCCTTCCTCCGTCAATCCTTTGCGGAGAAGGCCGGCCATGCGCGGTTCGTCTTCTACGATCAGCAGCTTCATCGGGCTCGATGAGGGATGACCATCCCTGCGTGACCTCCCTGACAGTCTAGACCGAACTCAAACGCCGGCTAAAGCAACCTGAAAAAATATTAATCTTTCTTTCATCGCCCGGTCACACGCCGGTCCTAGGATTTCAAAATCATTCGTCCCGGAAATTCTGAGCAGGCACCAAGGAAAGTCTTCGCGATTCATCCGCCCGGCTGTCGCAAGATTCTCCAGAATTTCGACATTCCTCTGCCGCAAGGAGCTGAAGTCGATGAATTCAACACATTGTTTGTTACTGCCCTCAGTTCTATTGAGATTCAAGGTTGCACAAGTGCTCGGCATCGTTCTCCTTTCGATCGGAATGCAGTCAGCATTCGCGCAGATAGACCGCGCCGAACTCGAAGGCGCGGCGACTGATCCAGCCGGGAGAGTGATTGTAGACGCCGACGTGAAGGTGGCGGCTGCCGACACCGGCCTTACCCAGGAACAGCGGACGAACGAGAAAGGCTACTACCGTCTGCCAGGGCTTTCAGTTGGCCGTTACAGCGTGACGGTTTCAGCGGCCGGGTTCAAGACCAAGGTTGTCAAAGACGTCATCTTACTCGTCGGCCAGACACGTACTCTGGATATAGAACTGGCAGTGGGTACGATTAACGAAAAAATTGAGGTCAAAGCGACCAATGCTCCCGCAAATCGCAGTTCCGCCGAGGCCTCAACTGTCATCGACACTACGCAGATTGCGAATCTTCCCAACAATGGACGGGACTGGGCCAGCTTCACGCTGCTCGCCCCCTTTGCCCAAGACGACGGCGGCGGAGACCAACGCACCATCCGTTTCGCAGGACGCGCGCGCGACGACAATAACTTTCAAATCGACGGCGTCGACGCCGGCGGCATTCAAGAACAGGCCCAGAAGTCCCAGACGCGCTTGCAAATTTCACAGGATGCGATCGAGGAATATCGCGTCAGCAGCGCTTTGTATGATGCGGAATATGGCACGCAGGCGGGCGGGCAAATCGACGTCGAGACCAAGCATGGCACCAACGACTGGCATGGTTCCGTATTTGGCTACTTGCGAAATTCGGCTTTTGACGCACGGAATTTTAACGACTTCAATATTCTGGGCCTTCCCGCCATTCCGCCATTCCGCTACGGACAATATGGAATGTCGTTGGGCGGTCCGGTTAAGAAGGACAAGATATTCTTCTTCATAAACTATGAGGGCCTTCGGCAATATGGAGCGACGACCAATCAGGTCCTAGTACCGAACCCCATCACGCAACGGGCGACTCTTTCCACGTCGCCACAAATGTGTTCCATCCTACAGGCCTATGCCTGGCGTGCGTCTACGGGCTCGATTGGAAGCTGCAGCCCAGTGCACGTTTATCCCGATACAGCCTTCGCCGATCAGACGAACGCTGCCAACCCTTTGCCAGACTCTGACCTGCTGACAGCTCCTGCTCCCACTACCGTTCACGAAGACACGTGGCTTGTTCGGATGGACTACAAGATCAGCGACAAGACCTTGTTATATGGCAGCGCGCACCGGGATATAAGTTTGGTGAGCGGCACCAACGGCAGCAGTTCGCTCCCCTACGACTTGATTCAGACAATCAACCATCCGGCTGGCTACTATGCCGCCTTGCAGCACACTTTTTCACCCAAGCTGCTAAACGAAATCAAGGTCTATATCAATCGCGCGCCATTCATCAATCCGCAGGTGCCCCCTTTGCCTTACTCGGTAACAACGAACAACTGGGTCACAATCAACAATAATCAGGCCGATCACGAAATTGGCACTACATATGGCATTGTCGACAACTTAACTTTCGTACACGGCCGAAATACGTTCAAGACAGGCATGGAGATTCGCCGGGTTCGGCTTAATCAGGGGCTGACCGTCGGCAACACTCTTTCTTTTGCGGACAACAGCAGCACCGCAGATACGGGATTCGAGAACGCGGACCTCTACGGAATCTCCTATACCGATACCTGGTGTTGCCACAAGCTCCGCCGTACGTTCTATATGCCCTATTTCCAGGATGAATGGAAGGTGACCCCGACTTTCACTGCGAACCTTGGTATTCGCTGGGAGTACTACGGCGTGGCGCACGAGGCCGACAACCGAACCACGGTGTTCGATGTTGGCGAATTTCATGGAGTCTGCTTCGGCTCAGCCTCCATTTGGCGGTTTGCCCTTCCCACTCCGATTCCGACTCCCATCAATACTCCCCCGTGCCCGAAGGACCCCGCTCTTTACACCGCTGACTATAGGAACTTCGATCCTCGCGTCAGTTTCGCATGGGCTCCGGGCGTGTTTCACGGGAAGACTGTAATTCGATCGGGCTTCGGAATCTATCACGGTGCAGCCCAAAACGACGATTTGAATGCGGGACTGGAAAGCGACCGGTACACTGCCTTCGCCAATTTCGATCCAAACGGCACAGGCACTCCGCTAGTACCAGGTTTTCAGCAGGTAAATCCGGACCTCAGCAGCCTACCCATTACACCTCAGCAGCAACCTCGCGCCTTGCAGCGGCATGGACGTCGCGACCTTTACGTCGAGACCTGGGGTCTGACGATCGACCACGAATTGCCCGCGCATTTTCTGGCTTCCGCTTCGTATCTGGGATCACGGGGAGTTCGTCTGTTTTCTCGTGGAGGGGTAAACTTCTGCATAACACCGCCGCAGGGGACGGACGCGGCCGGCAACCCCAATTGCACACGGCCGCTTGACCAATACTATCCCGGAGGCGATCCCTACGGTTCGGTGGATTACAAGTCCGACATCGGGTCCAGCACGTACAACGCGCTTATGCTGAGCCTCGAACGGCGGCTATCGAATGGCTTATCCTTTCAGGCCCGCTATACGTGGTCCCATTCCATAAACGACGGGTCGGTTGGCGGCGGAGAATCGAACGGCCCAGAAAACGTGAATTGCCTGGCTTGCGACAAGGGTCCGAGCGTCTTCGACGTTCGCAACAATGTAACCGTCAATGCGGTTTACGAGCTGCCTTTCGGCCCCGGGAAGCCTTTCATGAATACCTCAGGCCTGTTAGGCAAGATCATCGGCGGATGGCAAATGAGCAGCATCGGCCTCTGGCACACGGGCCATCCCCTCACCATCACAATGATAAATTTCTCGCCGGACCAGTTGCCCGATGGAAACGATCAAACCACTCAAAGACCTGACCTTGTGCCCGGGGTTCCGATATTTTTACCGGGAGGCGTACAGAATCACACCCTTCCCATCAATCCGGCAGCTTTTGCCCCACCCCCGCTGGCCCCAGGCGGGGTCGCCGATAGCAGCGGGAATTGCGTCGATACCTGTGGCCTAATAAGCCGGTTTGGCGATGCGCCGAACGGGCTGATCCGTGCTTTGAACAGCTGGCAGATCGACTTGGCGTTAACCAAAGAGACTAAGCTGACTGAGGGCATCTCGATCGAAGTAGGAGCGCAGATATTCAACATCTTCAATCACACACAATACGGCGATCCGAACCCCAACAATCTGAGCTTCGACTATACCCAGGCGACGGACAGTATGGGTAATCCGATACTCAATAAGTGGATACTTCAACCAACTGCGAGCCTTGGCCTGATCGACACCACAGTGAATTTCAACAATAACAATGACAATGCCGCGTCGCCCAATACGGGTACCGGGTTGCCACGGCAGATTGAGCTCATGCTGCGCTTCAAGTTCTGAGTTCGTCACTTTTAGCTTCAGACAAGTTTCAGGTAGATAGCTTAAGGTTGAAAGCGAGGACAAAATCAATGCGAAGGTGTCGACTCCGTCCAGCGATTTTTCTGATTCCGATCTGTGCCGTACTCGCGGCTGCGGCCACCGGCGGTGGATACTCCGTCACCAGAAAGGTTCCGATCCCTGGCCAGGGCAGTTGGGACTATCTCACCGTGGATGAAGATGCGCGGCGTTTATACGTCTCGCATGGAACACAGGTCGAGGTGCTCGACATCGATTCTCTGAATGTCGCAGGAAACATTCCAAAAACGCCGGGCGTGCACGGAGTCGCGATCGCGCCTGAGTTCGGCCGTGGATTTGTGAGTAACGGCCAGACCTCAAGCGTCACGATCTTCGATTTGAAATCGCTAAAGCCGATCGCCGATGTACCCACAGGTCAGAAGCCGGACGCGATCATTTACGATCCCGCCACGTCGCGAGTCTTCGCTTTCAATGGCGGCAGCAATAGCGTCACTGCGATTGACGCCGCTACCGGGAAAGCCGTGGGCACCGTCGATCTCGGAGGCGGACCGGAGTTCGCGGCAGCCGACGGCAAGGGTTTCGTCTTCGACAATCTGGAAGATGAGAACCTGGTTCTCAAAATCAACTCCCGCGAACTCAAAGTCGAGCAGCGTTGGCCTACGACTCCTTGCTCTTCCCCTAGCAGCATGGCCATGGACCGAGCCAACCGGCGCCTGTTCATCGGATGCCGGAGCAAGGTCATGGCCGTGCTGGACGCGGACACGGGAAAGGTGATCACCACGCTGCCGATCGGAGATCACGTCGATGCCACGGCTTTCGATCCGGAGACGAAGCTGGTTTTCAACTCCAATGGCGAAGGCACCATCACTGTTATTCATCAGGACAGCCCTGACACGTATTCGATAGTGGAGACGGTGAAGACCGCGCCGCGGGCCAAGACCATGACGCTGGATCCGAAAACTCATCGTCTTTTCCTCTCCACGGCGGAAAATGGGCAGTTTGAAGTACTGGTCGTGGGAAAATAAAAGAATGATTTCGAGGCTGGCTTCATCGATGAGTTTGCGACGCATATCTCTCGCACACGCCGCGACCGTGCTGTGCGCATTGGCTACGCTGCTGGGGCTCACCGCCTGCAGCAAGAAGTCGAGCGCGCAAGTATCCCCCCCGGCAGACTTGCAGCTTGACGTCAAGGTTCCATTTCGTTTCATCGCCTACGGCGACACACGCTTTCATGATCCGAAGGATACGGAAGCAGCGAATCCTCCAGTACGGGTTGCTTTGGTGCAGGCCATTGCGGAAGCGAATCCCGCGTTTATCTGCTTTACGGGCGATATCGTTTATAACGGCTACGATGCGGACGATTGGAAGGTCTTCGACAGGGAAACCAGCATCTGGCGTGACAAGAAAATTCCTGTCTACCCCGCGTTGGGCAACCACGATTTGCATGGAAACGAGAAGGTTGCTCTGGGCAACTACTTCCAGCGCTTCCCTGATCTTAATAATAGCCGCTACTACTCCGTACGCGCAGCCAATACACTCACGCTGGTGCTCGATTCCGCTCTCGACGAGATGTCCGGACCACAGGGCCGATGGCTGACCGGCAAACTGGATAGTATTCCTTCGGACGTTGACTTTGTGTTTCTCATGTTCCACCATCCGCCCTACACCAGTTCCTCCGATTCGAAAATGTTTGGTGGCGGCCACTCGGCGCGATCGCCGGAACAGCATGTAGCAAAAATGCTTGAGGAGCGCCAGACCAAGGCCCGTTTCCGCTTCGTGGTATTCTCCGGCCACGTTCATAATTACGAGCGCCACGAACACGGCGGGGTTATTTACTTTGTATCGGGTGGAGGTGCGGCGCATGCGTATCCCATTGAGCGGGTGCCTGGTGATCTCTTCCGGAGCAAAGAGATCAACTATCATTACCTCCTAGTTGAAGTTGACCACCAGCAACTCAAAATCACCATGAATCGCATAGACCTGACTAGCGGCAAGGCTGTCTGGACACAGCCCGATTCGGTCAAGATCACTGCTGCCTCACCAGCGGTCACCGCACACTAGTTTTCCGTCTTTAATAACGGCTTCCCCTCCCCAGGTAAAAAAGAGCCTTTACATATTCCTATATAGGAATATAATAAGAGCATGGCAAGGGCGGCGACAACATCGGACGTGTTCAATGCGGTGGCGGAACCTCGGCGGCGGGACATTCTGAACTATCTGGCGCTGCAGGAGAGATCGGTCAACGAGATTGTGGACGCATTGGAGATGGAACAGCCATCCATTTCAAAGCACCTGAAGGTCTTGAAGGATGTTGGCCTCGTCGAGGCCCGGAGGGAGGGTCGGCAGATGCTTTACAAGATGAATGCCATGGCAATCCGGCCGCTGAACGAATGGACCAGCAGGTTCGAGCACCTGTGGAAACACCAGTTGCTGCGAATCAAGGAACGGGCCGAGGCAAAGAACCAAGAGAAGAAATAAGTTTTGTAAAAACACAACGAGGAGGGAACCCGTGAGTTCACCCGCATTATCACTGGAGGCAACAACGATCCACATCGAGCAGGAGATTGAAGTGCGCGCATCGATCGAGGTAACGTTTGCCGCTCTGCTCGATCAGCTTGGGCCCTACAACGAGACTGAAGTGAACAAGCCAATGCCGATGAAGCTGGAAGCATGGCCGGGTGGCCGATGGTATCGCGACCTGGGAGATAACAACGGCCATCACTGGGGAACGGTGCAGGCGATCAAGAAGCCGACGCTGCTGGAAATTTGTGGGCCGCTGTTTATGTCCAATCCGGTGATAACGAATCTTCAGTATCGGCTGAAGGAATCGGGCGGCATGACACTGATCACCTTTCGGCACCAATCGTTTGGATTGATTCTTGAGGAATATCGAAAGGTGAAGAGTGGCTGGAATTACATTCACGAGAAGGTAAGGCAACGCGCAGAAGCGCCCCGGCCCCATTGAGGCGCGGGCGATTCGGAAGCATTGGAGGAGGGAAATATGTGCCCAGTGTGCATCGCAAACGCAGCAGCAATGGCCGCGGGTGCCGCGTCGACCGGAGGAGTACTGGCGATGTGCTTCGTAAAGTTCAGGAAATTGTTCAAGGCAAGTGGTCTGCTTCAAAAAATGAAAGAGAAATAGAAGGAGAAATGAGATGGCAATAAGTAAAGAGAGAGACATAGTGAATCGGCAAGAACATCTCCCAAAGAACACACCACCAATCGTGTCAGCCGAGCAGTGGGAGGCTGCACGCCAGCAACTGCTCGTGAAGGAAAAAGCCTTAACCCGCTCCCGGGATGCGCTGGCCGCCGAGCGGCGGCGGATGCCGTGGCTGGCCGTTGAGAAGAAGTACGAGTTCGAGGGGTCGAAGGGCAAAGTAAGCCTGCTCGACTTGTTCGAAGGCCGCCGTCAACTAATCGTCTACCGCGCCTTCTTCGAGCCCGGAGTGTTTGGCTGGCCCGAGCATGCTTGCCGCGGCTGCTCGTTCTGTGCCGACCAGGTTGCGCACCTAGCCCATCTGAACGCTCGCGACACCACGCTCGCGTTCGCCTCGCGTGCTCCACAGCGGGACATCGAGCGCCTGAAGGCACGAATGGGTTGGACGATGCCGTGGTACACCATCACGGACAGCTTCGATGCCGACTTCGGCGTGCACGAGTGGCACGGCACGAACGCGTTCATCCATGACGGCGACAAGGTGTTCCGCACTTACTTCATCAACAATCGCGGTGACGAGGCGATGGGAAGTACCTGGAACTACCTTGACATGACCGCGCTCGGGCGCCAGGAGAAGTGGGAGGACTCGCCGGAAGGCTACCCCCAGACTCCGCCTTACAAGTGGTGGAACTGGCACGACGAATACACCGCCTCGCTGGACCCTAGGTGGGTCAAAGTGGTGGAGAACGCAAAGGTAACGTTGAACCTCGACTAGTACGGTGGCATAAGCGATTTGCTCACCTCGGAGGCGTGCTGGTGGAGGAAGGCCCACTGCCATGTCGAAAAGTGTGACCTCCCGCTGACTTCGTACCAACAGTGCGACTGGAGGTAGTGCGGGCATGTCGCTTGTGGATCAGTAAGTTAAAATCTGGCGTATGCGAGTGCAAATGCGCGGCTTCCGGATCGCAAGGATGTGTGCAATGTGGCTGTTGATTGCGCATTGTGTGACCGCCCAGAACCGAGTTCCGCCGCCCAGTCCGCTCTCTAGCAGCACCGAAATAGAGCTGCATACGTACCTCGCAGAGGCTGCAGAAGCGATGCACAAAGGTGACAACGCAGCTGCAGCGGAAGATCTTCGGCGCGCATTAAAAATCGATCCGCATTCGCTGGTCGCGCTAAACAATCTGGGAATTGTGCTGACCCGGATGGGGAGGCCGGCCGAGGCGATCCCGCTGTACGAAGACGCGCTGAAAGTCCATCCTGAAGATGCTTCGACAAAACGCAATCTGGCCATCGCTTACTTCAAAGCTCAGCATTACTTGTCCGCATGGCGATCGCTCCGGTCGATGGCCGCGAAGTACCCAAATGATTTTCAGATTCTCGACTTGGCTGGCCTGTCTCTCTTTGCTCTTGATCGCTATAGCGAAGCTGCTGGATTTCTGGAACGTGCGAACCATGTTGACCCATCCGATCTGGAAACCCTTGACATGCTCGGTAAAGTGTATCTACGGATGAAGGACTACAAGGCTCTGACGAGCGCATTTACTCGAATCATGCAGGTAAACCCAAACTCAGCGTCCGCTCACATCATGATGGGTACGGCTTATGACCAGATGTCGAATCGACCGGAAGCCATAAAGGAATATCAAGCGGCGGTGGTGGCGGATCCAAGCTTCATGGGAGCGCATTCCGGCCTGGGCTTCGAGTATTGGCGGGAGGGAGAGAACGATCTCGCCGAGAAGGAATTCCGGACGGAACTGGAACACTTTCCGAGCGATCCCGTCTCGAATTGCATACTGGGCCAGATCCTTCTGGATAAATCTCAGCCCGCAGAAGCCGAGCCTCATTTTCGCGCAGCCCTGGTGGCGAATCCACGTTACGCTGAGGCTCTGTTTGGTCTGGGTAAGAGTGAGCTGGCGCTGCAGCACCCACAAGCAGCAGTTGCGCCGCTTCGCAAAGCTATTCAAATTGATCCTAATTACGTTGAGGCGCACTTTGTTCTCGGAACGGTATTGCGGCAATTAGGACGGGCCCCTGAGGCAGCCAACGAACAAAAGATCGCACTCGATATACAGGAGAAACGCCGGACGGCGGCAATTAAGAAGAATGAGAGCCAGTGAGTGGAGGCAAAGTACCCAGTCCACGCCGCATTCCCCAAGAAAAACGAAAGCGCACGCCGAAGCGTGCGCTTTTGCTGATCCTAAAAGACAGTTAGAAGTTGATCTTCGCCCCGATCTGAACGTTGCGTGGATCGTGCCATCCGATTACCGAACCGAAGCCCGGGTCGTTGACGTCCGTGTCAACCGTCATGGGATTACCGTGATTGAACGCGTTGAACGTTTCAAGATGAAGCTGCATGGCAACTCGCTCAGCAAACCTTATGTTCTTGATGAGCGATATGTCCCAGACCTGCAACCCCGGTCCAAGAACCGCACCCGGGCGCGAGCTGCCGAAGTGTCCCACCGCCGTGGTAAAGGCCGTAGTGTTGAAGAATTCAGTCGCGGTTTTCGGACCGTTGGGGTCCCCAATCTGATCGGCTCGGATCTGAACTGTACTGCCCGACCGGTTCATGCCCAAGCCACCGGGATTTACCGGGCAAGAGGTCGCCCCATTAACGCCGATCGTGCAGGAAATCGTCGAGTTAGTCGTCGTCACTAGGGAAAACGGGTCGTTGTTCTGGGTGATCGAAAGTGACTGGCCCGACTGAACGGTAGTGATCCCAGAGATTTCCCAACCGCCCAACACTCGTCCCATCAGATTGCTCTGGTTCTTGTAGAACGGCAACTGGTACATATAGCTGAAAACGAGCATCTGCGGAGTGTTTAGCGTAGCCGGCCCGTAGCTTTGCTTCAAATCATATGTATCGTATGTTGCCAAGGCCCGATCCTGAGGGTTCGTGGTAAGCAGCTTGGACCAAGTGTACGCAACTCCGAGCGTTAGTCCATGGCTAAACCTCCGATTCAGCGAGGCTTGCAAGGAATTGTAGTTGCTGGTGAAGACGGGAATTCGGTCGGTGATGGCCCCGTTTCCGGCAAAGGGACGTATGAAGTTCGCATCGGTCCCCGGTGTTGCAGCCAGAAGCGCAGAGAGTTGGGGCTGATTGATGTCGACGTCCCCCAACAAATGCGTGCCCTTTGTGCCGACGTAGCCGACCTCAACCACGGTGTTCGGCATGATCTCGCGCTGAACCGAGAGGTTGTAATCGAGATAGCTGGGAACCTTGAAAGTTGGGGTTCCGGTTGCGATCAGAGGGACTGGACCTAGAGAAGGACCTGCCAGTTGCCCGCCAAGTGGTTTGTCGAACAGGTCTAGGCTGCTGCTGGCGTTGTTGTTCACGGTGGTGGTCTGAACCAGCGGCGGATCGCCAAATGCATTCTGCTCCCAGATGCCGTTGAGCGTGCGGTCATAGAAGACACCGAAGCCGGCACGGATAGCCATCTTGCCATTCCCGAACGGATCATAGGCCAAGCCTAGCCGCGGTCCCCAGTTGTTGTTGGAGTTGGGATTGACGCGGCTCCCGAAGGGTGAGCAAGTTACCTGCGGCGCGATGGCTTGAGCCGCCGTGCAGGCGGTGCCCTTAGGGAAAATAAGCCCATTGGCATAAGTTGCTGCGCTTGTCGGGTTGCCACTGGCCGTCATCCCTTTCATATTTCCAGAAACGGGATCGATGACCGCGGCATTGGCCGCACTGAATAAAGCAGGATCGAAGTTATTAAGCGTGTTGTTGCTGTCGGTGGGTGAGGGGAAGTAGCTGTATCGGACGCCGAGATTTAGAGTAAGCCTGCGGGTAACTTTCCAGTCGTCTTGTCCGTAGAATTCAAAGTTCGTGTATCGAAGGTGCGGGATAGTGTCTTTGCTCGGTTGGGTGTAGCTGTCAGCTTGCCCAAGCAGGAAATTTGCGAATGCAGGATTGCCATTGGCGGGGCTGAACGCAAAGGTGGCGAAACCAGCCGAGGCGTTTTCAGTTTTCTGCATCCACATGGCCGTAACTCCCACGCGGAAGGTGTGATTTCCATGTTGGATGGAAAGATTGTCGAAGATGCTCTTGTCTATGTTCCGCTCGAAATAGGGAGCGCTTCCGTTACCTAATCCGGTAAGTGACGGATTCGCCTGTGTACCGCCGGTAAATACGACGTTAGGTGCTCGACCGTTCGGATCCTGATAAGCCGTGTTATTGGTAAGTTGACCGAGGAAGGTCGGCGAGTTTGCAATCCCACTCAGGGTGGAATTAATAGCTCCCCAGGAATCGACGTACTCTACTTCGTTCACGATTTTGGGCGAGAGAGTTGCGGTCGCGTTCACTACTAGATTGCGCCCCGGGGCGTTGATGGATGTCGTTTCTACCCCAGGGTAGTTTCCGCCACCCCAGAGAGAGAACGGTTCGTTCTGCGGGACTACGTCCTCCATGTAGCGGCCAAAGACACGGACTTTTTCGCCAATGTTCTGATCGAGCCGGATGATGTCCTGGCGAAAGTTATTCAGTTGGGCGTAGTTGGTAACCAACTGGTTCCCGTCCAGGTTGGGAGGGTTCGGCGCCATGAAAGCGCTCAGATAAGCCTTGGCATTCTGGCTGTAGCACGAGGGGTTGATGGTAGAGGTGCCGCCTGAGGTTGTCACACAACCGGCGGGGGCAATGTTGATTGGGCTGGCGAACGAACCACCCAGTTCGGCGACGCTGGGCACGTTGATGTCGTTTGTGGCGGGTGTGCTCGCCTTGCGCCACTCCTCCGACCAGAAAAAGTAAGTTCTGTCTCGCTGAGGATGAAAAACTTTGGGAATAAACAAAGGCCCGCCGAGCGTGAACCCGTAATCGTTGTAGCGCTCAATTGGAACCGTGTTGGATGCGGAGAGTGGATTCCCAGCTGCTATTGAAGCTCTGCCGCCAAAGGTATTTGCATTGTAAAAGTTGTTCCGATTGAATTCGTAGATGCCGCCATGGAACTCGTTGGTCCCAGTCTTGGTCGCCACCACCACTTGGCCGCCACCACTACGTCCGAACGAGGCATCATAATTGCTGCGTTCTAGGGTGAACTCCTGGATGGCATCGATGCTCGGAGTATTCAGCAAGGTTCCATTGGAGCCGCTGTCATTGATGTCGGCCCCATCGACGGTGTAGTTGTTCGCGCCAGTGCGGGCTCCGTTTACGGAAATGGAGGTATTGCTCCCGAGGCCAAACTGGACCTTATCCGGCAACTGATTAGCCACGCCGGGTTGCAACAAAATAAGCTGCTCAAAGTTGCGGTTGTTCAAAGCCAGCTCCCGAACCTGATCGCCCGTAACAGTTCCAGACTCTTCGGCTGTCGTGGTCTGGATGGGTGTGTTCTCAGCGGTGACTACCATGGTTTCGCTGACTTTTCCGGCTTGGAGTTGCAAATCGAGAGTGTGCTTCTCGGCGACGTTGAGAATGACGTCTTTTGCTACGAAGGTTTGAAATCCGCTGTTCCTAACCGTGACGGTATAGCGGCCCGCAGGAATATTCGTGATATTGAAACTGCCAGTATCGCTAGTGGTCACGGAGCGAACATCCGCGCCCGTTTCGTCGCTGTGAACCACGACGGTCGCGCCAGCCACAACGGCTCCGCTGGAATCGGTCACCGTGCCGGTGAGCGTGGCCGCCAACTCCTGTCCTAGACTGATTGCTGACAAGCTTAGGATGACCATGCAAATCGCTAGAAATAGAAAATGCTTGCGAACAACCTGGCGATTGTCCTCGGTTGAGTTTATCCGTCTTCTGTAGTTCCATTTCGTCATGGCACCCTCCTCCACCCGAATCCCGCGTGGGGTTTACTAAAAAGCTTCTAATGGAAACGAACTATGCTATATAGCACATCGTAGCTCATAGTCAAGAAAAAAAAGGAGATCAGTCCGAGAAAATTGTTCGATACGGAGCCGCGGTCCCGTCTTCCGATTCGGAGAGCATCAAACCAGAAAGGATTTCAAGCCGGAAGTTGGTCCGAGTTCAGGAATGACTCCCATCGCCATTATCCAGCGGCACTCAATCAGGTGAAAACGCCAAGAATCTCGATGTCAGCGCAAGAGCAGGCATGTTCGCGTGCGTCAGCTTTAGAACCGATCCGCGGCGCAGGACCATCCATGCCATCGCGTTCAGGAATTGTGTCTTTACATCAAACTCGCAATAAGCTATATAGCATATGGCGCTGCTGTAAGACGAGCTTTAACGCATTCCGTGCCCCGCAACCGCGTTCGCCGTCCATCGAATTTAGAAACGACCGGAATATAGAAACGACAAATATGTCTGGAAACCATCGCACCAGGACTCCGGCTTACAAGAAGATTCAGGGCGCGATCCGCGACCGCATTGCCGCGGCCAGCCTTAAACCAGGGGATGCGGTTGCATCCGAGCGCGAGTTGGCCAAAACTCACAAGGTGAGCCTGATGACCGCTCGCCATGCTTTGGCTGGCCTGGAGCACGAAGGAATCGTCGAACGCCGGCTTGGGGCAGGAACGTTCGTCGCAGTGCCCAAGATTCACTTTAACAAGTTGATGAGCTACACCGAGCAAATGTCGAGCCGTGGTCTGGCTCCGCGCACGCGTGTATTAGTGGCAAAGGTGATTGACGGCGATCCGGAGATTGCGGCCAGGCTTGGACTGCCTGCGGTCAGCCGGCTGATGAAAATTCAACGTCTGCGGCTTACGGGCGAGGAGCCGTTCGCTCTGGAGACCGGCTACTTGTCTGCAGCCGATTTTCCGGGGCTAGTGTCGGCCCCGCTAGGGAGAAGTTCGCTGTTTGCGATTCTCGAACATGACTTCGCGACGAAGCTGGCATACGCAGATGAAGAGGTCGATGCCACCTCGGCGGATTCCAACATTGCTGACTTGCTCATGGTGCCTCGGGGCGCCTCGGTGCTGCGCATTCGCCAGATCATCTATTCGACCAAGGGCAAGGCTACGATTTACGGACTCG